>Ga0209824_10002084_pt1 | contig 10637 bp, 9 predicted proteins | sample VDWuncwatermetaG_FD_184124 | JGI IMG/M metagenome (GOLD analysis project Ga0209824, IMG submission 184124) | Wastewater microbial communities from Netherlands to study Microbial Dark Matter (Phase II) - VDW unchlorinated drinking water (SPAdes)... ...
GTTCTGGCGTTGTACCAAACGCTTGAGACAAGCGCAGGGCCATATCCGCCGACACTGCCCCACGCTCATTGACAATTTTCGAAACCGTCTTTCGCGACACCCCCAGGGTTCTCGCCAGATCGGCCACTGTCAGCCCAAGTGGTTCTAAATAGTGCCGCCTCAGAATTCCGCCAGGATGACCCGGAGCTCTCTTGCCGCTTTTCATCCTTAATCCTCTGACCGTTCCTTTACCCCGTACCCCAATCCGGAGAAAATGTCTAGCTTGGCTTTGGAAGCTACAGAGTCTTGACACACAAAACTGCTGAAGGTTATTCTCACTCGCTGCCGTACCATCGCACGCAAGCCTAAGGAAGAAGCGAGCTGTGAGAATTATCGACCTTCATTGCTATCCAAATACGGAACCCTGGATCAAATCTCAGGGGCCGTATGTAGAAGCGCTGTCCAAATACTGGAATCGCCCCTGGACGGCCAAGAGCGAGCCGGAGGTCATAGAGGACTTTAAGAAAGCCGCCGTCGAGGCCGTGCTCGTGGCGTTTGATATCGAGACGGTCACAGGCACGCCGCCCTGTTCGAATGAATATGTCGCGAAGATGCGCGACGCCAACCGTGGCGTGATCTTGCAGGCCTGGGCGGCCGTCGATCCGCTCAAGGGCGAGCGCGCCATAGAAGAAGCGAAGAAGGTCATTAAGGAGTTCGGCATGCTCGGCTTTCACTTTCATCCCATCATGGGCCATTTCTCCGTCAACGACCGCAGATTCTACCCCCTTTGGGAGGCGATCAACCAGCTAAAAGTTCCGGTCATGATCGACGTCGGCACCACGGGCATGGGGGCCGGTCTCCCCGGTGGGCTGGGCGCGGTCATAAGGCACGCGCATCCCGCCGCGATCGATCGCCTCGCAGCCGACTTCCCGGACTTGAGCATTGTCGCGGCGCACCCGGGATGGCCCTGGACCGACGAGATGATCGCGGTAGCGCTTCACAAGGGCAATGTCTCGTGGGAGCTGTCGGGCTGGGCGCCGAAATATTTTCCCGAATCCTTGAAGCGCGACATCAAGGGGCGGCTGCAGGACAAGATCATGTTCGGCAGCGATTATCCCAGCATCCCCTACGAGCGGCTGTTTCGGGAATGGAGGGAATTGAGTTTTCCGGCCGCTCTGATGGAGAAGATCTTTCACGGCAATGCAGAACGGATTCTCGGCTTATAGCCGCTGGTTAAAGGAGAGTTTCTATGAACATTGATTTTCATTGCCATCTCTACCCCGAGGAATACTTGAAAAAACTCGAAGCCTCGAAAGGGGACGTGAGGATCGAAAAGAATGAAAAAGGGGAGAGGATCATTCTGAGCATGGGGGCCAAAGCCGGACCGGTCACCGAGGACTATTTCGATATCGAGGTCAGGTTAGACAAAATCAAGGAAAACAACATAGACATGCAGGTTTTGACGACTCCTCATCCGGGCATCGACCGTTTTTCTCCCGCCGAAAGCGCTGAGATGAGCCGGGTCATCAATGACGGTCTCTCCAGGGTAGTAAAAAAGTACCCCAACAATTTTCAAGCTCTCGCCATGCTTCCCCTGATCGATACCCAGTTGGCCCTGAAGGAGCTCGACAGGGCCGTCTTCGATCTTGGGCTCAAGGGGATTTGTATGCTTACCAATGTGGCGGGTAAGAGCCCGGACTCGGACTTTCTCCTGCCGGTGTATGAGAGAGCCCAATCCCTGGGCGTCCCTATATTCATTCATCCTACGACCCCTGCGGGCGCCGAGGTCATGAAGGAGTGGCGGCTCGCCATCATCCTCGGGTTCGAGTTCGACATCATGCTTTCCGCGACCAGGCTCGCCTATGCCGGAGTCTTCGAGAAATTTCCCGAGCTTCATTTTGTCATCGCTCACCTCGGAGCCGGCATACCGTTCCTCGCCGAAAGAATTGACCGGGGATACCGTGACCCGACCTGCGGCGTTAAAACGAAGAAGCCTACTTCCGAATATTTGAAAGAGCTCTATACGGACGCGGTCTGTTTTTACCAGCCGGCCCTGATGATGGCTTACGAGTTTTTCGGCGCGGACAGGATGGTTTTAGGGAGCGACTTCCCGCTCCCTATCGGCGACCTGCAAGCCGCCGTTCCCAGCATCGAGGCGATGGACATATCCAAGGAAGAGAAGGAAAAGATTCTCGGAGAGAATGTCAAACGCCTCCTGAAACTCTAGTCGCGAAGGGTCCCTCCTTCAGGAAGTGTGAGTCTGCATGAAGGGAAAAAGGGGATAAGTCCACCAAGGTACTCTGAATCGAGGCTGGTGCAAAACTTAATGGGGCGGTCCTCAAGCCCTCCAGCGCCGATGAATCTATAGGGCCGCCCTAAGGGAGAGTAGGTCGCCGCCAGATCTAAAAAATCAAGGGCCCGTGCTGTTTGGAGCCCGGGCCTTTTTGTTGACATTTTAGGGGGTCGTCGACTACTCTCTACCAAAAATATCAAAGCGAGCCTAAAGGTCTTTCTCGGGGAGGAGACTGCCGCTATGACCGAGCCGTTAGAGAGTCTTAAGCGTTATATAGGCAGAAGTGAAACAGCCACCGATGTGGTCACTGGGTCAGCGATTGCCAAGCTCGCTGCCACGCTGGGTGTGGAGAAGCCGGCTTTGGCCAAAGGCGACCCGATCCCGCCCGGCTGGCATGGAGCGTTTTTCCCTCCGTCGCACGGCCCTTCTGAGATGCGCGCCGATGGGCAGGCTGCCGGTGGCGGTATCGTGCCGCCAGTGCCTTTGCCGCGCCGCAGGCTCGGCGGCGTGCGCACGGCTTTTCATGAGCCGCTCAGGATCGGCGATGAGATAACACGCGTATCTGAGATTGCTGACATCGGTGTCCATGAAGATGAGAGCGGCCCAATAGTGCTCTTGGTTGAGCGCAACAGCATCTCGAATGGCCGCGGCCTTGCCGTGGTCGAGGAGCGCGATCTGATCTACCTAAGCGAAGGCAGGGCGGCGGCGAAATCCACGTCTCCGCCAGCGCTTCCCGCCGAGACGGCATGGCGCCGCGTGATCGAGCCCAATCCCGTGCTGCTCTTCCGCTTTTCCGCGGTGCGGTTCAACAGCCACCGCATCCATTACGACCGCGATTACGTGACCAAAGTCGAAGGCCTTCCCGGACTTGTGGTACAGGGTACTCTCGTGTCGCAGTTGCTCATGGAGATGTGCCGCAGCGAACTGCCCACGCGTAAGATGATCTACTTCGGCTATCAGACGGTACGCCAGATCTATGACACGGCTCCCTTCACCATCGCCGGAGCGCCCGCCGCCGACGGCCGCGAGGCTACGCTTTGGGCAGTCGGCGCCGATGGTAAACTCGCCATGACGGCCACGGCAAAGTTCGCGCAGTGAATGTCCGGGGAAAGGGGACATTCTACTTTCTGCGTAAGCGAGCCAGCTTGCTCCGGTCGTTAAGCCCTCCAGCGCCGATGGTACTATAGGGTCGCCCTATGGAAGAGTAGGCCGCCGGATTTAAAAGTCCCAAGGCCTCAGCAAGCTGGTTCGGAGTCAAGAAAGCTAAAGGAGGCTTAGATGAAACCAAGGGTGGTCATTCTTCTCTCGATTTTCGGCCTTCTCTCGATCTGCAAGACAGGCCAGACTCAGACTGTAACGATCAAATACGGCCAGATCCCGTCGAGCATCCAAAGCGTCTCATCGCTCCCGCTCTACGTGGCTCAAAAGCGCGGCTTTTTTGCCCGCGAGGGACTCAATCTGGAAATTATCCCGATCGAAGGCGGTACAGGGAACATGGTCGCTGCCTTGGACCGCGGGGCTGTTGACATCACCCGGACGGCGACCCCTTATCTGATCCAGGCTGCACTCAAAGGGTCGGAAGCGGTAGCTATAGCCGGGGAAACCGCCACGCCGATCTACAGCCTCATCGTCCAGCCGGATATCCGGAGCTTTAAAGATCTCAAAGGAAAACTCCTGGGGCTCTCGCTCAAGGTCGATACGATCTCGATCTCCACGCGCAAGCTCCTCGCCCTTCATGGCCTGCGGGATGGGGATTACCGGGTGAAAGAGCTGGTCGGGACTCCGCTGCGTTCCAAGTGTCTTCAGGGAGGCGAATGTACCGGGGTCCCTCTGGGCCAGCCGGAAGATTTTATCGCTATCAAGCAAGGTTACCGCCGGCTCGGAATCTCCAACGAAGCCGTGCCCAATTTTCTGTTTACCGTAAGCGCCGCGCGCCGCCGCTGGGCGGAAGAGAATAAAGAAGCGGTCGTGCGCTACGTGCGGGCGCTCGCCTCCGCTTGCCGATACCTCCGGGAGCCGGGAAACCGCGATGACATAATTAAAACAGTGGAGGAAAAAACCGGCTCTTCAGCGGAGATCGCGCGTCAGGTTCTTGCGCTCTACTTTGACCCGGACCGAGGAGTGTTTCCCAAACAGGCGGAGTTGGATCTCCAAGGTCTAAATCAGGTTATTCAGTTCATGGCCGAGTCGGGAGAAGTGGCGGCGCCGCTCCCAAAGGCCGAGCGATTTGTCGATTTGCAGTTCCTCCGCGGCGCGGGTATTCGCTGAATCGGGAACAGGAGGCTTAGATGAAACTCTCTTGTATAGCGGTTGTCGTATGGCTCATTGCCTCGGTGGTCGGCGTCCCTCACTCGGCTGCGAAGATGTATGTGTCCTACATCTCGGACTCGCCCAGCGCATCCGCCGTCTACTGGGTGACCCAGGAGGCCGGGATTTTTAAAAAACAGGGGCTCGACATCGAGTTGATCTTCGTGAGCGGCAGCACGCGCGGCATCCAGAGCCTGATTGCCGGCGATGTCAGTTTCTCCAGCGCCGTTGGCACGGCGGCCATCAACGGAAAGCTGGCCGGCGCGGACATCGCTATTATCAGCAGCCTCACCAACACGCTACCTTATTATATTATCGGGAGGCCTGAGATAGCCTCTCCGGAGGCGCTCAAGGGGAAGACCGCTGCCGTCCACATTCCCGGCACCGCGGCGGACTTTGCTCTGCGTCTGGCGCTCAAGGGTGTAGGCCTCTCTCTGCGCGACATCAAGACGGTCACCGTGGGAGGAGGCCCGGCCAGAATTGCGGCTGTGATGAGCGGGCAGGTTGATTTCACGGTGGGACCGGAAGGCGAAAAGATCAGCGGAGAAAAGGGTGGCCTTAAGGTGATCATCGACATGGCGAAACTCAACCTGCCATTTCAATTCACCTGCACTGTCGTCGCGCGCAAGATGATTCGGGAACAGCCGGACACGGTGCGACGCATGGTCAGAGCGATGGCGGAGGGAGTCTACTATTATAAGACTCACCGGGACGAGGTTATAAGCATCATGCAAAAGTATACGCGCGGGATGAACCGGGCCTTTTTGGAAGAGGCCTACGCCGCTTACAGAGAGCTTCTCGTCGAAGATACCTACCCGACGTTGGAAGGCCTCAAGAACACACTGGAGATTCAAGCGACCTTGGACCCCAAAGCTGCCAAGGCCAGGGCTGAAGAGTTCGTTGACTTGCGATTTGTGGATGAGCTCAAGAAAACCGGCTTCGTGAATCAACTCTACGGACGGCGTTAGCCAAGCGACTTCGGAATCTGTATGAGCAGATCATAACGGGAGGAGAGAGGAAATGAAGCGAAGCAGTGAACGGATCCTGACCACGCATGCAGGAAGCTTGCCGCAGCCGGACGACTTGAAGCAAATGCTTGCCGCGAAAAATAACGGTGAGCCCTACGACCAGGAGGCTCTGAGCCGGCTCGTGCGCAGCACCGTCGCGGAGGTCGTACGGAAGCAGATCGACTGCGGTCTCGACATCGTCAACGACGGCGAAGTGGGGAAGCCCAACTTTTCGCGCTACGCCCGCGAGCGGCTCAGCGGGTTTGTCGAGCGCCCTGCTAAGCCGGAAGAGCGTCCTTCGACAATCTTCGGCCGCGACATGAAGGAATTCCCGGAGTACTTCCAGAAGAGGCTCAGAACGATGCGCGGCGAAAACGTCTGGCGGGTCTTTTGCAACGGGCCGCTCAAATACATCGGCCACGCCGCCGTGAAAGCAGAGATCGAAACTTTCAAAGCCGCGCTCCAGGGAGCGAGAGTCGAGGAGGCATTTCTCCCCGCGGTCGCTCCCGGCACCCTCGAGCATTGGATGAAGAACGACTACTACCCGAACGATGAGGCTTACCTCTTCGCCATCGCTGAGGCGATGCGGGAGGAATACAAGGCGATCGCGGACGCCGGCTTTCTCCTGCAGATCGACAATCCCGACCTGCCGGACGCCTGGCAGATCAACGCTGACATGAGCGTGGCGGAGTACCGCAAATACGCAGAGCTGCGCGTCGACGCGCTGAACCACGCCTTAAAAGACATCCCGCCGGAAAGAGTGCGCTTTCACACCTGCTGGGGTAGCTATCACGGTCCGCACAAGTACGATATCCCTCTCAGGGACATCGTGGATCTCATCCTCAAGGTGCGCGCGAACAGCTATTCCATCGAGGCGTCGAACCCGCGCCATGAGCACGAGTGGCGGGTGTGGGAGGAGATCAAGCTCCCCGAAGGGAAAGTGCTTGTTCCAGGGGTGGTCGGCCACGCGACCGACATCGTCGAGCATCCGCAGCTGATCGCGGACCGCCTTGTAAGATACGCCAAGGTGGTGGGGCGCGAAAACGTAATGGCGGGCACGGACTGCGGCCTTGGCCCACGAGTGGGCGATCCCAAGATCGCTTGGGCCAAGTTCGAGGCGATGGCTGAAGGCGCGCGCCTGGCCACCAAGCAGCTCTGGGGACGGTAGAAAATCCCGGTCTCTCTATGGAATATACCGCGAAGATCGCCGGCTTTGTGGCGGAAGCCGCCTACGAAAAGATTCCTGCGGAAGCCCTGGAGGTCGCCAAGACGGCTATTATCGATTGCATCGGGGTTACCCTTGCGGGAAGCCGGGAGAAGAGCGCCGACATCTGCGGACTGCTGGCTCGAGGCGAGGGCGCAAAAGAAGAGTCCACAGTAATCGGCCAGGGCTTCAAGTCTTCGGCGCTGCTTGCCTCTCTTGCGAATGGGACGGCGTCGCACGCCCTGGACTACGATTACAGCTTTACGCAAATGGGCCAGCCCATGGCGGGGCTGGTTGCCGCGGTTTTTTCGCTGGCGGAGGCCCTTACCGCAAGCGGGCGGGAGCTTTTGACTGCTTACGTGGCGGGCTTCGAGGTCACGGCGAGGCTTGTGGGGACACTGCCCGAGCTTGCGAGCCGGGGCGGTTGGCACAGCCCGGCGACCGTGGGGTCGGTGGGCGCGGCGGCAGGCTCGGCGAGGCTTCTTGGGCTCGGGCCCGAAGGTGTGGAGATGGCCCTCGGCATTACCGCCTCCATGGCGTCCGGCATCGTCGCTAATTTCGCCACGATGACGAAGCCTCTCCATGCAGGGCTGGCGGCGAGAAACGGCGTGCTCGCTGCGAAGCTCGCCAAGGAAGGCTTTACTTCAAGCCCTGCCATTCTCGAGCGGCCCAAGGGTTTTTTCCAAGCCTTCTCAAGGGAGCTGCCTATCCATGAGGCCGCGCTGGAAACGCTGGGGAAGAAGTTCGATCTTATCGAGCGCGGCATAAGAATCAAACCGTATCCTTGTGGAGGGCTTATGCACTCGGCGATAGATGCTCTGCTGGAGCTGCGCAGAGAGTATGGGCTCCGTCCGGAGGCGGTTGAAAAAATCCAGGTGGCTGTCGCGCAGGATGCTTACAACAGCATTATCTATGACAGGCCGGAAACCGGACTTCAGGGAAAGTTCAGTTTGCCCTACGTTTTAGCCCGGGCCCTCGTCCACGGAAGGGTGGTGCTCGATCACTTTACCGACGAGGCGGTAAAGGATCCCTTAGTGAGGGAGCTCGGGAGCAAGATCTCGAAGGAAGTTGATTCGACCTTCGAAGAGGGCGAAGGCCGCCGCCCCTCACGCGTCACGATCCAAATGAACGATGGAAGGACTCTCTCTCGCCGGATCGACTTTGCCAAGGGAAGCAGGCGTTCTCCTATGAGTCCAGAGGAAATTCAAGAAAAGTTTGTTGAATGCGCGGCCAAGGCTCTCGAGCGAAAGGCTATCAATCAAGTTCTCGAGCATCTCAAGGCTCTGGAGCGGATGGCGGATATAAGGCCTCTCTGCTGGCTCCTTATGGCGCGTGCTAAATAGCGTTCCAAATCCAATTGAGGAGAACAACTATGCCTGTAGCGATCGTGGACGGTTTGGAAGTCTATTACGAGACGCGCGGTTCGGGAGCGCCGCTTCTGATGATGGCACCAGGAGGATTCGATGCCACCATCGACAAATGGTTGACCACCAACGCGTGGAAGGGGATCAACGCGCTGGAGAAACTGTCGTCGCAATTTCAACTGATCGTTTATGACCGCAGGGAGACTGGAAGATCCGGTGGGAGGGTGGAAAAGCTAAGATGGGATCTCTACGCTCGGCAGGCAAAGGGTTTGCTGGAACACCTGAAGATAGAGTCGGCCTTTATCATGGGGGGGTGCATGGGTTGCTCCGTCGCGCTCGCCTTCGCGGTCTGCTTTCCACGGGCCACGCGGGCTCTGCTGCTCCACTGGCCGGTGGGCGGCTATCGGTGGAAGGCCAACAGCGGGAAGAAATTTGCGCGCCACGCCGCCTTCACACAGGAAAAAGGGCTGGCAGGCGTTGTCGGGCGCGCCAGGGAAAAGAAAAGCTTCTGGCAGGATGCGGAATCCGGTCCCTGGGCGCCATGCATCGCCCGCGACCATAAGTTTGCTGAGGCCTTCCTAGCGCAGGACCAGGAGCGCTACCTGGGAATCGTGGAGGCGAGCGGCCGCACGCTCTTTGACCGCGACACCGCGCCCGGCGCGGAGCCGGAGGAGATTTTGGCGATCAAAGCGCCCGCCCTCATCGTTCCCGGAGACGACCCCTCGCATGCTACTTCGGCGGCGCATTATTTGAGAGAGTGCCTGCCCCACGCGGAGTTCTGGAACGTCATGCCGCCGGAGCAAAGCACGGAGCGAGTCGCAGACCGCATCCTCGATTTCTGCCGAAAGAAATCGTAGACTCGAGGGAAAGGATCCATAGTATGCCACGCAATGGCTTTAGAATTTTTGACGCGGACACTCATGTCCGACCCGATGTCGTTGCCCTGGAGCCATATTTGCCGGCTGCCGTTCGCACAAAGCTTACCCAATTCGAGAATTATAAAGCCCAAGACCATGCGGGATCGGTCACCTACTTGATGGGAAGCCGCCATTACAAGCGGCGCTTGGGAGCTGCCGGAGAAGAGTCGCCGGAAAACAAAGAATACATGAAAGGGTATAAACGCCATCAGCATGGAAAGCCCAATCCTCTTTGCGAGCGCGATCCGGCAATACGAATCAAGGACATGGATGTAGAGGGCGTGGATGTGAATCTAATGCTTCCCTCCGGCTGGTTCGGCGCCTGGACGACGGTCGAAGATATCGGCTTGGAGACGGCCATGTACGAGGCTTATCACCGCTGGATGGCGGATTACTGCTCGTCATTTCCAAACCGGCTTAAGGGTGTGATCCTGGTCTCGGTCAGAGACCTTAAGGCCTCTTTGGCTGAGATGCATCGCTGCGCCAGGGAATCGTGGCCTCTGGCGATTTTCGTCTATGCTCCCTACCAGTATCCGCTGGATCACCCGGAGCTCGAGCCGGTTTGGAAGATAGCCGCTGATTATGATTTGTCGATAGCGCTGCACACCTTCACGGTGATGCCGCCGTACGCGCCCGGCGGGCTCGACTCCTGGGATAATCTCTGGCTCCAGAGATCGGCAGCGCATCCCTGGTGCGGCATGCGCAATATGGCGGCGATTATCGGCGCCGGCATCATGGACCGCTATCCTAATATAAGGGTGGGAACGCTGGAGGCCGGCCACGGTTGGTTGCCCTCATGGGTGAATCGACTGGAGGAACATACAAAACTGTGTCCGGAGGCGCTGCCTCAGCTGAAGCAGACGATTCGCGAGTACGTTACCGGCGGCCGCTATTTCCAGAGCGTCGAGGTTTCAGAGGGAGAAGCGATTACGAAGAGCGTCATTGATCTACTTGGCCCCGATATCCTGATGTTTGGCTCGGATTATCCCCATGGCGAGAGTTGGTTTCCGGTTTCGGTCGAGACCGTTCTAGGCTGGCACCTGGAAGAAGAAGGTCTACGCAAATTATTCTGGGACAACGCCGTCCGGTTCTACCGGCGCTATTCTGAATGAAGCCTTCCACAAAGCTGCAAAGGCTGCTGCACTGTAAAGGTAAGGTTCTCGCTGTTCTGGGAGCGCCCAACGCCTTTCATGCGAAAATTCTGGAGGCTAACAGAGTGGAAGCCTGTTTTGTCGGGACGAGCATCACGGGAGGGAATTACACGGGACTCCCCGATCTGGGAGTCTTGTCGATGTCCGAGTGCGTCGAAATCGGAAAGTGGATCGCCCACAGCGTAAAGATTCCCGTGATTCTGGACGGCGACACCGGCCACGGCGGGATCATGGCGGTACGCCGTCTTGTCCGTGAGTGCATCGAGGCAGGGCTGGCGGGTCTCAGGCTCGACGATCAGCCGTTGGAGCAAAAACGTCGAACGCTTTCAGCCGGTGTCAGGATCGTCCCTCGTGAGGAGGCTGTGGCGCGTTATCGAGCGGCCGTGGATATGAGGGACGAGCTGGACCCTGACTT
>Ga0209824_10002085_pt1 | contig 10634 bp, 13 predicted proteins | sample VDWuncwatermetaG_FD_184124 | JGI IMG/M metagenome (GOLD analysis project Ga0209824, IMG submission 184124) | Wastewater microbial communities from Netherlands to study Microbial Dark Matter (Phase II) - VDW unchlorinated drinking water (SPAdes)... ...
TTAATATTTTTTTAGCGGCTTCTGCAAAACAAAAAATTGTGGGCGCGGTGTTGCAGGCGGGCGAAAAATTTGGTCATGTGAATGTTGGCGCAGGCCGCAGTTTGCAAGTGGAGTTTGTTTCGGCAAATCCGACTGGCCCCTTGCACATCGGCCACGGGCGCGGCGCGGCAGTGGGCGATTGTTTATGTCGCGTGTTGAGTGCTGCCGGATGGAATGTCACGCGCGAGTTTTATTACAACGATGCGGGCGCGCAAATTGATAATTTAACTTTGTCGGTGGAGCTACGCTGCAACGGCATCACGCCGGATAATAAAGCGTGGCCGGACAATGGTTATCGCGGTGATTACATCCTAGATGTGGCACGGGCTTTTCTCGCCAAAGAATCGGTGCTGGCCGATGGCAAGCAGGTGCAGGCTTCCGGCGATGTGACGGATCGCACGGCGATTCAGCAATTTGCCGTGGCGTATTTGCGACAAGAACAAGATGCTGATTTGCACGCGTTTAGAATTAAATTTGACGTATTTTCGCTGGAGTCTGCACTGTACACAGATGGGAAAGTCGCGGCGACGGTGAATAATTTAATCGCCAGCGGACACACTTATCAGCAGGACGACGCGCTGTGGTTACGCACGACGGATTTTGGCGACGATAAAGATCGCGTTATGCGTAAAAGTGATGGCAGCTACACTTATTTTGTGCCGGATGTGGCCTATCATTTGGATAAATGGCAGCGCGGTTTTGCGCGGGTAATTAACGAGCAAGGGGCGGATCATCACAGCACCATCACGCGCGTGCGGGCGGGCTTGCAAGCCTTGAATGTCGGCATTCCGCAAGGCTGGCCGGAGTATATGTTGCACCAAATGGTGACGGTTTTACGCAACGGCGAAGAGGTGAAAATTTCTAAGCGTGCAGGCAGCTATGTCACCTTGCGCGATTTGATTGATGAAGTGGGCTGCGATGCCACGCGCTATTTTTTAGCCGCGCGTCATTCCAATACGCATTTGGTGTTCGATATTGATTTGGCGAAATCGCAGAGTAATGAAAATCCGGTGTATTACATACAGTACGCCCATGCCCGTATTTGCAGCGTGTTGGCGCAGTGGGGGGGAGAACAGTGGGGAGGAACAATCACAGCATTGCAGCAGGCCGACACCAGCGCGCTGAACAGTGATTACGAACAAATATTGTTGCAGCGCATGATTGATTTTCCGCAGCTTGTCGAAAGCGCGGCGGCAGATTTAGCCCCACATTTGATCGCATTTTATTTGAAGGACTTGGCGGCAGATTTACACAGCTACTATAATGCTTCGCGTTTTCTGGTCGACGATGAAAATATTAAGTTAGCGCGCTTGGCGTTGATCGCGTCGGTGGCACAGGTGATCCGAAATGGCTTGGATTTATTAGGCGTGTCTGCGCCGACAAAAATGTAATTGGTTAATGTGCAAGGAGCAGCATGAGTTATCGCAACAATAAAAAACCCAGCCCGCCGCCTAACCCGTCGATTTTTACGGGCGTGTTAATTGGCGCGACCATAGGCATCGCTATTGCTGCAGGCTTAGCTTGGTATATTTTAAAAACCCCTGGATTTTTCAAAAATGCAGAAAATAAAAATCCTGAAAAAGTTGTCGCAAAAGCAAATACAGAAAAGCCAGCCGTTGCGGCAACCCCCACTGCACCTGCTTCAGCGGCGAGTGCCAGCAAGCCTCGTTTTGAATTTTATAAAGAGCTGACCGATAATTCCACGCAGACTGCATCTAAAGCTGTGCCGAAAAATACAGAAAAACCAGCCGCGCAGGCTGTGAAAAATGAATTATATTATTTACAGGTGGGCTCGTTTTCTAACGCCGGTGATGCAGATAAATTAAAAGCCAAGTTAGCGTTGATGGGTATGGAGGCAGCGGTGCAAGTGGCGAGCATCCCCGACAAAGGCGTGTGGCATCGCGTGCGGCTGGGGCCGTATCAAGGCCAGAGCGAAGCGAACCAAGCGCGCGCAACTTTGAAACTAAATGGAGTAGAGGCTACTCCAATGCGGGCGCAGTAAATCACTCTGGGTATCTTTTAAAATCCAGATTTCGTCGCCATACGTTGTTGCTCGTAAAAAATGCTTACTTACATATCAAACATATGCGGCGTAACCATTTTTTGCTCGCGTCCATTTGTTAATAATTTGGTCTGGCTTAGAACTCTGAATTTTTAAAAACACCCAAACATCTAAAATTTTTTAAGGAGAGCAAGTATGAAATTAGTTAAACACATTTTTGCAGTGTCGGCGTTATTGTTTGCCAGCCTAGCGTTCGCGGCTGCGCCCGAAGCGGGATACAAGGTGTTGAACCAAGAGCAGCCAACACGCAGCAACAATAAAATTGAGGTGTTGGAATTTTTCTTCTACGGCTGCTCGCATTGCTACAACCTTCAGCCAGAGCTGAATGCGATGGAAAAGAAAATGCCAAAAGATGTTGAGCTGATTTATGTGCCGACTATTTTTAGTGACAACATGGAGCCGATGGCGCGTACATTCTATGCGTTAGAGTCTATGGGCGAATTGCACCGTGTGCATAACGAGCTATTCAACGCTTGGCATGTCAAGATGACGGATCTGAGTAGCGAAGAAAAAATTACCGATTTCATCGCGCAGCAAGGCGTAGATCGTAAAAAATTCAGCGATGCTTACGGCGCGTTTTCCACACAAAGCAAAGTGGCGCGCAGCAAACAATTGGTGTTGAACTACGGCGTGCGCGGCACACCCACCATGACAGTGAATGGCAAATATGTGGTGACAGGCTTGGGCCCGAAAGAAACCATGCGCGTGGTTAATTCTTTAATCACCAAAGTTCGTAAGGAGCGCGCAGGCAAAATATAAGTTATTGCAAGACTGCCTGTGAGCAGGCTTTACCCCCTAAAATTATTTGGAAATGACATGTTAGAAAATACGCTTGAAAAATTAATGTTCGCCAGCCGCTGGCTGTTAGCCCCGTTCTACCTCGGTTTGGTGGGTGCGATTGTGGTGCTGTTGTGGTACTTCGGTGTGGAATTTTTACACCTCATCAGCATACTCCGCAACGGCGAAGGTAGCCTAGTAGTAGTCGGCGTACTGTCGCTGGTAGACTTGGTCTTAGTGGCCAACTTGCTCATCATCATCGTCTTTGCTGGCTATGAAAATTTCGTTTCTAAGATCGACACTGGCAGCCACGAAGATCGCCCAGACTGGATGGGGCATGTAGATTTTGCTGATCTTAAAATGAAACTTATCGGCTCTATCATCGCAATTTCTGGCATTGAATTGCTCAAATCTTTTGTGAGCGTCGCCACCTTGACCAACGAGCAGTTGGGCTGGAAAGTGGGCATACATCTCACCTTTGTTATTTCTGGCCTAGCTTTCGCAGTAATGGACTGGCTCGGCAGCGGCAAAAATCACGGTTCGGGTAGTTAGCCTTAATACCGCAATCAGTTACAAATAAAAACCCGCCGCGTGGCGGGTTTTTTTATTGGGGCGGTTTTTTTATGAAACCCGTTTCTTCAACACAAATTACTCATTCAAAAAAGTCTCGAAAAAACCCAAAAGCTGGAACAAACTTATCGCTCAATCAACATGGCATCACCGTAGCTGAAAAATCGATATTCTTTTTCTACGGCATGTCGATAGGCGGCCAGCAAATTCTCCGTGCCACCAAACGCGCACACCAACATCAGCAGCGTCGTTTTGGGTAGATGAAAGTTGGTGAGCAGCACGTCAACCACTTGGAATTTATATCCCGGTGTGATGAAGATGCGCGTCTCCCCTACCCCGCCAATGAGCTCACCTTTTTGAGCCGCGCTTGGTTGTGCCGCACTCTCTAACGCACGCAAGCTGGTGGTGCCGACGGCAATCACACGACCACCGTTTTCTCGCGCTTGATTAATCGCATCAACAGTCGCTTGTGGAATGTGATATTGCTCGCTGTGCATGACATGCTCGTGCAGATTTTGCACACGCACGGGTTGAAAAGTACCCGCGCCAACATGCAGGGTGACATAGGCGATGTGCACACCCATGTTGCCGATAGCGGCGAGCATGGCATCGTTGAAATGCAGGCCAGCCGTGGGTGCGGCGACCGCGCCGGGTTGCCGCGCGAAAATGGTTTGGTAGCGCGCTTCATCCGCAGCATCGGCAGTATGCGTAATATAGGGCGGCAGGGGGAGTTGGCCGTGTTGCTCAAGTAACGCGGTTACGTCATCAGTATTTTCAAAATAGAGCTGAAAAAATTCGCCGACGCGCTCGACGACTTGCACCGTTAAATGCTCGGCCAAAATTAATGTGCTGCCCGGCTTAGGCGCATGGCTGGCGCGTATTTGCGCTAAGACCTGGTGGGTGTCGAGCAAGCGTTCAACCAATACTTCTACGCGGCCTCCACTGTCTTTTACACCAAACAAGCGCGCCTTTAATACGCGCGTGTCGTTCAAAATCAGCACATCATTTTTGCGTAACGCGCCGAGCAAATCACCGAAGCGACGATCCCATATTTGCGTGCCGCGCAGATGCAGCAAACGACTATCGCCACGCTCGACGGGCGGGAATTGCGCGATTAAATGGTTGGGCAGGGAGAAATTAAAATCGTCGGTTTGCATTGCGGAATGTTGAAAAATGAATGGGCGATATTGTAGCTGCTTTCATTTGTGTAAGAATTCAGGTTAAATTGAAACTTACATTTTTAGATTTTTTTTGCCAATTTTTTTGGAGCGCGTGTCATGCTAAATCTGGATCATTTAATTATTGAATTTGATAAAGGCTTGCGTACTTTATTAAGCAACGCGCACAGCACGCGCCCGCACCCGGATGCGAATGTACCCGATGCCGCTTTGAGCGCGGAGGACAAAAAACTTGCCATCGCGTTGATGCGCGTCAACCATAGCGGCGAAATCAGCGCGCAGGCTTTGTATCAAGGGCAGGCACTGACGGCACGCGACCCTGCTGTGCAAAAAAAATTACAGCAAGCCGCGCAAGAAGAGACTGATCATCTGGCGTGGACGGCGCAGCGCGTGCATGATTTGGGCGGGCATGTCAGCGTGTTTAATCCACTGTGGTATAGCGGCTCGCTGGCGATAGGCGCGCTGGCGGGGTTGTTGGGTGACAAATGGAATTTAGGATTTTTGGCCGAGACAGAGCGGCAAGTAGGCGCGCATTTACAAAGTCATTTACAACAATTGCCGCCACAAGATGTTAAGAGCCGCGCAGTGGTCACTCAAATGATTACCGATGAAGCCAGCCACGCAGAGATGGCGCAAAAATTAGGTGGGGCAGATTTGCCGAAACCTTTGCAATTAGCGATGCAGGCCAGCTCTAAGGTGATGACGCGGACAGCCTATTGGATTTAATCCCTACTAGTTTAATTTTGGGACGCGCTGACTAAGTCGGCGAGCGGGAAGAAGTGCAAGGCGCACGGTGCGCAGAAACCGGAATGTATTAAATATACATGAGGATTTCGAGCACTGTGCAACACAGCGAGCGAGTGGGTGGCTGCATAGCAGCCGGGTACCCACCGGCCTACTCCTTGCGGGTGAATTCACCCGCGCAGACACTTAATCAGCGTGTCCCTTGCACCACTTCAAAATCATGCGTAATGTCCGCCACCTTGCCCAACATAATCGAAGCCGAGCAATATTTTTCTGCGGATAAATGAATGGCGCGTTCGACTTGTTCGGGCTTGAGGTCTTGACCCGTGACGACAAAATGAAAGTGTATTTTGGTAAACACTTTGGGGTCTTCTTCGGCGCGTTCGGCAGCGATTTCCACCACGCAATCGGTCACTTGTTGGCGGCTTTTTTTGAGAATGTGGATCACGTCATAAGCACTGCATCCGCCTGTGCCCAGCAATACCATTTCCATCGGGCGCGGTCCTAAATTGCGTCCGCCACCGCTCGGCGGCCCATCCATCAACACCGCGTGTCCGCTTTCTGTTTCACCTAGAAATGAAACCTGTTCTACCCATTTAATACGTGCTTTCATTTGCCTCACCTTGTCCTAAAAATTTATTGCCGATGTTATTTTAAGATTTCAACTTGTACCATAGCATTCCTATTGCTTCATGCGTAAAAATTCTGCTGAGCCGCATCGCTTCTGCGTTGGGAATAAAACTCAGTAGATCGGTGCGATAGCGCGTGGTGTAAGCCGTGGCAGCGGGAATCACTTCAAAGCCTGCCGCCTGAAATGCGTACACAGCACGTGGCATGTGCCAAGCATGGGTGACTAATACGATGCGTTTTATTCCCTGCGGCTGTAACAAGGCGTAACTGTTGCGGGCATTTTCTAGCGTGTTGTCGGAAGATTTTTCCACCCAACGCACAGGCACATTAAATTCTTGCTGCAACACGGCCTGCATTTGCTGCGCCTCTGATACGTCATTGCCTACTGGGTTGCCGCCGGTTACCAATATCGGCAACTGGGTTTCGCGCTGCAATTTTGCGCCATAACGCAAGCGCACTAAAGCCCCCGAACTAACGGTGTCCATGCTTTGATATTCGGGCGGGTTAAAGTATGTACCCGCTCCCAAAATGACGATTGCTTGCGCCTCGCCCTGCTGTAATTTTAATAATGGCGGCGCAGTTTCCAGTTGTCGCAACGCGCTTTCAGCAAAATACGGGGTGGCACTGACCCATAATAAAAAAAACGAAATTGCAATCAACGCACGCGCTAATTTCACGCGGCGATTCCACAAAATGCAGCCCACCATACCTAGCAGTATTAGGCTGAGCGGGGGCAAAATTAAGGCACTGATAATTTGAGTGAGTGACCACGACATGACGCTAGGTAGACAGTAGATGGGCTAAGGTTTGCATCGCGTGGCGGATTGTTTGCGGTATGTTTGACAGAAGTCGGTCGGTCAGCATAGAATGCGCCCCTTTTTGCAGTACCCCTGTTACCCATATTTTGGCTCGCATTTTGCTCAATCGGGGTGGCGCATTTTAATCTGTATTGGAAGTGCTATGAAAACTTTTTCCGCAAAACCTCATGAAGTGCAACACGATTGGTTTCTGGTCGATGCTGCCGAAAAAACCCTAGGCCGTCTGGCCAGCCAAATCGCAGCACGCCTGCGTGGCAAGCATAAGGTAATTTACACTCCGCACGTTGATACCGGCGATTTTATTGTCGTAGTTAATGCGAAAAAATTACGCGTAACTGGCAAAAAAGCTGAGAACAAAGTGTATCACCGTCATACTGGTTATCCAGGCGGCTTGTACACAACGAACTTTACCAAATTGCAAAATCGTTTTCCTGAGCGCATTTTGCAAAAAGCTGTCAAGGGAATGTTACCTAAAGGGCCGTTGGGTTATGCCATGTTGAGCAAGCTGAAAGTATATGGCGGCGCAACTCATCCTCACACTGCACAGCAGCCTAAACCGATTGATTTATTGAAAGCCAGAATATGAGCGTAACTTACAACTATGGTACGGGTCGTCGCAAAAGCGCAGTCGCCCGTGTATTTATCAAGCCTGGCAAAGGTGACATCGTGGTGAACGATAAGCCGCTGGATGTATTTTTCTCCCGCGAAACAGGCCGTATGGTAGTGCGTCAGCCGCTGGAATTAACCGACACACTGAACAAATTCGACATCATGGTGAATGTGTTTGGTGGCGGGGAATCAGGTCAAGCAGGTGCGGTGCGTCATGGCATTACTCGCGCGCTGATTGATTTTGATGAAACCCTGCGTCCCGTGTTAAGAAAAGCAGGTTTGGTCACACGCGATGCGCGTGAAGTTGAACGTAAAAAGGTCGGTCTACGCAAAGCGCGTCGCCGCAAGCAGTTCTCCAAGCGCTAAGTTGTTTTGGCGTGTTTTCAAAAACTGCCTTCGGGCAAAAACCGCCTTCGGGCGGTTTTTTCATTGTATGATTCAGGTCGTTGTTAGATTGCAGATAATTAGGAGTTGGGCGTGATTAAAGTAGGCATCGTAGGCGGCACAGGTTATACCGGCGTGGAGTTGCTGCGTTTGTTGGCACTGCACCCCAAGGTGGAGCTGCGCGTGATTACTTCGCGCGCGGATGCAGGAATGCCCGTCAGCCAGATGTTTCCTAGCTTACGCGGATATGTGGATATGGCTTTTAGCCACCCTGACCAAGCAAATCTAACCGCATGTGACTTGGTTTTTTTCGCCACGCCTAACGGTATCGCCATGCAAGAAGCCGTTGCCTTGCTAGATGCAGGGGTGCGGGTGATTGATCTCTCGGCAGACTTCCGCATTAAAGACGTAGCACTGTGGGAAAAGTGGTATGGCATGACCCACGCCTGCCCACAATTAATTGAACAAGCGGTATATGGTTTGCCCGAAGTGAATCGCGCTGAAATTCGGCAAGCGCGTTTGGTGGCCAATCCTGGCTGCTACCCCACAGCGGTGCAACTAGGTTTTTTACCCTTGCTAGAAGAAAATTTAGTCGATAGCACCAACCTAATCGCCGATGCGAAATCGGGCGTTTCGGGTGCGGGACGGCGTGCCGAAATAGGCACGTTGCTGGCTGAAGCAGGCGATAATTTCAAGGCTTATAACGTGGGCGGTCATCGGCATCTGCCAGAGATTAAACAAGGCTTGGCGCGGGCTGTGGGTCGGGAAGTGGGGTTAACTTTTGTACCGCATTTGTTGCCGATGATACGCGGCATCCATGCGACTTTATACGCACACGTCGAGCGCGAAGCCGAGTTGCAATCGTTATATGAACAGCGTTACAAGGACGAACCTTTTGTCGATGTCATGCCTGCTGGCAGCCATCCCGAAACACGTTCGGTACGTGGCGCAAATGTGTGCCGCATCGCGCTACATCGCCCGCAAGATGGCAATGTACTGGTAATATTGTCGGTGATCGATAACTTAGTGAAAGGCGCGGCGGGACAAGCGGTACAAAATATGAATATCATGTTCGGCTTACCCGAAACGACCGCGCTCACCAACGTTCCCTTGCTTCCCTAACCGCAAGATGGCTCGCCCAGAATATTTCAGAAACATTGAACGCAGAGTTAACACCTCCCGCCGGCGCTTGTCGGTTAGGCCACAAGCTCCGTGGTATGCACGTATCGTGTGGGCGTTTCTTCTTATCTTGGCAACAGGAGGGATTGGCTGGTGGACTTATAATACGGGGCTGGAATCGGCTGGATTTTATCGGCAACAGGCGGAAATAGAGTTGGCTCAGTTACGCAATCAAACCGAATTGCAGCAAAGCGAAATCGCAGACCTGTCGAGCAAAGTTGCCTCTTTTGAACGACAGATACAAATAGAACAAGCAGCCACCATAGAGTTGATGGCGCAAACAAAAAATATGAATGAGGAGAATTTACGCCTCAAAGAAGATTTAACTTTGTTTCAAGGTTTAACCCTACCGGGGGCACGCGAGGGAAAATTATCGGTTCAATACTTCAGAGTAGAGCGCGATGCTTTGCCGGATGAATACCGCTACCGCTTATTGTTGGTGCAGGGCGGCCAACAAAGAGCACCTGCATTTCAAGGCAAATTTCAGTTGTTAGTTAATATACGGAACGGAGAACAGAAGTCGGTGTTGCTCTTTCCGAAATCAGATACAACGCAAGCCAGCGAGATCAGCAGTTTTGACGGAGTGGATCTCGCTTTAGAAAAGAGTACTTATCAATTAAACTTCAAACATTATAAGCGCATCGAACACAGCTTCAGATTACCACCGGATACAACCATTGAAAGCGTTCAGGTGCGTGTCTATGAAAATGGCACCAGCCAACCAAAAATACAACAGAGCGTGAGCCTATCTTAAAATTATCCGCGCTGTAATAATTAAATTTTTGAGCTATATCGTTAGGGAGTAAAACATGTTTGGAAAAAAACATAGCAAACCGCAAGAACGCATTGATTCGCTCATCGGCGCAATGGCCAAGATAGAGGGCGATTTAACGTTCAGCGGTGGCTTGCGCGTAGATGGCGAAATTCGCGGCAATGTCACTGCCAAGCCCGGAGTTCCCAGCACGCTCGTGTTAAGCGAGCATGGCCGGATTGATGGCGACATCAGCGTGACCCACTTGGTTATTAATGGCATCGTCAACGGCACAATACGCGCCGACGAATATATGGAACTGCAAAGCAAAGCCCGCGTCACAGGGGATGTGCACTACAAAACGCTGGAGCTACAATTGGGTGCAGTCGCTGATGGCCGATTTATTTATTTGGCCGAAGGCGCGTCCGAAAAAGTGGTGGCTTTTAAAATGAGTAGCGCGGAAGCAAAAAGTTAACTAAGTGTTTCAGGAGAGTAAATCATGAATGCAATAACCGCAATGGAAGACCCCGTGTTGTTTACCGATAGCGCAGCGGATAAAGTGAAACAGCTTATTGAAGATGAGGGCAACCCTAATTTAAAGTTACGCGTGTTCGTCAGCGGCGGCGGATGTTCTGGCTTTCAGTATGGCTTCACTTTTGATGAAGAGTTGAATGAAGATGATACGGTGCTGAATAAAAATGGCGTGCAATTATTAATTGACCCCATGAGCTTTCAGTATTTGGTGGGTGCAGAAATTGATTATCAGGATGGCTTGGAAGGCGCACAGTTCGTTATCAAAAATCCAACAGCTACCTCAACATGTGGTTGCGGATCGTCATTCTCAGTTTAATTTCGTAAAGGTAGATGTTTGAGCGAGAGAGCGCGAGCTCTCT
>Ga0209824_10002087_pt1 | contig 10629 bp, 9 predicted proteins | sample VDWuncwatermetaG_FD_184124 | JGI IMG/M metagenome (GOLD analysis project Ga0209824, IMG submission 184124) | Wastewater microbial communities from Netherlands to study Microbial Dark Matter (Phase II) - VDW unchlorinated drinking water (SPAdes)... ...
GCTTTCACCTCAAGCTCCGTCTTGCTTTGCATCTGCCGAGACCAGATATAATTGCCGAACAATTGCGTCAGCATTACCCCAACCACCATGACCACCGAGATCCGGCCGAGCAGAGATTGTGGCAGGACTCTGGCGACAAAGCGGGAGTACCGCCCCTCTTCAGACACTGGACACGCTCACATCGGCCGCAAACACATACCCTGCGCCGCGCACCGTCTTAATCAGCAGGGGTTGCTTCCCGTCATCGTGAAGGCGCAGGCGCAGCCTGCTGATCTGGACGTCCAGTGATCGATCCAGCGGTCCGGCATCACGTCCGCGTGTCTCTTCGCACAGTACATTGCGATCCAGAATATCGCCCGGATGTTCGACCAGATACTTAAGCAACTGAAAATCGAGACCAGTCAACTGAACGAGCTGCCCATCGGCATCAACCAGCGTGCGTTCAACCGCGTCGAGAGTAAATCCGAGGAAGCGATAATAACGGGGTAGCGACGTGCTCTCCACGCCACTGCGCCGGTGAATCGCCTTGATCCTCGCCAGTAATTCGCGTGGATTATAAGGTTTAGCGATATAGTCATCGGCGCCGAGCTCCAGGCCTACCACCAGATCAATTTGATCGGGGCTTGCTGTCAGCATGATGATAGGCACGTTGGAATGTTGTCTGACGAACTTACACAGTGCAAAGCCATCCGTATCCGGCAGCATTACATCCAGTATGACCAGCGCCAGTTCCTCCCCATAGCGTTGAAATTCCGCTATAAAGGCCGCGCCATCATGAGCCAGACGGACCTCATACTGATTCTTCTCAAGGTAGGTTTTCAGCAAGGTACGCGTTTTATGGTCGTCGTCGACAATGAGTATTTTGCGTGTCATGATTTTGTGGCTTTTCGTAAAATTTTGGCGATCTGCACCAGGCGGCGTTGTGCGTCGGACACTGAGACATGCTCGTCGGTGAAGAACCGGTGCAGCTCAGCGATAATCGTATCCCTTGACGTCTCATCGGTTGCCATGCGATGTGCGAAGCTGGGCACCTGAACGCGGGCCCCTCTGGAAAAAAGCTCCCAGGAAGTGCGTGCGCAACTGTCCATCCTGGACAGGTCAGGGTTGCGCAGCACCGGTATCGATCCCTTGATCCGGTTGTAATCATTCTGAACATCAGGCGACAAAACCAGCTGCGCAAGCTTCAATTGTGCCGGGCGATGGCCTTTATGTGTAGCAAACATGGCGAGTGTATCGATATCGTACAGATGGTAATCCCCGGTTCCAGGCACGGTGCTGCAGCCGAACTCGATGTCGGTGGTCAGACCCCATGCGTTCAGTTCACCTTTAGCCCAGTCACCTGTGACCATCATGGCTGCGCCGCCATCCGCAAACAGGTGAGTGACTTCGGTCCAGGACTGTTCCCTGACAGGTTGCGCCATCCACTTCTTCAGTGCACGCAGGCGCCAGAGCGCATGATTAAATCGCCGGTCTGCAAACGCACGGGGATCTTTGTTGACAAAAATATCCCGGTAGAATTCCGGCCCGCTTTCCGCCAGCACCAGGGACTCAAACAGGGTCGCCACCTGCCAGGCTTCACTGCTCTGAGCCAGTGCAGGGATGCCGGCTTTTTGCAGTGCGGTGGCGACAAGTTCAAACTCTTCCCAGCTCTGTGGCGGTACAAGTTTGTATCGAGTCAGCATTTTAGGATTAAAAATGAGCGTATTGACACGATGAATACCTAAGGGCGCCACCACGACGTGATCACGCGGGCGTATCCATGAGTAGATCGCCGGAAGTAAAACTTTATCCCATTTTCCGCTCTGAGCGACCGTGTCCAGATTCAGCAGCAAGCCCATATCCGCCCAGTCACCGATGATCGTCCCGTTGAGCTGCGCAACTTCGGGTGCTTCGCCTGCAATAACACGACTTTTTAGCACAATCAGGGCGCCGGCCCCCGAGCCACTCGGAATCAGCACCTCCTGCCACAGGATATTCTCCATCGCAAGTTTGACGACCAGTGCGTCGACAGCCTTGTGCTCACTCGTCGAACTCCACCAGTTCAGCGCCTGCAGCGTTTCTGCCTGTGCCAACGCCGTGCTCCAGACGGTCAGCATCATGGCCAGCAGACTATGCCACACCCACGCGGGTCTCCCGCACCAGCCAAACTTACAGTACAAAGTCGATTTTTTTGTTGATGTGACCATCATTCTTATCTCTCGTCTCCCTTTTAAGACTATAGCCTAAGTGAATTGATGCGACAGGTAAATTTGTCTGCCGGATTGTAAGGAAGTGTGAGTTTTTATTGCAGTACGTATCAGCGCGTGAAACGACACATACACCCCGTTCCGGCCTTCCTCCCAGCAGCCACCGGCATCCTCGCCGTCCAAGCTTCGCGGGTTTGTAATGAAACATTACATTCAGTTTTACCTGAATCAAATAAATATACATTAAATCAACAGCCTGAATAATTTAACCGCGATTTCCTGCGTGTTCTGGTGTCACAAATTGTCCGGTGATATCGTCTGGCCACTTCTGAAAAAAGGCAGTCCGTTTTCAGCCAAGTGAATCAAATACAAAGTGCCACTATGCCGCAGAGGCGGGTGCAAAAGACGGGCAACACTTAACCGGAGATACCGGCTGTTGCTTTTAAAACACAGGGAGAGTTTCGAAATGAACAAGCATATCCGTAGTTCAAACATGAATAAAAAGATGCTGCTGTCTGCACTGACGCTAGCACTGCTGGGGAGCGTTTCGGCTCAGGCAGTCGACGTCGGCGGTGTGGAGCTCATGGGCTACACACGCGGCGGTTTTGCAACCAGCCAGACGAGCATGCCGCGCGGCGGTTACACCTTAGGCGGCGACATGCAGAAATACCGCCTCGGCAATGAAGGCGATATCGGCTTCGAGCTGGAAATCAAAAAGACCTTCGACATGGGCAACGGCCTCAAATGGAGTGTCGATTACATGCCGACCGTCTGGAACGGCGTTAACGGCACGGATCAGGCGTTTGCTGAAATGAGCGGACTGGATTTCGCACCGGAAGCCAAATTCTGGGCGGGTCAGCGTCGTTTGCGTATTCAGGATGTACACATCGTCGATAAGTTCTTCATGGACTACGGCCTGAATACTGGCGCTGGCGTGACCAACTACGGCCTGGGTTTTGCCAAGCTGGGTGTCGGTGTCTTTAACGGCGGCTCGATCAACAACAAGAATTCTGCGCAAAACAATGCGCGTCGTATCAATGTAGATCTATCCGAAATTCACAGCAACGAAGGCGGCGTATTGCGGGTACTAGGTTCAGTCGTCAGCGGTAGTTTTGCATATGGCAAACCCGGCTCCAGCCTGTCAGTCTCGCACAACCAGTCCGACTTTCTCATCCCGGGCCTGACCAACACGGTCTTTGTACAAACGGCCAGCGGACACGCCGATATGAATGGCCAGTTTCAGGGCTTGGGCGATGCAAGTACGGTGGCGACCAATGCGGGGATACTGGGTTCAGGTCAACTCGCAGGCGTAAGCAGTACACGCATCGGCGATGCGATCAACTGGCAAACCGGTAAATTTGGCGGTCAGGCACTCATCGCGCTGCAAAACGGCAAGATCGAAGGAGGCCCGCAAAACGGCATCAATACCCGCGATACCACACTGGGTGGCCGTGTCTCCTATGCGATGACCAACAACTTCAAGTTACTGGCCGAAGTGGGCACGACCGGCCGCAGCATAGACGGACAGGCTAACCAGACACTGAACAAGTTCACCTTCGCACCCACGCTGGCAATGGCGCCTGACTTCTGGTCACGTCCCGAGATGCGCTTCTATGTGACGCGTGCCAGCTGGAATGCCGCCGCCGCAGCCGCCAACGCCGGTACTTTCGGTCTGGGCGGGCGCACCTCAACCACGACCGCAGGCGTACAAATCGAAGCTTGGTGGTAACAGCTGTTCGAAAAGAGCCTGATTAAAGAACCAAATATCTTTCAATACCCCATACGGAGAGCAAAAAATGAACCTCAAACTTAAAGTAAGCCACCTGGCACTCGCCCTGATTTCTGTTGGAATGATGTCGGCAGCACATGCCGAGCTTACCATCGCCTACATCACCAATGGCAATACCAATGAAGGCTGGATGCTGATCAACGGCGGTGCTGCAGATGCAGGCAAGAAGGCCGGCGTGAAATTTATTCAGCTGGCAGCGGAACGCGGTGAGTTGTCCAAGCAGCTTGCCATCGTTGAAGACATGATCACCCGCCACGTCGATGCAATCGCGATCGCGCCGGTCGACAGTGCAGGCATCGCACCTGCGGTTAACCGCGCACTGGCGGCAGGCATACCGGTCGTCGCGGTTGATACCGGCATCACCGGTGCCAAGATCACCAGCTATGTGGCAACAGACAACGTCAAGGCCGCGAATGTGCAGGGTAACTGGGCGGCAGAACAAATCAAAGACGGTGACAAGGTCATCTACGTCACCGGTGATCAGGGTCAATCCACAGGTCAGGAGCGTAAGAAAGGTTTTGTCGATGCGTTGAAAGCCAAACGTCCTAACGTGAAAATTATCGAGGTTTCAACGGCTTGGGATCAGACTCAGGCCCAAAACGGCGTTGAAGCAGGACTGCGCGCGAACAATGACATCAAGTTAATCGCCTGCGCGTGGGATGGTGGTGCGTTAGGTGCGGTTGCTGCCATGAAGGGTGCAGGATTCAAGCCGGGTGAAATCAAACTGGCAGGATTTGACGGTTCCCCCGGCGGGTTGGACATGATGAAACGAGGCTGGCAACAGGCGAATGCCGCACAAATGCTCTCTAAGATTGGCCAGACTGGGGTAGAGACCGCAATCGCGGCAGCCAAACATCAAAAAGTTGAGGCGCGTATCGATACCGGTGCATTTCTGGTGCTGCCGTCTAATGTGGACAAGTTCGCCAAAGATTCCGGCGTAGCCCAATTCATGAAAGTGAAGTAAGTCGCACCCTCAGGATGGCTCTGGCCATCCTGACACAGGAGGAATAATCATGAAAACACTAGTCAGACAAGAGTGGTACGGGGCGATGGTCGCCGTGCTGATACTGGGGATTTTATTGTCCATCGCTTCACCCTATTTTTTAAATACGCGTAACCTGAGCAATATTCTGGTACAGGCATCGGTCATCGCCTTGCTCGCCGGTGGTCAAACTTTTGTGATACTGACCGGCGGAGTAGATCTGGCGGTCGGCTCGCTGACCGCGTTAGCCGGTGCGGTTGCAGGTTATATGATGGTCCAACTGGGCATCAATCCCTATCTGTCCATACTGGCGGCTTTTGCCATCGGGGCGGGTGTAGGTATTTTCAATGGTTATCTAGTCGCCTTTGTCGGCATCCCTTCTTTCATTGTCACACTGGGCGGGTTGACCCTGTGGCGCGGAATGGCATTCGATGCCACCGGCGGCTTCGATATGGCGGGCTTGCCCGATCCATTTCCGTTCATCGGCTACGGCGATCTGTTCGGTTTTCTCCCCATGCCTATTGTTATCATGGCCGTGTTCTACATCACCATGTCGTTTGTGCTGTCCAGCACCAAACTCGGGCGCTACGTTTACGCCATCGGCTCGAACGAAGAAGGTGCCAGACAGGTAGGTATCAATATCCGCTGGTACAAGCTGGGTGTGTATGTCGTGTCCGGATTGTGCTGTGCGCTGGCAGCGATGGTGCTGATCGGCCGGATGGATTCTTCCAGCGGCAAGATCGCACAGATGTTCGAACTGGATGCAATTGCAGCAGTCATTCTGGGCGGCACTTCGCTGTTCGGCGGCCGCGGCAGCATCATCGGCAGCTTGCTCGGTGCGATCTTGATCACGATGATACGCAACGGGATGAACCTGATGGAAATCTCACAATTCAAGCAAATGATGGCAATCGGCGCAGTGGTCATTATCGCCGTGTGGATCGATGTGATTCGTCGCAAGCGTTTGCTGCGCAAATAGGAGGATGTCATGAATACACCCATACTTAAAATACGTGGTCTGACCAAACACTACGGTGGCGTCAAGGCGCTGACCGAGGCCAATTTTTCACTCGCACCCGGCGAGCATGCCGCGATTGTCGGTGACAACGGGGCAGGCAAGAGCACTTTCGTACGCCTGATTACAGGTGCCGAACAACCCAATCACGGTGAAATCAGTCTGGATGGAGAGATTGTGAATTTCTCATCCCCGCTGGATGCACGAGATCAAGGCGTTGAGACGGTCTACCAGACGCTGGCGCTGGCAGAGGACTTGGATGTGCCGGCGAATATTTTCCTGGGCCGGGAAAAAGTGCTGTTCAATCTGGGGCCGCTGTCCATTCTGAACCACAAGGCGATGCGCGAGGAGTCGGTTAGCATGCTGGCAACCACTGGCGTGAAAATTCAGGATATGAGCGAAACGCTGCGCGGCATGTCAGGTGGTCAGCGCCAGTGTGTGGCCATTGCCCGCGCCGCGGGATTCGCCAAAAAGCTAATCATTCTTGACGAACCCACAGCGGCACTCGGCATACAGGAAACAGCACGTGTCGAAGAAATCATCAAGGGATTAAAACAGCGTGGCGTGCCACTGATCATCATCAGCCACAACTTGCGCCAGGTATTCGATCTGGTTGACCGCATCTGGGTGTTCCGTCAGGGACGCATCGTGGCCTCCGTGCTGACGGCGCAGAGCAATCCGGAACAGATCGTCGGTCTTATCACCGGTGCGATTGACCCGGATAATCTGCCGGGGGCTACCGACGCGCTCAAAGACATCGCGCTGTTTCACTGACCACCATGAACTTGCCCAGATATGTGGTATTCGGTGAGGCGCTGACCGATATGTTGAGACAGGAAGACGGTCGCTGGTTGGCCGTCCCCGGTGGCGCCTGCTGGAATGTCGCCCGTGTCGGTGCACGCCTGGGAGTGTCCACAGCTTTTGCCGGTGCAGTCAGCTGCGATCTATTCGGCAATCAGCTTGCCGACGAAGGAAATGCAGCGGGTCTCGATCCGCGTTTCCTGCAACGCGTCAACGCCTCACCGTTGCTGGCGATGGTGGCCTCACAACACCCGCCGCAATATTTTTTCATCGGTGATAACAGTGCAGATTTGCATTTCGATCCCGCGCTGCTCCCAAAAGGCTGGCGATCGACTGCAGAAATCCTCCATTTCGGCGGCATCAGCCTGATGCGAGAGCCCTTAGCAAGCAAGCTGATTGAAGAAGCCTGTGCGGCAAAAACGGCCGGTAAGCGCATCGCATTCGATCCCAATTTTCGCGAAATGGCGCATACACCCGCCTATCCGGAAGTTTTTCGCATCATAGCCAGGATGGCCAGCTACATCAAAGTGTCCGACGATGATTTAAGCGGCTTATTCCCCGGCATATCAGCCACAGACGGACTGATGGCACTGCGCACACTGGCACCGGATGCCCAAATCCTGCTCACACGAGGCAAGGATGGCATGACATTGTTCGACGCGGAGTACGTGATCGAACAACCGTCATATAAAGTTACCGTGATCGATACCGTCGGCTGTGGTGATGCCTCGATGGCAGGCTGGATGGCTAGCCTGTTGCTCACCCCTGATGCTCCCCATTCTAAACATCTGCAAATATCGGCTGCGGCAGCGGCACTAGCCGCCACTCACGCCGGCCCCTACCCGCCGACTGCGGCAGAAGTCATGCAACTACTGGAATCGAGGAGGCAACGATGAGCGTCTATTCCGGTAACCAGCCTCAGTCGGTGAATCATCGCACACTGGAGGGTGGCCTGCGTGCGGGCATGAAAATCATTGAAGTCAACAATGGCCGGATGAAATTTTGGCTGTTGCCCGAGCGCGGCATGGGCATCTGGAAGGTCTGGCTTGACGATATCGAAATCGGCTGGCACTCACCGGTGCGAGGCCCGGTGCATCCTCAGTATGTGCCAATATATGATGAGAGCGGACTGGGCTGGCTGAATGGCTTCGATGAGTTATTGTGTCGCTGCGGACTGGAGAGCAACGGCGCGCCTGAATTCGATGTGCACGGAAAACTCACCTACCCGCTGCACGGCAAGATTGCCAACCTGCCGGCCTACAAGGTCGATATTGAAACCGAAAGCGATGCCGTATGTGTACAAGGTTGGGTGGAAGAAGCTCGCTTCAAGTTTCAAAAATTGGCACTCCTCGCTACGGTGAGTAGTCCGGCCGACTCACTGGAAATCGTGATACACGATAAGGTGAGTAATCTGTCGGCCCTGACTGCCGAGTTCCAGCTGCTGTACCACATCAATTTCGGTGCGCCGTTGCTGGGCGCCGGTACGCAACTTTTTGCGCCGGTCAAAACACTGGTGCCGCGCACCCTGCATGCCGCGAAAAGCGTCGCGCAATGGTCTAAATTCGCAGCCCCCGAGACCGGTTTCGAGGAGCAAGTCTATTTTATGGAATTGCTCGGCGATGAAAACGGTCAGACGCAGGTGCTGCTGAAAAATGCACAGGGAACGATGGGGATCAGTCTTTATTTCAATCTGACCCAGTTACCCTGCTTCACGCTATGGAAAGACACGGGATCCCTGCAGGACGGCTATGTGACGGGACTTGAGCCCGGAACCAACTATCCTAACCCGCGTTCGTATGAAAAATCACAGGGTCGCGTGGTGACGCTGGAAGCGGGTGAATCACGCGAATTCAATTTGCGTATGGTGTTTCATCTTGATGAACCCAGCATCCACCGCGCACAACAAAATATCGAGGCTTGTCAGGCTCTCTGGCAGACTAAGATCCATGCTACCGTCCAGTCTGGCTGGAGTATCGATGCTGAACCGTTCCCTAACCTGTAGAATACACTGATGATCAACGCAGACCTTATCGGCAGCTTCGCTGCCACCCTGACCACCACCGCATTCATCCCTCAGGCATGGAAAGTATGGCAAACCCGTCATACTGCCGATATCTCGCTGGGCATGTATGCCATGTTCACACTGGGTGTCGTGTTGTGGCTCATCTATGGCATTGCTCTGATGGCATGGCCTATCATCATTGCAAACAGCATCACCGCACTGCTGGCAGGCTCGGTGCTGCTAATGAAACTCAAATTCGGCTGAGTATTAAGGTGTTCTTTTAGAATGCAATCAACTTCATTGGCTGCCATGGACGTATTTAAATGGCAAGTTGGATGCGCGACGCACCGGTCCTCGACTTAAATATCCTTAGTATTTTTAGCCGCTATGGCAAACTCGCCATCAGGCGCACCGTTGCAACCAGCCCACCTTCAGGATGATTCTTCAGCAATAATTCACCATTGAGGGATTGCACGATATCGCGGGTGATGCCCAGACCCAGACCCAGTCCGGCTGCGTTGTGGTCGCGACCGTGTTCCAATCTGACATAGGGTTGAAACAGACTTTGAAACGCTTCTTCAGGGACACCAGGCCCGTGGTCACGAATCTGGATTTCTACATACGCATCGGCAGACCGGACAGAAATTTCGACCTTCTCTCCATAATGCAATGCGTTATCCAGCAGGTTGCCAAGCGCACGTCTGAGCGCCAACGGGCGGGAGGTGACCGACAAGCCGGTTTTATCAAAGATTACGGCGTGTCCCGCCAGTTTAGTGCCGCGTATCATGCGTTCTATCAACGAGTCGAGCGATATTTCAGTCGGATTTTCATATATTTCGCTGTCTTTAACACATTGCAGCGCACCTTTTACCATCATGTCAAGATCATCCAGATCACCATTGAATTCACTGCGCAACTCGTCGTCATCGAGCAATTCAGCACGCAGTTTAAGGCGCATGATCGGTGTCCTCAGGTCATGAGAGATCGAGACAAATAATCGTTCACGGTCTTCGATGTAACGCTGGATGCGCTTATACATCGCGTCGAAGGCGCGTGCGGTATTAAGAAATTCCCGACTGCCGCTCTTAGGCAGGTCGGGCATGGGTTCGCCGCTGCCAAACCTAGCTGCAGCTTCAGACAATTTGGCAAGCGGTCGTGTAGTCCAGCGCACGATCAAAATGGAGAGCAGCAACACCGCTGTCAGCGACAATATCTGCAGCAAGATGCGATCTGTGGAAAAAGCATTGCTGCTCTCAAGAAAATAAGGTTCAGGCATAGTACTGGCCAGATACAACCAGTTCCCCGGCTCCATCTCGGCCTGGATGACAAGAACAGGCGCAGGATTCGGTTGCAGCAACAGAATGTGCTGCACCCAGCTTTCGGGCAGATCGCTGATTTTGGCACCGTTGTCGGAGACGACCAGATTCTCAGGGTATGCAAAGCCGATGCGGTAATGTGACACATTAGGCAAATCTTGCTTGATGGCGATCTCGACCTGACGGATCGCCAGTTGTGTCAGAGGCTGGGCAGCTATCTCACTGATGTTCAAGGGCCCGCTGTTCAGATTGACGAAGAACTGCGTCCCGCCCATTTTGATGAATTGCTGGATGATGATAGGCCGGTAGTTCGGGGGCAGCGTCATGAAGAACTGCGCGGTGTTGGTGGCGCTGTGGGCCAGATGCAGGGCAGCCGCTTTCACCTCAAGCTCCGTCTTGCTTTGCATCTGCTGAGACCAGATATAATTGCCGAACAATTGCGTCAGCATTACCCCAACCACCATGACCACCGAGATCCGGCCGAGCAGAGATTGTGGCAGGACTCTGGCGACAAAGCGGGAGTACCGCCCCTCTTCAG
>Ga0209824_10002090_pt1 | contig 10612 bp, 2 predicted proteins | sample VDWuncwatermetaG_FD_184124 | JGI IMG/M metagenome (GOLD analysis project Ga0209824, IMG submission 184124) | Wastewater microbial communities from Netherlands to study Microbial Dark Matter (Phase II) - VDW unchlorinated drinking water (SPAdes)... ...
TCGCCATTGGCGCGACCATATTCGGCAAAGGCCAAGTTACGTCCATCGGGCAGTGTGATTATTTTGGTCATGCTTTTTTGAATGTGGGTGATGATTTTAGTGCCTTGAAATCATACCACAACGTTTTGCGTCTCACCCGTTTGGGTGATGGTGGTATGGAGATTTTTACTTTACAGTGCGGCGAGTTTTTTAAAAGGTTGTCTACCAGTAATTTGTCTATCGGCCACATTTTCATAATCTTTAAGGGTTAAGGGTGCTGGTGTTTTATTGTGGAGAAGAAAAAAATGAACATCATTAAATTTTTGTTTCAGAGAGTTGTGTTGCTGGCTGTCGTTGTTTTCGGAATGGTTGCTTGTAGTGGCTCCGACCCTGCTCCTGGTACTACTGGTGCCACTGGTACTTTGTCAGGGACGGCTGCAACGGGTAAGGCGATAGCCAGTGCCCAGATCACCATCAAAGGCGCAAATAACGTGACAGTGACAGTCGACACCGATACAAGCGGCAAGTACACCAGAGATGTTTCTACCCTTACCGCGCCATATTTGCTGAGAGTGCCCGATCCACTCAACGCAAACAGCTATCTTTTTAGTGTGGCAAACGTTAGCGGCACGGCAAATATTCACCCTTTCACTGACCTGATTATCAGGAACTGGTACAAGGTAAAAGGTGCAGATGTTGAAACCCAATTTACGGGTACACTTGATGCCACAAAATTACCGACCGTTGATGGTATTAACACCATTGCGGCCGTAATCAAGAGCATTCTTAAAACATCGTTTGAAAATGCCGGCGTACCCGCCGATTTCAATCTGATGAGCGGTTCGTTTGATGCTGACCAGACAGGGTTTGATAAGGTGCTGGATCAAACCAGGGTTGTGATCGCGGCGGACGGTGTCGTAAACATCGAAGCGGTTAACCCAATTACGGGTGCCGCCGGGGCAAGGTCTATCTTGGCGACCACCACTATATCAACGAACTTGGCTCCCGCTATTCCGGTAGTGGATGACATAGCGCCTACCGACCCAAGCGGTCTTGCCGCCCTACCCGCCGGCACGACTTCTATGGTGCTGTTTTGGAATGCATCCACCGATGCGGTGGGTGTGGCCGGATATAACATCTACCGGGGAGTGACCGCAGGAGCAATAAGCACAACAAAAATAGCCAGTTCGCCCTTTCCTGGTTTTAGCGATACGGGTCTCACGTCTGGCAGTCAATATTGCTATCAGGTCGAGGCGTTTGATTTGGCTGGGAACCTGTCCGCAATCATTCCAGTACCAGCAACTTGCGCCACTACATCAACAGTAGTTGATACCACTCCACCCGCTGCACCCACCAGCCTTGTGGCAACAGCGTCAACAACACAAGGCAGGATCGACCTTAACTGGGTTGCCTCTACCAGCACGGATACGATTGCCTACGACATTTATCGTGACGGGGTAGTTATCACCACCACCGCTGGCACGATCTACAACGACACTGGCCTGGCTGCAAACACGCTCTACAGCTACACCATCAAGGCCAGGGACGCTGCGGGAAATGCTTCTGCTGTCAGCAATATATCGCAGGCCACCACGGCAGCAGGTATTCCCTCTGCCCCTATCAATGTGCAAGCAGTGGCGGGGAACCAGCAAGTCACAATCAGCTGGAGTCCGGTCAGTGGCGCAACCGCGTACAATTTGTATATGGATACCGTATCGGGTATTTCCAAAACAACGGTGACACCCGGCGTGATGCACCATCCGAGTGTAAGCAGCCCGTTTGTTCATCCGGCAACATTGGTTAATGGCACCCCCTATTTCTTTGTGGTCACCGCTGTGAATGCCTCGGGCGAAGAAAGCATAGAATCGGCGCAAGTCCAGGCTACGCCCACCGCTCCTCCGATCATTCCTCCGGTAACCCTGGCGGATATACAGGCGCAGTTTGATGTGTTTAACGGCCTTTTCGCCACATCGCTACCTGTTGCCACCAACCCGACGCTGGCCGCTTTATTTGCACCCGATTTTCTGTGGGGGGGCACGGGTAAAGCCGATTTTCTGATAGACATCACCGATCCTGCCTTTGATACCCTAGGACTGGCGTTCACAGCACAAGCGTTGGTTGCCCCACCCAGGGATAGTGGCGCAGTTGCCAATGATGCGACGCACCAATGGGTCACCGTTACTTGCTCTGATTGTAATGGTGAAGTTTTTAAGTGGCTCGCTATTAAAGAGGTTGCTTCAGGCAAATGGCAGCTTGCCGGCGATCAGCGCAAGGTTGGTGTAGGTGTCTTCGCACAAGCCTCTCGGAATACCTTCAATGGCACCGTAAATATGTCTAGTTTTGTGGAGATATTTAGCTATTCGCCTGCTATAACTTTTCTTGCAGCAGGCGTAAACAGCGTGACCGTTTCCGGGCCGGGTTTGGTCAATGCGGCAGGGAATGCAGGATCAGCAACGTTGTTCAACAGCACACAAGCAACGTCGTCGTTTGAGTCTATTAATGAGTGCAGCGCCTTCGTCGCAACCAACTGTTTCAACTATGCGAACCTGGCTGCCGGAGATTACACCTTCACTGTCAGGGGCATTTTCAACAGTGTGGCATTTGTTGATACTTATGTCGAAACCCTATCAGGGATACCGCCGGCAACAGCCAATTTAACTGCTGCTATGTTCCCCGTTATCAACACCACACCGACATTGGCTAGTTTAGTGCCGAATGCCACTGTAACGGCCAATTGGACCCTCCCCGTTGGCTATACGCCTGTTGGAAGCTTTTTATCTTCTTTCAACAATATTATGATTTTCGACGCTTCTGGAGTAAATAGTGTATCGGGATCATCGGTCACCTCGACGTTCACTTTACCGCCAGTGTTTAATGGCACTGGTGCGGTGACAAATACCAGTATTTGCGTTGCTTCCCTATCCGCGAACGGAGCGAGTTTTGAGACGTGTGTGGATATTGCACCGGCATTCACTCCCATTCCCACTCCCACTGTCACCCTCACCGCTACGTCGTCTTCGATCGCGAGCGGCGCAACATCCACTCTCAGTTGGTCATCCACCAATAGCATGTTTTGCACCCTCTCAGGCAGCGTGGGTGCGGTGGGTATTACTGGCACCTTCACCACCCCACCCTTGACCGTCACCAGTACTTATACCGTGACCTGCACGGGCGCCGGTGACAGTGGAAGTGCCAGCCAGAGTGTGACGGTTACCGTGGCGGCGGCGTTGGCACAATTCAGCGGCGTTGCGGGTGGCTGTGTACAGGACAATGTCACCGGTTTGATGTGGGAAGTGAAAACCGCCGACGGCGGGCTGCGCGATTGGAACAAAGCTTATACCAACTACGACAGCACTTTGTCCGTACAAAAATTTGATGGCTTTGGTTATGTCGTCCCCATTCAAGCCGATATTGATGCGCAGAGCAACAGTGTCGGTTTCAAAAACGCAGTTAACGCCACCAATCTGTGTGGCTTCAGCGACTGGCGTTTACCCACTGTTGGCGAACTGCAAAGCATTGTAAGGTCTGGCTTCCCCACTATTGACCACACTTGGTTCCCCAATACGCAAAGCAATGGGTTTTGGTCTGCCTCACCCGTCGTTGGTAGCAGCACCGTCACCGTCAGGGCTTCGCTCGTCTATTTCAACGGTGGCAACGTCAGCGACGACTTCCGCGACGTTAGTCACCTTGTGCGGTTAGTGCGTGCCGGTCAGTGATTGGGCCGCGTAGCGGCTTTGGGTATGGCGGGTTTATCTTGTTTCAGGCAGGGCAAAGGGCGGAATAAGTTTGCGGCGTGCGTTGCGCACAATCAACTCGTGTATCGGCTATATTCATTTTGTTTGACATCGGACAATCCGTACCCCGGCCTGTCGGGAACGATGAGCCAAATGCCCATCTCATCCGCCACCCGCGACATGTCTTCGGACACATGCAACCGTGACCCCGGCGCAGGGTGACAAAACAACACGGGTTCGCCATTGGCGCGACCATATTCGGCAAAGGCCAAGTTACGTCCATCGGGCAGTGTGATTATTTTGGTCATGCTTTTTTGAATGTGGGTGATGATTTTAGTGCCTTTAAATCATACCACAACGTTTTGCGTCTCACCCATTTGGGTGATGGTGGTATGGAGATTTTTACTTTACAGTGAGGCGGGTTTTTAAAAGTTGTCCACCAGTAATTTGTCTATCGGCCACTTTCTCGTTATCTTTAAGGTCACTGGTGATTTATTTATGGCAGAAATAATGGAATTTACATTAAATTTTGGAGAGGGTTAAGTTATGGCTATTATCAACAACGGAATCACTACAGGATTTTCTAATACTCCCCAAGCGAAAGACGACATATTCGCTATTGCGGCGCTTAATGAAAACAGCACCGTAACCTTCATTCTGGATGTGATGGTCAATGATGCCGGTGGCCAAGCCAAGACCCTATATTCGCTCGATGACGGAATAGAAAACGAAGGTTCTGCCACCTTGGCAGATTTGCTCGTTCAAGACGCTGTGGGGGTAGACAACTTCAGTAAATTTGGTGCGCTGATTGAAATCACGGCGACCGGCAAAGTCGCTTATACGATGACTGCCGCAAGCACAGCGCATTTCCAGTCCCTTGGTGCCAATGAAATCGGCCTGGATACATTTACTTATGCAACCCGCCTGGCTGACGGCACCTTGAGTTGGGCGACGGTAACAGTACAAATAAGGGGTGTGAATGATGTGCCTGTTCTAAATGTGGTTGACGTAACCGGCGCGGTGACTGAATTGAATATTCCGGTCAATCTTGTCGACGATACCCCGGCAGGCAATCTTACTGACAGCGGTACCATCACATTTACTGATGTGGATCTTACCGATATACACAGCATTGGCAACCTTACCGCCTCGCCAGGCGCGAAGGGCAAACTCACAGCCGTCGTCACGACGGATACCACCGGCAGCGGTCTGGGTGGCGTGGTGACGTGGAATTACAGCGTGGCAGCGGCAGCGGTGGAGTATCTGGCGGCAGGCCAGACAAAAATTGAAACCTTCACCTTCAACATACTGGATGGCAAGGGCGGCAACGTATCCAATACTGTAAGCGTGACCATCACCGGTACGAATGATGCGCCGATCGTGGCGATAGCCGATGTCAGTGGCGCGGTGACTGAACTGCTTACTCCGCTTACTCCTACAGATACGCTTACCGACAGCGGCATTATCGCATTCACCGATGTTGACCTCACCGACATACACAGCATTGGCATCATCACCGCTTCGGCTGGCGCGTTGGGCATTCTCACAGCCAGCGTTGCAGAACAGCCTGCCGACGACGTTGCCATGACGGTTGGCACCGATAATGTCACGAATGGCGTGGTGACCTGGAACTACAACGTGGCAGCAACAGCAGTGAAATACCTGGCGGCAGGTCAAACAAAAATTGAGAACTTTACCTTCGACATACTGGACGGCATGGGTGGCAGCGTATCCAACACTGTGAGCGTGACCCTCACCGGCACCAATGATGCGCCGATCGTGGCGGCAACGGACGTGACGGGCGCGGTGACCGAACTGGTTACTCCGGTTGCGCCAACAGATATGCTTACCGACAGCGGCACCCTCACATTCACCGATAGTGACCTTGCCGACATACACAGCATCGGCGCCATTATTCCCCCGGTGGATGCACTGGGTAACATTACAGCCTTGGGCAACCTCACAGCCAGTGTAACGACAGACACTACCGGCAGCGGCCCAGGTGGCGCGGTAAGTACGGGTGGCGTAGTGACCTGGAACTACAGCGTGGCAGCGGCAGCGGTGGAATACCTGGCCGCAGGTCAGACTAAAGTCGAGAGCTTCACTTTCAATATACTGGACGGCAATGGTGGCAGCGTGACACGTACTGTGGATGTCACCATTACCGGCACCAACGACGCGGCGATCATCAGCGGTATCTCGACCGCCAACCTGACCGAAACCGACGCAGTGCTCACCGCCAGCGGAATCCTGAGTGCCACCGATGTGGATAGCCCGGCGGCGTTTGTAGCGCAGATCGGCGTGGCTGGCAACAACGGCTACGGGGTGTTCGCAGTGGACGCAATCGGCAACTGGACCTACAGTACCAACAGCGCGCACAACGAGTTTGTGAGCGGCACCAATTACACCGACAGCTTCACCGTGTCTACGGCTGATGGCACAGCGCAGGTTGTCACCGTTACCATTTCCGGCACCAATGATGCGCCTGTGGCAGTGGGCGACACCCTTGCTGCAACCGAAGACACCGCTATCATCTACACCGCCGTGCAACTAACGGGCAACGACACCGACGTGGAAGGCAACCTGCTGACCCTCTCCAGCGTCACCAGCGGCACGGGCGGTACAGCCGTACTGAACGCCAACGGCACAGTCACCTTCACCCCGACCGTGAACTATAATGGCGCGGCTAGTTTCAGCTACATCGCCAGCGACGGCACGGCTAACTCCAACAGTGCCACCGTCATCGTCAACGTGGCGGCGGTCAACGACGCGCCTGCGCTAACTGCGGGCGATGGCCGTGCGATTATCCCGGTGGGGACATTGAGCGACATTGCCACCAGCATAACGCTGCAAACCAACGGCAAAATTTTGGTGGCGGGGTATAGCATCAACGCCAGCGGCACCAATGAGGACTTTAGCCTGATCCGTTTGAACACTGACGGTAGCCTGGATACAACCTTCGATGGCGATGGCCGTGCGATCATCCCAGTGGGGACATTGAGCGACATTGCCACCAGCATGACGCTGCAAGCAGACGGCAAGATTCTAGTCGCGGGGACTAGCGTCAACGTCACCAGCAATCAAGACTTTAGCCTGCTCCGCTTGAACGTCGACGGCAGCCTGGATACGACCTTCGATGGCGATGGCCGTGCGATCATCCCGGTGGGGTTATCGAACGACTGGAACACCAGCATAACGCTGCAAGCCGACGGCAAAATTCTGGTCGCGGGGTACAGCTACAATCTCACCAGCAATCAAGACTTTAGCCTGCTCCGCTTAAACGCGGACGGCAGACTGGATACGACCTTCAGTGGCGATGGCAAGGCGATCATCGACGTGAGCGGATCGTACGACTACGCCACCAGTATGACACTGCAGACCGACGGCAAGATTTTGGTAGCGGGGTACAGCGCCAACCCTACCACCAGCAATCAAGACTTTAGCCTGCTCCGCTTAAACGCGGACGGCAGCTTGGATACGACCTTCGATGGCGATGGCAAGACATTCATCCCGATGGGGACATCGTACGATGCCGCCTACAGCATAAAGCTGCAAGCCGACGGCAAGATTCTAGTTGCGGGGCTCAGCTACAACCCCACTACCAGCAATCACGACTTTAGTCTGCTCCGTTTGAACCCCGACGGCAGCCTGGATGCGACCTTCAATGGTGACGGCAAAGCGATCATCGACGTGAGTGGATCGACCGACGCAGCGATCAGCATGACGCTGCAAGCAGACGGCAAGATTCTAGTCGCGGGGTACAGCTACAACCTCACTACCAGCAATCACGATTTTAGCCTGATCCGCTTGAACGCCGATGGCAGCCTGGACTCGACCTTCGACGGGGATGGCAAAGCGATCATCCCAGTGGGGACATCGCATGACTACGGCAGCAACATGACGCTTCAAGCCGATGGCAAGATTCTGCTCGCGGGATATAGCTACGATGCCAGCGGCATTCCCGACTTTAGCCTGATCCGCTTGAACGCTGATGGCAGTTTGGATACCTCATTCGGCAACAGCGTGTCTATGTCGCTGACTGGCACTTCCGCCGCCTTTGTTGAAAACGGTGCCCCGGTGGTGCTTAACGGGCTGGCCTCGGTATTTGATACCGATCTTGCGGCGCAGGGGAATTACGGCGGTGCCAGTTTGACGCTTACGCGGTCAGGCGGTGCGAACGCACAAGACCTGTTCTCCGCCAGCGGCACGCTCGCGGCACTGGCCGAAGGCGGTGTCCTCTACGTGGGGGGCATTGCCATCGGCACAGTGGCCACCAACAGCGGCGGCACGCTTACGCTCAACTTCGACAGCAGTGCGACGCAGGCGCTGGTGAACGGGGTGCTGCAGCAAATTGCTTACAGCAACAGCAGTGACGCTCCACCCGCCAGCGTGACTATAGATTGGTCGTTCAACGACGGCAATGTTGGCGCGCAGGGCTTGGGTGGCGCACTTGCTGCCATGGGATCGTCCACGGTGCTGATCACGGTGTTGAACGACGCGCCAGTGATCACCTCGACCGCCCAGTCAGGCGCAGTTGCCGAGGCTGCCAATAATTCCGTCGACGAGATCAACAACGTCACGCACCAGGCTACCGGCACGCTGGCATTCGCCGATGTCGACGTCACGGATACCCACAGCGTGTCCGTCAGCGGGAACGCCACGCCGGGCTATCGCGGGATACTGTCCGCCAATATCGCCAATCCCGCGACCGGAGACGGCGTGGGGGGCATCAGTTGGACCTTTGCGATTTCGGACGCGGCCATGGACGATCTCGCACAGGGTCAGATACTCACACAAACCTATAGCGTGCAGGTGAGTGATGGGAATGGCGGAACCGCCGCGCAAGATGTGGTGATCACATTAACCGGTGCGGCCGATAATTCGCTGCCCGTGGCAGTCAACGATAGTGTCTCTACCAACGAGGATGTATCGGTCACGTTTAACGTGCTGGGCAACGATACTGACAGCGACGGGCAGACACTCTCTGTGGTTAGTGTCAGCGCGCTGTCGAATACGGGGCTGGGCACCTTGCAAAATCTCGGCAACGGCCAGTTCAGCTTCACACCTGCGGCCAATGCAAATGGAACCACGGCCTTTACTTATCAGGCTTTCGACGGTCAGGCGAATTCTGGCAATACTGCTACCGTGAATATCACGGTAAATGCGGTCAACGATGCGCCGGTTGCCACAGGCTCGGTAGCCGCGCAGGCGACAACGCTCGGGCAACCCTTTTCCTTGACGCTTCCAGCTGACCTTTTTACCGATGTAGACAGTGCGGTACTGACATTATCGGCTGGTCTCTCTAATGGCGGACTATTGCCTGGCTGGCTGACATTTAATGCCACAACCGGGATTTTCTCCGGCACACCGACCACCTCTCTTGACACGGGGCTGTTTCAAATCCTGTTGAGAGCGACCGATTCGGCGGGGGCAAGCAGCACCTATCTCTTGCCAGTGACGGTAGTTGACGGACAGCAGGTCACCGGAACCCCGTTGGCTGATCTGCTCGATGGAACCATTCAGGGCAATATTATTGTGGGTCTTTCCGGCAACGACACCCTCAATGGCTTTCAGGGCGCGGATTTTCTGGATGGCGGACTGGGCAACGACACCCTTATTGGCGGCACGGGAGACGATGTGCTTATTGGTGGCGAGGGCGATGACACACTGTCCGATGGCCTCGGCAACGATGTGCTGCAAGGGGGTGCGGGCAACGATACGCTGAATCTGATCTTCTCCGGTACGGGCAGCACCGCGCTGATACAGGTGGCTGATGCCGGGGAAGGGAACAATTTGATCGTCGCCCGCAACAACGTCAATTCGAACATCAGCTACCAGTTGAGCGCGGGTGGCGGCAATGACACTTTTATCATGGACGCGCTGGGCAGCACCACGGTGAACGCCGGTGACGGAACCAACACGGTGAACGTCGAGAATATTATCGGTAACGGCAACTACCAGGTAGTGACCGGTTCGGGCATCGACATCATTAACGCGAGGACTGTTTCGGCTGATAACGCGCACCAAGGGCAAAGCTTCGCCTATTCGTTCAATAGCGGCGGCGGAAACGACATTCTCAACCTGCATAATATGTATGTGTTCACGGGCTACAACCAGAACCTGACCATCACGGCCGATGCGGGCGCGGGCGATGACACGATCAACGCTTCCATCCGAGGCTTTAACACTGTTAACAGTAATCTTTATGGACTGGGCACGACCGGGTCGTTGCGGATCACTGCGGGCGATGGCAACGACACGGTAAATTTCGGCCAGGCGCAAATAAGTTTTTCGTCGGCCAGCCTGTCGCTGGGCGCGGGCAACGACACGGTGAACATCAATGCTTGGAGCGGTTCAAACACCTTGACCATCAGCGACTTTGGCACGGGCGCGGGGGGCGATGCCGTCAATCTGAACGGAGTGTGGAACGCGCTGACCGGCTGGGACGGCAGCTCCAACCCGTTTGGCGCGGGCTTCGCGCGGATGCAGCAAAGCGGCGCCGACGTGCTGCTGCAGGTGGACAGCGACGGTGCAGCAATCGCGCAGACCTACCAGACCGTGATCAACTTCCAGAACCATCTGGTCGCGGATTTCGCCACCGCCAATTTCAATCCGCTGTACCCGATCGATGGCAGCGCCCCGGTCGGCCAGACCCTCACCGGCACCACTGGCGTCGATTTGCTCAATGGCACCATCGGCAACGACACCATCTATGGCGAGCCTATAGGTGCTTTGACCGGTGGCAACGACACCCTCAATGGTTTCCAGGGCGCGGATTTCCTGGATGGCGGACTGGGCAACGACACCCTTATTGGCGGCACGGGAGACGATGTGCTTATTGGTGGCGAGGGCGATGACACACTGTCCGATGGCCTCGGCAACGATGTGCTGCAAGGGGG
>Ga0209824_10002091_pt1 | contig 10611 bp, 11 predicted proteins | sample VDWuncwatermetaG_FD_184124 | JGI IMG/M metagenome (GOLD analysis project Ga0209824, IMG submission 184124) | Wastewater microbial communities from Netherlands to study Microbial Dark Matter (Phase II) - VDW unchlorinated drinking water (SPAdes)... ...
GGAGCAAGAGGGGAGGGACTATTACTTCGTCAGCGAAGAGGAATTCAAAAAAAGGATTGACCGGGGAGAATTCGTAGAATGTGCCAGCTACTCGGGACACCTCTACGGCACCCCTTTAGAGCCCCTTAAAAAGGCCATGGGAGAGGGTATCATCTACCTGCTGGAGATAGACGTCCAGGGAGCCCAACAGGTATTGAAAAAATTCCCGGAGGCCATTTCCATCTTCATCCTCCCCCCGCATGAAGAGGAGTTAGCGGTACGCATAAAGGGGAGGAATCTCCAGCCCGATCTCCAGGGCCGCCTGGCTATAGCAAAAGAAGAAATTAAGTTTGCTAACAAATATAGGTATCAAGTGGTAAACGATACACTGGAAAAGGCCGTAGAGAAGATAAGACAGATACTGGGGCTGGACAAATAATATGGCTCATACCCTAATACTCGGAGTTACAGGAAGCATAGCCACCTACAAGGCCTGTGAGATAACCACGAGCCTTGTGAAATCTGGCGTAGAGGTAGTGGTGGTGATGACCCACTGTGCCCAACACTTCGTCACCCCCCTCACCTTCCAGACCCTGTCCCGCAACACGGTGGTAACAGGACTCTTTGGTCAGCAAGAGGTGCATGACCCCTACCACGTCTCCCTCTCCGACAGGGCAGACCTTATATTGATAGCCCCGGCCACCGCCAACGTAATAGGCAAGATGGCCTCCGGGATTGCAGATGACGTCCTTACCTGCTCGGTACTGGCCTCTAAGGCAAGGGTGCTCCTGGCTCCTGCAATGGACGACAGGATGTACTCTCACCCAGTAGTGCAAGGGAATATCCAAAAATTAAAGGCTATTGGGTACAGGTTTATTGGACCGGTAGAGGGCCGGCTCTCCTCCGGCCGTATAGGGGTAGGAAGGATGGCTGACGTAGCAGATATAGTCCAGGCGGTACAGGAAGAACTCCAGGCACTCTCTTCTAAGCCACAAAAGGATGCAGGAGTAAAGGGACTCAGTGGAAAGAGTAAAGGTTAACATAAGACGAAAAGAGGGATGCAAAGACCTCCCACTGCCCCGCTACATGAGTGAAGGGGCAAGTGGGGTTGACCTCTATGCAGCCGTAGAAACCGAGTTGATGCTGGAGCCTCAGCAGATAAGGGCCATCCCTTCAGGGGTTTTTGTGGAAGTCCCCACTGGTTACGAGGCACAGGTGAGGGCCAGGAGTGGACTGGCCCTGAAGAACGGCCTGGCAGTGGTTAACGCCCCGGGCACCATAGACAGCGATTACAGGGGCGAGATTTGCATCATCCTCTGCAATCTGGGCAAGGAGCCCTTCAATATCCAGAGGGGGATGCGTATCGCCCAGCTCGTATTTCAGCCCGTGGTAAGGGCTGAGCTGGAAGAGATAGAAGAACTCCAAAAGACAAAAAGAAACGAGGGTGGCTTTGGTCATACAGGAGTCTAAGGGACATGGATAGAAAAAGGACCATAAACATTGTCCTGGCGGTGTTTCTTGTAGCCTTTGCCCTCTTTGCCCTGATAAGCCTCGGAAGCTTTCAACCCACTGACCCCCCCTTCTCTAACTATCCCTCCAACGTCCAAATAAAAAATTACTGTGGCGTATTGGGGGCAGAACTATCAGGCTACACCCTATCGGGGCTGGGCCTGGCGGGTCTGGCGGTGATACTCCTGCTGGGCGCCTGGGGTGTGATATTCCTGTGGAAGGGAGAGATAGAAGACCTCTGGGTTAAGGCCGTAGGCGGGGTACTTCTTGTAGTCTCACTAAGTTTATTCCTGGGTCTCCTGGACCCCATCCTACCCCCCAAAGGTCTCCTGGCATGGTCGGGAGGAGTACTTGGCACAATGGCCTCTGATCAATTAGTAAAGAACCTGGGCCTGGCCGGTACGGGGGTATTCCTGGCCTTCGGGTTCTTCATATCCACGGTACTCTTATTCAACATAAGCCTCGCAGAGGGCATCGTTGGCTGGGTCAGGGGGTTAAAAGCCCGTAGTGAATCCAAACGCCCCAGGAAGTCCAAGGCGCCTTCCCCCCCATCCCCTGAGCCAAAGGAGGAGGCTGCCGCAGTACCTGCAGGCCCTCTGCAAGTACCCCTGGAGCTACTGGACGAACCAGACCAGCGAAACGCCCAGGACGAGGAGGAGCTCCGCAAGGGAGCGGAGGTGCTTGAGTCCACCCTGGAGAAGTTTAACATAATCGCCCACGTAGTAGGCCATGAGACAGGCCCAGCTATAACCATGTACGAGGTAGAGTTGTCCCCTGGCACAAAGGTATCCAGGGTCATCTCCCTGTCAGATGACCTCGCCATAGCCATGAAGGCCCCCAGTATAAGGGTAGTGGCCCCCCTCAAGGGGAGGTCCACCGTAGGGGTAGAGGTACCTAACGCACGCAGGGGAAACGTGAGGCTCAGGGAACTGCTGGAACTCGCTGCCCAGGGCAAGATAGACGTCAGCAATGACTCCGTACCCCTCCTCCTGGGGAGGGACATCACGGGTTATCCCATCTTTTGGGACCTGGCCTCCATGCCCCACCTCCTCATCGCAGGCACCACTGGCTCAGGAAAATCCGTGTGTTTGAACTCCATCATACTCAACATTTTATTCCTGAGGTCCCGCCGGGAGGTGAAGCTCCTCCTAGTGGACCCCAAGATGGTAGAGTTCTCTGCATTTAAGGACATACCCCATCTAATAACCCCCGTGGTCACGGACGTGAAGGAGGCCCAGGCGGTACTGGAGTGGGCCGTTAACAAGATGGAAGAACGCTACAGCCTGCTGGCCAGGGTCGGGGTGAAAAATATCATTGAGTATAATAAGTCTGGAGAAGAGAGCCTCAAGAAGAAACTGGGGCCCAGCGCAGAACTTGACCCTGAGGCCTTTCATCTCCCCCACGTGGTAATAATCATAGATGAACTGGCAGACCTCATGATGGTGGCCTCAAGGAAGGTAGAGGATTACATCATAAGACTCTCCCAAAAGAGCCGTGCCGCGGGCATACACCTGATAGTCTCCACCCAGAGGCCCTCGGTGGACGTGGTCACGGGGCTAATAAAATCCAACCTCCCTGCCCGCATATCCTTCCACGTGGCCTCCAAGGTGGACTCCAGGACCGTACTGGACCAGAACGGGGCAGAGAAGCTCCTGGGCAGTGGCGACATGCTCTTCATGCCCCCTGGCACCACAGAACTCCTGAGGGTACAGGGCACTTATGTCAGTGATGAGGAGGTGCGGAAGGTGGTGGAGCATCTCAAGAAGCAGTCTACGCCTGAATTCTCCCCCGAACTCAAACAGTGGAAGCTCCAGGCCAAAAAGGAAGAAAAGGAAGACCCGCTCTACAAGGGGGCCGTACAAGTGACCCTTGGCAAGGGCAGGTGCACTGAAAAACTGCTCCAGGAAGAACTCCAGGTCGGCTATGCACGGGCAGTGTGCCTTATGGACCAGATGGTAGAGGATGGTATACTTGGAGAAGACAAAGGGGCAGGGTACAGGGAGGTGCTCCTGAAGCCTGAGGAGTGGAACCCCAGGCCCACGGTGGGCAAGGCTAAACTAAGGGAAAACCCTGAAGAGACCGTGAAGAAATGAAGAACCCAAAGATTGCCCTTATCAGCCTCGGGTGCACGAAGAACCTGGTGGACTCCGAAAAGATACTCGGCAGGCTGGCCCAGGGGGGGGCCTCCTTTTGTCAGGAACCAGAGGCGGCGGACATACTCATAATTAACACCTGTGGTTTTATAAAGGAGGCCAAAGAGGAGTCCGTGGAGACCATACTCCAGATGGCAAGACTTAAGGATGCCCGCCTGAAAAAACTCATAGTCACGGGATGTCTGGCCGAGAGGTATCAGGAGGAATTGACCAGGGACATCCCCGAAATAGACCATGTAGTGGGATTAGAGGACTTTGATAGGGTAGCAGAATTTTCAGGTCTTAAAAAGGGTGGCAAAAACGGGTGTCAGGAAGATTTCAGGGTACGCCTTACCCCCAGACACTATTCATATCTGAAGGTATCAGAAGGTTGTAATAACCCTTGCAGCTATTGTTCCATCCCATCCATAAGAGGCCCCTTCAAGAGCCGCAGCATGGAGGAGGTACTAGGGGAGGCAAGGGAACTCGTCTCAAGCGGGACTAAAGAGATAAACCTCATCGCCCAGGATAGCACCCTTTACGGTATAGACCTCTACGGCAGGAAACGTCTCCACGAACTCCTCCAGAGGCTTTCGGAGATTGATGACCTTAGATGGATTAGGCTCCTCTATACCCACCCGGCCCACTTCTACCCTGCCCTCATTAAGGAGATTGCCAGTAATGAGAAGGTGGTGAAGTATCTGGACCTCCCCACCCAGCACATTAATGACAAAATCCTGGCAAGGATGGGCAGGGGAGTAAACAGGGGCGATATTGAGGGCCTTATAAAGAGACTGCGCGAGGAGGTGTCGGGACTCTTCCTGAGGAGCACCGTAATCGTGGGTTTCCCCGGGGAGGGGGAGGAGGAGTTTCAGGAGCTCCTGGCCTTCCTGGAAGAAACGGCCTTTGAAAGGCTGGGGGCCTTTACGTATTCTAAGGAAGAGGATACTGCTGCGGCGGGCCTTGGGGAGCACGTCTCTGAAAAGATAAAGAAGAAGAGACTGGGAGAGGTAATGTCGCTGCAACAGGGGCTTGCCTTCAGGGAAAACGCCCGCCGGGTGGGTAAAGAAATAGAGGTACTGGTAGAAGAAGTAGGGGCAACCCCCGTAGTCGCCCAAAATAAGAGGGCAGGCGCAAGACCTGCCCCTACACTGCAAATGGGGTATGGGAGGTTCTATGGCGATGCGCCAGAGGTGGATGGTAACGTCAAGCTTGAGGGTTCCAACCTGATGACCGGAGAATTCCGCAGGGCCCTCGTAACAACGTGGGAGGGTTACAACCTTGTTGCCCGCTGTCTGGACTGACCAACACGTAAAATGGGTGGGTAAGGGTCTTAAAAAGTTCCTGTGGCCCCTTCGCTACATATCTGACACGGGTGGATGGAGCAGGTCTGAGAACCTGCCTAACCAGCTAACTGTCCTGAGGCTCTTCATGGGCCTGTTCTTCCTCCTTATCCTTTCCCTTGGTTTCTTTGGCCTGGCACTGACGGTCTACATCCCAGCCATGACTACGGACGTACTGGACGGCTACCTGGCCAGGCGCAATGGCCAAATCAGCAATTTTGGGAGGATACTGGACCCTCTGGCAGATAAGTTAATCATCTGCGGCGGCCTCTCCCTCCTCCTCTTCTATCTCCCTATAGTGAGACCATGGATGGTAATAACGATAATCGCAAGGGAATTGCTGGTAAGCCTCCTGAGGGGATACGCCGAGCTAAATGGGGTCGCCTTCCCCAGCAACATCTGGGGCAAGGTCAAGATGTCCCTTCAATCGTTCGTTGTCGGGTTGCTAGTCTTCGCTGCCGGCCCTGCCCAGGGATATTACTGGGTCCTCACGGTCTCAGAGGCGTTACTCTGGTTCACCGTTATGCTCACCCTCCTTTCCGGCCTCGCCTACTTCCTGCAAGCCTGGCAGTTCCTCCGGGCAAGGACAAGTAAGAAACCCTATGGAGTTCTGTAAGACCTTAGCCGTAACCCTTAACAGGGTAGACTACAGCAACACTAGCCAGATAGCTACCTTCTACACCCTTAACTATGGAAAGCTACGGGCCCTGGCCAGGGGGTCTAAACGTATGGGGAAAAAGGCCCTTGGCTCTATTGACTTGTTCTCTTACAATGAGATAATCTTTCTTAAAAAGGAACCAGGCAACTTGCATCTCCTGACTGAATGGGAGCTACTTGAAGACTTCCCGGCCTTCAGAAAAGAGATAGAGAGGTTTTATTCGGCCTGTTACGTGGTGGAGTTATTAAACAAACTTAGCGAAGAAGGAGAGACCGACAAACCCCTCTTCCATCTCCTCCTGGACACCCTGCACAGTCTATCAAGAGATAACAATAAGGATTTGAGTCTTCTAGCCTTTGAACTCCAACTACTCAAACACCTGGGCTACCTCCCCGGACTAGGGGAATGTACCCAGTGCGGGAAGAAGTTCCCCAGGAACTCAGGGGCAGTGTTTAGCCCCTTCCAAAGGGGTCTGGTATGTAAGACTTGCAGTGGGCATAGCGAAGTAGGGGCACGGCCCGCCCCAAACATGGCGGGTTTTCAACACGCCGTGCCCCTACAGCTCTCCCCGCCTGCCCTTGGGACTGCTAATTTCCTGGCTGGCTGTAAGCTATCTGCCCTCAACCGCCTCCACGTACCCCAAAAAGTACGTGAGGAACTGAAGAGGCTGAGTACGGAGTACCTCTCCCAAATCTGGGGCAGCCCGGTAGGGGCATGGAGATGATTAGAGACTCCTGCAGACTAGCAGGCTCAATTACAAGAATTCTAGCCCTTATTACGGGAATAATGCTCCTCTCCCCTTCACCCAGTCTTTACGGCAAGCTGATATGGAATAAGGATACGGGCTGGGTAGACCCCATCACCCTAAACCCCCGTATTCCAGACCAGCATTTTAAACTGGCCATGTCCATGATGGTGGACCAACAGTACGAGAGTGCCGTAAAGGAATTCAAGGCCGTACTGAGGACGGATAAAGATGGAACCCTGCTGGAACCCTGTTTATACAGCATTGCCCAGGCCTACCTTCTGGCAGGCAAGTACATGAGGGCATTTGATGCCTACGAAGACTTCCTGGAGAGACTTCCTGGGACAAGGCTGTCAGGCGTGATCTTAGAAAAGGAATACCAGGCAGGGGTGGCCCTCATGGAGTCCAAACCCACTAGTTCGGTGGAAATCTTTGAAAAGGTAATAGAACATAACCCCAAGGGACCGCTGGCACCCGAGAGTCAGGTGAAGCTAGCCGACGCCTATTTTATGGCCATGGAATATGAGTCGGCCGAAGAGGCCTACAAAAAACTGTTAGAGAATTACCCCAAGAGCGAGTGGGCACCCTATGCCATGTTCCGTATCCCCCTCAGCAAACTCACCCTGGAGACCCTGAGGGAAAGGGACCTCGGCAGGCTCTGGAAGGCAAGAGAGGGTTTTGAGGAGTATCTGGCTAATTATCCAGCAGGGAACTTTGCTGAAGAGGCCAAAAAGAAGATCCACGAGACGGAGGAATTTATTGCCCGCAGACAGTACGATATTGCAGAACTCTACCTCAGGAAGAAACACCCCCAGGCAGCCATGGTCCACTTTGAAGGCGTAGTAACCCATTTCCCCAATACCTCCTGGGCCGAAAAGTCCAGAGAACAGATAGAATTCTTGAAAAAGATTAACGCAACCAGAAAATGAGACTACTATGGCTAGGGTTGTTCACGGTGAGCCTTCTACTGGCGGCCTGCGGGTACACCTCCAGGTCCCAATTGCGGCAAAACGTAAACACCATTTATATACCCATACTTGATAATCATACCTACCGACGGGGGCTGGAGTTTGACCTAACCAATGCCCTTAAGAATGAGATACTCTTCAGGACTCGCTTAAAGATAGTAGATAAGGACCACGCAGACTCTATCCTCTACGGCGCAATAACTGACGTAAAGAAACTCATCCTCTTAGAGGACCCCAAGGCTAACCCGGCAGAGGCGGCAATGACCATTATTATGGATTTCTCCTGGGTAGACCTCCGTACCGGTAGGATCATAGTAGATAAGAAAAACATCACTCAACAGGCCGAATTTATCGCAAAGAGGAAAGAAGATGAAGGAACTGCCGAAAGGGAGGCCTTTGTAGACCTGGCAGAGAAGGTTGTAAACCTCATGGAGGAGAATTGGTAGGACCTTGAGAAGTAGACAACGGACAACAGTAGACAATAGACAGACCACCCACTATCCGATGCCTACCATTCACGGGACAAGGATGCGGCGTATTGCGAACCCACTGCCAAAATCAGGAGGGAAGACCCTGGTAATGGGTATCCTGAACGTAACCCCTGATTCCTTCTACGATGGGGGACGGTATCTGGAGGTCAAAGACGCCGTGAGAAGGGGGCTCAAGATGCTAGACGAAGGGGCAGGATTGGTGGACATAGGGGGGGTCTCCACCCGCCCAGGCTCGGAGACTATCCCTCTGGAAGAAGAACTAAAGAGGATAATCCCCGTAGTAAAGGAGCTAGCCTCCCTGACAGAAATACCCCTCTCCGTAGACACCTACCGGGCCAGTGTAGCGGAAAAGGCCCTGGAGGCCGGGGCCGTCATGGTCAATGACATTAGTGGCCTGAGCGATAAAGACATGGCACGGGTGGTAGCCTCCCACGGGGCCACCCTGGTTATAATGCACATAAGGGGGAAGCCCCACCACTACCCTAAAAACCCCGTCTACCGCAATATCATAGCGGAAGTCAGTTCCTTCTTAGAAAGAAGGGTTGAAATGGCACTAAAAATGGGGGTAAAATCATCTAACATTATCATTGACCCGGGGATAGGCTTCGGTAAGACCGCCAGCCAGTCTCTGGAACTCCTGAGAAGGCTGGGAGAGCTAAGGGCCTTAGGGCAACCCATAATGGTGGGTCCTTCCAGGAAGAGTTTTATAGGAAAGGTATTGGGGGTAGAGGCTGGAGACAGACTCCCCGGTACGCTGGCCGTCATTGCCCTGGCCATACTCCAGGGTGCCAGTATAATAAGGGTCCACGACGTTAAGGAGGCAGTGCAGGTGGCCTCCCTATGCAGTGCCTTCAAAGGCATGTCCTGTAGGGGCGACCCGCCGGGTCGCCCAGTAGGGAGTAGGGAGTAGGGCGGACTCAGGTGGAAAAGGGGAAGGGAAAGGGCCTGTAGTGAGCGGAGCGAATCTAATGGAAAGGATTATAGGAGAGCTAAATTTTGGGGGACTCCTCCGAGCCTCCATAGAGATTTTCATCATATTCCTGATGCTATATTTTGTCCTCGGCTTTATGCAAGGCACTAGAGGAGTGGGCATCATAAGGGGACTGGTCTTCTCACTGGTCATTGCCACCGTAGCCCTCCTTTTCATCATAAGGAAATTTCAACTCTACACAGTGGACTGGCTGCTAACCGAGTTCCTGCCCTGGGTCACCATCCCCTTCATCATCCTCTTCCAACCAGAACTCAGGCGGGCGCTGGTAAGGCTGGGGCAAAACCCCTTGCTTGGGGCCTTCTTCAGGACAGAAACCCCTGCAATAGAGGAAGTGGTAAAGGCGGCCGCCGCCCTATCCAAAAACCGTCTGGGCGGAATAATCGCCATAGAGAGGAAGGTCGGGTTAGACAACTTCATTGAGGGGGGAAACCGCATCAACGCCGACCTCTCCAGCGACCTTATAAACACCATCTTCTGGCCAGGCTCCCCAATGCACGATGGGGCAGTAATCGTACAGGGACAGAAGCTGGCCGCCGCCGGATGCCTCCTGCCCCTCAGCGACAGCCCCGACGTAGACAAGGCACTGGGCACCCGGCACAGGGCCGGTCTCGGCCTCACGGAAGAGACAGACGCCATCTCCATCATAGTCTCGGAACACACGGGCAACGTCTCCCTGGCCGTAAGAGGACAGCTTACCAGCGGCTACGACGCCCAGGGGCTGAGGAAGGCCCTGGAGCAACTACTAGGCCCCACAGACCACGACTACAAGGAGACCAGTCTTGATTAGAGAGGCACTCCTCGGCAACTGGGGGGCCAAACTCATGGCCCTCTCCATGGCCATAGCCCTGTGGTCCTATGCCACCGGCAAGTACACCGGAGAGCTTACCTGCGAAATCCCACTGCGGATAATCCACCCCACAGACTATACCCTGCTCCAACAATCCACCAGCGAGATAAAGGTCAAAGTCAAAGGACCCAAACAGGGCATTGACTACGTCTCAGAACTCCTCAGGACCAAAGAACTGGTAGCCAGATGCGAGATTACCGGCGAAGGACGCCCGGCCATAGACCTCCTGGAAGAAGTGGTGACGTTGGACAAAAAGAATTTTAACTTCCCCCCGGAGATAAAACTGGAATCCCTGAATCCGGATAAGGTAACTATAACCCTGGGGAAGCTGGAGGAAAAGACCCTCCAGGTCAGTCTCCAGAAAAAGGGTGAACCAGCCGCAGGATACGCCCTGGCAGGGGAGTTCTTCTATCCCTCCCAGGTACAGGTAACAGGCCCCACCAGCCTCCTCAAGGAGGCAAAGGGCATCTCTACTACCGTCATAGACATAGCTAACCTCACAACCGACCAGAACCGCACCTTCCCCTGGAGGGTGCCACTGGAACAAAGGGTAACATTACATCGCAATGGTGAGACCTTAGAGGTTCCGGTAAAATGTGATAAACAAATTAATGTCTGGTTACAGCTCACCGAACAACCCGGCAACAAGACCTTCCAGAAGGTCAGGATTAAGCTGCTCCAACCCCTCGATTCCCCTCACAAGATAAAACTGCAAGAGGAAGACATAGATATTAAGGTAAGAGGGCCCAAATTGACCCTGGACAAGCTCAGTCCTCCAGAGGTCTACATAGACGTGAGCGGGCTGGAACCACCAGGGCCTTACAAACGCCCCCTCAGGTGCATCCTTCCCCCTCAGGTGGAACTGGAAGAGGCACTGCCAGAGGTACACCTTGATTTCCAGGAACAAGAAGAGGTCAAGAAATGACCAAACTTGGCGTGAACGTTGAC
>Ga0209824_10002093_pt1 | contig 10600 bp, 14 predicted proteins | sample VDWuncwatermetaG_FD_184124 | JGI IMG/M metagenome (GOLD analysis project Ga0209824, IMG submission 184124) | Wastewater microbial communities from Netherlands to study Microbial Dark Matter (Phase II) - VDW unchlorinated drinking water (SPAdes)... ...
ATGCTACACCGATCGGCAGCCGACAGAATCTCACGGACCCGATGTGTCCCGGGTTCTTGGCTGTAGTTTTTGATCAGTGCGCTGGAATCAAGGTAGATCAACGACGGTCTTCTATAATGATCCGCGAAAGCGGCTTTCCTTTAACTTTAATGGGCGGGGTTTTGACATCGAAGCGGCCTTTCTTTAAGGGCAATCGAATCTTCCCTTGTTTTGCCAGAACTGCCAGGCGTTCTTCTACGGTGGCTTTGGCCTCGGTGCCATCCAGAGGGCGGATGAGGGCTATAGGCTTGCGCCTGTCAGTAACAACGAGCCGTCCACCCTCCTTAACAAGGCGCAGGTAGTGAGTTAAGCGACTCTTTAAGTCTCTAATGCCTACATTTTGCATAGGTCACCTGGAATGTAGTCATTGTAGTCACATTGCCCGATTTGTCAACGGCACACCGGGACGGGAAATTACAAATCCCCCCCGTGGGCGATTTTGCCGGGGCCAGCCAGGAGTAGCGCAAGCAAGCCGCCGAGGAGGGCGAGGTTGATGTCGTAGCCGCCGGCAAACCCAGCCTTGAGCGTCACCGTAGCCATAGCCACAATCATAACGATGGTGAGCAAAATGGCTGCTGTCCGTGTTCCAAGTCCGAGGATGAGGGCTATTCCCCCTAAAAACTCAACTGCAGCTACCAGCGGGGCCATGAGGTCCGGCAATGGAACACCATGCTGCTGCAGATAGCCGGCGAAGCCCTGGATGCCGCCGAAAAGCTTCAGAGAGCCATAAGCGATAAAGACCCCACCTACGAACAGCCGCAGAACGAAAAGGGAGTAGTCACGATAGGGAGCGAATATCTTCTCCAGCATATACCCTCCTTTTGGGTAGGTTTGCAGTCGCCTCGGATGACTTTTGATTTCCCCTTCTTTTTCCGCGCAGACCGATCTGCTATATTCGCCATGTATAGCCCAATGACACGTCGACAATCAAGTTTTCTTTTTCCTCTCTTTCTCCTCGCCTTTCCCACCCCAGTCCCGGCCCAAGCCCCGGCACATCCCATCTACAAACTCCAAAACAGCCCTGGCCTAACGGTCACCGAGCAGGGCAGCTGGAAGGTGATCCACAAAGGGGCAGAGTTCCGCAAGCTGGCCCTCCAGCGCGCTGACCCCTTCCAAATGATCGATTTAAAGCTGGTCCGCTTCGATACCCGCTGGATTTTCCCGCACATCGTGCGCAGCGCTCAGCACAACTTGAAAGGGGCCAACGTGAAAACCATGGCAGAGAAAAGCGGGGCCATCGCCGCGATCAACGCCAACTACTTCGACGAAAAGGGGAAGCCGCTTGGATTTCTCAAGGTGGCAACCGATGAGGTGATCTCGCACATCTCTAAGAGCTCTCTCTTCACCGGCATCTTCGCTATCAAGAACCACTTTCCTTTTATCATCCACCGGGACCAATTCTCCCCTGAACTCGCTGATGAGGGACTCCAGGCAGGACCATTGCTGCTAACCAAAGGAACGGCGTTACAAGTAATGCGCGGGGCGGGCAAACAGAGCCGGCGCTCCCTGATCGGCATCGACAAGGAGCAGAGGCTGATCATCGCAGTCACGGATAGCCTCTTGGGTGGATTGAGCTGGGTGGAAGTGCAGGAGATTTTCGGCTCCGGACAGTGGCAGGTGCAGACCGCCGATCTCCTCAACCTCGACGGCGGCGGATCAACCCAGCTCTATGTTAAGGGAGTTCAGCTCGAGGAACACGTGCCCGGCACCACCGAGGTGCCCGTAGCGATCGGCTTTTTCCAAAAAGGACACTGAACAAGTTTACATTACTCCCGGTTCCCACAAGCCTCCAACACCGCCTGACAGGGCTTCCCAAGAGAACGAAAAAAAATTTCATCAGGAAGAAAAGAGCCCTCCCCATTTTTCATTAACTTCTTTTTTGAGCTTTTCCTCTACATCCACCACATCCGGCACGCCGGCTTTTTGCAGCTCCGCCTTGATCTGGCCGGCCCGGGCAAAGCAGGTAGCCATCGTGCCAACCGCATAAGGGGGACGGCCAGGAGGGTTGCCCAGGATGATCGGGTCATTGCGATGGTAGATGGCTTTCACCTGAAAGAGGTTCTCTTCCCGAACCGAGCTCGCGTAGTAACCGGTCCACTCTCCGAAGGGGCCTTCAGGGGCGGTCTTGTCCGGCAGGACTTCGCCCTCAATCGCGATCTCAGCGTGGGCCGGGATGGGGAGACCGGTAAACTCTCCAGGGACGATCTCGATGGCTCTTCCGCGCATTCCTCCCGCCCACCCATACTCGGACTGACCATAGGGGATCGCTTGAGAGCCCGCCAGGAAGAGGAGCGGATCATGCCCCACGCTGATCACCATGGGGCAGGGTTTCCCTTTCTCGAAGTATTTGGCGCGATGGATCCTCCCATCCTTGCCCGGAGAGATGTAGCAGATAAGATGGTTCCGATCCAACACCATCGTACGGTAGACGCCGAAGTTGACCCAATCACCGTCGGGGTCGCGCGTGATCGTGATGCTGCCGGTGCCGATGTAGCGGCCCCCATCCTTGGAGTGCCACTTAGGAGCGGGAAACTTGAGCAGATCTATCTCGTTTCCCTTGAGGATATTTTCTGTGACCGGTCCGTCCTCCACCCACACGGGAGGAATAGGCTTCATGGAGATATGTTTCTCGCGCCACACATCCACGTACTGAATTTTGGAGAGCCCTAGGGGAAGGCGGGCCGTCACGGCAACCCGGCTAAGAGAGTAGAGGGAGTTGGTCAGGACCCGAAAACCGCGCGGGTAATCCTTGATCTCGTCGAAGAGAAGGGCGGGCGCCTGGGGCCGCCTTCGGGCAAGGTCGGTGATGGCGCCGATCTCCTGATCCCAATGAGCGCCGTTCAGCCGTTTCAGCTCGCCCATCCCCTCAATCCGCTCCAGCCACTCGCGCAAATCACGGTAACTCATGGTCCACCTCTTTTCCTCAAGATTCTCCGCGTCTCCAAGTTGTCGTTAAGCGCCTTGGCTCCAGGGAGACTTCCTATCGTCGAAAAATCTCGTGGTATTCCTTTTGAACTTCTTCGTAGCGGTCGGAGATTTTTGTGTTGACAAAAAAGACCTTTATTTTTTTGAGATCCTGCTTGGGAGTAGGGGCAGGAATATCCAGGTGGGCGGTAACTCGATCGAAACTCCTCAGCAGGGATTGGGCCTCGTGTGAGAGAGCAAACTCGACAAAAAGTCGCGCTGCGTTGGGATGGGGAGCGTGAGCGGAGATCGTGATCACGCTGGGCGAAGCAACAACCGGATCGGTCGTGTTCGCCCAATCCACGGGCGCCCCTTTGGCTTTCATTTCCTCAATCCGATTGGCGTAGGCAATGGACAGCGGAAATTCCCCGGCTGCCGTCAGCTGCGCAATGAGGGTGTGCCCATTCCGAATCGATGGGCTTTGGGCCGCGAGCCCTTTCATCAATCTCTGCGCTTTCTCCCTTCCCCAGTAGAGCGAGAGGGCGCCGTACAGCTCGATCTCTTCATCCAGACCGATCTTTCCCTTCCACTTAGGGTCGAGAAGCTCCCACCAGTCCTTTGGCGCATCCCTCTCAGGGACGAGCTTGGTGTTGTAACTGAGCGCGTACTGGCGGACGTAAAGAGCGGTCCAGTACCCGTCGTCGTCTTTTAGCCCAGGCCAAATTCGGCCTCTCGTCTGAGCTTTATAGGGCACGAGCAGGCCGCTACGCATGAGCAGGCCGGTGTTGGTGATGCTGGTTGAGTTGACATCGAAGGTGTGCCGTCCCGCCCTGGCCTCCGTCAGGATTTTCGCGCGCATCTTGTCTCCTTCGAGGCGGAACAACTCAGTCTGAATAAAGGGATGCTTCTTCTCAAAGGCGGCGAGCAGCGTCCGGCTTTCAGGAACGGTCAGGACCGTGTAGTAGACAAGCTTCCCTTCTTTTTTCGCGCCCTCCATAAAGGCCGGCAAGGACTGCGCGTGAAGGGTTGTCACAGAGAAGAGAAAAAGCGACGTCAAGATCCATTGGCCTGCATAAAAAGTGTTCATGAAGCGAACCCTCCCGGGTGCTGATTTCCGAGGAGGCTCATATCTACAATGTCTTATGGACCCGCCTCCTAGGCGGCGTAGAGCTTGTCGATAAAGCCGCTGTCGTCAATGACTCGCAGATAGTGGAGGTCCCACGGCTCGAGGGGACTTACATCATTATGGACCTTGGAGTCCTTCCCGGCATCCAGATCGAAAACATTCTGGATCGCAGCGGCTAAAGGATACGGTTTACGCAAAAGGAGGTTCGCCCACTCCCGTTGGAGGTGAACGTAGTATTCTTCGTCGTCCAATCCGAAACGCTTTGCCAGGTTTCTCCGCAAGATTCCGACCACCTCATCGGGACGGGTTTTGAAAAAATGGATGGCTTCAATCAGGGCCTTAAGAAAGGCAGTAACCGTATCTTCGTTATTCTTAATATAATCCGTCGTGGTTAGAATGGTTGTGTTGTGGATCACAGGTCGTTCCGGCAAGCCTAATATCTTCAGTCCTTTTTTCTTGCCATAAAGATCGAAGGGCATATCCACTAATGTGGCGCTTGCCTCGCCCGCCACCACCCGATCCACGTAGGCGAGGAGGTTTCCAGACATCGTTTCGATCGGGTAAATCTCGAACTCATCCCTCTTGAGTCCGCAACTTTCCAGAATGGCCGCGAGATTTCCCGATATACAGGGAACTTTCAAATGGCAGAGAATTCTTTTGCCTTTGAGGTCCTGGATGGAGGTGATCTCGGGTGAGACGAGAAGACGGTCGTCCCAGTTGTTTTGGGTTTGAGCCAGATAAACGAAGCGTTTTTCTCCGCGCGCCCGGGCCCTATAGGTCTCATGGTGCACACCGCTGACGAAGTCGATCTCTCCGGCAAGAAGCAACCGGGTTCGGTGGGCCATGGTCGGAGCCTTGGCCCCTCCCACCACGTCAACCTCGATTTCAAATCCATATTTCTGCGTCACCCCGGACTCTTTGAATACCGTGAGGAGCGGTAGGTGCGATGGATCACTGGCGAGAAGGGCGATCGTGCGGGCCATAAAATTCTCCTCTATTACCCGGTTAGTTTAAACTTCCATTACCCCAAGCAGGAGGGAATGTCCAGCTCTGTCTGGAAGCCCCGCCTCAAGTTGACATAACGCACCATTATCGGATAATCTCCGGCCCGAATGGATCAGACGTTAAAGGCCGATGAGATCGTGAGGGAAGTGAAGCGCGCCGGCATTCGCATTGTGGTGGCGCTGCCGGACCGCATGACGAGCGAGCACTTGCTCAAGCCCATCCTGCGCAACCCTGACTTCCGGGTCCTTCAGGTGTGCAAAGAAGACGAAGGCATCTCGATCTGCAGCGGCCTTTACTGTGCCGATCAGAGGGCCCTCCTTCTCATCCAGTACACCGGCCTTCTCGACTCGATGAATTCCCTCTCCAGGATCGCCGTGGAAGGGCAAAATCCGGTCTGCATGATGGTGGGGCTTTTGGGCAAGGAACCGGGCGTGCCGCCGGCCCAATCCAAGCGTTACGGCCTGCGGATTGTCGTGCCGATCCTGGACGTCATGGGGATTGAGCACCATCTGATTGAGAGCTCCCAGGACGTCTCAAAAATCGCTCCGGCGGTGGAGCGGGCTTACGCCAATTCAATGCCGGTGGCCTTGCTCATCGGGAGGGAGCCCGCTTAGCCATGATGAAGCGAGACGAATGCCTCAAGGTTCTGGCCCGCCGTCGCAGCAACGAGATCGTAGTGGCGGTGTGGAAAGCGGCGCACGAATGGATTCACATCTCTCCGAGCGATCTCAATTACACGTTTGTTGGGGCGATGGGCCAGGGCGCATCCCACGCCCTCGGGCTGGCTGTTGGCCGGCCCGACAAACGGGTGATCGTACTCGACGGCGACGGCAGCCTGCTGATGAATCTCGGATGCCTGGTGACGATCGCCAACGCCGCTCCGAGGAATCTCGTTCACTGTCTCTGCGAGAACGGGGTTTATGAAACCAACGGCAGCGTGGCCGTCCCCGGAGCCGGGCGCGTCAGTTTTACCGGCCTCGCCCGCGAGGCGGGCTATGCCAAAGTCTATGAGTTTTCCCTTCTTGAGGACTGGGACCGGGCGCTCGACCGTATCCTCAAAGAAGACGGTCCGATTTTCATCGACCTGAAAGTGGAGATGGGGGAAGACTACCCGGAGGATTTTCGCCGCCTCTACAGCATCCAGCACAGAGAGGCCTTCCGCCGGGCGCTAAAGAACGCCTGACACCGGCTTCGACCCTTCCTTTACTCAGGCAATTTTAACCCCTATGACTCCAAGGCGGAGCAAGTGAGCTCTGCCATACCTGGCGCAAGCGGGATGGGAGATGTCTCTATAACCTGTAAGCTCACGGCTAAGGAGGGCCTATGAGACAGAAAGCTTTTTTGGACAGCCTAGTGTTTGGGGTGATTCTTCTTTCCTTTTTTGGCGCCTCACAGATGAGTTCGGCGCGAGGGGAAGAGAAAGTGTTGGTAGCCTATGGCGGGCACAGCGAAAGCGTTGCGCACATGTGGGTGGGAATTGAAAAAGGGTTGTTTAAAAAGTACGCCGTTGACGTCGGAATGCTCCAGGTCCGCTCCGGGCCGCTGATCATGGCCACGCTAGCATCGGGGAGCGTGCACGTAATCTGGACGGCACCTTCCAGCGTCTTGAGTGCTGTATCCGGGGGACTCAAGCTTAGCTGCGTTGCGAGTACGACCAATAACTTACCACGGGAGTTGGTGGTCCAGAAGGAGATCAAGTCTTTCGATGAACTCCGGGGCAAGGTTTTTGGGGTGCAGAGTCTCGGCGGGGGCCTTTGGTTGCAGACGATGGTCGTTCTAGAAAAACTCGGGATAGATCCAGACGGGTACCAGTTGAGGATGAGGGTCATCGGAGACATACCTACCGTGACTCAGGCCCTTATGTCTGGAAATGTCGATGCTGCTGTTTTACCGTACAGCTTCGGCGATATGGCAAAAAGGGCAGGGTTGCACTCCTTGGGGGGACAACTGGTGGTTCCGTTGCAGTCAAACATGCTCTGTTCCTCAAGAGATCTCATAGCCAAATCGCCGGATCTCGTGGCCCGTCTGATTCAGGGGATGATCGAGGCAGTCGTATTAATTCACGATCCGAGTCACAAAGAGGACGTGAAGGAAATTCTCAAGAGGAACCTCCGGTTTTCTAAACCGGAGGACGCGGAGGCGTCTTATAAGCTATTGCGCACTATGAATACGCTTGATGTGGGTCCCAATACCGAGGGATGGAGGACGATTCAAAGAATCGTCTCACGCGTGAACCCGAAGGTCCGGCAGGTGAACCTGGAGGAGGTGCTTAATCCGAGATTGGTCCAAAACCTCGAAGCGAGCGGGTTTGTAGCTGAGATGAGAAAAAAATTGGTGCAGTAGTCCCGGGGCCGGTTGTCTCGGTCAGGCTTCAGCCCCTTCGGATATTCCGCTTGCGCCCCTGGTGAGCCAGCTTTGTTCAAAGATTTTCAGGAGGCCGCCTCGGCTTTTCTCCGGCAGACTCCTTTCATTCAATAATGTGCCGCATCGTGGGTCCGTCCCGGCGCCACCATGCGATCGATCCTAGGCTAGTCAGCCCCGGTTATAAAGTCAAAAACTCAAGCCCGGCACCGAGCCCGACATAATGTAATCCCATTACTCGTCTCGCCCCTTGAAAAGCGGCATCGCACTGGTTATTCTCCAGCACAGCCGCACGGCCATTTCCCGGGAGGACTCAGGCTATGCTTCTCCGTCGCATGGGGGGTGGATTGAGACAGGGGTTTGAAGCGTGAGGAGTGATATTAGATGAAATGTACAGGATGCCATTCTGAGGAAGGATTTAGAACTAAAGAGATCCACCGATTAGGAAGAAATTACTATATTTGTCGCAAGTGTGGAAAGGCAAATCGGCCCATTATATGGGAAGAGACCAATCCGACAGGCTGGGCAAAGAAAGCTTTAGCTATCGCAACAGAGGTGAGAGGAAAGTTTTTACAGTCGCTAACAGGTTACAAATTCAGGATTCTGATCTGGGGGCCCTCTGAACAAAACATGAGCAAGGCGGACATTTACCAAAAAAGACAACAAATCCGGGATACTCTCCGGGAGAAAGACCAAGATGCCTTTTTCAGTGAGGAAATTCCTTCCATTCTTGACGCGTTAGGAAACCCGCTCCCCATTAACGTTGCCGAGCTCTTTCAAACGGAAGCTTTTGACCTAGTAATCAACCTTGCCGACTCTTCCGGAAGCCTGATAGAAGCAGAGAAATTTACGGAAGGTCTTCTCCTTAGGTGCCTCATTTGGCTGCGTAGAGGTTCAAGAGGCTTTCAGAGCGGCGTTGCTACACAGCTTGCAAATATAGGACAGCCTCCTATATACTTTGATGACGATGATATCAAAAGCTGCATCATAACTCTTGCCTCGGAGGATTGGGTTCATGCAATGAGGACCCAAGAGGTTAATTGGGATATCCTCGAGGAGAGAATTAATCAATACCGACTGCGTAGAAAGAGATGGATTCAATGACCACAGATACCTGGACAGAGCGTCAAATAGAAGTGACTCGTAAAATGTCACTTGTTTTACCGAACGAGTTTCTCTTCTGCATTTTTTACCTTGTCCAAGAGTGGAAGCAGCCTATCAGCTCGAAGAAACTGGCTAATGATTTGCGAGCCGGGGAGAAAGTTGTTCGTGATCATTTGAATCTTCTCGTTAAACTGGACCTTGCAACCAAAACTGGCGAAAAATATCGATTGTCCGATATGGGCAAAGAAGCAGCCTGCTTTATCAAAGAGGCTGTTGGTAAGACACCCTTGGAAGGCTCATGGCTTAGCAGCCCTGATCTTTATTCCGTGGCCATTTTGTCGCCGTCTGCAACTACACCCATCGTCAATTCCGCTAGAGCTGAAGCTGGCCTTCTTTCAGAAAGGCCTATGCCGATGCCCGAGGAACAGACATTTGATCCTGGGGAAACTTTTAGTGACTTTCCCCGCGAGACAACGCACGAAAATGCCGCGTGAGAGATTCTCAATCATCTGTGATGATATACGCTTCGAGCAGGGCAACAAAGTATCCCTAATCGGAGTGTACACCAATGGCATCCTTGTCCCAAAGTTCCCACATTTATTCCTTAAACTATGTTTAGCCCAGCAGTTTGAGGACGCTACAAACACGAAGAAGCTAAGATGTGTGCTCTTAGGCCCAAAGGTGAACGTTAAGGCTGAAGCAACAACCCAGGATCCCTCAAAACCAGTCCTCAGAGTGAATATGGCATTCACAAACCTTGAGGTGTCTGAAGAGGGGGACTATAGATTTGAAACCTATTTCGATGGTGATGAGACGCCTGGAGCAATCACGCAGTTCTACATCCGTCTACGACCGGAGTTAAGAATAGTCTAATCCAAACAGACTCGGTGTCAAGCCTGATATTTGACATTCTCACACGTTAGGTGTTCTCCTGCGAATCAATCCAGGAACTTGCCGGCCCAAAGTTCTTTGAGGAAATGGGTTGCCGCATGATCTCCGTGCCGTCGTCGGCCCTGCGCCGCATCTTCTCTCCGCAAATCACGATCTTTCTCTTCAGCCGCACTTCCTCGCCAGTACGTAAGCTCATGGTCGAGTTGCCGGATTTCATGAAATTTGGCAAGACCGTTGCCGATTTGCATAAGCAGTCGATAGGGCCAAATCTTTACGTACGCCTCCGCTCGGTGATCACCCGAAACTCGAAACGAGACTTTGGCGTAGTGACAGAAAAGCGAGACGGCTTAAATCCAGGGCCACACCTTTGCCGCGACAGGCTGTCCAGGAGAGAAGCCAAGGGCACGAGCCTTGCAGCTCTTCTTTCTGATTTGACACGGATTGCTGCTCCTATATACTTGAACCGATTGAGGACTTATGCAACTTGCAGAGAAAGGAGGGGTGCTATAAGTGGGACTATCCGTGCGAAGGTTAAGAACGGGCTGTTGGAGCCGTTGGAGAGAATTGACCTCCCAGAGGGAACAGAGGTTGCGATCACAATTCTCGGAACAACTGAAAAGCGCGACCCTGATGCGTTCCTGCGCGCCGCCGGAAGCTGGAAAGGAAAAATAGACGCAGAAGGGCTTATCCGTAATATCTACGCTGACCGCTTGATATCCACCCGGCCAGAACCTCGCCTATGACACTGCGCTATCTCATCGATACCGACTGGGCCATTCATTACCTTAATGGTCACCCGCAGATCGTCCAAAGACTGAAAAATCTGAGAAACCAGGGTCTTGGAATTTCAGTGGTTTCTCTGGCCGAGCTCTATGAGGGCATCTACTATTCAGCAGATCCAGAAGGGAGCGAGAAAGGGCTCGCAGATTTGCTCGGTGAGCTCGCCATTGTTGGCAGAAAGCGTGTCTGGCATGATATTTGACATTCTCACACGTCAGGTGTTCTCGAACGAATCAATCCAGGAGCTTGCCGGCCCAAAGTTCTTTGAGGAAATGGGTTGCCGGCATGATCTCCGTGCCGTCGTCGGCCCTGCGCCGCATCTTCTCTCCGCAAATCACGATCTTTCTCTTCAGTCGCACTTCCTCGCTTAAGGCGCTAAGTCCTTTGTAG
>Ga0209824_10002094_pt1 | contig 10584 bp, 9 predicted proteins | sample VDWuncwatermetaG_FD_184124 | JGI IMG/M metagenome (GOLD analysis project Ga0209824, IMG submission 184124) | Wastewater microbial communities from Netherlands to study Microbial Dark Matter (Phase II) - VDW unchlorinated drinking water (SPAdes)... ...
GTATTATTACATAGTATCAGATATGAATATAAGATTAAAATGAGAACTCTTTAAAAGACATTGATAATAATTGACTTTTGTGAGTTGTCGGATTGACCCTATTTCACTCCGTGTCTTTTGCGTATCACTTCGAGCTCTTTTTCCTCTTCCTCTTCCTTCTTCTCCTTACCCTCTTCGCCGAGTTTTTTTAGCTCATCAATGGGGAGTTTGTTGAGCTCAAGTGTACGTTTCACGAGAAACGCTTCAGTATTGCGTTCGGGGTCGTCAAGAACCTCCTCTAGGAGTGCGTGGAGTATGAAACCAAGCTTTGGGCCAGGTGTTTCACGTGTAACTTCCATTATTTTCTGGCCATCAATCTTAAGCATCCCCACAGACACAGGCGCGCGCATTGCTTCTTCAATCATTGATTCGTATTTTCGTAGGCGGTAAGGTGCTTCCTTTGGTCGCCCCATACCTATGCGGTCGCAGGCACGTACTTTCATTAAATCCCAAACATTGTCAGGCCCTACGTTTTTAACGATGCGACGCACTGCCGAAAGAGTTATTTTCTCAATATCAGAGAAAAATAGATGGTAACGCACGAGTGATGATACTACCTCAACAATCTTCTTGGGGTACTTTAGATGCTCAAGTGTTTTACGTGAAACACGCCCGCCTACGACATCGTGACCGTAGAACGTCCAATCATTCTTTTCGTTTGACCATCTTCGAGTTTCTGGCTTAGAAACGTCGTGAAAAAGCGCCGCAAGACGTACGTGGAGTGGCCACTCTCGGTCTGCTGAGTGTTGAAGAGCTCGGAGGTTGTGTTCCCACACTGTATAAATATGGTCGCCGTTTTGCTCAATACCAATTCCCCTCTCGATATCAGGTGCAATATATTTTAGTAAACCAAGCTTCTGGCACATAACAATACCGATCATCGGGTTCTTTGTCATAATCATTTTGGAGAATTCATCACGAATACGCTCCATAGAAATGTGCTTCAAATCCCCCGCTTTTTCTATTACGGCATTTTGTGTCTCAATTTCAATCGTGAAACCAAGGTCTGTAGCAAGACGAACGGCACGAAGCACTCGGAGTGCGTCCTCGTTAAAGCGTTCAGTAGGATTCCCTACAGTACGTAGGACTTTGTCCTCTATGTCCTTTATCCCACCAAAGATGTCTGTTAGATGTCCTTTAGATTCATCATACGCTATAGCATTTATCGTGAAATCCCTTCGTTTCAGATCTTCTTCTAGTTTCCCGTGAAACGATACACTGTCTGGGCGACGTTTGTCTGTGTACGCTCCTTCACTGCGATACGGCGTTACTTCTACAACTTTTAGTGTTTCATCGTCTGTTTCATTTACAATGCCCACTGTGCCGTAGTCGTTCTCGTAAAATGAGTCCTTGAAAAGTGCCTGAATTTGTTCTGGTGTGGCGTTCGTTGTCGCGTCCCAGTCCTTCGGCTTAATACCTTGCAATATGTCGCGAACACATCCACCCACCAAATACGCCTCAAAACCAGCGTTTCGTAGGGTAGCTGTTACATGTGAAACCTCTTTGGGTACAGGGTATGAGATGTCCGCCTTCATAATATATTGAAAGCATACAGTTTTTTTTGCCTTTTGACTACTTTTACTGTACAGTCATCTTACTGCCCTGGTGGTGAAATGGATATCACAACGGTCTTCGAAACCGTTATTCCAGGTTCGAATCCTGGCCTGGGCACCAAAATAAAAACCTCCCATTCGCTTTAAAGCGAATGGGAGGTTTTTATTTTGGTGCGGATAGGGCTCTCGGTCACGGATTACTAAGTTTTTTGCTTCGCTTTGCTCGTAAAAATCTAAGTATCCGCTACCCCGCCTCATTATTTTTGATTACAAAAATATATTCCGGCTTTCGATTCTCCACGCAAGCCAAGTAGTTGGCTTGCTCTATCCGCACAATTAAAAAGCCCCTATCGGGGCAATTTTAATTGTGCGGATAGGGAGAATCGAACTCCCACTCTCTCGTTGGCAACGAGGAATTCTACCACTAAATTATATCCGCATTTATCCTGTACAGTTCCTTGTTATTGAGCATATCAGGGAATAGTGAAATCCACAATAACATTTTTTCCTTAAAATATCTACTAGGTACAAGGACTGTGCAAACACCATAGCCTAGGCGCTTTGTCTTGTGCCTCCCTTTTATAATAATACTTTTATTAAAGGCAATATTCTGCAAACCAGCCTCATTAATCCAGTATTCCTTGCATGTTTGTTCATGAAGATCTGGATACAAAAGGAGCCACGCCTTAATTTTTTCCTCTCTGATTCCGCAAACATTCTTGAGAAAGATCATAAAAATTTTAATCATGGCAGGGTCAGTGTTTGTTAGCGAAACTCGATGAAGCGCGGCTTTGTCTCCTTCTCCCCAATAGAGCATCACCCCTGCAACAAAAGCAGGATGATATTTTAGTACAGCAAAATCTTCCCGAGCCTCTGCTCTTGCTTGGGTGTAGAGTTTTTCTAGGTGCGTTCCACGGATTTTGTTGAGTTCTACTAAGCGAATCGTGTGTCTCTGTTGCGTGGCAGTGTTAATCTCATCTTTTATTGTTCTAGACCACTCGGATTTAGCAAACCATGCAGACAGCGTGCTTTTTGGAATACTAAGTTCCCTCGCAATTTCGGAATAGCTTTTGCCGAGCTTGCGAAGATTCACTGCCTGTTCCTTGTCTGTTCGCATACGTATAAAGCATAGCACGAGCGTTCAGTTTTAAACAACAGATCATTTGTAAAGGACACACCTACCATACAGAGCATTCAGGAGACAGGCTATGTCAATGTTTTGAACGGAGAAATATGGGGAAAAGTACCCAAAACTGTGGATAACTATGTGGATAGTGTTGATAAAGGACATAAATGACGGCTTGTAAAGATTTGAAATCCTATAAGACAAAGCAAAAACCCTTGGTAAATATAGGTTTCACAGGTAAATGCCATTTTATACCCAGAAATCGGCAAAAAGTGGGTGTTTCACACGAAACGTCACGAGATGATACAATGATTTCAATGGCTGAGCCTACAGAGAGGCAGAAAATAGGGAAGTTGGGTGAGGATATAGCGGCAAGACACCTGAAAAATAAGGGTTTTTCTGTAATTGAGCAAAATTATCGTAAAAAATGTGGAGAAATTGATATTATTGCCAAAAAGGGGAGTATTACGCATTTTATTGAGGTGAAAACCGTTACACATGAAAATACGAAGGATTTTGGGGCTAATGTTTCTCGTGTAACAGATAAATACCGCCCTGAGGATAATATTCACCCAAGAAAGCTAAAAAGGCTAGCGCGGGTCATTCAGCTGTATTTATACGAGAAGCACTCAAATGGGTCACCTGAATGGGTTTTTGATGTTATCACGGTGCATTTAGACACTAAAAATAAACAAGCAAGGGTCATTTTTTTGGAAAATATAATAATGTAAAAATTCGCAAATTATGCCATAATGTGATAGTATTTTACACGCTAGGCAGTAAATTTGTGTTTTATTGGAGTAATAGTTAAATCCTCTGTCGGGGGTGTAGTATATTCAAATGAGTGAGAGAAATACAAATACGGAATTTGTAATTTCCGAACGAATGCAGAATATATTGTACCTAGTTATATATCGGTAGTACGTCTGCTTTGGGATTAAAAACTGTGTCGGGGTGTAGTATATCGGTAGTACGTCTGCTTTGGGAGCAGATAGGCCGAGTTCGATTCTCGGCACCCCGACACAGTTTTTAATCGGAAGCATGGGGTGCTTCCGCGGAAATCTCCATATAACTTGGTACAATATTTTAACATCGCTAGGACGTCGTGTAAGTGGGTACACTTCCACATGCTCCCGAATCAGCAGGTTCGTGTCCTGGACATAGTCTTGTCAAAATAGGCCGAGTTCGATTCAGATTCAGCAGAATCTTGTCTTGGACATAGGGCAACCCGACAGAGGATTTAAGAAGTGTCAGGCAGATGACAAAAGGGTGTGGCTTGTTCAATGAACAAAATTATAAAAACTGAATACGAAATATTTAAAAACAAAGCTGAGGCTGGTTTCGTGTCTGTTTTAGCTGCTTTTGTTGGCAATTTCGTTGTTACGCTTTTAAAAGCGATTGGTTTCATGGTCTCTGGGTCAAGCGCACTTTTTTCTGAGGCTGTGCATAGTCTAGCGGATACTGCAAATCAGGCGCTTCTAATGGTGGGTATTATAAAAAGCCGCCGCGAGCCAGATGCAGAATCTTCTTACGGATACGGGCTCGAGAGATTTTTTTGGGCGCTTATTTCTGCCTGTGGGGTGTTTTTTGTCGGAGCAGGGGTTACTGTGTATCACGGAATTGACACGCTCATTCATCCAGAAGAGTTAGTTTTTAGAATTGAGGTGCTTATAATTTTGCTCATATCTTTTATTGTAGAGATTACAACACTTTTGATAGCGTTTCGTGAGCTCTGGAGCGAGAAAGGGGAGGGAGTAGCTTTTTTTGATATGTTTCGAAGTGGAGATCCTACCGTTTTGGCAGTAGTCTATGAGGACTCTGTAGCTGTTCTTGGAGTTCTTGTCGCTGCCACCTCTATATGGCTTTCGTACATTACTGGCAACCCTATGTGGGACGCTATTGGGTCTATTTTTATTGGCATACTTTTGGCATGGGTTGCTATCGTTCTTATCCTTAAAAATAAGCGTTTTTTGGTAGAAAAGTCTATTCCTATGGATGTACAGGAGCGGATTATTGAGATACTTGTAGCAGACCCAATGATAGAGAGAGTGTACGATTTTAAGTCGTCTATCGTGGAGCTTGGAAAATATCGCGCGAAATGCGAGGCTGAAATCAATGGAACAGCACTTTTTAAGGAGCTTTCAAATGGAGATATGCTCAGAGATGATTATGATACGGTAAAGGACGATTACAATGAGTTTATGAAGTATATGGTGGACTATACAGACCGCGTGCCTCGCGTGATAGGTTCACGCATTGATGAGCTTGAGGAACGAATAAAAAAAGAAATACCATCTGTGCGACATATTGATATTGAAATAAATTAGACAGAAAACATACCAATTTTTTGATTAGCTATAAAAATACCACAGCAATTTTTCTGTTGTAGTGTATAATATAAAGTGAAATGAAACTAGGGACAAAAATTAATCTTGTGCTTGCTTCAGTAACAGTGGTGATACTAACTATCGCTTTTTCTATTATCATTAGCATTGAGGCTAATACTACAAAAAATCAAGTTCTAAATGGCGCAGAAACCGCATCAGAAATTTTTCACAAAGAAATAGAGAGAATGTTTAAGCAGGTGAATGACCAAGAAGTGCGTTTGCAAAATACTGTTGATGATTTGTCTCTAATTGAGGGGGTGCTTTATGTAAATGTGGCAAGTGTGGATAATATTTATTATGCGTCTACGGACCACTCTCTTATTGGAAAAAAGGCAAAGCTGAACAGTTTTACATTATTTGAAAAAATAAAAAAGGGCATAGAACTAGAGGATATTCAGGTTGACAAAAAAGAATTTTTTGAATTGACGCGTTATATACCAATTCATTTGGTCTATGGAGATAAGGCATCAGATATAGTAAGTATTATTGAGGTTGGTGTTAATACACACTCAAAAAACGCAAATGATGTTGGTCAGGCTGAAAAACTTTTGCAGGCAATCACGACAAGTATCCAGCAAACAGCGCGTTCTTTTATAGTAACTAGAAACGATGACATAAAGGCAATTCAGGCAATCACAGACAGGGTGACACTGTTGGGAAAAATAAATAATAGTGACCAGTTTGGCTTTTATCACGATGTTTTTGTTTTTGATAGTAGGTTACACGTTGTTGCTAAGACTGGTATAGACGCAGATGATTTTGATAGTGATGAGAGGGTGTATCGACAATACAGAGAGGATGTTCTTTCTGGGAAAAGTAGTCAGGCAATATATGAACGAGTGCACGAAAATCACGATGTTTTAGTTTTGGTAAATCCAATTACACTTGAAATAGGTGGTGATACTAAAATTGTTGGACTAAAGGAAACGCACGTTCTTATCTCTGCATACGCAGATAGAATAACAGAGCTAAAGGTTCGAATGTTAATTATAGGAATTGTTTTTACTATCGCATTAGTTACTGTTCTTGCAATTATACTTAGGGTGCAGGTGGTAGCGCCTATTTCTAGGTATTCCATTATCGCCCGCAAAATTGCTGATGGAGACCTTAGTCAGACAGTAGAACACACATCAAACGACGAGATTGGACAATTCGGAGAAGTGTTTGACTCTATGGTGAGAAACTTGCGCGAGCTAGATAAACTTAAATCTGATTTCATTTCTGTGGCTGCGCACCAGCTGCGCACGCCACTTTCGGGTGTAAAATGGGTACTCAAGCTACTGCTCGACGGTGATCTTGGTGAGACGAACGAAGAACAGAAGGGTATGCTCAAACGAGGATATGAGACAAATGAAAAAATGATACAGCTCGTTAACGACCTACTTAATGTGTCTCGTATAGAGAATGGAAAATTTGGGTTTAGTTTTGAAAAAAATAATTTTATAAAACTATTGAGTATATTGATGGAAAATACTGTTTTGCCGTCGAAAGAGAGGAACATTGAGGTGCGTTTGGAAAATCATTTTGGTGAAATTCCTGAATTTTACTTTGATCCAGAGAAGTTGCTAATCGCGCTTCAAAATATTGTGGATAATGCTATGAAGTACACATTTCCTGGTGGCAAGGTTACTATAGCTGTAGATAGGAAAGGGGATTATGTTGAGGTTAAAGTATCTGACACAGGTGTCGGCATACCAAAAGAGGATACAGCAAAGTTGTTCTCAAAGTTTTTCCGCGCTTCAAATGTTATCCACATGCAAACAGATGGTTCTGGTCTGGGTTTGTTTATTGTAAAAAACATTATAATAGGGCACGGTGGACAAATATGGGTTGATTCTGTTGAGGGAAACATTTACTATCGTAATACCTGTAGTAGAAGGGTTGTTGCCAAAAGAGGAGAATAAAGAGGGTAATATAATTTCTTAGTAACCCTGAAGCACGCGGAGCATTGTCGATGTTAATTTTTAATGTTAATATAAAACTATGTCAGAAGTAAACAAAGGTAGAATTATCATTGTAGAGGATGATGCAATCCTCCGTGATGTATTGGCTGGAAAACTCACAAAGAATGGTTATGTAGTAGATAAAGCTGAAGACGGTGTAATAGCGATTGAAAAAATAAGAGCCACCAGGCCTGATTGCGTGCTTCTGGATATTCTAATGCCTAGAAAAGGCGGCATTGAAGTGCTTGAAGATATGCACAATGACCCCGACCTGCGTGATATTCCGGTTATCATCATTTCCAACTCTGGACAGCCTGTTGAGATAGAACGCGCGCAGGCTCTTGGAGCTAGGGAGTTTTTGATAAAAGCTGTGTTTGACCCAAACGAAGTGTTAGAAAAACTAGAGAGAGTGCTTGGCGGACATCCCACCCCCTCACGTGGAGAGTGGGGTGTGCGTACTCAAAATGTGGCATCATCTGGCGCCGAGGAAAGTCACTCTCAAGCTCAAAGTCCCACTGTGGCAGATGCTGTTCTTAAGGTAGCTAATAGTGATGGAAAGGAAAAGCCATTTATTTTAGTAATTGAGGATGATAAGTTTTTGAGGGAGCTTTTGGTGCGAAAGCTCGGAGGGGAGGGGTTTGATGTGAAGAATGCGATTGAGGCAGAATCTGCTTTTGCAATCCTAGATGAGAGAAAGCCTAAAATGATTTTTTGTGATTTAATTCTTCCAGGAGTTGATGGGTTTGAGATACTTAAGCGCTTGAAGAGTGATACAAAGACAGCTGACATCCCTGTTGTTATTTTGAGTAACCTTGGACAAAAAGAGGATTATGAAAAGGCGATGGCGCTCGGCGCAAAAGATTTTATGGTAAAGGCGAATTTTACACTAGATGAGATTGTAGCAAAGGCAAGGGCTATAGTGGGGTAGAGGCGTAACCTCTCATACATCCCAACCTACTTCGTTGTAAACATATAGTTTTGTTTCACCGTATCAAAAGTACGGCTCAATATAACTGAGTACAATATTAGCTCCTCGGCTCGTATCTGAGAAAGATTACATTCTGTTTTGTCTTCGTCCAAGACGCGGCTCTGCTGACCCGTCTACGTCGCTAATAAAACTATATGTTTATGCCTCGTATCTCGGGCGTCTGAGAGGTTACTTGGTGGATTCGGGGATGTTTCGCGATTGCGAAACATCCCCGAATCTGGTATTGTCTATGATGTTGTAAAGTCGCGGGTGTAGTTTAATGGTAGAATAGGAGTTTTCCAAACTCTTGGCGGGAGTCCGATTCTCCCCACCCGCACAAATACAGAAAATCCCTCGAATGAGGGATTTTCTGTATTTGTGCGGGTGGGCGAAGACGATAACCTAGCCGTTTTTAGATTTTTCCACAGAGGTGTGAATAGGCACGCTGTTTTCGTTTGCCAAAAGGTACTGGGTGGGGCTATACTGTATATATGTCTAATGGAGTTGAATTTGATTTTGATAATGAGCCACGAGCGGTGGTACAAACTAAAACACCAGCAATGGTTAAGTTGGTTATTAAACTCTCTGGTGGCTTGATTAAGGATAGCACTCAGGCAAACTTGGCCCTTCTGGCTCTTTCATTTTTAATGTTTGCACTTTCGTACTTTCTGATTTTTACGGATGGGAATGAGCCATACAGACCTACTCAAGAAGAAATCAACCGAATGATGAATATGAATGTTCCTAATGTAGCTCCTCCTGTTAAGTAATATGAAAATCAGAAATAAGGGTTTTACGTTGATAGAGCTATTGGTCGTCATTGCTATTATTAGTTTGTTATCAAGTGTTGTGCTTGCGAGCCTAAATAGCGCAAGAGCAAAGGCACGCACGACAGCAATCAAGATGGAGCTCAGTCAGCTCGCAGTTCTTGCCAATCTTTCATATAACGAATATAGCACATATTCTCATTTGCAAGCTGGTGTGTGGGTTAACGGAGGAACTGTTCTAGATTGCTCCGCTATGTTTAGTGGAATTTATGGAGAAAGAGCAAGAGAAATATGTGCTAAAATTGTTAAAGATACGATACTTCACCCTAACACTTTTCATAGTGGAGTATTTTCAGGTCCATACAGTACTAATAATAATTTCGCGTTTATGGCCATTCTTCCTAGTGGTGAGTATGCCTGCGCAGGAAGTAGTGGGGGAAGATATGTGGGGCCGAGTGACCCTGGAGGCGGGTCCTGGACGGGTAAAGGGTGCTGGGCAAATCCATAAAAGGAGCAATACAAAAAGCGCGTGCCGTAAGGCACGCGCTTTTTGTATTCTTAAAAACAGTCTTATTTTGCTACTGCGTCCTTTAGAGCCTTTGCTGCGCGAAACTTTGGAACTGTTGTCGCCTTTACCTGAATAGCCTCACCAGTCTTTGGGTTTCGAGCTGTACGAGCTGCGCGTGCCTTTGTTGAAAAGATACCAAGTCCTGCAATTGATACTTCATCACCCTTCTTAAGAGTCTTTACTATTTCCTCAAGAATAGTATCAAGTGTCTGTTCTGCTGATACTTTTGTTCCTCCCATTTTCTCGTGGATGATTTCTGCGATAGCTGCTTTATTCATATAATATTTTTTCTAATTAACTATTAACTTTCCATTACTAAAACTTATGGATATTCGGGCTATGTGGTTTGCCCGACGTCCCTTGTAAATAAGCATACCCCACATAGTTTTATTATGCAATAGGCGCAAGGACTTTCTGTGGAAAGCCACAAAACAGCTACCTTGCGTACTCTATCGCCCGTGATTCGCGAATTACGGCAACTTTAATCTCCCCTGGGTACTTAAGTTCCTTTTCTATTCTAACGGCAATATCGCGAGCCAGTTTTTTTGCCTCAAGGTCAGTAATTTCTTCAGGTTTAACAAAGACGCGGAGTTCTCTTCCGGCTTGTATTGCATAGGTTTTTTCGACAACTGCGAAGGATTTTGCTATGCTCTCCAGGTCTTCGAGACGTTTTATGTAGTTTTCAGCGGAGTCCCTGCGTGCGCCTGGGCGCCCCCCAGAAATAGAATCCGCTGTCTGCACGATAATGGACTCTAGTGTTTCATACGGGTATTCCTCGTGGTGCGATTGCATTGCCTGTATTATGCGATTATCTACTCCAAACTTTTGCAAAATTTTTCGCCCTATTTCCACGTGAGTACCTTGAACTTCGTGGTCAACCGCCTTCCCTAGATCGTGGAGAAGTGCCCCAGCCTTTGTTACAGCAACGTTTCCACCAATTTCTTCAGCAATCATTCCTCCTATGTGCGCCATCTCTATCGAGTGTTGCAGAACATTTTGTCCATAGCTCGTGCGAAAGTGAAGTCGCCCAAGTATTGCTATTATGCGTGGATCAAGGTTGAAGACTCCGCATTCATAAGCCGCCTGCTCCCCCTTTTCTTTTGTTATTTTGTTGACTTCCTCTTTAGCTTTTAGAACAGCTTCCTCGATCTTTGCAGGCTGAATACGGCCGTCCGCTATTAGCCATTCTAAAGCGACGCGAGCGATTTGCCTGCGTAGTGGGTCAAAAGATGAT
>Ga0209824_10002096_pt1 | contig 10575 bp, 9 predicted proteins | sample VDWuncwatermetaG_FD_184124 | JGI IMG/M metagenome (GOLD analysis project Ga0209824, IMG submission 184124) | Wastewater microbial communities from Netherlands to study Microbial Dark Matter (Phase II) - VDW unchlorinated drinking water (SPAdes)... ...
GTATTTATGGCAATACCGTGATTATTGACCATGGCTATGGCCTTGTGACGCTGTATGCTCATTTGTCATCAATGGATGTCGCTAAAGATGAATTTATTCAAAAAGATCAGAAGATTGCCAATTCGGGTGCGACGGGTTTAGCCGCTGGTGATCATTTGCATTTTTCCATGTTGATTCAAGGCGTACAAACGAATCCCATTGAATTTTGGGATCAGCACTGGATTGATGATCACGTCTATTTAAGAATAGGTAAAGACGCCTTTCAGTCAGATGATAGGTCACAGCCTCCCAGCCAAAAAACGGTTGCAGAACCCGCTAATGGGACGCTATGAAGCGCCACAATATTTTTAAATTGTCTATTTGAAAGGAAAACGATGTCAGCACAAATTGAACAAATCAAAAAGCAGGATTTCAAAGTTGCCGATCTTTCTTTGGCCGAATTTGGGCGCAAAGAAATTCGGATCGCAGAGACAGAAATGCCTGGCCTGATGTCGATTCGCGAAGAATTTGCCAAAGAGCAGCCACTCAAAGGGGCTCGTATTGCCGGTTCTTTGCACATGACGATTCAAACGGCTGTCTTGATCGAAACCCTCACCGCTTTAGGCGCCGAGGTTCGTTGGGCTTCGTGCAATATTTTTTCCACACAGGATCACGCAGCAGCTGCCATTGCGGCTTCTGGAACACCCGTATTTGCCTACAAGGGTGAAAGCTTGGAAGACTACTGGGAGTACACACACAAGATTTTGGAATGGCATGACGGCGGAACGCCCAACATGATTTTGGACGATGGCGGTGATGCCACTGTCTTAGTGACGCTTGGCACACGCGCTGAAAAAGATCCCTCACTAGTCAGCAAGCCAACCAACGAAGAAGAAACCGTGCTCTTTGCTTCAATCAAAAAGCGACTTGAAAGCAAGCCTGGGTACTACTCGCGTATCCTGCCAAACATCAAAGGTGTTACCGAAGAAACCACCACAGGTGTGCATCGTCTTTACGTCATGGAAAAAGAAGGTCGCTTGCCGTTTCCGGCGTTTAACGTCAACGATTCGGTCACAAAATCTAAATTCGACAATCTCTACGGTTGCCGCGAATCCTTAGTCGATGGCATCAAGCGCGCCACCGATGTGATGATCGCTGGCAAAGTCGCCGTCGTCGCGGGTTATGGCGATGTGGGCAAGGGGTGTGCACAAAGTTTGCGTGGTTTGGGCGCCATTGTTTGTGTCACGGAAATCGATCCGATTTGCGCTCTGCAAGCAGCCATGGAAGGTTACCGCGTGGTCACCATGGATGAGGCTGCTAAAGAAGGGGATATCTTCGTTACCACAACGGGGAACTTGAGTGTCATTACGCACGATCACATGAAGAGCATGAAGAATAATTCGATTGTGTGTAACATTGGACATTTTGATTCCGAAATCGAAATCGCCTCGCTCAGACAATACACTTGGGAAAATATCAAACCCCAAGTTGATCACGTAATTTTCCCAGATGGTAAACGTTTGATCATTTTGGCAGAAGGTCGCTTGGTCAATCTCGGTTGCGGAACAGGGCATCCGAGCTTTGTGATGAGTAACTCATTTACCAATCAGGTGATGGCTCAAATCGAATTGTGGTTGCGGCATAAAAACTACGAAAACAAAGTTTACGTTTTGCCCAAGCATCTCGATGAAAAGGTCGCGCGTTTGCATCTGAGCAAGCTGGGTGTCAAAATCACAAAGCTGACCAAAGTGCAGGCCGATTACCTCGGGCTCTCTGTCGATGGTCCATTCAAACCTGATCATTATCGTTATTAATGGCAAAAGCAGCATATCAGACCAACGAGAGTAAAGTTTATGGCTTGCAGGCTTGCCGGGCGCTATTTGCCAAGCGACCTGCCGATATCGTAAAAGTTTATCTCGTCGAAAATCGTCAAAAAACATTTGCAGACCTCCTACGCTGGGCGGCCAGTCAGCGCAAAGCTTACAAAACTGTCATGGCTGATGAATTGGAAAAAATCACAGAATCCGTTCATCATGAAGGCATTTGTCTGATTGCCAAAGACCCCATTGTACCGGCTTGGAAAGATGTCTTACGTCAGTTGAGTCAACCGGACAAAGCGAGCTGTCTTATTTTTTTGGACGGAGTCAGCAATCCTCATAATATTGGCAATATCATTCGCAGCGCGGCTCATTTTGGGATTCCCTATGTATTGGCTGGCGAGCCGACCCCTCGTCAATTACCTGCTTCGGCAAGACGAGTGGCGGAAGGTGGGGCAGAAGCCGTGACTTTTATGGGCGCCACTGCCCAGTCATTAACTGATTTACAAAAAGCGGGTTATTCACTTGTGGGGACCTCGAGTCATGCGAAGACTTCACTCTTTAGATTTGACATGCCTAAACGCTGCATATTTTTACTGGGTGAGGAAAGCGGTGGCCTCGCAAAAGCTGTGCTCAAGCTCACTGATCATACCGTTACGATTCCCGGTACGGGACGCGTTGAGAGTCTGAACGTGGCCTCGGCTGCAGCTGTTTTGTTTGCCGAGTATGGGAGGAAGTTATGAACTTTCTGATGGTCCAAGCTCAGGCTCGATGGATTTTTGGTATCTTTTGCTAATCGGCAAGGCCAGCAACCCTAAAATAGACAGTCCCGATAAGACAGCCCCAAAAAGAAAAGCTGATTTTAAATCGTATTGATCAGCCAAAAATCCAAATAGCAAATTGGCTGGCAGCAACATTAAACCCATCGAAAAATTAAACAGGCCGTAGGCACGGCCGAGATGAGTGGCAGGAGCCAGATCGGCCACCAGCGCCTTTTCGGTGCTTTCAACAAACCCATTATAGAGACCGTAGCAAATAAAGCCAATGCCGAGCACGGCGGCTGAGTCCCAAAAAGCAAAGACGAGATAGGCGAGCCCATAAATCGTCCAACCGATCAGAATAAACGTTTTACGATTATGATTTTTGTCTGACAGCTTGGCGATGGGAAAGGCACTTGTGGCAGCGACAAAACTGTAAGCCATGATCAGCAGCAAGGTTTCGATCATTGTGTAGCCGGCACTGCGCAGTTTGAGTAGTAAAAAAGCATCACTGGATCCTGCTAGACAAAATAATGAGACACAGGCCACATAGCCATAATAGGATTTGGGAAGATCTTTCCAGGTTCCAGGGGCACGGCGCTTTGGACTGACGCCAGCTGGCTTAATGACCGTCTCTTTGACTCCAAAAATAACCAGGGCCACAGCCACAAATCCAAATAGACTGGCTCCGAGAATGAGTATCTGGAATGTGGCCGGCGAAAGTGGGGCATCAGATAGCCCATTTTTTTGTGCCAAAGAGATGCCAATGATAGAAAAAATGATTCCCAGTAAGCCGCCGACCATATCCAGAGCGCGGTTGAGGCCAAAACCGGCGCCGCGGTCGTTGTCACCGCAGTCTTGAGCAATCATGACATCGCGAGGCGAATTACGAGCCGCCTTGCCCACGCGGTCGAGTGCTTTCATGACCAAGGCCCCTGACCAACCAAAGAGACTAATGGCCCAGGGAATAAGGGGTCTCATAAAAGCCGAAATGCCATAGCCAACGGCTATGAGTGGTTTTTTGCGGTTAAAAATATCCGAGATCCAGCCTGAGCCTAGTCTTAAAAGGATGCTGAGAGCTTCGGCCACACCTTCCACCCAGCCAATGGCCACAAAACTGACGTGCATGGATTCGCGTAGAAATAGCGGTAAAATACGGGCTACAGCTTCACTAGAAAGATCGTTGAACAAACTGACAAAGGAAAGAATCTTGGTGTTTCTCGGCAGGCGGCGCAGCGTAGCGAACATACTTAGCTGTCGCACATCTTCAAAACTCAGTCATTCATTTTCGAGAATTAGACAGGGTGTCTTGCAGGCTTCAGGCAAAGTCTGTACGCTTCCGCTTAGGAGGCACTTATGGCTGATGTGCAAAAAACCAGTATTGTTTTTTTTACCGGTTTCCCAGGGTTTATCGGCTACAACCTCATCAAACGCCTTTTGGTTTCAGATGCCGGTTGCCAGTTTAGATTGCTGGTCGAGGCGAGACTTGTCCCTTTGTGCCAAGCAGAATTACAAAAACTGGAACAAGAAATTCCCGGTGCCATTTCGCGTTGCGAAATTATTCCTGGTGACATCACGGATACCAAGCTGGGTCTCAGTGAAGAGCTGAGACATCGTCTGGCAGGGGAAATCACGCATGCTTATCATTTGGCGGCCATCTACGACTTAGCAGTGCCTAGTGAAATGGCTGACAAAATTAATGTGGATGGAACACGTTTTGTTTTGGACTTTTTGGAAACAGCCAAGAGTTTTGAAAGACTCATTTATTTCAGTACCTGTTACGTAGCGGGGCTTCGGCAAGGACGCATTCTTGAAACCGAGCTGAAGTGTGGTCAAAAATTCAAGAATCACTACGAATCAACCAAGTATGCCGCTGAAGTTCTGGTACAAGAGAGCCGTATTCCCAGTGTCATTATTCGTCCATCGATTGTTGTCGGCCATTCTCAAACAGGTGAAACTCGTAAATATGATGGCCCTTATTTCATGATTCAGCTTCTTTTAAATTTGCCTAAGTGGCTGCCAATGATCCACATTGGTTCTGGGCAAGTTGCTCTTAATTTGGTGCCTGTTGATTACATTATTGATGGAACACTGGCTTTGGCGACAGCTGAGGGAACACAAGGGCGTGTCTATGCTCTGGCTGATCCCAATCCATTGCCCGTGCGCCAGCTTTGGAGCCTCCTTCTCGAATTGACGGGTCATAGGAGACCATTGTTTACCTTGCCTCTGGGTTTAGTAAAATTTGTCATGCAGTTTTCCTGGGTGCGTAATTTGCTCAAAATTCCTCAAGAAGTGCTTGGTTACTTCGATGCTGACATGACTTTAGATACGACTCATGCGGTGAGTACGCTTAAGCCTCTGGGTGTCGTGTGCCCACACACGAAGGATTACATGGGCCGGCTCATTGATTTTGTCAGAAAACATCCGGAAATAAATCCGATTCGGAAGCCGATGTATTGATTTTTATGGATCTTGCCCTCAAAGAATTTTTTACCTATCTGGAAAGTCAGAAGAATGCCTCTAAGCACACTCTTACCAATTATTGCCGTGATCTTGAGGCCTTTTTTGGTTTTTTAAAAAAACATCATGGCGGCGTATTTGAAGCTGACACACTCAAGCTCAGTGCGGTGACATCCATCATGATTCGTGGCCACATGGCTTCTCTTTTCAAAGCTAATGGCGCCGCCAGCGTGGCACGCAAACTATCGTCGATCCGATCCTTCTTTCGTTACTATGTAAAGAAAGGAATGTTGACGGCTAACCCTGGTAAACTTGTGACTTCGCCAAAAATTCCCAAAAAACTGCCCAAGTATCTTGATGTTGATGAAATGACAGCTGTGCTGGAAGCCAAACGGGCGCCCAGCAAGTTGTCGGTACGCGATCAAGCCATTCTTGAACTTTTGTATTCAAGTGGTGTGCGTGTGAGCGAGCTGGTTGGGCTCAATTTATCCGATGTCGACATGGCCGAAAACTTGGTGCGCGTGAGAGGGAAGGGCAATAAGGAGCGATTGGTCAGTTTTGGAGGGAGCGCCAAGACAGCACTGTTACAGTTTTTGAACGAGCGCGATGGCATTCGCGGAGCGCGCTTTTGCGAAGCTGTCTTTGTGAATCACTCGGGCACACGTTTGAATGTGCGGAGTGTGCAACGTATTGTAAAAATGGCCATAAGGTTTTCCGGTTTGTCAAAGCGGGCCACGCCGCACACCTTTCGCCACAGTTTTGCCACCCACATGCTGGGTGGGGGCTGTGACCTGCGGACCATTCAGGAATTATTGGGCCACGAGAGTCTTTCGACGACGCAAAAATACACCCATGTTGGTGTTGAAGAATTGGCCAAAGTGTACGATAAAGCTCACCCCAAGGCATAAGGGCAAGTAATAGAGTTTTGTCATCCCCGCGAAGGCGGGGATCCAGTTCTTGAGAAATTTTCTGGATCCCCGCCTTCGCGGGGATGACGGATTGATAGTTGTGTAGACAAGCTGCGGAAATTTTAAGAGAGCCCACAAAAACATTATGGACATGACTTTTCACGCAACGACAATCATTGGCGTCAAAAAAGACGGTCAATTGGCTTTGGCTGGTGATGGCCAAGTGAGCCTTGGTAACACCGTCATGAAACACACGGCGCGAAAAGTTCGCCGTCTTCATGACGATAAAGTCCTGGCTGGCTTTGCCGGTTCGACGGCAGATGCCTTTGCGCTTTTCGAAAAATTTGAAGCCAAGTTGAAGGAATATTCAGGCAATATCACGCGGGCCGCTGTTGAGTTAGCCAAAGACTGGCGCACAGATCGTATTTTACGCCGCCTGGAGGCTTTGCTCATTGTTGCTGACAAAGAAGCTATGTACATGATCTCCGGTAATGGCGATGTTATCGAGCCCGATGACGGCTTGTGTGCCATTGGCTCAGGTGGGCCTTATGCCTTGGCTGCGGCCAGAGCCCTTTTGCGGCACACCAATCTGGACGCCAAAGCCATCGCTGAGGCGGCCATGAAGATAGCGGGTGAAATTTGTGTTTTCACCAATGAATCCATCACTGTTGAAACCATGAGTTAATCACCATGAGCCTATCTAAAGAAAATCCTAATTTGCCAATTGCTAATTTTACCCCAAGAGAAGTGGTTGCTGAACTCGATCGCTATGTCATTGGTCAAACAGAGGCCAAAAGAGCGGTGGCTGTGGCCCTGCGTAATCGTTGGCGCCGGCAGCGCGTGCAAGGGGATCTGCGCGATGAAATTACGCCTAAAAATATTATCATGATTGGACCAACGGGCGTCGGAAAAACCGAAATTGCCCGCCGTCTTGCCAAGCTGGCACAAGCGCCTTTTTATAAAGTTGAAGCGACCAAGTTTACGGAGGTCGGTTATGTTGGCAAAGATGCCGAGTCCATGATTCGCGATCTCGTCGAGATGAGCGTGAATATGGTGCGTCAGCTTGAACAAGACAAGGTGCGCATCAAGGCTGAGGAATTAGCCGAAGAACGTCTGCTTGACGCTTTGCTGCCTCCCAAGCCAAAGCGCAAAGTGGAATTACCCGATGCAGAGCCAGCAGAGCCCATCGAAGAGCCGCAGGCGTCACGAGAAAAAATGCGCCAAATGCTTAAAGAGGGCAAGTTGAACGATCGAAGAATCGAAATTGAAACAAGTGGTCGCCCAAGTGGCCTCATGGGCGGGATGAGTCCCGGCATGCCCATGATCGAAATCGTCAGTGCCGGTGGTTCTATGGATGACATGTCCAGTGGTCTGCGCGATATGCTCGGCGGCCTTTTTCAAGGCGGTGGCAAGAAGCAGCGCAAAGTCCGCGTGGTTGAGGCCCTTCCTTTACTGGTTCAGGAAGAAGCGGCTCGGCTCATCGATATGGAAGCTGTGACAAAAATGGCTGTTGAGTTGGCTGAAAATAACGGCATCATTTTTTTGGATGAAATCGACAAAATTGCTGGTGCAGGGCGTCAAGGTGGCGGTGGTGGCCCTGATGTCAGTCGGGAGGGTGTACAACGCGACCTTTTGCCTATTATAGAAGGAACGACAGTTTCAACAAAATATGGTTTTGTGAAAACCAATCACATTTTGTTTATTGCGGCTGGGGCTTTTCACGTGTCCAAACCCAGTGATTTGATTCCCGAAATGCAAGGCCGATTTCCGGTCCGGGTTGAGCTTAAGTCATTGACTAAACAAGACTTTTTGAAGATTTTAACCGAGCCTCGCAACTGTTTAACTAAGCAATATATGGCTCTGATGGAAACCGATAGCGTGGCACTCACCTTTGCTGAAGATGGCCTTGAAGAAATAGCGGCTCTGGCGGCAACACTCAATCAGCAGCTCGAAGACATTGGGGCCAGGCGCCTTCATACAATTTTAGAGCGGGTCATGGACGAAATTTCATTTTCCGCGGGCGATTTTTCAGATAAACACTTCGTTGTGGATGCCGCTTATGTACGCAAGTGTCTGGACGGAATCGTTAAAGACCAGGATCTGCGTAAGTTTATTCTGTAAGAGCCTATGGAACATCTCATCGAAAAAGCGAAAACGCTAATTGAAGCTTTGCCTTATCTACAAAAATTTCGTGGCAAGATTTTTGTCGTGAAATATGGTGGGCATGCCATGTCGAGTCCAGAGCTGAAGGCATCCTTCATTAAAGATGTTGTGCTCCTCAAGCTGGCCGGTGTGCATCCAATTATTGTGCATGGCGGTGGGCCACAAATTGAAGATGTGCTCAAGCAAATGGGCATCACTTCGAATTTTCACAATGGTCTGCGTATCACCGATGCAGCCACCATGGAAGTCGTCGAAATGGTTCTGGTTGGTAAAGTTAACGGCGATATCGTCGCAGCGATTAATCTTATGGGTGGTAAGGCTGTGGGTTTTTCCGGTTCCGATGGCAACATGATCATGGCCAAGAAAATGCCGCTGCAAAAAAGCCAAGATGCTGCTGGTAAAACGATCGAAGTCGACCTGGGCATGGTGGGCGAAGTGGCCGAGGTCAATCCAAGCCTTATTCGAAGGTTAGTTGAAGCCGAAGACATGTTTATTCCTGTCATTTCTCCCGTCGGTGTTGATCTGGCAGGGCAGAGCCTCAACATCAATGCTGACACAGCCGCTAGCGAAATTGCCATTGCTCTCAAAGCCGAAAAACTTTTGCTGCTGACAGACGTGAATGGCGTTAAAGGAAAAAATGGCAAAATCATTAGCAGCATGAAGCGTAAGGATGTCGATAGTCTTATTAAGGAAGGCACCATTTCTGGCGGCATGATTCCAAAAATTCAAGGGGCCTGCGATGCTATTGGCCGCGGTGTTAAATCAGTCGCCATTGTTGACGGCCGAATTCCCCATGCCGTCTTGCTTGAGATATTCACCAATGAAGGGGTTGGCACGCTCATTCATTGAGTCCAGACTTATTGCGTATGAAAGATCCTATGCCAGAGTTTATTCGTCGTGGTGATTTGTCCGTTTTAAGTACCTACAAACGACAGCCCTTGGCTTTTAAAAGTGGCAAGGGAGCTGTGCTGACGGATGTATGTGGGAAAAAATACCTCGATTTTCTCTCGGGCATTGCCGTTACCAATCTGGGGCATGGTTATCCCGCTGTGACCAGAGTGCTGAAGGCTCAGGCAGGAAAGCTTTTGCATGTTTCCAATATTTTTGTTTTGCCTGAACAGGTGGCTCTGGCTGAGGCGCTGACCAAACTCTCTGGGTTGGCCAAAGCTTTTTTTTGCAATTCTGGCGCCGAGGCAAATGAGGCCGCCATCAAATTTGCCCGCCATGCCAGTTTGACAACTCACCAAGACCCGAATCGCTATGGCATCATTTGCATGGATCACTCGTTTCATGGTCGGACGCTCGGGGCCATTTCTGCTACCATGCAACCGGCTTATCAAAGTGGCTTTGGACCCTTGGTTCCTGGCTTCAGCAAGGTTTCCTTTAACGACATCGAAGCTTTGGAAAAAGCGATCACACCGCAAACGTGTGCCGTCTTTTTAGAACCCATGCAAGCTGAAGGCGGCATGACTTTTCCAAGGGCAGGCTACTTAAAAGCTGTCTCCGCACTTTGCCAAAAGCACGATCTTTTACTTATTCTCGATGAAGTCCAAGTCGGCAATGGTCGCACGGGGCGCTATTTTGCGTTTGAGCACGATGGAATTAAACCCGATATTGTCACGCTCGCCAAAGGCTTAGCTTCGGGTGTGCCAATTGGGGCCACGCTTGTCAGTGCGGCTGTGGCCAAAACCATCACGCCAGGTTTGCATGCCTCTACCTTTGGCGGAAATCCTTTTTCGACTGTTGCCGCAATGGCCACTGTGAAGGCGATTGCCAATCCTTCCTTGCTCAAAAAGGTGCGCGAAGAGGGCAAAAATTTGCTTAAGCTGGCCGGGGACATAAAAAAAAGTTCCAAAGGTTTAATCAGTGACGTTCGCGGCCTCGGTTTTTTTGTCGCGCTGGAGTTTGCCCAGGAAGTCGATGGGGCAGCCTTTGTCGCTGACTGTTTGCAGCGTGGTCTCATTGTTAACGTGGTCAAAAACAAAGTCATTCGCCTGGTTCCACCTTTTGTGGCGACTAAGGCTCAGCTGACTCGCGGCATGCAAATTTTGAAGACGGCCATTCTGGCTTGGGGGAAAAAGGTATGAAGCGCGACTTTTTAACCCTAAGCGATTTTTCCAAAAATGAAATCGAAGCTGTGCTCGCCAGAGCCATTGAGCTCAAACGATTGGCCAAATCGGGCGCTTGTCCCAAACCTTTTTCTGGCAAAACGCTGGCCTTGATCTTTGAGAAGTCTTCCACGCGAACCCGGGTTAGTTTCGAAGTCGCCATGAACAAGCTTGGCGGTCAGTGCGTCTATCTTAATCAAGACATGTCACAATTGGGACGAGGGGAGAGCTATGCGGATACAGCCAGAGTGCTTTCTCGTTATGTCGACGGACTTGTGCTCAGAACGTACTCGCATTTCAGTCTGACGGAACTCGCTCGCTATGCCACGATTTCTGTCATCAATGGGCTGACAGACTCGCATCATCCCTGCCAACTCATGGC
>Ga0209824_10002097_pt1 | contig 10572 bp, 13 predicted proteins | sample VDWuncwatermetaG_FD_184124 | JGI IMG/M metagenome (GOLD analysis project Ga0209824, IMG submission 184124) | Wastewater microbial communities from Netherlands to study Microbial Dark Matter (Phase II) - VDW unchlorinated drinking water (SPAdes)... ...
TCCAAATAAAGTATCTCCAACAGCACGAAAACGTGGGGCTCCACAACTTGGAAGCCTTGGTTCAGGTAATCATTTTCTTGAAGTTCAAAAAGTACAAGAAATCCATGACAAAGAAGCTGCAAAAAGGATGGGCATCTACAACGAAGGACAAATTACTATTTTGATTCATTGTGGTTCTAGAGGCTTTGGTCACCAAGTGTGTAGTGATTATCTTAGAGTTTCGGAACAAGCACTACAAAAATACAATATCACTTTGGCAGACAGAGAGCTAGCATGTGTACCAAATTCATCTGAAGAAGGAGAATCATATCGAAAAGCAATGTTTGCTGCTCTAAATTATGCCTGGAGTAATAGGCAAATGATCACACACTGGACAAGAAAAGCCTTTGAACGAATATTCAAACAATCCGAGGCAGATTTGGATATGAAGCTAATCTATGATGTTGCCCATAATATTGCAAAAGTAGAAAAGCACAAAATCGATGGCAAGCTAAAATCTGTGGTTGTACATAGAAAGGGTGCAACCAGAGCATTTCCAGCAGGAAGAGATGAAATTCCACAAAAATACAGAGACTTGGGTCAACCTGTCTTTATTCCTGGTTCTATGGGTACTGGTAGCTGGATTCTTTTGGGTCAACCTAATTCAATGGATCTAAGCTTTGGTTCAACAGCACATGGTGCAGGAAGAATGATGTCAAGATCTGCAGCTAGACGCAACTTTACTGAGGTACAAGTACAAAAATCACTTGGAGATAAAGGAATTTTCATCAAAGCTCTTACAAGAGAAGGAGTAGTGGAAGAAACACCAGAGGCTTACAAAGACGTGGATGCTGTTGCTAATGTATCACATGAACTTGGAATCGCAACCAAAGTTGCAAAACTCGTTCCAATTGGAGTAATTAAGGGATGAGCGAAGAAGATAAAGAACTAGAACTTTTAAAAGCAAAAAGATTGCGCGAGATGCAAAAAAATATTACAGAGCAACAAAAACAAGAAGAACTAAAGGCGCAGAAACCTTCTCCATCAAATACTACCCCTCCAAGAGAAATTCTTGTAAAACAACTAGGTTATCGTGGTCTAGAAATTCTTCAAAATGCAGAAAGTCAATTTCCAAATGAAACTAAAATGGTTGTAGACAAGCTTGCTGAGCTTATCCAGTCAGGAGAAATAACAGAAGTACTGGACGGTGGAAAACTACTCGCTCTTTTTCGCTCTATTGGAATTCGTGTGAGAGTAGAAACTACTATTCATGTAGAAGAAGATGGAAAACTTGTTTCATGGTCTGATAAATTAAAAGAGCGTACAATGGAGCCTAAAGAAAGCACTTCACAAGAAACTTCTGAACAAAATACTCCGTAATCTTTATCACGTAATTAATAGAGTAAAACTAGTTCCGAGTCCTAAATTTTCTTAATCTATAAAATGCATAGATAAGCACAAATGGTATTCCGCCAAGTAAGAATGAGACAACAACATTTCCTACCAAAAATCTCATGGCAAGTTGTAAACCCAAGAATAACGTGATCATTGCAGGAATTAAACCAAATAATGTGAAACGATGACTCCGTTGCTTGAATTTCTCAATATCGATATACGGATATTCTAAATGATGGTAAATTATGGGCATAATAAAAAGTGAAACTGATGTCGTTATTGAAAGTAAAGATATCAAAAGGACGATTTTATCTATGAGGATAAAGCTAACTGAGGAATTAATAGAGATATTTAACAAAAATCCAAATAGAAACCCTGAAAAAGATGTTAAAATTGCACTTTCTCTTAATACTGCCCCGTAATCTTTTGCCAGATCATCTTTGCGCCCTTTTTCATCTTCATCTTTGTCAACCAACTTTTCTATCCTGAACATGCATAACTTCAATCACAAATGAGGCTTTCCATTTTCAAGATTTAGTTAAAGACAAAAGTAGGTAAAAAAATAAGATGCTATGAGCTATAAGGCAGTAACTGTTGAAATTGCTACAACAAAATACGGAACTGATAGAGAACTTATTTCTTTAGCAATGGAAAGTCTTCAATCATTATGTGGAATAAAAGATAGTTTTTTGATAAGTAATCCAATGGAAAGATTTGGATGGGCTTTTTTTAAAATATTATTCAAAGTAGAATTACTTCTTGCTATGCAACAAAAACTTGCCGATCAGATTGCAATCTCAAAAGGAAAAAAGCACGAAGATAAATTTATCAGTTTTCTAACAAATTTTTTTGAATATAATAATTGTAAAGTAAAAGTAAAACTATTGGAAGATTAAACTCTTCTTCCTCTTTTACCGCCTTTCTTGCGGGTTGTGTCATGTGGTATTGGAGTTACGTCGTCAATTCTTCCAATCTTAAAGCCACCTCTTGCTAGTGCTCTTATTGCTGCTTGTGCTCCTGGGCCTGGCACTCTAGCTCCTACTCCTCCTACAGCTCTTACTCTAATGTGAAGACCGGTGAAACCTCTATCATGTGCAACTTCGACAACAGCACCTGTGGATTTCATGGCTGCATATGGAGATGATTCGTATCTATCTGCATTTACGTGTCTTCCTCCAGAACTAATCGCAACGGTTTCGGCACCAGAGAGATCTGTGATGTGAACAATTGTATTGTTATAACTACTATAGATATGGGCAACTCCCCATTTTTCTTTAGCTTCTTGTTCTGACAACATTTCAAAAGTCACCTATGGGTTTAAAAAACATTAGGATTTGAAATGAAGCCAGCCACACTTTTTCACGGGAATTAGTTTGTTTTCTTGACAGTAAACAACATTTCGACCATTTGTAACATATCCAATTTCAAACAAGGGCGTTTTGTACATCTTTGCTAATTGTCTAACTTTGTCTAAATCATGTCTTGATACTGTAGCTACGATCTCGTATTCTTCACCGCCGCAAAAAACAAGATCTGTTAATTTTATTTTGTTTATCTTTGCAAATTTTTCTACATCTGGTTTGGTAGGAAGTTTTGTAATTACAAATTTTTTTCTACTCTGTCTACACATCTCGTTTAAAGTAGCAGATAATCCATCACTTGAATCCATTGACGATGAAATATAGTCTGAAATTCCTAAACCAAATTCTAGTCTTGGTGTTGGTTTGTTTACATGTTGTTTGCATTTTTTAGTAAACTTTGCATCTGCTTTAAGATGCTTTAAAATGATTTTCAATCCCGCAGAACAATAACCAAATGGGCCAGATGTAATAATTACATCATTTATCCTAGCACCACTTCGTTTGACTATTTTTTTTGAAATGCCAAACATGGATACATCGATCACTATTTCCTTTCCCTCATTTACATCGCCACCAACAATTTTGACGCCATATTCTTTTGACGCCATGGAAAAACCAGCCGCCAACTTCTTTATCTTGGATCTGGAAAATCCTTTTGGAATTGCAAGGGAAACAGTAGCGTATTGCGGCTTTATTCCCTTACAGGCAAAGTCACTCACACACGCAACCATGCTTTTTCTAGCAATCTCATTAATTTTCATACCCGGTGGCACGTCTGTACTTTCGACTAGCATATCTGATTTGACTATAACGGTATCTTTACTCATTCTTAGAATTTCTACATCCTCAGGTACGAATTTTGACTTTTTTCTAAAACTTTGCTGAAATATCCTAATTATTTCTGCTTCGTCTGGCTTGCTCATAGCTTTGATTAACTAACTCTGTAACTTGTTTTTGAATATTCTTTGCTTTTTTCAAATTATTTGATTCAGTGGATATTCTTATGATGTGTTCAGTATTTGATTGTCTTACTAGTACCCAACTATCTTCATCAATGATTGATTTTATTCCATCAAGTGTGATTATCTCGCTGTATTGTTTTTTCATTTTGTCTAATAAAATTTGTAATGTTTTTTTATGAAATACAGATCCTACTTCAACTTTAGTTCTTAATTGGAAATACTGCTCCATGAATTTCATGACATCAGTAAAGGTTCTGGTTCCAAGCATACCAGCTATTAATCCACTAGTCAATATTCCATCTCTACACATGTTGAATTCTGGCAAGATAAATCCTGCACTGCTTCCCTCGCCTCCTGCTTGTGACTTGGTTTTTATCATTAAATCCACCACATTTGCTTCCCCTACTTTTGATCTTTGAACTTGGCCTCCATGTGTTTTAATAAATTTCTCAACAGAAACACTAGTGTCTATACTCAAAACAAAGCGCTTGTATCCTATCTCAAGTGCTTTTGCAATACCTAGCCCAAGAGTTATGTCTGGTGCCTGTTTTTTTCCGTTTTTTACAACTACTAGTCTGTCTCCATCAAGATCAAATGCAAATCCTATGTCACACTTTTTTGTTGCTAAACATATCTCTGTAAGATTCTCAGATGTAGGATCAGGACCATGTGAAGAAATTCCAGGCTTTCCATTGATTTTCTGTATCTTGCAACCAAGAGTTTCAAGCATTTTTGGTGCAACTTCAAATGCCGCCCCCCCACTAACATCTATTGCAACTTTTGGTGATCCTTTTACCTTGCCAATTAATTTTATGGCGTCTGATATGTATTTAGAATTTATCTGGAATTCTGAACCAATTTTTTCTTTTGAAAACTTGTTTTTCCTAGTGATCCATTTTAACTCTTTTTCATTTATGCCTCTTCCATCTATGATGAATTTCAGGCCATTCCATTGTAGGGGATTGTGTGATGAAGTGATTATTAGACCACTTCCGTATTTTCGTGATTCTCTAAAAGCAACTGGCGTTGGTGCAACTCCTAAATTGTATACATCAAGTCCTCTTTCCATCAAAGAAGCAATGGCAACCTCACTTACAATTTTACTTGAAGGTCTTGTATCTTGAGCAACAACACATTTTTTTGATTTTACTAACAAAGAAAAATTCTGGCAAAATTTTATTATGTCACTAAGGGTTAGGTCATGACCAAAAATTCCTCTCACCCCAGAGATGGATACTTTCAATGAATCCAAAGCGCAAAGGCTTTTTATAAACTCTGATGACATTGCGAACCATTGCCTCGATAGCTCAGCCTGGTAGAGCGAACGCCTCGTAAGCGTTAGGCCGTGGGATCGAATCCCACTCGAGGCTTTATCATTAAAATTGAATTTTTTTATTATTTTTCTGTTACAATAACTGTCTAATTTGGAAAGTTTTATTATTAAAATTAAATCTATATACTGTGACTCTTTTTTTCAGATTCCTCGAGATTTTCTATATCTATTTCGAGTTCCTTGCCCAATCCTTTCCACCACATTGAAATCTCTGTCACGTCTTTCCTCTTTCCTTACACCAATATCCGCCTTTATAGATCTGTCGGTTTTCTCCTATTTGATTAATTTAAATGAAAAATTCATTTGTATGAATAAAAAGAACTGCGATCAAAAGATTTATTCAAAAATTTTCAAACATTTTTTTCTTTAGTTTTTTTCTTTTTTGCTCTGTACATGACTACTCCCAAAGTACCAGCAGCAAAAAACCAAAAAAGTGTCATATTGGGACCGCTTGATCCTCCTCCAAACATGGCATAAAGCATTCCTCCTATCAAAGCAAAACCAATGGCTTCGAGTGTTTTACTCATAAATTTCTAAAATCTGCGTATTATATTAAAGATCAAAAATAGATTAGTTTTAAAATATCCGCTATGGCTTGTTTTGGATTTAAAGATCTAAACCAAAAGTATCTGCAAGGGTTTGGAAGTTCTTGTATGATTCCAAGTATTGCTTGCCCTTTGAAGTTATGATAAAGGCATTTTTGCCATCAAATTCAATTTTGTTTATTAGGCCTGCGCCAGTAAGATTATTGATAAATTTGCTTAGTCTAGAATGTGAAAGATTAGCTTTTGTTAAAAGTGAGGTTACGTTTATGCCGCTTACTCCACTCTCTTCAGTAACTGTAAGTAAATCACTAACTATTTGCATGCTAGTTCTATAGGTAACCATATTTAGTGAATATATAATTTGGTGATATAAGGGTATTACGCCTGATCTTCAACTATTGTACGAAGAATATTTAGCTACTATCATCTAGAAAGACCTGAATGCAAGAGTTTTATCCATTTTTAACGCAATAATAATGTGAATTTTGAATGTATTCAGGATTGCTCAAATTGTTGTATTGAACGAGAATATTATCCTACCATAAAGTTTGGCAAAATAGGCGTTCTAATTTTGCCTGAAGAAAAGGAGAAAATAGAAGCATATGCAAAAATCCACAATCTGGAAGTTTCAATTCTCCCCCGTATTGGTATTTCATATGAAAAATCTGATGGGCCCACCAAAATTATTGCATATCAGCTAATGGGAAAAGACTTTAACGGTAATACATGTCCTTTTTTGGATACTGAAAGTAGTGAAAGGTCTCCGCATGGCGGTTATAAATGTAAAATATATCAAAACAGACCACTTGCTTGCAAAGCATACCCTGTAATTGAATCGTCTCCTATCACGTTGGATTCAAAGTGCAAATTTTGTGAAAAGTGTGGTACTACTGCAACAAATGTAAATCAAGAAGTAGAGTCTCTTGTTAATATTAAAAATAAAATGAAAACAAATGCTCCTTTTGTATGGCGATACGCTACAGGTATAGGTGATGAACACAACAAAAATAAAATTGCTACTGGTTGGTTTTTAGAAATTTAAGATTTGTTTACTCTTTCATGAGTTCCTGGATATGTTTCAAAGATTTTTTGTGAATAACATTTACTACACAAAAATCCTTTGATATTCCATTTTTCCATTGGATGATAGACATGATCTAACTGTCCATTACATAGAGAACACTTTTGATTTTCTTCCAACGTGATAACATTTCTTAATTTTCGTTATAAAAATCATGTTAAATACTACTATTTTATAGAATAAATCTGCGGTAGACTGGATGGCTAGATGCGGACCTCCTGCAAGAGACCTTATCGGTCACCCATCTGCCGCTATTTGTTTAAAAAACTTAGAAAAGATCTTGTACTATCTTTTTTATACTGCCTATCTCGTCTTCTTCTTGTTTTATCTTCTTTTCAATTACTCGTATCATGGCATCTTGCCAGACGTGATGAGAAAAGAAATTGTGATACGTATTTGCTGCAGTCATCTCATCATCTACAACTGTATCCTCTAGAAATTTTGTCACAATGACATCTGTGAGTTTTAAAATTCGTTGATTTAGTTTGAAACTCTTGAAAATGGGTTCAAGCTTTGCTATGTCTTCCTTGAAATCCCCCTTCGTAAGCAAAATTTTTTCATGTAGAATTTTAAAATATACTGCTACAAAAAATAGTGTTGCATATCTCTTTGTCTTATGACCGCCTTTCTTTCCATAGTTTAGTATTCTCTTGGCATATTCTTTTACAATATATGGATACAAAAGTAATCTTAAATCATCTTTGAGTCTCTCATTGAAGACTTCGTCATATTTGCTACCACGTGGCAAAAATTGTGCAGGAGAGCTGTATGACTCTGTAGGATGTTGTTCTATTCCAGCTACAAATGCCTGTATGGCATCTTTTGCGACAATTACTTTTTTATGATTTTCAGGAAGATACTTGTTATATATTGAATCTCCACCAAACTCACTTTGCTGAGATTTTGCCTTGGAATCAAAAGAGCCAGCTTGAATCTCATAGAAATATCCAAAGTTTTCCATTTGTGATTTAATTGATTTGTGGAAATCCATAAGGGAAACCAAGTCTTTTCCTCTCACTGCATTTTGGGAATTTCTATATTTTGTAATGTTATTTTGATCTTGCTCATCAGCAGCTTTGATAATTGTTACCGTTATGCTGCCCTCTAGATTATGGGTTCGTTTTGCATGATCCAAAATCGAATTTGATGTTTGAGCTCCATTTACTATTTGGGGTGCATGTAAAAGTATTACATTTTCCTCCAATTCTTCAAAGTCACTTACAACAATGGTGATTCCGTTGTTATAATAGAAAAATTTGTTAGGTGATTCTTGAAGGGTCTCTCTTAGACCTTTATTCACCGTTGTTTTGAATTGCATCCATTGTCTGATATTAGATTCAAAAACATAGTCTCGGTTTTTTGTAACAAAATGTGTTAACTCCCTTAGTTTTAAAATTCCAAGTAGAGTGTTTTGATATTTTAGTTTACTTTCAAGTTTTATAGAAGCTTTTTTACCTGCAGCCGGTTTTTTTATTCTATCCCAAAGCCGTTGAACGATTATTTCAATATCAAATATCTCAAGTGACTCTTGATTTTGATATTCTACTTTTTGATCTGTCACATATACGCATTCAACTTTAAGATTTTTTTCTCGTATTTGAGTTACCAAACGAGCTAGTTCTGGCCGCATTTTTGAAATGTCTTTGTATTGTAAATTCCTGACATCTTCTTTGAACTTGGCAATAGCTTCCATGGAATGGGAAGTACCATACTTGGATTGAAAGAGGTAAATTTTATCATCAGAAAAGTCAACTGGAAGATATGCATCTATGCCTAGATCATTTGCACCATCTACAATAGCATCAGTGGCATCATCTTCTGTTGCTTCAAAAACCCTAGTGAGCACCCAATGAAGAAAATTATGTCCTTTTTCTACTTCACTTTGTGCATCTTCTGAATATTCCCTTATGCTATCTCGAATATTTTGTGCAAAACCTTCTAGGGGTTGTCCATTTGTAATTTGTTGCAAAACAGGACGAGCTCCAGGGATGAATTCTAATAGACCGTTAGATCTTTCCGTCAAACTAGCATGATTAGAAATTGGTGTATTTAGAGAAGTTGGTTATTATGATATAATGAAAGGTGAGGAAGGGATTCGAACCCCTATTGATTCGCTTTGCAGGCGAACGCATAACCTCTCTGCCACCTCACCGCACTCAAAAAAGATTTCAATGAACAATTAAATCTTTTAGATCAGAATTTTGCAAATTGTTTTGCAGCAAGCCTGACGTCTTCAGCTTTTACAGTCTTTCTTCCGGCATGCCCTGACATGTCAACGGCACTTTTTGCTATCGCAACTCCAATCTCTTCTAAAATCCTTCTTAATTCATCTGCTGATTCATCACTAACTCGTTCCGCTCCGGATTTCTTTAAAATGCGATACATTGCAGAAAGACCAAATTCAGATGATGTCATGTGATGATTTTTCTGAACTTTCATAAAAGACTTCAAGTGGAAAAAAACCTACGTAGGAATCGATTTCTACAGACTAACTTGATGTCATCTTTTTATCTAGATTTTCGTGTGTTACTATTTTAAGGACAGAAACAAAGGTTTTGTATGAGTTGGCTTACTGATGCCCACATTCATCTTTCCGATGACGAATTTTCAAATGATCTACCATTTATTATTAATTGTATGAATAAATTGAGAATACGAGCTTGCTGTGTGTCTGTAGATCTTCAAAGTTCAAAAAGAACACTCGAACTTGGTAAGAAAAGTAATTTGATATTGCCATTTATTGGCATTCATCCTGAGAAAGTATCTTCGAATGATTTAGAACCTGTTGTTAATCTAATAGAAGAAAATTCAAAATATATTTCTGGAATTGGTGAAATCGGACTTGACAAAACATATGTTTCAGATGAAATTGGATTCAAAAATCAAGAACTGGTTTTCCATAAAATGCTATCATTAGCTGAAAAACTGAAAAAACCAATCTCCGTCCACTCTAGGGCAACATTAGAGGAAATACTATCTATATTGCCATCTTATTCCATTTCTAGTATCTTACTACATTGGTTTGCAGGTAGTAAAAAACAACTAAAAACAGTAATGGAACGTGAATATTTTGTTTCGTATGGACCTGCTATGCTATATGCAAAAGATAAACAAGTTTTACTTTCAGAAACTAGTGCAGAAAGGATCCTTGTAGAAACAGATGGTCCTGTGAAATTTTCAAGATGCTTTGGATATAAAGTAGGACAGATAGCCTTTCTTCCAAGTGTTGTATTTTGTGCTGCAAAAGTCTTACACACAACGTATGATGATATCTCAAATCAATTAGAACAAAATTGTAAGCACTATCTTGGTGTATAGGTATAAAAAACCCCTGTTGCCAATCGAAGACGTGAACAGAATCAAACGAATTTCAACAGAGGTACTAGCTATCTATAAAGAGAAATTCGGAACTGATTTTGCACAAAATAAAAAAGTACTCGATCAAGTTGCTATTGTTAGATCTAAAGGCCTCAAAAATGAGATTGCGGGATACATTACAACATACATTAAGCGTGAGATTGAAGAACAAAATGAGAAAGAAGCTCAAAGAATAGAAGCAACAGAATCTGTTGAGCCAGAAGGACTGCAAGAAGAAATATTAAATTAATTTTATACCTGAATTTGCTCTTGTTAATTTGAATCAGAAATTCAATATAGGCAAGAATCTACATTTGACTAATGATAACGATAAAACTTCTAGGAGGAGCAAAAAAATCGTTTTCTACCGATAAATTAGAAATTGATAATGACTCCATATCAGTATCCAAATTAATAGAACTCCTTCAGGAAAAGATTCCAAAAAACTTGCCACAATTAGACGTAAACAATATGTTGATTGCAATCAACGGCATTGATTCTTCTACCTTGGAAGGCTTGACAACTATTCTCAAAGATGGGGATGTAATTAGTATAATCC
>Ga0209824_10002099_pt1 | contig 10568 bp, 7 predicted proteins | sample VDWuncwatermetaG_FD_184124 | JGI IMG/M metagenome (GOLD analysis project Ga0209824, IMG submission 184124) | Wastewater microbial communities from Netherlands to study Microbial Dark Matter (Phase II) - VDW unchlorinated drinking water (SPAdes)... ...
CATAGAAACATTGCTAGCCTGGTCGAAGAATTGAAGGTAACTCTCCCGGCCAATCTGAGCGTCAAGGATACAGCGGATGCCTTATATGCGTACTTTAATCAAGCGTATCAATGGCACACGGCACAGGGACATGATCAACCTGTGCCATCTGGCCAGATAGCTCTGTCATTTTTGGTCGCGGGCTATGATCCAAACTCTCGGGTGGGACTTGTTTTCATCTGTAATATTCCTGGAGGTGTATCACCGCTGAGAGATACGAATAATCCAGGCCCGAATTGGATCGGCCAGTTTGATGTGGTGGCACGAATCATTAAGGGCTGGGATCCTCGACTTGCCAACCTTGGCTTTGTTCGGCAACTTGAGCAGCAGGGAGGACAACAAGCCATCCAAGCAGTCGCGCAACAATTGAACGGACTGGAATACATAATCAACTGGCACGTGATGACTTTGCAGGACGCGATCGATTTCGCAACGTCGATGATTCAGATCACAATCTCGATACAGCGTTTCACTGATGGTATACAGATGATCCCTGGAGATGTAGCTGGGGTTGGGGGACCCGTTGACGTCGCTCTGGTCAAACCGAATAACCGACCTGTATGGATTCGAAAGAAGGAACTGCATGCATAAGGCGGCCCAAATAGTCCCCTAGCTGATCTGGGCTGGATTTGGAGTACCCCCTATTATCCGCCTTAGATATTCTCTTCAAAATGGACATGCCAGTCTTACCGAACGCACCAGCGAAGCGACATGCCAGTGAAGGAACAAGCGCTGACTTGATTCTTTCTGATCTCCACAAGCAACTCAAAGAACTAAACCGCCAGGTTACAGGTGGTAAGGGCGGCATGATCACTGATTCAGACATCCGGATCTTGTTCGAAGGCTTCTTCACTGCGATTCCACAGTTTGACGCACAGCAATACGAAGAACAGTTCCGGCTGAGTTGTAACGGTGTCCTTCTGCAACCCGCATTCTTCTTATTGAAGCGCTGGAACACGATCGCTGAGAAGACGCGACGGCTGGACGTCGAAGTGTTGCTCAAGCCGTACAAGGACCACCTGCGCCAAGCGCTGGGTTCTATGGCAGCTGCCGCTCGGCGCACACAACACCTCTCCGCCGTGTTCGATCAACAATGGACCTCGGAAGTCCACCGTCTCATTGATATATACGATGGCGTCGATTCATTCGGCACCGATACGCATACCGCCTTCATTGGATTTCTCCAGGAAATGCGCGAGGGGGGCGATTTGCTCACTCGTCTAGATGCAGCGTACGGAGCTATCGCGCAGGTCGCTGGCCGGCAGCGTGTTAAAACATTGCGGAAGAAACATCAGGATATATCCCGACCGCTCACCGATTATCTCGGCACCGTGTTTGAGATCCTCATTCTCGGTCCATGCGCTCAGATTGGGTGGCTCAAGGAGTACGAGCCAAAGGTGGGCACGCGGCACGCTGAGGGCTTGATCATCGTGAATGGTGTTCGACTTCTTCTGGAAGCTACTGTTGTAACCTCGGGCCGAGAATTGGGGGTTTTCGAATGCATCAGTCTTGAGCAAGGGGCCAACAAGGCATTGAATAAGATCCTAGGCAAGGCTTGGCAGTTGCAGGCGGCGAATGATCCAATTCTCCTCTTCCTCTCCCCGCACCTCACAACACTCCCGCAGGAGCTCAAGATGGGGATTGCGCAGGCGTTCCTGCAAGACGCCTGCCGCTCGATCGCCGGCGTGGTCGTCGCGGATAGCTATTGCGTCCACCGATTACGAGTGGCCTGGAACTCCCTCGGATGTCCGCTGCCACGCGCTGTGCAGGATGCGCTGAGCAGGCTCTATAACTTGCAGTCGTTCGACCTCAACAATCAGTGGAGCGACCACTGATTCCTCAGCGTGAGGTCAAAGGGCCAAATACGGGAGATTACGAATTCTACTGGTACATAGCAGCTTGGGTCGACTTGCTGGGGCAATCGGAAAAATTGGACCAGTTGGACGAGCTTCCTACGACTGAAGCTCAAAAGCGTGAATTTGTGCAGCGAGCCCAGCGCACGTTCGGTGCGGTCAGAAGTTTTAGAGACAGAATGGCAGAACTCCACGCAATCCTAGCACGGCCTCTTTCCTTGCCGACAGGCACGTTGGCCACCATTAGCGAAGATGACCTACGACTATTCAAGAAGTACTCATCGCCTGAAGTAAAGGTCAGCTTCCTCTCAGATTCTGCCCTCTTGACCGTATGCCTGCGCGAAAATGCTGGTTGGTCCCCTCTCCTGAGTGTTGATTTCATGCTGTCTCAGTTAGCGATCATCGCCCTCACAATGGTAGCGCAGGGCACGCCTATCCGTGGTGGCATGGCCGCAGGCATATGCTCGGTCCTCCGAGAAGGTGACCTGTATGGAAAAGCCGTAAGCAGAGCGAACCAGCTAGAAAAGGCAGCAGGGTACCCCCGCATCGTGGTGGACGATTCGCTTCTCGAGTATGTGGCGTGGTGCGAGCATCAGCCCGCTACTGGAAGAGAACAGCAGCTGAGGACGCACCACGTACAGGCTCTCAAGAGCGCGTTTCGAACAGATACTGATGGACGGCAGATTCTCTCCTATCTTGGCGAGAGGTTTAAGCGCGAATACGGACACAAAGAGCATTTCCCAGAGATTGTGGCTGTCGCGTCGAACTTCATAGCCGGAGAAATCGAAAGGTTCCGCGAATCGGGAAACGAAAAACTCCTCAAGAGATACCAGGAGCTAAGAACTTACTTTGAGCAGGAAGGGTGTTGGAAACCCTCAGCTTCTAGCGGCTCGGAGAAGTAACGGATCTATAGTTCATGGCTCTTGGGAAGGACCTAAATCGCTTGTTTGATGCCACGATGCGGGCCAGAATTCACTACGGCATCTGGTACGTGCTAAAGAATCGGACGGATCGTCGCAAGTACGTTGACGTGATGAATGACTATTACTGGTTCTTCAGTCCATCGATAGGCGCCCACTTCACTGCGATGTTGCTCGAACTCTGTTCGATCTATGACCAGAAGGAGAATCGAGTGAACATCCACCGGGTTATCAACCATATAGGTCAGATGAGTGGTTTCGACAGGCGTAGCTTTCAGGGCGTTAGGCGCCGCATGCGGAGTGTCCAGCCACTTCTTCGGAAGGCCCTTATTCTACGGCATAACGTGTTTGCCCACATGTCGGCCAAGCTTGATCCAGAGGATGCGTTCAGGAAGGCGCAGATCAGCATGTTCAACTTTCGATCGCTGATCAACCACACAGAGGCGATGTTGCAACAGCTGGCCAAACTGAGCGGTAATAGGGAGAGAACCTTGGTGGAATCCTCGGAGCTTGATGTGAGGGATGTGCTCGAGACACTCAGGCGTGCGGGCGGTAAAGAAGGACTGACTGGTTCTGCGCGGCTTCTTCCTGGACAGACTGGCTGAGGGGCTTGCCCAAAGCCTCTGCCGGCAGTCCCACCTCGCCAGTCAACCTCTGGAACCGAGCTTTCTGATCCATCACGTCTTCCAGGCGGGCGATGGACCGAAGGGCGCGTTCACTGATGGCGGGTTGGTGGATCGCCTCGGGCATGGCGAGAATGTACTGCTGAATCTCGTGGACAAGGCGGATCAGGCACATGATTTGGTTCACCCGAGGCCGACTGATGCCCTCCCGCTGGGCGATGTCGGCCTGGCTTCTGGCCTCGCCGGACTCAAGGAGTACCTGCCACTCAATGGCCTTGCGGAGGAACTCAACCGCCGGAGGCGTTCGGGGCACCTTTGGCGGTTTGGGCTTACCCCGGGGCGGTGGTACGGCGCTCACGACTTGGTTGGCGGGCACCCGGCGAGTTAGGGTGCCGATGTTCCCATTCTCGAAGGCCCCGTGTGGCCCCAGGGTGATCTCAACCGTCTGTTCGCGGTAGGCAGTGGAACCGGCGGTATCTTCAAGAGTGATGTGGACAATACGGAACCACACCTCGGGTTCCGCGACGCCAGAGAGGCGGTTAGTACTCCGGGATATTAGGGGAGCCATTATTACTGCTCGGACTCGACGAGCAGAGAGGTAACGAGCCCCAGTTCTCGTCGGAGAACTGGGGCTCGTTGCATCTGGCGACGACATGGCGAGATGGGGCATCGCGCCATGATCTAAGCGGTGGCTGTACACCTCTCTGCTCGCATGGATGCCGTACATAGGCCAATTCCCGTCGAGAAATTCGCTCGCCAGGCCTCTCTTCCTCTCGGATTTCGCCGAGGTCAGCTGACAGGAATTTAACACTCATAGCGACGGAACGTGCGAATTTCAGCGTCGGGGTGCGCCGTGACGACATACCGTTAAATGCAATCGGGCTGGTCTGTGGTGGGCTGGTGCAGTATCTCTCTCTTGACCTCTCAGAGAGGTCTGGGCCTGTCCACGTTTACACACCGGACCGGCCAGCACTCGTTCCGTGTCAGTCATTTCAGCTCCTGCCATCCCCTCCGCTACCCTAAGAGGCATGCGTTCTTCGTTCTTTGTCCTTCTCGGTTATTTTGTTAGACTGGACCTATCATGCGGCGTCGATTTCTCGAACAAGCCACCCTCTTTTTCAGCATCGTCAAATGGACGTTCCTGGCGACCTTAACCGGAAGCCTCGTGGGGGTGACGGTTGCCGGGTTCCTCAAATCGCTTGAGTGGTCCATCCAGGCGGTGCAACACGTACATTTCTGGTACTTCCTCCTCCCACTAGGCGGACTCCTATGCGGCTGGCTCATCTACACGTTTGCGCCGGAGGCTGAGGGGCACGGGACCGAGCAAGTGATTGCCGCCGTCCACGAGCAGCAGGGGCGCATTGCGCTGAAAGTGACGCCCGTGAAATGGCTGGCCACGCTCCTGACAATTGCGACCGGCGGCTCGGCCGGCAAAGAGGGGCCGTGTGCCCAGATCGGGGGCAGCTTGGCTTCAGGACTGTCAAGCCTGCTGCGATTGCGACCGGAGGATCGGCGGAAGTTGGTCATCTGCGGGATCAGCGCAGGCTTCGCCTCGGTCTTTGGAACCCCCATCGCCGGAGCCCTCTTTGGGGTGGAGGTCCTCTTCCTTGGCCAATTGCTCTACGATATCCTCTATCCCTCCTTTGTGGCGGGGATCATCAGTTACCATGTCTCGCGCAGCTTGGGTGTCACCTACTTCCACCATCCCCTGACGTTTGTGCCGGAATTCACAGAGATCCGGTTTCTCAAAATGATTGGGGTGGGACTTCTCTTTGGGTTGGGCGCGCTGCTGTTGATCGAGGGGTTGAAATACACGCAAGCGGCGTTTAAGCGCCTCCGGGTCCACCCCATCCTAAAACCGGCCCTCGGCGGGTGTCTCTTGGTGCTGCTCGTCTGGCCTGCCTCAACCCTGTACCTCGGCCTGGGGATCCCCCAGATCGAGACGGCGCTCAGCGGCGGGGTGTTGCCCAAGAGCGCCTTCCTCTGGAAGATCCTGTTTACCAGTCTTACGCTCGGCTCTGGAGGCAGTGGAGGGATTATCACGCCGATCTTCTTCATCGGGGCCAGCATGGGAAATATGCTCGCGCAGGCCTTCCACATGAACCCAGCCACGCTGGCCGCCTTGGGGATGGTGGGGTTGTTGGCAGGGGCCGCGAATACGCCGATTGCCGCCTCGATTATGGCCATGGAGTTCTTTGGCCCGCAGATCGGCTCCTTTGCCTGCATCGTCTGTGTCACTTCCTTCTTGGCTAGCGGCCATCGAAGCGTCTACTCGAGTCAACGGCTCGCGATACGCAAGAGCGAAGCGCTGAAAAAGCCGCTGCAAGACATCGTGGGGGAAATTGAGCGGGTGGAGCTAGGGGAAGAAGCCGAAGCATTCTTGAATCGACTCAGCCGGTTGGTTCGACGACGAGCGCCAAAGTAGTGAGTCCTCCACGAGGGTACAATATGCCTGCCCCTCGGTGCCTGGTACCTTTCAAGGGAAACGCCGCGTCCGTTGCCAAGCGTTTTGATGGAAAGTGAAAACTGATGACGGCAGTCATGGGGCAACGGACGAGGCGCGTCGCGTTCGTCGGCAGCAGCCTGCCGCGCCAGTGCGGCATCGCTACCTACACGGCGGACCTTTGCGACGCGCTGGAGGCGCTGGACCGGACGGCGGAGTTCTTCCAGGTGGCCGTGACCGACGTGGAGCCGGGCTACGCTTACGGACCGCGAGTGCGCTTTGAGATCGCCGAGAAGAAGGAGGTTGCGGCCTACCGGCGCACGGCCGACTTCCTGAACATCAACGGCGTCGAGGTAGTTAACCTGCAGCACGAGTTCAGCCTTTTCGGCGGGCCGGCTGGCAGCCATGTCGTGGCGCTGGTACGAGACCTGCGCATGCCGGTAATCACCACCCTGCATACTATCCTGAACAGTCCCGACGCGGCCCAGCGCAAGGTCATGGCGGAGCTTACCGCCCTGTCCAGCCGGCTGGTGGTGATGAGTCGCCGCGGCGAGCAGTACCTGCGCGAGGTCTACCGCGTCCCATCCGAAAAGATCGACTTCATCCCCCACGGCATTCCCGACGTGCCCTTCGTTGACCCCAGCTTCTACAAAGACAAGTTCGAGAGCGAGGGCAAGATGGTACTGCTGACCTTCGGCCTGCTCTCGCCCGGCAAGGGCATCGCCAGCGTGATTGAGGCGCTGCCGGCCATCCTGGCCAAGAACCCCAACGTGGTGTACCTGGTGGTCGGCGCCACCCACCCGCACGTGTTTCGCCGCGAGGGAGAGTCCTACAGGCTCGGAATCGAACGGATGATCCAGGATCTCGGCGTGGAGGGCAGCGTCGTATTCCATAATCGCTTTGTGAGCCTTCAGGAGCTGGTCGAATTCCTGGGGGCCGCCGACATCTACATCAGCCCCTCCATCAATGAGGCCCAGATCACATCGGGAACCCTGGCCTACGCTGTGGGCGTCGGCAAGGCGGTGATCTCCACGCCCTACTGGTACGCCCAGGAGCTACTGGATGAGGGCTGCGGTGTCCTCGTGCCCTTCAACGATCCGGCGGCCATTGCCGAGAAGGTGGTGGAACTGCTTGACAACGAGCCCGCCCGCCACGCCATGCGCAAACGGGCCTACCTGCGCGGCCGGGAGATGATCTGGCCGAAGGTCGCCGGGCTCTACGCGCGGAGCTTCGAGCGGGCCCTGGCCTGGCACAAGCGCCCGGCGAGCCCGGCGGGCGTCTTCGTGACCATGGACAAGCGGCCCCGCACACTGCCACTCCTGAAGCTCGACCACCTCCGCCAGTTGAGCGATGGAACCGGCATCCTCCAGCACGCGGTCTTCGCCGTGCCCGACTTCAGCGAGGGCTACACCACCGACGACAACGCACGGGCGCTGATCCTCGCCGTGCTCCTCGAGGAGGTCGAGGACGAAATCTCTTCCTATGTCCGGAACCTGGCCCCCCGCTACATGGCCTTCCTGTGGTACGCCTTCAACCCCATCTCCTGCCGGTTCCGCAACCTACTGTCCTACGACCGCACATGGAGCGACGCGGAGTTTTCCGAGGACAGCCACGCCCGGGCGCTGTGGGCGCTGGGAACCGTGCTGGGCCGCTCCAAGGACGAGGGGCTTCGTGGGCCAGCCGGCGACCTCTTCGGCCGGGCGCTGCGCAGCGCCCTGGATGCGACCTCCCCCCGCGCGTGGGCCTTCTCCCTGCTGGCCATCCACGAGTACCTGCGACGCTTTTCCGGAGACCGCGACGCCCAACTGGCCCGCGAGACGCTCGTCGACCGATTGCTCGACATCTACCGCCGGGCCAGCGCCCCGGACTGGTCCTGGTTCGAGGAGGTGGTGAGCTATTCCAACGGCCAGCTGCCCCATGCCATGCTGCTCTGCGGCCAAGGGATGAGCCGGCCGGACATAACCGAGGTGGGGCTCAGGACCCTTGACTGGCTGGTCAAGCTGCAGCGGCCGGATGGCGAGCACTTTGTGCCGGTGGGTTCCAACGGATTCTGCCACCGCGGCGGACCCCACGCCCGATTCGACCAGCAGCCGCTGGAGGCTTACGCCATGGTTTCTGCCTGCCTGGAGGCGCACCGGCTGACTGGCGACGCGCGCTGGCGGAATGAGGCCCAGGTGGCCTTCGACTGGTTTCTGGGCCGCAACGACCTGAGGCAACCGCTCTACGATCCAGGCACCGGCGGCTGCCGCGACGGCTTGCACCCCGACCGAGTCAACCAGAACCAGGGGGCGGAGTCGACACTGGTCTTCCTGCTCTCGCTTGTCGAGATGCGCCTGTCCGAGAACATCATCCAGAAGACGGAGGTCCCATGAGCGCTGACGCGAACGCCGCCCTGTTGGTCCGCCACCAGCGCAATCCCATACTCACAGCCCGGGACTGGCCCTATCCCGTAAACACCGTCTTCAACCCCGGCGCGGTGCTTCTGTCGGACGGGACCACGCTGCTGCTCTGCCGCGTGGAGGATCACCGCGGGCACTCGCACCTTTGCGCGGCGCGCTCGGCCAACGGCATCGACGGCTGGCTCATCGACCCGGAGCCGACCCTGGCCCCCGACCCGGAGAAGCGCCCCGAGGAGCTCTGGGGCATCGAGGACCCCCGCATCACCTACGTTCCGGAACTCGGCCGCTACGCGGTGCTCTACACATCCTACACGGAGGGCGGTCCCGGCGTGTCGCTGGCGCTGACTGCGGACTTCCGCGCGTTCGAGCACTTCGGCATGATTGTGCCGCCGGAGGACAAGGACGCCGCGCTCTTCCCTCACCGCATCGGCGACAGCTGGGCGCTGATCCACCGGCCGGTCAGCCACACCGGCGCGCACATCTGGATCTCCTACTCGCCGGACCTGCGCCACTGGGGCAGCCACAAGCTGATCCTCCCGGCGCGCCGGGGTGGCTGGTGGGATGCCGGCAAGGTGGGGCTCTCCCCCCCACCCATCGAGACGGACCGCGGCTGGCTGCTGCTTTATCACGGCGTGCGGATGACCGCGGCGGGGTGCATCTACCGCCTGGGCGCGGCGCTCATGGACCTCAAGATTCCCGAGCACTGCCTGCTGCGCTGCGACGAGTGGCTCTTCGGTCCAGAGGCAGACTACGAGCGCCACGGCGACGTGGGCAAAGTCGTCTTCCCCTGCGGCTACACCGTCGAGCCCGACGGCGACACCCTGCGGCTTTACTACGGCGCGGCCGACACCAGCATCGCCCTGGCCACCGGGAGCATCCGGGGCATCATCGAGTGGCTAGACCGCAAGGGGCACCCCCCTGCGGACTCGCGATAGCCGCCGCAGGCGCCTGTCATAACGGGCACGCGATGGCGCAAGTCCGAACGCCCGTCGGCGAGCTGGCCTACGTGCATGTTGACCGGGCAGAAGGGTGACTGGTGCTCGCGTATCGGGGAGGCCTGCCGGAGAAGCTTCGAGTCAGGCTTTGCTCAGACTCCTGCGGAAGGAAGAATGGCCGTAGCGCTGGTTCTCGCTCCCAGGGTGGGAGGGTCAACCAAGTTCTAAACGAGTACACGAAGGGGAGCCATTATTGTTTTGGGCAAAACATTGCCCAGAGCGAGACGGCGGCGTCAGGAGGGAAAATCCGATGCCGCCGTCAACGCTTCTCGGAGGGACAGGCGCTGCCGGGCCGCCGTGAAGGCGGGGTCGTAGGCGATCTGCGCCTCAGCGCCTTTGATCCGGACCGACACGACGAAGTTCTGCATCACCTGCTTTTTGGCCCAAGAGGAGTCGTCCTGAAACAGCTTCACGTAGAACTCCACCAGCTTCTCGATGTCCTGCGCTGAGGCGCGGACGGATTTGGCCGCAAGCCGGGCCTTGAGTTGATCACGCTCCTGCTCCTTGCTGGCTCGCGTCGCCTCAAGCTGGTGGATCCGGGGCGCGATGTCCTCGAACTTGAAGTCCGCGTGCTGTTCGATGAATTGGTAGAGCCTGCCACGCCGCCTGGCGACGTCCGCGATCTCCTGCTCCAGCTCGGCCACGCGCTTCGCCAGCTTCTCGAGCTCGTCTTTCGTCAGGTCGTTGCGGGCCTTGATGAGCTCGGCGATCGACTCGCGGGTCGTCAGGCGGGATTTGAACTCGTCCAGCACAATCCGCTCAAGCACCGTGGCGTTGAGCGAGGGCTGCTGGCAGCCGGTTGACCCCGCCCGCCGCTGGGTGTTGCACACGTAGTAGCGGTAGCGCCGGCCTCTCGAGTGGGCCGAGACCCCCACGAAGTTTGCGGCACAGAAGCCGCACCTGATCAGCCCGGACAGCAGAAAGTCACTCGCGACGGCCCGCGGATGCTTGCGTTCTCGCCGCCGGCTGCTCAGCAGCTCCTGGACGTGCTCCCAGGCTTGGCGGTCGATGATTGGCTCATGCGCGTCTTTGATCGTGATGGGCTCCAGCTTCCAGTCCATGGGGCGCTGCCGCCTGTTCAGTTTCTTGCCGAACGTGGCATCCCCGCAGTACTTCTCGTTGCGGAGCATGAGGAGGATCACGTTCTTCGTGAAGCGGCGGCCGCTGCGGAACTTCACCCCCTCGGTATTCAGCAGGTGCCGAATCGCCCCTACGCCTCGGCCACTACGGTAGAGCGAAAAGATCCGGCGGACGATTTCAACCTCGGACTCCTCAATGGCCAGTTTTTTCTTGGGG
>Ga0209824_10002101_pt1 | contig 10562 bp, 9 predicted proteins | sample VDWuncwatermetaG_FD_184124 | JGI IMG/M metagenome (GOLD analysis project Ga0209824, IMG submission 184124) | Wastewater microbial communities from Netherlands to study Microbial Dark Matter (Phase II) - VDW unchlorinated drinking water (SPAdes)... ...
TTATTGTGGAGGGAGAGACAGGTTTTATCGTGCCTCCAAAAGATACGGGCGCGCTTAAGGAAAAGATAGAATATCTTATTGCCAATCCAGATATAGCTGCGCAGATGGGCAAGGCCGGCCGCAGGCGGGCGGAAGAGATGTTCACCTGGGATCTAGTTGCAAAAAGATGCCTGAAAGCCTATGGAGCCTGCCAATGATTAACGTAACCTTATTCTGCAGGCCGGAATCTTATAAGGTAATGAGCATGGATGTGTATGCAAATAATCTTTTTGAGAATATGCGCTATTTGCCTGAGATTAGTGTTAAAACATTTAAGCCGCAAGATTCACACATTCCTTTAATTGGGAGATATCTTACGCTGTGGCTATATTATCCTGCCATAGCCAAAAGGCAAAAGGCCGATATAAATCATATCTTGGATCATAGCATCTCTCATCTGATTGGTAGTCTCGACCCCAAAAGGACGATTATTACCTGCCATGATTTGATAGGCTTAGAAGTTTCCGCTTCTACGCCGTTTTGGAAGAGAAAAATTCTTTGGCGCAGTATAATCAAGAATATGTCAAAGGCGCGTAAGATTATCGCAGTTTCTCAGCATACCAAGGACGATATCCTGAAATACTCTTCATATAAAAGTGACGATATAGTAGTTATATATGAAGGCGTCAGCGCAAAATTCAGGCAGATTGAAAAAGCTCAAATTGAAGAAAGATTTAGGTTTAATAAACCTGCGGTTCTCCATGTCGGCCATAATAACTTCTATAAAAATGTAGAAGGCCTGATAAAAGCGATTGCTTTAGCAGGCAAAGATATAAAATTTGTTAAGGTGGGAAACATTTCAAAAGGGCAATTTAAGTTGCTAGAAAAATTGAAGATAGATTTTATCCAATTTAATAATTTATCTGAAGAGGAACTTGCGCAGGTTTACAATGCAGTGGACTTATTAGTTTATCCCTCATGGCATGAAGGTTTTGGATTTCCGGTCCTGGAGGCCATGGCTTGCGGTTGCCCGGTAATTTGTTCTAATGTTTCATCTTTACCGGAAGTGGCGCAAGATGCGGCTATAATGGTTACGCCTGATGATATCCCGGGTATTGCAAAAGCGATAGAAAAAGCGTTAGGAAGCCAGGAGCTAAGGCAGGAGTTAAGCGAAAAAGGATTCAGGCAGGCAAAGAAGTTTTCCTGGGAGAAGACAGCGCAGGAGACGGCAGATGTTTATAAGAAAATTACTTAGAAGCAAGAGTGAAATTAACTTATGGATTTATCAATAATTATCGTAAGTTATAATTCTGAGGAATTTATCTCTAAGTGCCTGAACTCGTTTTCGGCTTTAAATCCTGATTTGGACATTGAGATAATAGTTGTAGATAATGCCTCGCAAGATGCAAGCGGCGATTTGATAAGGAAAGATTTCCCCGGCGTAAGGCTTATCAGTAATTCAGCAAATCTCGGCTATGCCAAAGCCTGTAATCAGGGAATAAAAGAAGCAAAGGGCAGGTATATCTTCATTTTAAATCCTGATACAGAGCTATCAAGAGGTTCCTTAGAGGCGATAATAAGATTCATGGATGAAAATCCTCGTTGCGGGATTCTCGGGCCAAAACTATTAGATAAAGACGGAAAGATACAATTTTCCTGCCGGGCATTTCCTTCCTATAGCACTGCATTTTTTAACCGCTATTCTTTGCTGACCAAAATATTCCCCGGGAGCAGATACGCACAAAGATATCTGAAGGCCAGCTGGCCTCACGACAGTATTCAGGAAACTGACTGGGTATCGGGTGCAGCTATGCTGATAAGAAGAGATTGTTTAGGTCAAATAGGCAATTTCGACGAAAGGTTTTTTATGTACTGCGAAGATATAGATATGTGTCAGAGAGCCAGGGAGAATGGCTGGCAGGTATTTTATTATCCTTACGTTGAATTTACGCATTTTATCGCAGGGAGCGTAAAAAATACATCGCATTTGACGATTATCTGGCATCATCAAAGCATATGGCGTTATTATAAGAAATATCTTAGGGCGAATATTTTATGTGATGCATTTTTCTTTGTAACGACTTTTACGCGGGCAATCTTCTTAAGTTGTTTCAGATTGATAGGGAACTCCTTGACATTGCATAACAACAAAAAATGCGAAAAATAAGGCTTCTGACTATATCCGCAACGTGCGAAAGGGGAGGCTCTGATATAAACCTGCTCAGGCTTTTAAGAAGCTTGGATAAGAACGAGTATGATATTGTGCATCTTGTGCCTTATGCGGGGCATTTAACGGATGAATTCAGGAATGCGGGTGTGCAGATTAAAATTGTGGATATGCCCAGGATACGCCTCTTTAAAAATCCGTTAAAATATATAACGTACATTTTTAAATTTTTTCCTACGGTATTTAAGATAAAGAATATTATTGCGTGTAATCAAATAGATTTAGTCTGCACTTCTTCAATGGTAAATTTATATGGCGCCTTAGCAGCAAGGCTGGCGCGTCGGCCGCATATATTAATGGTAGCCGAATACCTGCCTGTTTTAAAACTAATAAGCCCATATTTTCATTTTCTTTCAGAAAGGATTATCTGCTGTAGTAGCGTAGTCAGCCGGATGTTTAAAAAGAACGGTAAAGTTTTGGTAAAATATCCCGGGGTAGATTTAGATGAGTTCAGCCCGAATGTAGATTCCCGCGCCATTAAGGAAGAATTTGGCATAAGCGGAAATTTAGTCAGTATGCTTACGCGGCTGGATAAATGGAAGGGTGTAGAAACTTTTATAAAAGCAGCAAAATATGTAGAGCATGAGGCGAAGTTTATCATATTTGGGGAATTAGTGATAGGCAAAGAAAAATATTTGGGGAAGTTAGAGGATATAATAAAGCAACTTAAGTTAGAGGAAAAAGTATTTATTAAAATAGTCAAATGCACCCCACAGTTAATATCTGCCTCGGATATTATTGTGCATGCTTCGTTGCGGCCTGAGCCATTTGGCCTGATAGTCATTGAAGGGATGGCAGCAGGGAAGCCGGTTATTGCCTCAAGGCTGGGAGGGCCCTTAGAAATAATTACCGATGGTATAGACGGTGTATTAATAGAACCCGGAAATCCTCAAGTTTTAGCTGCAGCAATTTCTAATTTATTGAGAAATCCAAAAGCAGCAGGAGAGATGGGCCTGAAGGCGCGGGAAGGGGCAGGCAAAAAGTTTAATCTCAAAGAATACGCACACGGATTTGATAGAATCTTTAAAGAGGCGCTTAAAGACTATTCTTTGAAACCGGCGCGCATTTGTATCGGCAAAAGCAGGCTTGTGAAGATTAGCGCTCCTTTGGCGGAATTATTAGTTCCAGTTCATAGTAAGTATCAAGAGATAAATAAAGATACGATAAAAAAGATTTTGGTAATACAACTCTTTGGTATGGGAGATTTAGTTTGTTCCTTGCCGTTATTGGAAACACTCAAAGCATATTTTAATCAATCCAAGATTACTTTGTTGATAGATAGCAAATTAAGCGAATTGGCTAATCTTATGGGATGCAATGAGATTATTGGTTGCGAAAGGGGTATCTTGTCTGAGTTTACGCTGTTATATCAAATCAGAAGAGATAAATTTGATATGGTTGTAATATTAAATCCTTTATTTCAGGGGGCGTGGCTTGCTTATCTTAGCAGGGCTAAATACAGAATAGGTCATATACGTGATTACGAGGGCATACAAGATATAGGACAGATAAGGTGTCTCCTTACACACGTTACGCCGACCATTGACTATCCCGTACATGACCTCCGAAGATATATGGGAATAGCTGGATCCATGGGGATAGATTTACAGTTTTCTTCGCCTCATTTGAATATACCTGATTCAGCGGCAAATTGGGCGGATAGTTTCTTAAAAGATAATGGAGTTAAAGAAAAAGATTTTATATTCGGGATTAACCCAAATGCTGCCTGGGAATCAAGGTGTTGGCCCACGGATAATTTTGCAAAAGCGGCGGATAGTGTTATAGAAAATTATAATGCCACAGCCATATTTTTCGGTTCAACAACAAGAAGGGATATGGAAAGGATAAGTATAATAATGTCAAAGATGAAACACAGAGCCATATCGGCTGGGGGCAAAACGGATATCCCAAAATTAGCCGCTCTGCTTAAGAGGTGCGCTATATTTCTTACCAATGACAGCGGGCCAATGCATTTGGCCGCGGCAGAGGGAGTGGATATGGTTGCTCTTTTTGGGCCCGGCGATATAAAAAAGTTTGGATATGAAAGGGTAAATATTATAAATATTACCGCAGAGGGGCCGTTCTGTAAACCTTGTGCCTTAAATTACCAGTATAAAGATAACTGCTTGGATAATGCATGCATGAAAGGCATTGATGTCAGTGAAGTTATAAAGGCAATAGACAGATTACTCAGCAGTAAAAATAATTAAGAATAAAATGAAAGAATTTATCAAAGCATTACTGAGGATTCTTGGCTATCAAATCAGCAGGGCGCCCAGAATTAAAGTTTCGCAAGCCTTGCCATTCTGGGATAGCCAGAATGAGTTTAATGCGCTCTATGAGCAAATAAGAGAGTATACGGTTGTATCCAAAAACCGGCTGTTTATGCTATGCCAATTGTTAAGATACGCCAACAGGCTGGACGGCGATATTGCCGAAGTAGGTGTTTATAAAGGAGGCACTGCCAAATTAATCGCCAAGACAGCCAAAAATAAAAATATTTATTTATTTGATACATTTTCAGGGATACCGCAGATAACCACGGAAATAGATTTTCATAAAACAAAGGATTTCGCTGATACTTCATTGCATTCGGTAAAAACGCTCCTCAGAGACTGTCCGAATGTAACCTTTTATCAGGGGATTTTTCCTGATACGGCATCTGCGATTGAAAATAAACAATTCTCTTTTGTATATATAGATGTTGACCTGTACAGGTCTGTTAAAGATTGCCTGGAGTTTTTTTATCCCCGCATAGCCAGAGGAGGAGTTATGGTTATAGATGATTATGATTCCTGGGCCTGGCCGGGAGTGAAAAAGGCAGTCTTGGAATTTCTCACTGACAAGAAGGAATATCCTATTATAACTACGGAAATCCAGTGCGCTATAATAAAGCTTTAAGATTGAGAGGGAGTATTTAATGTTAAAACGGGCGCTTGATTATAGCTTAGCGCTTTTGGGTTTATTTATATTTTCGCCGCTTTGGCTCATTTTCGCTTTGGCAATTTGGCTTGAAGACAGAGGGCCGGTATACTATGTCCAGGAGAGGGTGGGTAAAAATGCCAGGATATTTAAAGGGATTAAGTTCCGCTCTATGCGGCCTGATGCAGAGAAAGGGGTTGGCCCTGTGCAGGCAAAAGAGAATGACCCGCGGGTGACCAAAATCGGAAGATTTATGCGTAAGACTGCAATGGATGAGCTGCCGCAGCTCTTAAATATTTTAAAAGGAGATATGTCTTTTGTCGGCCCCCGCGCTTTACGGCCTGCGGAAACAGAATCTGCTGAAGGAACTGAAGTAAAAAGCATTTTTCAGATTCCCGGATTCAAAATGCGCTCAAGCATACAACCGGGGCTGACAGGCGTGGCGCAAGTCTTTGCTTCGCGCCATCTGCCGCGGCAAGAGAAGTTTAAATATGATTTATGGTATGCGCAACACCGGAATATGGGATTAGATATTATGCTTATTTTGAAGTCAATTACCATTACTTTAAATAGAAGATGGGATACTGAGACAAATAAGGCAAATTTCTTTATGCGGTTGATTATTATCGGCTTAATTATATTGCATCTGGGTAAAATAAGCGCCTTTGCCCAGGAATACAAGGTTGTGCGGGGCGTCATAGATGTCCATTCTAAAATAAGCGATGGCAAATATTCTCAAGAGCGGGTTGCGGAATTAGCCAGAGAAAAGGGATTTAAGGTCGTAATCTTCTGCGAATCGGCTTTAAGGAAGTGGGAATACGGCTTGTGGCCGTTAAGGAATATCGTCAAGAGAACTTATCAGGAGAATTCGGTATTGCGTTTGGGAGTAAGGAAGTACATAGACAGGTTTGCTGCTCTAAAAAAGAAATTTCCGGATTTAGTCCTTATCCCGGGAATGGAGGCGAGCCCCTATTTTTATTGGGAAGGCAGCCCGCTTTCTAAAAAATCTTCCCTAGTTGATTACTATAAGCAGTTTTTGATTATCGGGCTAAATAAGGATTACCAGAATATACCTGTTGTGGGTAACCGCCGGTTTTCGTATTTCTCAATAAATGCGCTCCTTAGTCTTTGGCCGATATTGTTAATTATCCTTGGATTAAGATTATTCAAGAAGAAAGCCGCAAGAGCTTCTTTTATTCTGGCGGGAATTTTATTTTTGGCCAATAACCTTCCTTTTTCTACTTCCAGATTTAATGTATATCAGGGCCGCCAGGGGATAAGGCCTTATCAGGACATAATTGATTATGTCAACAAGAGGGGGGGCATTATCTTCTTGGCGCATCCGGAAGTCTTTAGCCAAAAAGCATACTTTGGTATTGAGAGTTACACCGCGCCCTATCCTGAAGATTTAATTCTCGCTCGCGATTATACGGGATTTAGCCTGATACTTACACTTCGCGATAGGTGCGAGGTGCTTGGATTCAGATGCGGGATGACCGAGCCCGGAGATATCTGGGATAAACTGCTTTTAGAATATATTGCAGGTAAAAGGAAGAATCCGGTTTGGATAATCGGGACCCCGCATTACACCGGTGAGGCGGGGAATATTGATTCTGTTGAGACTCTCTTTTTTGTAAAAGATGCCAAAGAGAAAGATGTCCTGGATGCTTTAAGAGAAGGCAGGGCCTATGTGCGTTTTAACTTAAGGAGCGAGCCTGTAAATTTAGATGAGTTTAGCGCTCAGGAGGCCGGCAATGGTTTAATTCAGATTATTATCAAAGGAAGCCAAGCCCCTTCTGGGGGGCCCTTAAAGGTAGAACTTATCCGTAACGGCAAGGCCTTTAAGCGCTCTGAGGAGAAGGATGCTGAATGGGCGGTTATCGCGGAAGATAAACTTTTGCCGGATGAAAGAAAAGTTTATTACCGTTTAAGGATTGAGAGCCCTTCAAGCATAATTTTATCTAATCCCGTATTTGTAGAAGCTAAAAAATAGAGGTGACACCCCAGGGGTGGGGGGGCGCTAAATTAAATAATCCCTTTACTATAATGGAATTTGGGATAAAATAAAAAACGAGGAGGCGAATATGGATAAGGATAACCTGATAAAATTACTAAACGAGGCCCTGCAGGTTGAATACAGCGAAGTATTTCTGTATCCGCGCGAGGCAGGAGAGATTAAAGACAAAAACATAGCCCGGACCTTTGAGCAATTTGGCTTGATGGAGGTAAGGCATGCGGATATGATCTCCATAAGGATATTGCAGTTGGGCGGTAAGCCCGTATGGGAGTTTAAGTTATTAGGCGAATTAAGCGATTTGAAAGAAATCCTGAAGAGGCACCTGAATAACGAAGAGGCAATGATTAAAGTTTACGAGAATTTAATTGAGCGCATTGACGACGCCGAAATTAAGATTATACTCAGGGGCATAAGGGCGGAAGAAGAGGTGCACCGGGATAAAATTAAAGAACTGCTTAGCTAAAAGGCGGTTGCTGAATGTACGAAGCGTACTGGGGATTAAAGGAAAAGCCGTTTAAAAATACCCCTGACCCAAAATTCTTATACTATTCCAAAGAGCACGAAGAGGCATTCTCGCGTCTTATGTATGCGGTCCAGAGCAATTTGGGCGGATGCATGTTAACCGGAGTTTTTGGCTGCGGGAAGACCCTGCTGAATCAGACTTTGGTGGAAGAGCTGGAGAAAATGGGCAATTATAAAGTTGCCTTTATCGCCAACCCCTTTCTTTCGCACGTTGAGCTATTGAGGATGCTCGCCTATAATTTAGGAGCGAACAACCTGCCGGAGAATAAGATGGAGATACTCACGGATTTTCTCCTTCAGAAATTAGAGGAAATATTGCGTAATAACAATAACGATGGTAAAGATACGGTGGTCATTATTGATGAGGCGCACATAATTGAAGATAAGATGATTTTTGAGGAATTAAGGCTCCTCTTGAATTTTCAATTGAAAGATAAATTTCTCCTTACCCTGATTCTTTCGGGTCAGCCGGAATTAAAGAAGAGCGTAGATAATATAAAGCAGTTATCCCAGAGGATTCCTGTCAGGTGCCATTTGGAAAGGTTTGATTTGGAAGATACCAGGAATTATATCCTCCACCGCCTTAAAGTTGCGGGCAGGGTAGAGCCCGTATTTAATGAAGAGGCGTACGGCATAATCTATCAGCGCTCAGGCGGGATACCCCGGCGCATTAACAACATCTGCGATATGAGCTTGTTAGTGGGGTTCGGTAAATACGCAGAGCTCATAAATGAAGCCATACTTAACGATGTAGTCAAGGACTTAGAGTCTTAAAATGTATGAATCATACTGGGGATTAGCAGAGAAGCCATTTGAGAATACAGCTGACCCTAAGTTTTTGTATTATTCCAGGCAGCACGAAGAAGCCTTTACCCGGCTTATGTATGCTATCCAGGAACGCAAGGGCGCGGCGGTTTTAAGCGGCGTATTCGGCTGCGGCAAGACGGTAGTTGCGCAGGCCGTACTTACGACATTGAGCAAAGGTAAATACGAGACTGCGTTTGTGATCAATCCCCAGCTTTCTCATACGGAGCTCTTACGCGAAATCATCTATGATTTAGGCTTGAAGGATAATCTTCCTACCCAAAAGACCGACATCCTGCATTCTCTAAATGAGGCTCTGCATCACAATGCGGATAACGGCAAGCAGACAGTGGTGATAATTGACGAAGCGCACCTGATTGAAGACAATCTTATTTTTGAAGAATTGCGCCTCCTCTTAAATTTTCAGTATAAAAATCAATTCCTGCTTACGCTCATACTTTTAGGCCAGCCGGAATTGAAAGAGAAGATAAATAATATCAAACAGTTAGCTCAAAGAATCGCCATAAAATATCATTTGAGCGGTTTAAACGAGCAGGAGACATTGGAATATGCGCAGCACCGCTTAAAGATTGCCGGTTCATCAAAAGAAATCTTTAAGGATAGCGCCCTAAAGATGATTTATGAGCAATCAGGCGGCATACCCAGAAGGATTAATCAAATCTGCGATATGGCGCTTTTGACCGGGTTCGGCAGGCAGGAAGAGGCAATCAGCGAAGAGATAATTATGGAAGTAGTCAAAGACCTGGAGAGTTGATAATAAAATGTTGACAGTTAGTTATAAAACATATAGAATAAAAATGGTTAATTATGCGTAGAGGAGGATACCGTATATGGTGAGGATATCGGATATTTTTAAGAAGTCGGCTGCGGGCAAGCCTCTATCTGCCCCTGAGGAAAAAGCCAGAGAAGAACTCTCCCCAGAAACGCCCTTTGAAGAACCAAGGTCAAAGATAAGGCCCACTTTCCATCAAACCCCGCTTCATAGGGCGATGTCCCCGAAGGAAGAATCTCAGACTGAAGATTACGGCTCAATGCGCATTGCCAAGGCAATGCAGGAAACAGCCCAGGATAAAGCCCGTTCCCAGAACCTTTATCTTACGGGGATTCAATTGATAAAAGAGGTATTCACAAATGCCGAGCAGTTAAAACCCATAAATTTAACCCAGATAAAGAGTTGGACCGACAATATCGTTGATTCCCTTATATTTGTGGACGCGGAATTACTGCACCTTTTTTATGAATATGCTTCGGATAATTACCTCTACAGCCATATGGTAAATACAACCGTTATGGCTACGGAAGTAGGCTTAGGGCTGGGTTACAATAAATCCCAGCTTAATGACCTCGGCACAGCAGCATTTTTGCATGATATCGGGATGATTAAAGTAGAAAATCTCCAAATGCAACCGAGGAAATTAACTGAAGAGGAATACACCAAGGTTAAGAATCACCCACTTTACGGCGCGGATATATTATCTCAGGTAAAAGATATAGCGGAGCCGGTAATTTATGTCGCTAAAGAGGAACACGAGCGGATGAACGGGACGGGTTATCCCAGCGGCATTAAGGACGGCGATATATCCGAATACGCCCGGATTGTCGGCATCGTAGACGTATACGAAGCATTGACCCATAACCGCCCCTATAGAAAAAAAATTTCTCCCCATGACGCAATAAAAGAATTAATTTCCAGTAACCCGCTTTTTGACTCCATAATCTTAAAAGTCCTGATTAGCAAGGCCGGCGTGTACCCCATCAGTTCCTGGGTAGAATTAAACTCCGGAGAAATCGGTAAGGTGATGATAAATAATCACGAATTCCCCTTAAGGCCGGTAGTGCATATTCTGTTTGACTCCACTGGTTACCGGATGAAGGAGCCCCGCATAATCAACTTAGCAAAAGAATTTAATTCATTTATTAAAAAAGCCCTTACTGAAGAGGAACTTGCAAGGAAAGTAAAAGAAGAACCCGCAGAAACTTAAGTGAGCGCATAAGTTACGGAATGTAATGAACGTAACTTATATGCGCGAACTTATCCCCCCTGCTTTCTTGCGAAAGCAAGAAGGGGGG
>Ga0209824_10002103_pt1 | contig 10556 bp, 5 predicted proteins | sample VDWuncwatermetaG_FD_184124 | JGI IMG/M metagenome (GOLD analysis project Ga0209824, IMG submission 184124) | Wastewater microbial communities from Netherlands to study Microbial Dark Matter (Phase II) - VDW unchlorinated drinking water (SPAdes)... ...
TTAATGTCCATGAGAATACACGATAGCGACTTATTTTGTGTTCTTGCCCGATTAAATTCATTTTGCAAAATCACATGTACATAGCGTTTATTATAGACATTGGTTAAGCTATCCCGCACAGCATGGTGATTGACCATATCGTTTAATTGGTGTATTCTAGTGTTCAATCTCTGCAAATCTTTGTCGTGCGCCTTTCTTGCGTCAATATTTATTATAACGCCATTGTAATGAGTCACATTGCCCCACTCATTCTTGATTGCAGTGAGGCGGTCGGACACCCAGACATACGTCCCATCTTTTTTCAGCAGCCGATATTCTATCGTTGCGTCACTTCCATTTTGTAATTTTTGTACTTGTTTCGATACTTTTTCCCTATCCTCTGGGTGCACAGATTGGAATAAAAAATTTCGTGTTTTATAAATTTCGTCGGGTTTGTATGCTATCAAATTTTCTATCCCATTACTGATATATTTCACAGAACCGTCAAACATGGAGATGTACACAATCTCTGGGATAACACTCATGATCGTATGAAATAATCTTTCAGAAACAGTATTCGACCCCTTCTCAGTGGATTTGTCATGCTTTTCGCTATTGATCAAAAACTGCAAAGTAAGACAAAAAGCCAAAACTACTAAGCCAAATCCAACACCGTCAAGTTTAAAAATTTTTACCATGGCGCAATTCATAGCAATCACAATTCCAAAAATGCAATACTTATATTTACTAATAAGTATTTTTAACATCATATTCTTTTCCCCAAGAATAGCTTCAAAAACCTGTTTCTTCTTTTAATAAGAGCGAGACTTCAGGAAGGCTGCGTAGTGCCCGTATTTTTCCCATTGGCCTTGTGCAGTTCATCTAAGAGTTTTCTTAGTTCATCTCCCTCAATAACTTCTTTTTCCATAAGCGTCTTTGCCATGCCTTGCAATATTTCCTTTTTTTCAGTTAATAATGCTTTTACGCGGTGGAATGATTCGTCCAAGATCTTCTTGATTTCTAAATCGATTTCTCGCGCCGTTTCTTCGCTGTATTCTTTGCTTGCCGCAAATCCGCCGCCCAGAAAGAGAGGCCTGTCTCCTTGTTCAAATGTTACCACACCCATCTTATCGCTCATGCCGTATTCTTTGACCATTAACTTAGCGATTTCGGTAGCCTTTTCTAAATCATTTTGAGCGCCTGTCGATATTTCGTTAAAGATAATTTGTTCTGAGACTCTTCCCCCAAGCAAAATAGCTATACGGTCCAGAAGTTCCGCCTTCGTCAGGAGATATCGATCTTCAGTCGGTTTTTGCAGTGTATACCCCAGCGCGCTAATCCCACGCGGGATCATCGAAATTTTTCGGACTGGGTCTGCATGCGGCACAGAGCATGCTACCAGGGCATGACCTGATTCATGGTGGGCAACAATCTCCTTCTCCTTCTTGTTCATCAAGCGCTTCTTCTTCTCGAGGCCTGCCATGAGGCGGTCGATAGCCTCTTCAAATTCTGGCATATCTACAGCCTTTTTGTTTCTTCTTGCGGCAAGCAGGGCTGCTTCGTTAACAAGGTTGGCAAGGTCTGCACCGACAAATCCCGGCGTCATGGCGGCAACTGAATGGAGATTGACGTCCTTTTCCATTTTCACCTCTTTTGCATGCACTTTAAGTATTGCTTCTCGACCATGGAGGTCTGGACGGTCAACGACTACCTGGCGGTCAAATCTGCCTGGCCTTAAAAGGGCGGAATCCAGCATTTCGGGACGGTTTGTAGCGCCCATAATAATTACTCCCTTGTTGGAATCAAAGCCGTCCATTTCTACCAATAATTGGTTTAGTGTTTGTTCCCGTTCGTCGTGCCCCCCCATTGGATTTATGCCTCGAGCCTTGCCAAGGGCGTCGAGTTCGTCGATAAAGATGATGCAAGGCGCCTTCTGGTCTGCCTGATTAAACAAGTCCCGTACCCGCGCCGCACCAACACCCACAAACATTTCCACAAATTCTGAGCCGCTCATATTAAAGAATGGTACGCCGGCCTCGCCTGCTACAGCCTTTGCCAGAAGAGTTTTGCCAGTTCCGGGAGCGCCGACAAGCAAAACGCCTTTCGGAATTTTCCCGCCCAAGGCGCGAAATTTTTCAGGCGTCTTCAGGAACTCAATGATTTCCTGAAGTTCTTCCTTGGCTTCGTCGATTCCCGCCACGTCGTCAAAGGTAACATTCAAGTCCTCCTGTGCATAGAGACGCCCTTTGCTTTTTCCAAAGGACATGATACTGCTGGCTGGCCCGTATCGCCTAAATATAAAACGCCAAATTACAAATAAGATTAGTAATGGCATTATCCATGAGAAAAAAAGCGTCTTAAACCATGGGCTTTCATAACTCCCAGCGTACCTGACTCCCATGAGTTCCATATCTTTTACCAGCTCGGGGTCATCTACGCGAGCCGTAGTAAAAACAGCATTTCTTGTAGTATCCCGTTCTGCCTCCCGGAGCTTACCACGAATCATAGTGTTGGTAATGTGACATTCCAGAATCTTACCCTCTTGCAGCATCTTCTTAAAATCACTGTAAGGGACGTCCCTTACGCCTGGATTCATCAGATACATCTGTAACAGGATAAAAAATCCAAAAGCAATAATGATATGCCAGACTGAAAATTTCTGAGGCATTTTAAATTGAATTTTTTTGAAATCTTTGAGCATATACACTCCTTTACAATCCTAGATAGAGATCACACTGTTTGAATATTTGGGGATGACGTCAAAGTGTCTTGTCCTGGCGCAAAAAATTACATCTCTTTTCATTCCTATCTTTTTAAGATATTTTCCATGAAATGAGTCTAAAAGCCCCTTGTGTATGCACCCTCGATACTTGTTATAGATTATTCTAGCAGAAAGGGCCGTATCACTCAAATTAACTTTACGATATTTAGATATTTTATCGATAACGAGTCCTGCGCACATCATGTCCTCCATCGAGTAAGTGTCATTGTTGCCTGACAGAGCAAAGACAATGTCTCTTTTCGTGGAGCATAGATATTGAGCAACGGAGCCCGCATTTAAAAAGGCGCAAATCAACACCTCATGCGGATTTTTACAGAATCGCAGTGTTTTCGTGCAATTAGTTGTTGTGAAAATGAGCGTTTTGCCACATATCTTTTCTGGCGTATATTCTTCAGGTGAATTTCCTAAATCGAACCCTTTTACCTTAAAACCATTTTGCTCTCCACCGAGCAGAACTTGATCATTCTTGCATGCCTTCCATTTCCTTCGGGCAGTCTTTATGTCGGGCATTGGATAAATTTCCTTGCAACCGTGTGCAAGGGCGTGGACGATTGTAGAGGAACCCCGGAGCACGTCAATAATCACTACCGTTTTGCCCTTTTGGTCAGTCTTTTTCAACTCTGTTGGATACAGCGTAACATTGATATGTATTTGCATCAGATTGAGTTACCCGGTCGTTATTTCTCTTTTTTCCCCTAAGTCTGAAGGTTTGAGTTATACAATAAGCTCTTTATGATAACTTTGAAATTCATGAGCATGAACATTAGATTCTTCGCCATGCTCAGAATGTCAGGCTATTTTATTTTGAAAGCCCTAATTGCTTGTAAATTGTCTTAAAATCAATTTCCCGTTCAACCACTTCTGCAGCACGCTGTATCTTAGACTTGGAGTGCAGACTGATGTGTCCTGAAAGGTTTTCACAGACCTCGACAGCGGCTGCGGTATCCGACTTGACAACCACAATCGGCACGCCAACCTCCTGCGCCCTCCCTAAGATAGAAACATTGGGATAGAGTTCACCGGTAAGAATCAGGCATTTTGTGGATGTTTCAAGGGCGGCCAGTTGAATATCGCTCCGATCGCCTCCCGTAATGACAGCCTTGTTTGAGACCTTTCTGAAATAACTCAAGGCGCTCTCGACATTCATGGCGCCAATCATGAAGTGTTCAACCAGTTCATCGATCTTGTCTTCGCAACAAAGCACCTTGCCATGAAGGGTGTTGACGATTTCGTTGATTGGAACGGCTCCAAGGATTGGATCTTTTTGAATGATTCCCAAGGTGGTAATACCGTTGTTTTTTAAAAAAGGGACAAGAAGTTCGCGTATATAACTCACTTTTGTTGGAGGGATCAGATTAAAAACAACGCCTAGTAGCTGGTCGCCTAGCATTGTGGATGCATGGAGAAACCCGTCAAGCGTCTCAATGTGAGATTGAAATTTATCTACAAAGATCACCTTTGCATTGGATGCTCGAATAAAATCCAATTCTGAAAAACGCAGACATGTTCCCCCTGAAAGCCTTCCCAATCCTCGGGAAATTATTATGTCCTTTCCTTTCGCTGCTTGATTGAATGCCGCCATGGTTTTTTGTTGGATATTCAAGTTCTCGCCTCTAACCATGCGCCCGATAAGTTCATCCGTGATCACAACAGGACAGATAGATTGGAGCGGTTCGTTAACCTCCAGCGACTTAGAAAGAAAGACGGCGTCTTCATCAGTCAGTACATCCTCTACACGAATAGGTGAAAGTCCTACGGGCTTGACGAATCCAACGGAGTATCCTTCCCGCTTGAATTTTAATCCAAGTCCGAGACAGATAAGGTTTTTCCCTGAAAATGGCGAAACAGAGGCAATAAATATGGGTATCATGATAATCCTCCCCTAATACAGTATGGTGTTATAGTATTACCTTGTAAAAACTTCCTTTCCCCATTTTCATGAGGACAAGTTTTTGCAAGTTTTTTTACACCCCCCTGTGTCCCCCCTTGCGAAGGGGGGAAAGAGAGGGGTCTTTTGGTTGCGGCTATCCTGCGTTATGGTGTTATCAGAATTTCTATACTGATTCGGAATTTTTTTTTGCGTTAACTATAGTAACCCTCTCCGATCGTAACTATTGCGCGTTAGGATATGGTTAACCGCGCATCAATGGCCATCGCCCCTTTCCCTTCTGGAAACACGACTAAGGGGTTTATATCCATTTCCATAATCTCTGGGCAATCGGTTGCCAGTTGAGAGAGTCTTAGCAGATTATTTACTATTGCATCTATATCTACAGGCACTTCCCCTCGAACGCCTTGTAAGAGTGGAAAAGCTCGAATTTCTCGAACCATTTCTTCCGCTTCCTGGGAATCAATGGGCGCAATCCGGAAGGCTACGTCTTTCAATACCTCTACGTAAATGCCGCCCAGACCAAACATCAACAGAGGGCCAAATTGTGGATCGCGTGACATCCCCAAAATTACTTCCTTGCCACCGGTAATCATTTGTTGAACCAGGATGCCTTTTATCTCAGCTTCGGGCATAAGACGGCGCGCTTTTTGTGTAATGTCGGAAAAGCATCTCCGCACATCCACGGCATTCTTTATTCCAATAATTACCCCGCCAAAATCTGATTTATGGAGGATATTGGGGGAAGAAATTTTCATAACGACTGGATACCCAATCTCTTCTGCAACCCTCACCGCCTCTGCTTCGGAAGCGGCGAGAGTACTTTTTGGTATTTTGAAACCATAAGCTGAGATTACCTGCATGGCTTCTTCTTCGCTAAGAGAACTACGACCCGTTCGTCTGGCATTGTCAAAGATAGATACCGCTATTTCTTTTTGAACATCAAATGTCTTTATGCTTGGGGTTGATTTTTTTTGCCATAAGGTATACTTATACATAGCTTCGATTGCAGATACCGCACGTTCGGGAAAGGGATAATTCGGCACTTTTCTTTGACACATGGTCTTTATACCTTTTTCAATTCTTATTCCTCCCATAAAGGACGTTACGATAGTTTTATCAGTTTGATTTGAAATTTCGCCTATTACCTCTGCCGTTTTTTCGATTTCTGTCATAGTTTGAGGTGTTAAAATAACAAGAATCACATCTACATGGGGATCTTCCAGCACTTTTTCGATAACAAACCTGTACCTGTCCGCTTTTGCATCTCCTAATACATCAACAGGATTATAAACATTTGAGGTAGCTGGTAAAAAAGAGCGAAGGGCGTCTACCGTATTTTTAGAAAGAGCAGCCATTTTTAATTTTGACCGCTCGACGGCATCTGCCGCTATAATTCCTGGCCCACCAGCGTTGGTAATTAATGCTATTCGTGGGCCTTTTGGTAGATGTTGCGAACTAAATCCTATGGCATAGTCGAAAAGTTCTTCGATGGTCTTCACCCGTAGAATTCCCGACTGCTTACATGCCGCGTCAAATGCGTTTTCAGAACCAGCGAGCGTCCCCGTATGCGAAGAGGCTGCCTTTGCGCCTGCCGTTGTGCCTCCGGATTTTACAATAATTATCGGTTTATTTTGAGTCATTTTTTGAGCGGCATTCATAAATGCTGTTCCACTTTTTACCCCTTCTAAGTAACCAAGAATGACCTTTGTATGGGCATCGTTGTCCAATGCTTGTATAATATCTACTTCGTCGATATCCGTCTTATTTCCGATGCTGATAAATTTGGAAAATCCGAGACACTCGCCCATTGCCCAATCCAGTATCGAAGTACAGAGTGCGCCTGATTGTGAAAAGAACGCAATATTACCTTGTGGAGGCATATCTGCAGCAAAAGAGACATTTAAGCAGGACTGTGTGTCGATCAATCCAAGACAGTTTGGTCCAAGCATGCGTATCGCATGCTGCTTGATCTTCCGCAGTAATTCTCGTTCCCTTAATGCCCCATCAATGCCACTTTCCTTAAAGCCAGCGCTGATAACAATAATTGAATCGATTCCTTTTTCGATGCATTCATCAACCGCTCTCTCCACATACTGAGCTGGTATAACAATTACGGCCAGGTCGATTGTGTCATTGGTTTCCCTGAGAGATGGGTATGTCTTGATTCCCAGTATGTTATTTGCATGAGGATTGACGGGGTATATCTTGCCTTTATACCCGTACGTAACGAGATTTTTCAGTAAATCATGTCCTACTTTTCCCTCTTCACGAGAGGCACCGACGACAGCAACGGTTTTAGGTGAAAAGAAGTGTTCTAACATACATTAAAGAGGCGGCTTTTCTTCTTCCTTTGTTTCAGCGTTGGAGGTCGCGTCGGGTTCCTCTTTTGGTAATAAGTCGAACATACTTTTAATAGACTTGGTAAAGGGTTTAAACGGTACAGAATGGCTTTCTGGATTTGAAAGAGTGCCTCTTATTTCCACCATAGTTAATTGTTTCCGAACGCCACCTACCACAAAGTCAAATACCCTTCCAACAATGGGAATCTGCGAGAGGAATCCTTTATTAAATCCAGCAACGATGGTTAAATGGAGGTCTCCGTTAAGGCTGATGTTTCCTCGTCCGTCGAGTTCAACGCTGTCGCTATAGACCTTTCCTTCTTCAATATTGATTATGCCGTTCTTGACGATGAACTTCGCCTCGGCGCTGTGAAAGCTTCCTTTTTTTGGCAGGCTAAGGTTTAGGAAGTTAAGAATACTAAAAATGACAGGAACGTCTGAGAGGTATCCTTCGTTTACATTGATGTGCCCCTCGGCATAAAAATTTTTAGGATCTGTGCCTATTCCCCTGTATTTGAGCCTCCCGTAAAGGAGTCCGGACCACTGCTTTTCCTCATGGCTAATCTTTGGGGACATTTCTTCAAGTATTATTCTTGAGAAATTTAACTCTCCTTCGTATTGATAAGGATCGGTTTTTGTATTAACAGATATGGCTCCTTCTACATGCCCACCAAAACATTTGGCGTCGATGTGTTTACTTAAAAGTCCTTCTTTGTTGAATTCCAGTCTTCCTTCAATTCCCCAAAGAGGGATTTTATATTTGCTGATTGCGATCTCGCAGTCTTTGAGATTAATTTCTACTGAGTAACTGGTATCCTTTTTTTCCTTGAAGCCTTGAAAATTACCACTAATGCTTACCTTGCCTGCCGGATTCAGATTTGTCCAAAGTTTTTCTCCTATAGTCTTGTTAGGCAGATTTTTCAAAAAGGACTCTGTAATAGAAAGGTTCGGGGCATGGAAATTAAATATCTTTCGGTCATTATTTATATCATAAATACCGTTAATTTCGGTAAAAACAGATTGATCTCCACACTGGATAAAGCCACTAATATTTTTACACAAAATGATATTGTTGCATAGTTTGAACTGCCCATTTACATACGATATGGGAAAAGGAAAATCAACTGGGTTAATATTTAAGTCCTTACACGTTATAGTCACGAAATTCGTACTTTCCTGTTTTTCCCCTTCGGTATGCTGGAAAGTTAGATCAACAATGCCTGTTGGGTGTATTTTTGACCATACATCTTCGCCGAATTTGGGTATATTTTTTAACAGCTCTTCATTTATGAATAAGTTAGGGGCGGTCAAACCAAAGGTTTTTTTAGAATCATTAAGGTCAAACTCTCCGTTAAATTCTGCCTGAGAAGTACAATTTCCACTTTTAATATATCCAACGATATTCTTTAGATATAACTTCTCGGTATTCAATTCGGCGTTACCATTCAAATTGTAAATTATGAATGGCCAATTTGTATACATGGCTTTTAGGTCGTTAAGGTTGATGTTGATGTTGTAATCTGTCTTTTTTTGCCCATCAGCATTATTAAAAGTTGCTGTGCAGGATACATTTATCTTTCCCATAGGTTTATAATCATCCCATAGCATCTTACCAATGAATGGAATCCTGTTCAAAAATTCTTCATTGAGAAAAACGTTGTTTGTGTAAGCCTCGATATCGAGTTTAGGGATACCGGGATGCAGTCTCATGGTAAACGAATAATTCCCACAGAATGCATCGTCAATGTTTCCTTTGATGATAATATCTTTGAAAGAACCTGCGTATGGCGAAAGTGTGACATTGATACCTGATAATTTAATTTCCGGGAAATTTGTTGATGGATTTTCTTTGACATGAAGTTTCAAATCTCTGACTTCGATGCCCTGATGCAGTGTATCCACATAAATTGGCATCTCTGCCTCATCAAGGTTTGATTTAATGGCATCCAAGAGCGACCAAATATCGGTTGGCTTCTCGACTGTCAACTCTGGGGCGATAATGACCGCGCTACTAATGTTGATTTGACCTTTTATAAGACTCTGTGGATTATGCTTTAATATGATTTTGGGGATTTCAATCGACTTGCCTTCCACGTCTTCAGATGTGCCTATAAAGGAGAGATTCTCAATGGTAATTCCTTCCAGCAAGTCCATGTGTACCCGATTGATTTTGGCTTCTCCAAAACTGCTTAATGCGCTAAGCAGACGAGCCTTTAGTGCTTCATCTGACGTGGCCTTTTTAAAAAGGATGTAAAAGGCTACAGATACTCCTACTACACAAACAATTGGAATAATAAAGAATAATTTTTTCATTGAAATTTCTCTTTTTCACACTTAATAATGTCTAAGGTTACTGTTCTTGTTGATTTATTTCAAGTTTAAATTTTTAAAAGAGTTAAAATAAATATACCCCAAAAATACTTGCCATACCTTGGAGACTCTGTATATAATTTGGGCAATTAATCATATCTGGTTTTATTTTTCCGATGAAGATGAATAGAGAAACAATCGAGAGAGAATATCCAAACTATAAAAAGTACATTAGAAATGTATTTGAAGCGGGTCAAGCCCGCATCTTTAGATGGTGGGATGAAATACAGCCTTTAGAAAAAAACCACCTCTTGGAACAAATAGCCTCTTTTGACTTTCAGTTTATTCGCAAGCTTTTTAACGCTAGTCTAAGAATTACCCATAGCTTTTGTGGGAACTTAGCCCCGCCAGAGATTATTGCAGTTCCTAGAAATGCTGCTGAAAAAAAAATCGTACAAAAGGTAGAAAAAATTGGGAAAGACTCTCTGCTAAAGGGGGAGGTTGCAGTCCTCACAGTTGCGGGAGGAGGAGGTACAAGATTAGGTGTGGATGTACCAAAAGGCACCCTTCCCATCGCACCAATTACACGAAAGAGTATCTTTCAACTTCACGCAGAAAAAATACAAGCGGTTCAAAAAAGGTACAATATCAAAATTCCATGGTACATCATGACGAGTGAAAACAACGACCTTGTGACAAGAAATTTCTTTCAAATGCATCAATTCTTTGGATTCGACTCTCAGCAGATATGCTTTTTTACGCAAGGGATGCTTCCTACCTTAGACCTTCAGGGTAATTTACTGATGGATTCTAAATCGAATATCATAATGAGTCCTAATGGGCATGGAGGTACAATTATTGCTCTTAAGGAAAAGGGCGTTCTTGACGACATGAAGAGTCGAGGTATTAAAAGCATATTCTATCATCAGGTTGATAATGTGTTAATAAAGATTGCCGATCCAATTTTTATTGGTTATCATTTGAGGGATGAGGCAGAGATGTCGTTAAAAGTCGTTAAAAAATGCCATCCCGAAGAGAAGGTGGGTATTATAGTGGCCATTGATGGGCGGTTGCATACCATTGAATATAGCGAACTAAGTCGAAAGGATATGTATGAAAAAAAAGGAAATGGTACGTTAAAGTATAATGACGGAAACATTGCAGTGCACATGATCAGTATTGATTTCATTGAAAAGGTATATCGGGAAGGAGAACCGCTCCCTTATCATGCCGCTGTAAAAAAGGTGTCATACAT
>Ga0209824_10002104_pt1 | contig 10555 bp, 11 predicted proteins | sample VDWuncwatermetaG_FD_184124 | JGI IMG/M metagenome (GOLD analysis project Ga0209824, IMG submission 184124) | Wastewater microbial communities from Netherlands to study Microbial Dark Matter (Phase II) - VDW unchlorinated drinking water (SPAdes)... ...
CCGCGCGGTTCAGGACCGGGATCATGGCCGCAGCGACGCCCGAGTTGAACGGCCCGACCATCCCGAGGATCTTGGAGTTGGAGACCATGTCGTTCGCGTTCTGGGCGCCCTTCTGCGGGTCGTGAACGCCGTTCACCGCGTCGTCGTAGGACTTGTAGCTGATCTTGAAGCCCTTGAGCGTCGCGGTCTCCTGTACCCCGAACTGCGCCCCTGCCTCGGCCGGGCGGCCGCTCGCGCGGTCCGCGCCCGAGACGGGGAAGTTGGTCGCGATGATGATCTCGCCCTTATCACCGCCACCCGCGCCTGGACCGCCGCCCGCGCAGGCCGCCGCGACGAGCGCCGTGGTAGTGATGGACGCGAAGAGCCAGCGCTTTTGCATCGATACCTCCCTCTCTATGTCGCTGGTACCGACGGGACGGCGGCCGCTGCCGCTGGCTCGACACGCTCCGAGCCGCTGGGCTTCGGACCGCCCGCCGTGTCGGCAGGGAGAGTACGAGGGCCGAGAATGGCCGTCAAAGTGAGCGCCCGTTCCGTCCGCGCTGCTCCGGGCCCGAAGCCGACGCCGAAGCAGCGGGCTCCCGCCAGAGAGCGCGCCCGGCCCATCCTCACCCGGCTCGCGAAGGCCTACCCCGACTGGGGCCCGACCCTCAAGTTCACGAGCCCCCTCGACCTGCTGGTCGCCACGATCCTCGCGGCGCAGGCGCGCGACGACCGTATCAACGAGCTGACCCGCTCCCTGTTCGAGCGGTACCGCACCGCCGAGGACTACGTGCGCGTCCCGCAGGCGACGCTCGAGACGGAGATCCGCCCGAGCGGCTTCTTCCGCCAGAAGGCGAAGGCCATCAAGGGGGCGGCACAGGGCATCGTCGAGACGTTCGGCGGCGAGGTGCCCCGGGACATGGACGGCCTGACGCAGTTGCGCGGGGTCGGCAGGAAGACCGCGGCCATCGTCCTCGGCGCCGCGTTCGGCGTCCCGGCCATCGCGGTCGACCGCCACGTCGCGCGCGTCGCCGAGCGGCTCGGGCTGGCGAAGAAGGGACCCGACGGGACGGAGAAGGGGCTCGCCGAGCTCTATCCGAAGCGCGACTGGATCAAGGTCACGTGGACCTTCGTCCTGCACGGGCGGCGAACGTGCATGCCGACCCCGGCGTGCCCGCGGTGCCCCGTGCTCGAGCTCTGCCTCTATCCGAAGAAGACCCGCTAGGCGGGGGCTCTGCCCCCGCCGACCCCCGGCCATCGGGCGGTGTGCCCGCCGAGCCAGCCGAAGAGGACGCCGAGCCCGAGCCGGATGACGTCGGCGACCACCGTCAGCGCCGTGTCCGAGAGGGCATCGCCGGGTGCCGGCCGCAGGGGATCGGCGAGGGCCTCCGCCGCTATCCAGAGGACTGCGACGAGCCCGCCGTGGAAGGCGCTCCGAGCCTTGGCCAGCCGCCCCGCCACGGCCGCTCCGGCGGCGATACCCGCCCCGACCGAGCCGGCCCCGACGACCTGCGACGAGATAGATAGAAGGAGGGAGGTCCCGACGGCGACCGCCCCGCCGATGAGGACGGCTCGCCAGTCGATGGGCGGAGCGCCCCGTGTCAACGCGATCCGCCTAAAAAAGATCCGATCCGCCCAGGCCTAGAGCGGATCGGCGGGATCGCGAAAGGTGCCGGTTCGCTAGGTATTTCGCTCCATCAAGAGCGACGCTTACTTCTTCTTCGCTGACTTCTTCGCTGACTTCTTCGCCTTCTTCTTCGCTGGCATTTGGAGATCACCTCCTCCTGGCCACTGATCGGAAGATAGTGAGACACACTGCCGAGCGAAATGTCAACAGCGGCGGCGGTCCGGATCGATCGTCGTCGCGGTCAGGATCGGCTGCCGACGTCGTGCCGGAGACGGACGATGAGCCGCTCGCGGACCCCGGGAGGAGCGACGTCGGAGGTCGCCGAGCCCCTCAGCTGATCGAGGAAGACCCTCTCGACGACGAACGCGGTGTCGCATCCGCCGCAGTCGTCGAGGTGGACCTTCACCTCCTCGAACTCCGTCGGGGAGAGCTCCCGGTCGAGGTAGGGGTAGAGGCGCTCGCGGCATTCCTCGCAGTCCATCAGGCCCCTCCGGTCCCGCTCACGCGCCCTGTTTCTTCTCGGCAGTCGCCCTTCGGGCGCTGCCTTTCGGCGCAGCCGCTGGGCGCGGCATGGCCTTCGCGGCGGCGATCCCGCGGTCGCGGGCGAGGTCGTAGAGGCGCTCCTGGAGGAACTTCCGGCCCCGGTGGAGGCGGGACATGACCGTCCCGATCGGGATCTCGAGCATCTCGGCGATCTCCTTGTAGGCGAAGCCCTCCACGTCGAGCAGGAGGACGGTGCGGAAGCGGTCCGGCAGCTCCTGCAAGGCCTGCTGGACCTCGCTCGAGACCATGTTGTCCAGCACCTCGCGCTCCGGCTCGATCGAGGGGCTCGTCTCGGTCATTCGGCGATGGAGCGTCGTCTCCTCGATGTCGTCGAGCTCCGTCGTCTGGGGCTGCGCGGCCTTCCGGCGGTAGGAGTTGATGAACGTGTTCGTCAGGATCCGGAAGAGCCACGCCTTGAGGTTGGTGCCGGCCGTGAACTGCTCGCGGAAGCGGAACGCGCGGATGTAGGTCTCCTGCACGAGATCCTCCGCGTCGGCCTCCGACCGCGTCATGCGGAGCGCGGTGCGGTAGAGCGCGTCGAGGTAGGAGAGGGCCTGCTGCTCGAAACGATCGGCCGGCTCCGCCACGTTCCCACTCTAGGAGCAACGAGGTCCCTGTCCCGGGCATTCCCTCGTGCCATCCTCGACGCGTGGCTCTGAGCGTGAGGCGTCGGCTGCGGGCGATCGCCGCCCGTCTGCGGCGCGCATACGGCGCTCCACCCGCACCGCGGCACCTGCCGCCGATCGATGAGCTCGTCCTCACGATCCTCTCGCAGAACACGAGCGACGTGAACCGCGACCGCGCCTACGCGGATCTGCGGCGCGTGTATCCGTCGTGGAGCGCCGTCGCGGCCGCGCCGGTGCGCGGGATCGCGCGCGCGATCAGGCGCGGCGGGCTCGGCCTGACGAAGGCCCCGCGGATCAAGGCGACGCTGCGCTCGCTCGCCGGGCGCGGCGTCGCGCTGGACGAGCCTCGTGCGCTGGCGGACGTCGCGGACGGCGAGCTGTGGGACCTGCTCGTGGCCCTGCCCGGCGTCGGCCCGAAAACGGCGGCGTGCGTGCTCCTCTTCTCTCTCGACCGCCCGTATTTCCCCGTCGATACGCACGTGCACCGCGTGGCCGTGCGCCTGGGGCTCGTCGGCGAGCGAGCGAGCGCGGTGCAGGCGCAGGCCGCTTTGCAGGAGGCGGTGCCGGCCGAGCTCGTGTACGCGCTGCACATGGGTCTGATCCGCCACGGCCGCGAGGTCTGCGTCGCGCGCCGTCCGTTCTGCTCTCGGTGCGTGCTCGCGGATCTCTGTCCGCGGGTAGGAGTCGTCGACCCGAGGTAGTGCCGCCGATACAATTGGTCCTAACGGGCCGACGTATCGCTTCGCTCACGTCGGCGTCGTCGCGACCCTCGCGCGAGCAAGCTCGCGCGGATGTCGCTCCTAGCCGACGTAGCTCAGTGGTAGAGCAATGGTTTCGTAAACCATCGGTCCCGAGTTCGAATCTCGGCGTCGGCTCCGATCCCCCGCCTCCACTCCCCCGCGTCCTCCTCGGTCCTAGGATCCGCGCGATGTCCGCCTTCGACCGGCTTGCGCGGCTGTGGGAGCGGAACGCGAGCACGGACGCGCTCTGGGCGATCCTCGCGCTGCCCGGGAAGGAAGGGCGACGGTGGGATGTCGATGAGTTCTTCCGCACGGGCGAACGCGACGTGGCGGAGCTCATGCGCCACCTCGCGGAACACGATGCGATGCCGCGGCCCCGTCGCGCGCTCGACTTCGGATGCGGCGTCGGCCGGCTCACGCGCGCTCTGGCGGCGCGCTTCGAGCGCGTGGACGGCGTGGATGTCTCGCCCACGATGGTCGAGAGCGCGAAGCGGTTCGCGGGCGCCGACACGCGCATCCACTACCACGTCGGCTCGTCGCCGGACCTCCGCGCGTTCGCGGACGGCTCGTTCGATCTCGTCCTCTCGATCCTCGTGCTGCAGCACATCCCGCCGCCGTGGAGCGAGGCGTACGTGCGCGAGTTCGCCCGCGTCGCCGCGCCCGGCGGGATCCTCCTGTTCCAGGCGCCGCACGCGCTCCGCCGGTCGCCCCCGCGCCGTGGGCTCGTGCGTCGCATCGCGGCGAGGGTGCTCCGCCGCGGGCGAGTGACCCTCGAGATGTACGCGCTGCCACGGGACGCGGTCGAGGAGCTCCTCACGGGATCCGGATGCGAGATCCTCGACGTGCGTCCTGACGGCTGGGCGGGCCAGGATTGGGAGAGCTACATCTATCTCACGCGCAAGCCCTCGGCGGCGTAAGAGCGCGACACGTTCCGTCGTACACTCCCCGCCGCGCGCCGCCTGGCGCGAGAAGAGGGAGGGCACCCATGCGACGCAGAACGCTCCTCAAGCTCGTCGGCGTCACCGCGGCCGCGGAAGGCCTTGCCATCGCGTGCGGCGGCGCGACGACGGCACCCACCGCCAGCGCGACGACGGCCGCAGCGGCCGCCGCGACCACCGCCGCGACGGCGGCGCCGACGGTCGCCGCGCCGGCCAAGCCCACCGGACGCATCTCCGTCTACTCCGCGCTGAACGAGTCGACGAACAACGACTTCGTGAAGGCGTTCAAGGCGGCGAACGCGGGGATCGAGGTGGACCTCCTGCCGCTGGCGGCGGCCGGCGAGCTGCAGACCCGCATCCGCGCCGAGAAGGCGAGCCCCAAGGCCGACATCTTCATCGGCGGCGACTCGTCATTCCACGACGGCCTCGGCAAGGAGGGGCTCCTCGAGCCCTACACCTCGCCCAACGCCAAGGACATCGCCGCCGAGGCCAAGGACCCGAACAACAGCTGGGTCGGCTGGTACTTCGGGATCTTCAGCATCGTCACGAACACCGACCGCTTCAACAAGGAGATCGGCGGCCCGAAGCCGACGACGTGGGACGACCTCCTCGACCCGAAGTACAAGGGCAAGCTCATCCTCCCGGACCCGATCAAAACGGGCGGCGGCTACATCTTCATTGCTACACAGCTCTTCCGGTTCAACAAGGACGAGGCGAAGATGCTGGACTACATGAAGAAGCTGCACGCCAACATCGCGCAGTACCCGGGCACCTCGCCGCAGTCGATCCAGTTCGTCTCGCAGGGCCAGTTCGTCGCGTGTCCCAACTGGGCGCACGACATCCTCACGGAGAAGGCGAAGAACCCGGGCATCGATCTCTCCGTGCCGAAGGACACCGGGTTCGAGATCGGCGCGGTGTCGATCATCAAGGGATCGAAGGTCCTGCCCGCGGCGAAGGCGTTCGTCGACTGGGTCCTCACCAAGGAGGCCGGCGAGCTGAACGTGAAGCTCAGCAACCGCGTCTCCGTCCGCAAGGACGTTGCGCCGGCTCCCGGTGCACCAACGCTCGACAGCGTCAGCCTCGTGAAGTACGACCGCGACTTCGCCGCTGCGAACAAGGACCGTCTGCTCAAGGCATGGCAGGCGGCGGTAGGCATCTAGCGAGCAGATCACCAGGCCGTGCGTAGCCTGCGGCGCGAGCCGACGCTCCTGCTCGCGCTGCTGGCTATCGCCGGCCTGGTCGCGCTCTTCATCGTCTACCCGCAGATCCAGGTCATCCTTACCCCCGGGTCGACCGGGTACGTCGACTTCCTCACCGGCGGCACCTGGGTCCGCCCGCTCCAGAACTCGCTCCTTATCACCGCGCTCTCGACCACGACGGCCGTGACCCTCGGGTTCGTCTACGCGTATGCGATGGTCTATTCGGACATGCCGTGGAAGCCGTTCTTCCGGCTCGTCGGCATCCTCCCGCTCCTGTCGCCGCCGTTCGTCGTCGCGGCCGCGTACATCCTCCTGTTCGGCCCTCGCGGGATCGTGAGCTACTACGTCTTCGGGCAGTCGCCGAACATCCTCGGGCTCTATGGCGTCTGGGCGGTGCAAACGATCGCCTTCTTTCCCTTCGCCTATCAGCTCATCGCCGACGTCCTTTCGCGCAGCGACGCGCGCATGGAGCAGGCAGCGCGGAACCTCGGCGCCGGCGCCTGGGGCGTCTTCCGCACCGTCACGCTCCCTCTGACGCGCCCCGGGCTCGGCGCCGCGATCCTCATGACGGCGATCTACGTGCTCGAGGACTTCGGCAACCCCGCGCTCATCGGCGGGTTCTTCACCGTCCTGCCCACGCAGGCGTACAGCCTCATCTCCGGCTTCGGCGACCTCACGGGCGCCGCTGCCGTGAGCACGATCCTGTTGCTCCTCGCGCTCGTGCTCTACGTCGCGAAGATCCGGCTGGACGGGGGCCGCTCGTATGTCACCGTGAGCGGTCGCGCGTCGTCGATGCCGCGACCACCGGTGCCGGCCGCGGCCTCGCGCGCGTGCTTCGTCGCGTGCCTCACGCTCGCCGCGCTCATCCTCATGGTGTACGGGACGCTCGTCGTGAGCGCGCTCACCGTCGCGTTCCCGACGAACCTGCGCTTCACGCCGGTCCACTTCGAGTACCTGACGGCGCAGAACCTCTCGCTGCGCAACACGCTCACCTACGGGCTCGCCGCCGCCACGATCTCGGCGGGCTTCGCGATCGTCGCCGGGTTCCTGGTCCAGCGCGGGACCTGGCCCGGCCGGCGGGTCCTCGACTTCCTGCTGATCATGCCCGCGGCGGTCCCCGGGCTCTTCTTCGGCCTCGGCTATGTCGTCGCCTTCAACCAGCCGTGGCTCGACTGGGTCGACCGCGGAGCGCTCATCGTCGTCGCGTTGATCTTCTGGAACATCCCGGTCGGATACCAGGCAGCGGTCGCGGGCCTGCGCCAGATCGACCGTTCCATCGACGAGGCCGCGACGAGCCTCGGCGCTTCGAGCATGCGTGGGTTCCGCGACGTGCTGCTCCCGATGCTGCGCGGGTCGCTCCGCGTCGGGTTCGTGACGACGTTCGTGCGTGCCGTCACCACGCTGTCGCTCGTCATCTTCCTCTTCACGCCACAGACGACCGTTGCCACGATCACCATCTTCCAGCTCGTCAACGACTTCAACTGGGGCGGAGCGACCGCGTTCACCGTCGCCGATGTCGGGATGGCGGTCATCGTCCTCACGATCCTCGCGGCGGTCGGCGGACGCCGCGGGCTCGCGCTCGGAGCGGCCCGTGCCTGATGTGACACCCGTCGCGCCGATCACCGAGACCGCGTCACTGCGGCTCGATCACGTGAGCAAGCGGTTCGGCGCTGTCAACGCGGTCGACGACGTCTCGTTCGAGGTCCCGCAGGGCGCGTTCGCGACGCTCCTCGGCCCGTCGGGCTGCGGCAAGACGACCACGCTCCGCACGATCGCCGGCTTCTACGATCCCGACACGGGCGACATCTTCATCGGCGGCCGCCGTGTCAACGACCTGCCCGCGCATCGGCGCGGCACGGCCATGGTCTTCCAGGACTACGCGCTGTTCCCGCACATGACCGTCCGCGCCAACGTCGGCTACGGGCTCGGCGTGCAGGGGGTCGGCGCGGCCGAGCGCGCGAAGCGCGTCGACGAGACGCTCGCGTTCGTCGGCCTCACGGGCCTCGGGGACCGATGGCCGAGCCAGCTCTCGGGCGGGCAGCAGCAGCGGGTGGCGGTCGCGCGCGCCCTCGTCGTCCGCCCGGAGATCCTCCTCCTCGACGAGCCGCTCTCGAACCTCGACGCCAAGCTCCGCGAGCAGCTGCGCTGGGAGATGCGCGAGCTGCAGCGCCGTCTCGGGATGACGTTCGTATACGTCACGCACGACCAGGAGGAGGCGCTGTCGCTGTCGGACGTCGTCGTCGTGATGAAGGAGGGACGCGTCGAGCAGATCGGCACGCCGTGGGAGATCTACTACCGCCCGCGCACCTCGTACGTCGCCGACTTCATCGGCACGGTCAACCTCGTCGCCGCGTCGGTCGCCGAGGTCCGGGAGGGGACGGCGGTCGTCACCTTCGGAAGCCAGCGCGCGAGCGTGCGGGTGCCCGCGGCGCTGACGCTGACGCCGGGGACGAGCGTCCGCCTCTGCATCCGCCCGGAGGCCCTCGCGCTCCGCGCCCCGGGCGCGCCGGCGGACGGCGTGGTGCTCGCGGGCACGGTCGCTCGGAGCGCCTTCCTCGGAGACCTCATGCGCTACTGGGTCGTCGTCGACGGCCGCGAGTGGATCGTCGACCAGCCCGACCCGGGCGCCGTGAGCCCGTTCGACGGCCCCGTCGGCATCACGGTCCGCCCGGAGCGTGTCCACATCATCGCGGAGCCCTCCTAGAGAGCTCGATCGTCTAGAGCTCGATCGTCTAGAGCTCGATCGTCATCCCGTCCTCGGCGTGCTCGACGCCGAGCCGTGCGAGGTTCGCGATGCTGTCCTTGCCGAGATGCGTCGCGATGATCCGCGCGCAGCGCAGCTCCGAGCGGTGCGCGAGCAGCTCCTTCGCGGACAGATGTACCGGGTCCGGGTCGGTGTAGTAAGTCGTCTCGCAGATGAAGAGGTCGGCGCCGTCGGCGACGGCGGGAAGGGCATCGGTCCACTTCGCATCTCCCGAGTAGGCGATGAGCTTGCCGCCGATGCGCACCCGCAGGCCGTGCGGCTCTGACACCGGTACATGCTCCACCGGCAGCGCCGTGACCTCGGCGGGCCCGAGCCGCGTCGGGGTCGCGCCGAGGACGCTGAACGCGAGCTCGTAGGGAAGGTGCAGGAAGAAGTCGTCGAACAGCGCGATCGACGCCTCCTCGAAGCGCTTCTTCAGCGACGGCGGGCCGCCGATGACGAGCGGCCGGGTCCGCGGCGCGTACTTCTGATCCATCGCCAGGAACACGAGCCCGCCGAAGTGGTCGCCGTGGAGGTGCGTGATCGCGATGGCGTCGATGCTCTCGGGATCGCACACGCGCTTGATCGCGGGGAGCGAGCTGCCCCCGCAGTCGAGGAGGATCCGCCCCTCGGGCGCGGTCACGAGGATGCACGCGTGGGAGCGGCCGCCGTCCCCGAAGGCGTTGCCGGTCCCAAGGAACGTGAGGGTTACCGTCATCCGACGTCCGCGACCCGCACGGGCCGGCGCTCCCGCCACGAGAGCCCCGCGGCCTCCGCGATGCGCAGCGCCTCGAGGGCATCGGCCGCGGTGCAGGCGTTCTCGGCCTCGCCGCGGGCGAAGCGGAGGAAGTGGGCGAGCTCGGCGCGATATGCGTCGGCGAAGCGCACGTGGAAGGAGGGATAGGGCGGCCCCGCGAGCGCCGGCGCGTCGGCCTCGACCGATCGCCAGGGAGTGCGCGGATCGATGCCGATCGCGATCGTGTCCGTGCCACCGTGGATCTCTACGTGGATGTCGTAGCCGGCCTCGTTGTGGCGGAGCGCGGTCGCGAGGCCGATCGCCCCGCCGCGCATCCGCATGAGCACGGCGGACGTGCCGACGTCCTTCATCGCCTCGTACGTCGGGTAGCCGCGGGTCGATCCGGTCGCCGTGATCTCCTCGACCTCGTCGCCGAGGAGCCAGCGCGTGATGTCGAAGTCGTGGATGAACTGGTCCTTGAACTGGCCGCCCGAGCTCGCGATGTACGCGTCCGGAGGCGGGGTGCGGTCGCAGCTCACCATGACGAACGAGTACACGGTCCCGAGCTCGCCGGTCCGGATGGCCTCGCGCGCCCGGCGGTAGCCCGCGTCGAAGCGGCGCTGGAAGCCGATCTGCAGCCGTCCCTTCGTCCGCGCCACGTGGTCGACGATGGCGCGCGTCTCCGCGAGGCCGATGGTGATCGGCTTCTCGCAGAACGTCGCGATCCCCGCGTCGAGGCAGCTGCGGATGAGCGCAGCGTGAGTGTCGGTCGGGGTGACGATGACGGCCGCGTCGGCACCGTCGAGCGCCTCCTCGGCCGACGCCGCGCTGCGAGCGCCGAGCTTGCCCGCCACCTCGCGCGCCCGCGCCGCATCGGCGTCGTGGATCCGCAGCTCGCCGACCTCCGCGAGGCCGCGGAGCGTCGCCGCGTGCGTCGCGCCCAGACGCCCCACGCCGAGGATCCCTACGCGCACGTGAACAAAGTAGGCGAGCGAGGCGCCCAGGCCGAGCCGACGTCCACAAGAGCGGAGCGGCTAGCCGCGGCGCTTCGCGCACAGGGGCCCCTGCCCCTGAGGCCCGCAGGCCGAGCCGACGGCTATTGACTAGGGTCACGCTCGTGCGGCTTGCCGGCGCACCCATCTCGTGGGGCGTGTGCGAGGTCCCGGGCTGGGGCATCCAGCTCCCTGCCGACCGCGTGCTCGGGCAGATGTCCGCGCTCGATCTCGGTGCGACCGAGGCCGGCCCTCCCGGGTTCCTTCCGGCGGATGCGTCGGCCGCTCGGTCCCTCTTGGATCGTCATCGCCTGCGGCTGATCGGCGGGTTCGTCACCGGCGTCCTGCACGATCCGTCGGTGCGAGCCGCGCAGCTCGCCGAGATCGAGCGGCAGGCCGCGTGGCTGGCATCGCTCGGAGCCGAAGTGCGGG
>Ga0209824_10002105_pt1 | contig 10548 bp, 11 predicted proteins | sample VDWuncwatermetaG_FD_184124 | JGI IMG/M metagenome (GOLD analysis project Ga0209824, IMG submission 184124) | Wastewater microbial communities from Netherlands to study Microbial Dark Matter (Phase II) - VDW unchlorinated drinking water (SPAdes)... ...
GTTGTGAAACGTGTCCAAGATGGCGAAACCGCCGATGTCGTCGTCATTCCCCGGCAGGAGATCGACAGCTTCGTAAAGGACGGCAAGGCAGTGGCGGGCAACGTGACTGTGGTCGCGAGCTCCGTTATGGGCGTAGCCGTTCGCAAGGGCGCCCCTAAGCCCGACATCTCAACGCCCGAAGCCTTGAAGCGCACACTGCTCGCCGCAAAGTCAATTTCCTATTCTGCGAGCGGCGGCGCGGACGCGATCCATGTTGCCAAAGTGCTCGAGCGCTTGGGAATCGCCAATGAGATGCAATCAAAAACGGTCTTCTCCAAAACCAATCCCGGCAGGGCTGGAGATATGGTTGCAAAAGGCGAGGCGGAGATCGGCGTGGGTACTTTTCAAGGATTTATTTCGGACGCCGGCGTTGAGATCGTCGGTCCGCTGCCGGGTGACCTCCAGGGCACCATTGTCTTTGCAGCGGCCATCATGGGTGGCACCAAGAGCGCTGAGGCATCGAAGGCGCTGGTGGATTTCCTGCGCACGCCGGAGGCGGCAGCCGTGATCAAGGCAAAGGGCCTGGAGCCTGCCACGCCATGATCGCCGTGAATCGCTAGCATATTCATGGCATGCCTAACTTTAGCTGGTGCGGACCGGCCGCGAGCGCCGCGCGATATCGACCTCTTGTGCTGGCCAGCCGCACAGCACGACGTTATGCGACGAGGGTTGATCAAATTTGGGCGATATCTGCAGCGCCTGTATCGGTGTTTTCGGTCTCACGCGGGCCGTCGTAGCTTCTTGGACGAACCCTCGGCGACGCCACAGCTCAGGCCACGAGTATGGATTCCTTACAGAAAAGGCTATGGTCAAACAGCGCGAGATCGCTACAACGCATGGAGTCAGAATGTAGACCGAAGTGAGTTAGATTCTAGACCGCCGCGACGTTGTTCGCTCTGTAAAAAGCAGAGCGGAGAGGTAATGTTTTTGATATCAAGTCAAAGCCGAGATTTTTGCGACAAGTGCGTGCGTGCCTGGCTCCGAGCGCTTCCGCGTCGCGGGTTCAAGATGTTCCGGCGACATCGCAATCCTTCGGGCAGAGCCTAGCCATGAAGTCGCATAACCCGCCGCTTGAGCCGATTATCGAGTATGGTGTCAAAGATCTTTTTTCGAAACGACGGCTCAGCGGCATAGCGTTAGCTGTCAGAAGTACGACGTCTCTCGATTTAATCGTCCATGCGCACAAGCTAGGCTGGTCGGGCATGGTGCGGCGCATCGTTATATGTCAGACTGAGGCACTACCAACAAAGGATACTTCCATGGGCCAGAAACCTGTTATCACCGTCGAAGACATCACGAACATCGCGCTCGAGGAACGCCGACCGGGCTGCGAGAAGGGTGTGCTGCACGAGGATGCGCCGGTGCAAACGGCGGTGTACCGCGTCCAGCCCGGCAGCGGCGTTCCGACGCACCTGCATTCGCGGGTCTACGATCTTTTCGTCGGCGTAAAGGGGAATCTCGAAATCCGCTATGAAGGCCAGCACGGCAATGGCCTGTTCGTGCTCAAGCCCGGCGCGTTCTGTAGAATGCCGCCCGGCGTGCGGCACGAAGTATCGAATCCGAGCAAGACGGACGAAGCGTTCTTCCTGCTCGTGCAAGCCTCGCACGAAGGCTTCGATTACGTGCCGGTGCCGTTCCGCACGACTGAGGCGGCGCTGCCGTTCTCGCCGCGGACCTGAGCCGGGTCCATGTTCGCGGCGAGCGGCGTGCGCCTGCCGGCATCCGTTCAGGAACGTCTCGCGTCCTTCTTCGATGAATACGATCGTGCCCGAATGCGCGTCCGGACGGGCTGAAATTTGTCGCGAGCTACGGTGCAGCGTATGGTGCTGACAGCTAACCGCACGCTGAAGACGGACCCTCGCAAGCGGCTTTCGCCCGCTTGCTTCGGGCCGCTTAGCGCGGCGTTAAAAAAACCTTCAACACTTGGTCTGTGGGAGAAGTCTCACACCCCACCCGATACATACGTTGTGAAAAAAGAGAGCAGCCGGCATGCCCCATGGCGAGGCGCGTGAACACTCGATGAATGTCATCCGGGAGCGCGCTGATCTGCTGGACCGGGTAAAAAAGAAGATCCCCGGCGAGAATGCCGCGCGATTCTATAAATTTAGCTTTCCCCAGAGGCCTATTTGAGAATTTCCTTGACCTTCGGGACCAGCGTCGGGTCAAGATTGAAAACTTCCCTAACGTTTCGTTCGAGCTCCGCTCCATCTAACGGATTAATATCCAACTTGGCCTTTGTTGCATCAGCCAAGAACTCCTGGTCTTTCATCGTATCCATAAAGGCCTTGCGCAGGATCTCTACCCTATCCTTAGGCGTGCCTGGTGGCAAAACATACGGACGGGCCGTCGGTCCGACACTGTGAACGATGGCGCGGATTAGCTTTTGCCCCTCATCAGTTTTGGCGAAATTGATGGCCAAGGGGACTTTAGGTAGATCAGGATGCGGCTTGGGGATGTTCTGCACGACGAGGATCAAATCTCCCGAGTCCAACTCGTTACGCCAAGTTGCCTTGAACGACTCCCAGGCGTTACAGATTCCCTGAATCTCACCACTATTGAACGCAAGCCTCACAGTCGCAGTCCCCGAATAGCCCGAAACAAGCTGTATAGGTAAACCGATCGCTTCCTTAAGAATCTTTGGAATATCGTCCGTGGCAGAGCCCGCCCCAACGCCGCCGAGTTTGATCGGCGTCTTCGAAGCAAGCCACTGCTCCATGCTTGTAATTCCGGTTGCCTTAGAGACACCGATGGCGTAGTTGTCTTGGGCTGGGACCCCAATATACTCAAACCTCCGAGCATCGAACTCAACCCCAGGCTTTCCCAGGAGCTGCTGCAAAAAGAGGCCGCCGATGAAATGGCCGATTGTCAGGCCATCAGGTTTGGCCACCTTATACATGTGGTTCGCCGAGATCAGAAAGCCGGCCCCAGGCATGTTATCGACAACAATCGTCGGGTTACCGGGGATATACTTCCCCATATGCCGGGCGATGGTCCGGGAATAGGTATCGTAGCCTCCTCCAGCCGCAGCGCCGACGATGATGCGAACAGTCTTCCCCTTATAAAAGGAATCCTGCGCGGATACCGGCGAGGCTGAAACAAGCAAAATGGCGATGATAACCCATAGCCTCCACAGTTTGATCATCATGTTACCCTCCTCTACTTGAGTATCTCCTTGAGTTTGGCTACCAGCGGAGGCTCCAGCTTAAAAAGTCCCGAAACAGTCCGCTCCAGCTCATCACCGGTTAAAGGAGCGATATCGAGTTTCGCTTTATTGGCATCGGCCAGAAACTCCGGATCCTTCATGGTATCTAAAAAGGCCTTGCGCAGTATCTGCACTCTTTCCTTGGGCGTGCCAGGCGCTAGGACGTAGGGGCGGGCGGTAGCTCCAAAATCGTGAACCCCGACCTGGATTAGTTTCCGCGCCTCGTCGGTCTTGGCGAAACTTACAGATAAGGGAACCTTGGGCAGGTCCGGGTGCGGCTTGGCGATTGTCTGTAGAAGAATAATGATATCTCCCGAATCTAATTCTTTACGCCAAGTCGCCTTAAACGACTCCCAGGCGTTGCAGACCCCATGAACTTCACCGCTGTTGAAAGCCAGACGAACGTCGGCCGTGCCTTTGTATCCCGTGACGAGTTGAAGAGGGAGAGCTATAGTAGCCGCAAGAATCCTTGGAATATCGTCGGTGCCTGAACCTGCGCTGACCCCGCCGATTTTGATTGGCGTCTTCGAGGCTAACCATTGCTCTGCGCTGGTAATCCCAAGCGCTTTGGATAGGCCGCACATGTAGTTGTCCTGTGCCGGAACCCCCAGATACTCAAACTTGCGGGAGTCAAACTCAATCCCCGGTTTTCCCAAGAGCTGTTGTAAAAACAGTCCCCCGATAAAATGGCCATGGTAAGACCATCGGGTTTTGCTACTTTGAACGTGTAGTTGGCCGAAATGAGAGATGCAGCCCCCGGCATGTTCTCCACAACTAACGTAGGACCACCGGGAATGTGTTTCCCCATATGGCGGGCAATGGCTCTGGAATAGGTATCGTAGCCGCCTCCGGCGGTAAAGCCGACGATAATGCGAACAATCTTGCCCTTGAAAAAGGAATCCTGTGCGGATACCGGCGAGCCTGAAACAAGCAAAATGGCGATGATAACCCATAGCCTCCACAGCTTGATCGTCATGTTACCCTCCTTTAACCCTTTCCCCTCGCTTTGCATTCATAAATTGCCCTAAAGCTATCTGGGCATGAGCACATCCTTCAGTCTAACTACCATACCGGGCTCTAGCTTGAACAGCCCCGCAACCACCTTCTCCATCTCCTCCCCCGAAACCGGTTCGATATCCAGATTAGATTTTTTCGCCTCCGCCAAGAACTCCGGATCGTTCAAAGTCTCGGAGAAGGCCTTGCGCAGGAGCTGCACGCGATCTTTCGGCGTTCCGGGAGACAAGAAATAGGGGCGAGTAATAATAGCAGTGTCGTGGATGCCGTACTTGAGCAAGCGGCGACCTTCCTCGCCCTTGGCATAATCTATTGCCAATGGCACGTTGGGAAGGTCGGGGTGCTTTTTCGGCATGGCCAGCACCATGACCGCAACATCTCCCGTCTCCAGCCCCTTGCGCCACATCGTTTTGATCGATTCCCAGGCCCAGCAACCACCGGCAAGCTCTCCCCCCTCGGCCGCCAATTTTATGTCAGCCGTCCCTTTGTATGGCTCAACCACCTTGATCGGAAGGTTAAGGGCCGCCTGCACAATTCTGGCGACATCGGAGGCTGTTCCTCCGGGACCAACCCCACCCAGCTTAACGGGCTCCTTGGCGGCATACCATTTTTCTATACTGGTGATTCCACTAGCCTTCGTTAAAGCACATACCGGATTATCGACTGCCGGACCGCCCAGATATTCAAATTTCCTGCCGTCAAATTCGATGCCCTTGGCGCCGAAGATTTGTTGCAAAAACAGGCCGCCGATGTTGCTGCCGATGGTAAGACCGTCCGGCTTGGCCTGCAGGTACATGTAGTTCGCCTGGATGAAACCTCCCGCTCCAGTCATATTGTCCACAATAATCGCGGGATTGCCGGGAATATGCTTTGCCAGATGGCGGGCTATGGCGCGCGAATAGGTATCGAATCCGCCCCCGGCACTAAAGGCCACGATCAGCCGAATAGTTTTGCCCTTGTAGAACGTATCCTGTGCCAGTAGAGGCGAAATCAAAAAAAAGGTCACGAGCCATACACCGATAGTCATCTTCAAAACCGAGATTCTCCTACTCATGCTCCCTCCTTTTGTTCAACAATACTAAGATAGGCCTTGCCTCGCCTCCCTTACCACTTGAGAACATCTTTGAGTTTAGCCAACAAAGCTGGCGGAAGCTGAAACAACCCGGCAACTATTTTCTTTACCTCCTCGCCGGGAACAGGATCGATAGTCATCGTCGCTTTCTCCGCTGCCGCCAGGAACTCCGGATCCCTCATTGTGTCCAGGAAGGCCCGCCTTAGCATCTCCACATGCTCACTGGGAGTACCCGGCGGCACGACGTAAGGACGCATAATAGCGCTCATGTCATGAACACCTACCTCTATTAAGCGGCGCCCCTCTTCGCTCTTGGCAAGATTAATAGCAAGGGGGACCTTGGCAATCTCCGGGAGCGCCTTGGGGTTGACCTGGAGCACGATAACCATATCTCCAGATTCCAGTGCCTTCCTCCAGGTCGCCTTGATCGAATCCCATCCCATGCAGACTCCCGCGACCTCCCCGCTCTCTACCGCTAGCCGGACTTCTGAGGTCCCTTTATATCCAGATACGAGATGGATGGGTAAGGCTAAGGAGGACTGGAGGATCTTCGGTATATCGTCAGTGGCATTGCCGGGGGCAATCCCGCCCATCTTGACGGGCGTCTTGGAGCCCAGCCATTGATCCATCGTCGTCACCCCGGCCCTCCTGCTTAAGGCGCAGATGCTGCTTTCTCTGACGGGAACACCGACATACTCGAACTTGCGCGCATCAAACTCTATGCCCTCGCGACCCATAGCCTGGCCCAGAAGTAATCCCCCAAGAAAGTGACCGATAGTAAGACCATCAGGCTTGGCCACTCGATAAAGGTGATTCGCCGCTCTCAAACTCCCGGCCCCGGTCATGTTCTCGACAATAACAGTCGGCTTACCGGAAATGTGATTGCCGATATGGCGCGCGATAGCCCTGGCGTAGGTGTCGAAGCCTCCACCCGGGGCGGAGCCGACGATGATGCGGACAGTCTTGCCCTTATAAAATGCATCCTGAGCTATCAGAGGCGAAATCCAGAAAAAGGTGGCGAGCCATACACCGATAGTCATCTCCAAAGGCGAGATTCTTCTGATCATGCCGTCTCCTCGCTTTCACATCGACAGATCATTGATTTTCAGGTGTCAATATCAATGCCGGCATTCCCGACTATTTAAGAATTTCCTTGAGTTTGTTTACCACCGCCGCATCCAATTTGAAGAAGCCGTTCACTATCTTCTCCAGATCCTCACCGGCAACGGGATCGATATCCAAATTCCCCTTGTTCGCCTCCGCCAGAAATTCCGGGTCCGTTATCGTTTCCCGAAAGGCCCGGCGGAAAAGCTGTACGCGATCCTTGGGCGTAGCCGGCGGCAAGGTGTAGAGGTAGGTGATGGCGCTTGTGTCGTGCATGCCTGCCTGGACCAACTTGCGTCCCATCTCGCCCTTTGCGAAATTTATCGACAAAGGAACATTCGGGAGATCGGGATGCGAGCTGGGCGAACTTTGCAGCACGACGCCTACCTCCCCCGACTCCAATTGCTTACGCCAGGTGACCTTTGCCGACGACCACGACAGCCCACAGAGACCAGCCACCTCTCCTGAATCTATGGCCAGCCGAATCTCCGCCGTCCCCTTGTAGCCTGAGACGAGCTGCATCGGAAGGGCCGTGGCCTCTTTCAGAATCGCCGCGACGTCGTAAGGGGTCGATCCCGGAGGAGTCGCCCCCATTTTGACCGGCGTCTTCGAGGTCATCCACTTTTCAGCGCTGGTGATGCCGCTTGCCTTGGTCATCAGGCAAAGATCATGATTCTTTATCGGCGCGCCGACATATTCGAACTTGCGCGCGTCGAACTCTGTGCCCTTGCGATCCAAAAGTTGGCCCAGGATCAAGGTTCCAATCCAGTTCCCCATGGTCAAACCATCCGGCTTGGCCTGCTTGTAGAGATAATTGGTCCCGATGAGCATGCCAGCGCCGGGCATGTTCTCCACGACAAAGCTGGGATTCCCTGGGATGTGCTTGCCCATATGGCGGGCAATAGCCCTCGAGTAAGCATCAAATCCTCCTCCTGGGGTAGTGGCTACAATGAGGCGGATCGTCTTACCTTTGTGAAATTCCTGAGCCAAGGTGGGCGAAACCCACAAAACCGACGAGAGCCAAGCGCTGATAGCCAACGTATTGCGCCAGAATATTGTGCCCATGATACCTCCTTGCAAGCGGGTCGGAATAACAGGCGAAAGCTACTCCTTCACTTTTTACATGTCAACACAAATATCAATCAGATGATGAATGATATTTGCGGATTAACTTCTGGATTTTATAGGGAATAATAAGCTGGAAATCAGCTAAATCGTTTTTGCATTAACTTCGCCGGAGAATACTATCAAAGCGGAGGACTGGAATGCGTTGTTCAATGAATCCGGTTTACTGCTTAGGCAATTCTGCGAATGACAAAACCTGGATGAATGACAAAATTTAGCAGGATATTAGTGCGGAAAGAACCAGGGCGTTTATTGTCCTGCCTCGATCGAATTCCGGCGCGCTCCCCGTCCATTAGCTGCCTGTCTTGATAAAGCGAGTGTTGCCAGCGTGTAGAAGCTCAGGCCGCTAATAACATATATAATGAGGCTTCGATGCGAGAGCCCATTCGCTGAAAAAGCGTTTGGCAGCAGGTACATATAGCCCCAGTAAAAGGTGAACGCAAAGCTGTTGATGAGACACGATTTTGCCCGGCCCATCAAAGCGTAAATACTCATAACAACAACATAGAAGGCAATTTCCCACGTCGGTATCATAAAGCCTCCATTGGCATAATCCCCAAGTGCCTCAAGGCCGATCATTGTCTCACCTCGCTCCCTTGGAGAAACAGCAAAAGCCGTGCCATCCATTCCAGGAACGCGGCGAGAACCCGCGAGACCAGATCCCCAATGGATTTATATTGTCTCAGAAAAAGATTCGGAGGAGATCACACTGACACGAAGAACAAATTTGTCCGGCATTCGGACAGTTTTGTCTTCGTCCCCTCACTGCTGGTAGAGTTTGTCTATGAAACCGGAGCGCTCCAACTCCTTGAGCAAAGAGTTGTCGATGAACTGCTCCGGCTTCGCATTCTTGGCGGCCGGATGCGTGGCGAAATCAAGCAGCGTTTGCACGGCAGCCGCCGATACGAAAGGAAGCTTTTCCCAGGCCACTACGAAAGTACGATAGGTTTCCTCAAGATCTTCCGCATTTGTGGTCTTGGTGTATTTACCGATGATCTGCTTGGCAAGCTCGGCATCGGCACGAGCCACCTTGATCCCTTCCAGGTACCCTTGCAGAAATTGCTTTGCCCGGTCCGGATGCTCCTTCAGGTAGTCTCTGGTGCTGGCAAAGGCCGCATGAATCATGGGGATATTCTTCTCCGTGATATCGACCAGTTCCTTAAACCCGGCTTGGCGCGCTTTCAAAGTGGCCGGGGCGGAAATAATCCCCGCATCGATATTTCCTTGGGACAGCGCAGCTAGGATCGGCTCCATCCCTTTGAGGTAAAGGATCTTGGCATCCTTAACCGGAGAAAGTCCAGCCTGCTGCAGTAAGATGCGCGCCGCAAAATCGGTGGTCGCGCCGGGCTGGGTGACCCCCAGCACCTTACCCCGCAGATCGGAGACCGTGCGTATTTCAGGCTTGCTGTACATGGAAAAAACTACCCGGTTGAGGATCCCGGAAAAAAAGACCACCCTCTCGCCGTTCAACCCGGCCTCGATGAGTTCGCCGCCGGGGTTGGTGATATCCAGGCTCTTGCCTAGGAGGGCTTGAGTGGCCGTGCCGGGCTGAATGAATTTGAGATCCACGGATAAACCATATTTAGTGAATAACCCTTTGTCCTGCGCTATCCATAAGGGAGCAAAAGCTCCGCTGATTCCCGAATAGTTTGCCCTTAGCGTTACAGCTTCGGCAGCCCAGAGAGCGCTGACAAATCCGAGGCAAAGCATGAGCCCAATCACAAAAGCGGCCTTGCGTGGCCTTTTACCCCTGACAAACTTTTCCATCAGCATCAAGGTTCCCTCCTTTGGTTATCGGACAGGCAGAGGACGCTCACTTCTGCCCCAGCTCGGCCATGACCTCATTGACGAACCTCAAATCCATGTATTCCACCGCTTTCTTTTTTGGCTTTGTTCCCATGGCAATTGCCTGCCACTGGGCCATCAGTTCCACCCCTTGCACTGTCGGGACAGGATTCAGCGCAGCCCGGATCAGGTCGTATGCATCCGTAGCAGCGTCCCGCTCCATTCTGAGATGTTTGACCATCGCATGAATGGCATCTTCAGGGTAGTCTCGAGTATGGATCACGCCTTTGACTATCGCCCGCACCATCCTTTTCACTTGCTGCGGGTTTTCGCGGATCAATTTTCCTGTAGCCGCAAGCCCAGTAAAAGCCGTGTCCTTGAACACATCGGCCAGGTTAACCAGCCGCTTGAAGCCCGAGTTTATGGCTATGTAGTCGGCCGGCGGGGCCAGTAACGCCGCCTTAATGATCCCCTGCTTCATCGCCGCCACTTTAGGGGTGCTCCCGGGGATATTGACGTAGTCCACTTCCTTTTCTGCAATCTTGTTTACCTCTAACAACGCCTTGATCCCCGAGTAGGTAGAACCACCGAAGCTCACCCCTATTTTTTTTCCTCTAAGATCCGAGATCTTTTGAATGTCCGGCGTGACGATGAGCGAGAATGTAGGCCGTCCGACTTGTTGAGCCAGGAGAACGATGTCCATGCCCTCCCATATCGCCGGCATCTGTGGACCGATGGTCAAAATATACTGAATTTGCCCTCCGAGTAGCGCCTGGACCGCTATTGGGGCCGACCGCACGGAGATAAGCTCAGCATCCAGCCCCTCGCTCTTATAAAACCCTTTTTCGAGGGTGACAAAGGCAGGAAGGAACTGCACGTTGGCCGAAGGATAAGCCGCCCGGACTACCTCCGCCCCGGGCTCCGTGTTGAAGCTCAAAATAGAACTTGCCAGGAGCAAACCGACGAAAAGACGACGCATGTTATTCCCTCCCACTGTGATTCTCCCTTGAAGGCTTCCACGAAGATGAAATAGTCCCATGACTCTGACTGTCACCAACCTATCGCATATCCTTCTCGCCGCGGATCGGCCCCCCCCAGCCAGGTCCCGGTGTCGGGATCCCTTGCTATCACCTGTGCCGCCCCAAAGGACCAGCGCCCCACAACTTTCACCTTATGGCCTTTTTTCTCGAGTCCGGAAATCAGCTCC
>Ga0209824_10002108_pt1 | contig 10543 bp, 11 predicted proteins | sample VDWuncwatermetaG_FD_184124 | JGI IMG/M metagenome (GOLD analysis project Ga0209824, IMG submission 184124) | Wastewater microbial communities from Netherlands to study Microbial Dark Matter (Phase II) - VDW unchlorinated drinking water (SPAdes)... ...
TCGACCTTGACACGCTGGTTGGGCTGAAATACGCCGCTCACCCCGCCGCCTTCTCTGGCCGGTGGAGGAACACTTCGACGGCTTCCTTGGACTCCACGATGCGATCCACCTCGGCCACGCGGGGGTGGCCACGCGGGGGTATTGTACTGGAGCGGAGGCCGGGCGCGACGGTCTTGCCCCACAGGGTTGGGGATCCTAGGCGTGCCGTGGGTTGAAAGATTCAACAAAATCTATAGGTTAGCCGGAGAGACGATGCCCGTTGGGAGGAGGGCGATAAGTTCGGGAACTGTTGTCGCCAGGACGGCGTTATCTCGTCGCTAAGTGGAGTCGACAATCCCGCTCGCCGTAAAAGGAGGGTAGTCATGAGGAAGCGTCCGAAGATTACCGCGCTTGTGACGGGAGTGGCTCTGGTGGCGACGTCGAGCGTTTTTTCACCGGCCGTGGCGCTTGAAGAGTTCTTCGCGGCCAAGCTGAGGCCGGGCAACGAGGCAGCCCCTGTCACCTTGGCAACTGCCGGGAGTGGGGTGTTCGGCGCTCTGCTCGATCCCTCCGAGACTTCGCTCTCCTTCGAGTTGCATTACAACGATCTTGAGGGGGGCACCGTCACACAGGCCCACATCCATTTGGGCCAGCCGGCGATCAGTGGAGGCATCGTGATCCACTTCTGTGGAAGCGGGGGGAAACCCGCGTGTCCCTCGTCCGCGGGGGTAGTGACCGGGATCGTGACCGCTGCCGATGTCGTCGCTGTCGCCGCGCAGGGAGTCGCGGCGGGGGACTTCGCTAAAGTGATTCGGGCGATGCGAAAAGGCGACACGTACTTCAATGTGCATACAGCCGGCTTCCCCAGTGGCGAGATTCGCGGGCAGATTCAATAATCTCCCGCCACGCGAACTATCGGAGGGCTCGAGGGCGACCTTGCCGAATCGTGGAGCCAGCCGGACGAGACGACCTGCGTCTTCAAGCTGAGAAGGGGTGTGCGGTTCCATCCCAAGCCACCGGTGAGCGGGCGCGAGCTGACCGCGGAGGACGTCGTATACTCGGCGGAGCTACTCGGCCGTGACGATCTTCGTGTGGGCCAGCGCCCTGAAGAACTATGGCCCCAACCTCGGCTACGACGACGGCGGCCGCCTCCTGGCCGCCTGGCCGGACCGGTGAGGATCAGCGTTCCACGACGGCGGCCGCGCGATGGGTGACGTCGGGCTCATGGGCATGCACGCCCCGGGCATGTCGTGGCGCGAGATGCGGGAGGCCGCGATGCTGGCCGAGCAGCTCGGCTATAGCTGCCTCACGATGGGCGAGTCCTGGGGGGAGGATGCGCTGACGTCGCTGGCCCAGCTCGCCGCCGTCACCTCCCGCATCCGGATCGGCACGAGCATCGTGCCGGTGTTCGCGCGGTCGCCGGCCAATCTCGCCATGACCGCGCTCAACCTGGACCGTATGTCCGAGGGCCGGTTCTTTCTGGGCCTGGGGACGAGCGGGCGCTTGGTGATCGAGGACTTCCACGGAGAGCCGTTCGCCAAGCCCCTGACCCGCATGCGGGAATACATCGACATCATCCGCAAGGCCGCGCGCGGCGAGCGGCTCGACCACGACGGCGAGGTCTTCCACACGAAGCGCTTTCAGCTCCGCTTCACGCCCTATCGCCCGAACCTGCCGATCTACATTGCCGCGCTGAGTCCGCCCAGCCTGCGGCTCACCGGGGAGCTGGCCGACGGCTGGCTGCCGATCTTCCTGGCGCCCTCGCGGATGGCGCCGCTGGTCGCCGACCTCGAGGCCGGGGCCAAGGCCGCCGGGCGCTCGCTCCGTGACCTCGCCATCGCGCCCCAGGTGTCGATCTACGTCACGGATGACCGGGCCGCCGCCCGCGATCGCGAGCGCCCGCACATCGCGTTCTACATCGGCGGCATGGGCGTCTTCTATCACCACTACATGCAGCGCATCGGCTTCGGCGCCGAGGCGGACCGCGTCCGGGAGGCGTACCAGGCGCGTGACCGCGAGCGCGCGGCCCGGCTCGTCACCGACGAGATGGTCGACGCCATGACCATCATCGGGACTCCGAGTCAGTGTCGCGATCAGATGCGAGCCTTCTTCGATGCGGGCGTGCACGAGGTTCGGCTGGTGTTCAACGAGCCGGGCAGGGACGCCTTCCTGAACGCGCTGCGGGCGGTCGCCCCGCGCGGCGCGTGAGGCCCCGCGCGACGGCCGAGTCGACAGCCACGGTCGCGTCTTCCCTCGCGCCGGTCCTGACGCCGCACGGGCGCCTGCTATTGGTGCCGACGGATGACGCTCCGGTGCTCGAGCGCGAGCTGTCACTGCGGCTGCGAGATGCGTTCGGCCGTGGGGCCGGCCACGGGCTGCTGCAGCTCGGTGCGAGCGAGGTCGGGCTCGCGCTGCCTCCCACGCTGAGCTACTGGCGGGAGCTCGGCGTTCGGTACGTCACCGCCGTGTGCGCCTCGCCCTACGCGGAGGATCTGCGGGGGAGTGGGCGGATGGACGCCCCCGCCCGCGCCGAGCTGGAGTCGCTGGCGCTGGCGGTGCCGCCGATGATCGGCGCCGAGTACCTGACCACCGCCACCCTCGAATCCCTGTGGGGCGAGATTGACGCGGTTTTCCGAGACGAGCTTCGTGCCTCGGACGAAACGGTCCAGGACTTCCTCAGGGGGCGAAATCCCGCCTGGAACCTGGTGGGCCGCGTGCACTTCAATCTCGCGGAGAACCGCAAGGACGAGCAGGCACCGTTCGCGTTCCTGGCCACCTACACGCCACGGCTGTCCTCTCACGCCAAGGCCCAGCATTTGCCGCTTGGCCAGGCGCTCCGGGAGTATGCCGGCGCGGCTGACAAGCCGCGTCTACTGTCTCTGCTGCTTCCGGTCCAGCGGGCGGCCGAGACGTGCCCCTGGCTGAAGGCCATGGTGGACGCCGGCGAGATCTTCCACCCCCTCCGGTGGTCGGCCCAGGAGGCCTTCCAGTTTCTCGCGGACGTCCCGGCCCTCGAGCGCTCCGGCGTCGTCGTGCGCGTGCCGGCGGCGTGGCGGGCCAACCGTCCACCGCGCCCGCACGTGAGCGTCACGGTCGGGAAGCGGGCTCCGTCCGAACTCGGCAGGGACGCGCTCCTCGATTTCAACATGGATCTCACCCTCGACGGGGAGAGTCTGACCACCCCGGAGATCGAGACGCTGCTCGCCGGGTCACACGGGCTCGCGCTGATCCGCGGCCGGTGGGTGGAAGTAGATTCGCAGAAGCTTCGTCGGATGCTGGACCAGTTCGGTCGGATCGAGCGCGCGGCCGCGGAGGGCGGTCTCGCCTTCGCCGAGGCCGTGCGCATGGTCGCCGGTGCCGACGTCTCCAGCGACGCGGCGGCCGCCGGCGCGGACGCCGACTGGTCGCGCGTGGTCGCCGGCCCCTGGCTCGCCGAGACGCTCAAAGGGCTGCGCAGTCCCGAGGCCCTGGCGCGCATCGACGCGGGCTCCGCGCTGAGGACGACGCTGCGGCCGTATCAAGAAGTTGGCGTGCGCTGGCTCTTCTTGCTCTGCAAGCTCGGCCTGGGGGCGTGTCTCGCCGACGACATGGGCCTGGGCAAGACGATCCAGGTGCTCGCGCTGCTCTTGATCCTCAAGGCGCAACGGGACGGTCCGAAGCGGCCGAGCCTGCTCGTCGCTCCGGCGTCTCTCCTGGCCAACTGGGAGTCGGAGCGGGAGCGCTTCGCGCCGAGCGTGAAGGCGCTGGTCGCCCATCCCTCGGTCATGGCCGCGGCGGAGCTGCGGGCGCTGGACCCCAGCCGCCTCGAGGAGGTGGATCTCGTCATCACGAGCTACGGATCGCTCCTTCGGATTCCCTGGCTCGCCGAGACCCCCTGGGCGCTGGTCGTCCTCGACGAGGCGCAGGCCATCAAGAACCCGGGCGCCAAGCAGACGCGCGCCGCCAAGGCCCTCGCCGCGCGGGTGCGCTTCGCGCTCACCGGGACTCCCGTCGAGAACCGGCTCTCCGATCTGTGGTCCATCTTCGACTTCGTCAATCCCGGCCTGCTCGGTTCGGGCAAGGAGTTCACAGCCTTCACCAAGCGGTTGGCAGAGCGGCCACACAATCCTTATGCACCGCTGCGCGAGCTGGTGCGGCCCTATATCTTGCGGCGCCTCAAGACCGACCGGTCGGTCATCGCGGACCTGCCCGAAAAGACGGAGGTCAAGGCCTTCTGCCCGCTGAGCCGACGGCAGGCGGCGCTGTACCAGGAGGCCGTCGACGAGCTGGCCGAGGCCCTCGACGGCGTCGACGGCATCCAGCGCAAGGGCGTCGTCCTGGCGTTCCTCATGCGCTTCAAGCAGATCTGCAACCACCCCTCGCAGTGGCTGGGCGACGGGACGTGGGCGGAGGGCGAGAGCGGAAAGCTCGCCCGCCTGCGCGAGATCGCCGAAATCCTCGCCGCCAGGCAGGAGAAGGCGCTGGTGTTCACCCAGTTCCGCGAGATGACGGCGCCCCTCGCCGACTTTCTCGCCTCGGTCTTCGGCAGGCCCGGGCTCGTCCTCCACGGGGAGACTGAAGTGAAGAAGCGCGCGGAGCGGGTCCGCCAGTTCCAGGAGGACGAGGCGGTGCCGTTCTTCGTGCTCTCGCTCAAGGCCGGCGGCGCGGGGCTCAACCTCACCGCGGCGTCCCACGTGATCCACTTCGACCGGTGGTGGAATCCCGCGGTCGAGGACCAGGCCACCGACCGCGCCTTCCGGATCGGCCAGACCAAGAACGTGCTCGTGCACAAATTCGTGTGCCGCGGCACGGTCGAGGAGAAAATCGACCGGCTCATCGACTCCAAGCGGCAGCTCTCGAGGGACCTGCTCGAGGGGGGCGCCGAATTGCTGTTGACGGAGATGAAGGACGAGGAGCTGCTCAAGCTCGTGGCGCTGGACCTCCGCGCCGCTTCCCAGGAAGGGTGACGCATGTTCTACATGTGGAGACCGTATGTGTCAGTCGCCGACCGGCGGCGCACGGCGGCGCGGGAGGCGGCGAAGCTCAAGAAGAAGGGCCGCGAGGTTTCGCCGGTCGAGATCGAGGGACGCGCGATCGCCAAGACGTTCTGGGGCCGGGCCTGGTGCGAGAACCTCGAGCGCTACAGCGACTACGCGAACCGCCTGCCGCGGGGCCGGACCTACGTGCGCAACGGATCGGTCATGGACCTCCAGGTGGCGCCGGGCACGGTGAGCGCGCTGGTGAGCGGCTCGCGGATCTACACGGTGACGGTGAAGGTGGCCGCGGTGCCGAAGGCGCGCTGGAACGCCATCAGCAAAGCGTGCGCGGGCGCCATCGACTCGCTGGTGGAGCTGCTGCAGGGGCGCTTCTCCAAGGGCGTGATGGAGCGCATCTGCGAGCCGAAGACCGGCCTGTTCCCGTCGCCGGGCGAGATCGAGCTGGAGTGTAGCTGCCCGGATTGGGCCTCGATGTGCAAGCACGTGGCGGCGGTGCTCTACGGCATCGGCGCCCGCCTCGACCAGAAGCCTGAGCTGCTCTTCCGGCTGCGCAAGGTCGACGAGAAGGCTCTGATCGCTCGGGCCGGCCACGGCGTGCCGCTCGCGAAAACCGGCCCGCGGGCGGAGAAGGTCCTCGATGATGCGGGCCTCGCGGAGATCTTCGGCATCGAGATGGCGCAGGCCGCCGAGCCCGGCGTCGCCGCGGCGCGAAAGCCCAAGCTTCCCCGGGCGTCCGCTGCAAAGCGGCGCGCGCCGGCCGCACGTCAGGGCGCGCGGCCGACGGTTCGGCGCGGTGACGCCACGCGACGGCGAGACTGACGAGCTGCGCGGCAGCGTGCTACGCTGCCGCGCGGGAGGATGCACGCCGATGCCGCGACTCGATCGCCTGCCGCAGATCAACCGCAACAACCTGCTGACCTTTCCCGCCCAGGTCAACGATACGGTGCCGTTCGTGCCGCTGCGGAAGCCCCTCTCCGCGTGCCGGCTGACGATCGTCACGACGGCCGGTCTGCACCGGCGCGGCGACCGGCCGTTCGGGCCCGGGGACCCGACGTATCGCGTGATTCCCTCGCACACGCCAGCGGCGGACATCGTCCAGAGCCACACGAGCCTCGGGTTCGACCGCGCGCCGATCATGCGGGACCTCAACATCTCCTTCCCCATCGACCGGGTGCGCGAGTTGGTCGCGCGGGGTGAGCTGGGCGGGCTGGCGCCCAACAACTACTCCTTCATGGGTGCCCAGCGCGACGTCGGGCGCATCGAGGGCGAGACCGGCCCTGAAGCCGCCGGGCGCCTGCGCGACGAGGGCGTGGACGTGGTGTTTCTCACCCCCACCTGACCGAACTGTACGCACACCGGCGGTGTGCTGGCCCGCGCACTGGAAGCCCACGGCGTCGCCACGACCTCGATCAGCATGGTCCGCGAGCACACGGAGAAGGTGAAGCCGCCGCGCGCGCTGTTCGTGCCTTTTCCATTCGGCCACGCGCTGGGCCGTCCGAACGACCCGGAGCTGCAGCACCGGGTCCTGCGCGCCGCGCTCGACCTGCTCGGCGAGCCGGCCGGGCCGGTGCTGCGCGACTTCCCCGACAACGCCGAGCCGGGAGACGAGCCGGCTGCGCCGGCGCAGGCATCGTCCATCACGTCGGTGGCCCAGGTGCCGGACGACCCGGCCATGGAGACGACGCAGATGCGCCGCTACCACGAGCAGTGGCTGGCGCGGAACGGCGGCCGCACGGCCTTCGGGCTCGCCGGCATCCCGGCCACGCGGTTCCGCGGGGTGATCCGCTTTCTCCAGGGATTCGCCGACGGCGATGCCGTCGACATGGCCGAGCGCTCGCCTGACGTGCCGCTGCCGGGCTTCATCCGTTACTGCGCGGACGATCTCAAGACGCTCTACTGGGAAGGCTACATGGCGATGAAGCCGGCCGCGGGCGGCGACGAGATCACGCGATGGTTCTGGGCGGAGACGGCGGCGGGCCAGCTCCTGCGGCGCGTCCGCGACCGCCTGGACGCCTCCGACGACCCGCTCTTCAAGGTCGCCGCCTTCGGGGTCGCCCGGTAGCGCCGGAGCCACGCGGCGCCGTGGTCGACGCGCTGCTGTTCGACGTCGGCGGCGTCGTGGTGAGGATCGACTTCGACCGGGTGTTCGCCGTGTGGGCGGCCTACGCGGGCCGGCCGATCGACGCGATCCGCTCGCGGTTCTCGTTCGACGCCTTTTACGAACGTCACGAACGGGGCGAAATCGAGGCCGGCGACTACTTCGCGTCGCTCCGCTCGTCGCTGGGCTTGGACCTCTCCGACGCCGAATTCGCCGAGGGCTGGACGGCGTTATACCTCGGTGAGGTGCCCGGGATGACGGCCCTGCTGCGCAGGCTGCGGGACCGGGTGCCCCTCTATGCGTTCACCAACTCCAACCCGACGCACCGGCGCGTGTGGGCCGAGCGCTACGCGGAGTCGCTGCGTAGCTTTCGCCGCGTGTTCGTGTCGTGCGAGCTGGGCAGCCGGAAACCGGAGCCGGCGGGGTTTATCGCGATCGCGGCCGCGATCGCCGTGCGTCCGGAGCGGATCCTGTTCTTCGACGATACGCTCGACAACGTCCACGGCGCTCGCGCCGTCGGCCTGCCGGCGGTGCACGTCCGCTCCGTCGCCGACGTCGAGACCGCGGTGGCCGGCTTCCTTCGCTGAGCTGCCTCGCCGCGCGCGGCCGCGATCCATTGACTTGACGGGTGGCGAGGTGCGACCCTGCCGCCATGGAGGATCGGGCGATCGACCGCGGGGGCGGCGTGATCGAGTGGGTCCACTACTGCGAGCGCTGCGGCGCCCGCATGGAAGAGCAGCAGTGTAAGATCGTCTGCAAGAACTGCGGCGCATTCCGCGACTGTGCGGATCCGTAGGCGGGCGGCCGACCTCACGGTGACCGCATGAGCGACTGGGACGATCCCGAGCTGCTCCGCCACATCTTCGAGGAGACGCGGGTCGTGCGCAAGCCGCTGACCGGCATCATCAGCGGCTACCACGTCCTGCCCTACATCCTCGTCGGCGCCGAGCACGACCGGCCGGGCCGCTCGGTCGAGGTCCGCGGCAGCATCCGCGTCTCCCCGCGGCTCGTCTTCGCTCCCGGCCGCGACGGCCCCACCTACGGCGAGATCTTCGGCGAGCAGGAGCTCATGTACCAGGGGCTGGTGGCCCGGGTCTTCAGCTTCCGCTATGCCTCCCGCGTGCAGGTCGAGAGCGAGGACCTGAAGATCCGTTACCAGGAGCGCGATCCCGAAGGGCAGCTCGAGCGCGTCCTGGAAGAGCTCACGCGGCGGGAAGTCATCAACACGGGCGTCATCATCTCCCCGGACGCGCGCTTTTATCCCGTCTCTCTCGACCGCTTCATCCGCGAGATCCTGGACCAGGAATTCCGCGAGCCCTGAGGAGGCCCGCGGTCCCCATCCGGCTTCGTCTCACCTTGACACCCCGAAGCGCCCAGTGCTATTTCTCATGCGCACTTATCGCGCGCAGGAGGTCTTTCCCATGACTCGAAACGCACTCGGTGCGCTTGTCGGCGCTGCCGCCGTCCTGACGAGCGGCTTCGCCGCCGACGCCCAGGGTCCCATCCGCATCGGCGCCTCACTGTCCCTGACCGGGACGTACGCGAAGCTCGGCAAGAACCAGCACGAGGGCTACCAGCTCTGCCAGAAGGAGCTCAACGCCAAGGGCGGGCTGCTCGGCCGCAAGGTCGAGTTCGTCGTCTACGACGACCAGTCGATGCCGCCCACCGGCGTGCGCCTCTACGAGAAGCTCATCACCGAGGACAAGGTCGACGCGGTGATGGGGCCGTACTCCTCGCCCATCACGGAGGCGGTGGCCAACGTGACCGAGAAGTACAAAAAGGTGATGGTCTCGCCGCTGGCCGCGACCACCTCCATCTTCAAGAAAGAGCCGCGGCGCAGGTACATCTTCATGGTCATCTCGCCCGCCGAGGTCTATCTCGAGGGCCTCATCGACATGGCGGCCAAGCGGGGCCTCAAGACGGTGGCCATCGTCAACGAGGACACGCTCTTCTCCAAGGCCGCCGCAGCCGGCGCCGTCGACCTCGCCAAGAAGAAGGGCATGCAGGTCGTCTTCCAGGAGGCCTACCCCAAGGGCAACACGGACTTCTCCGCGCTGCTCACGAAGATCAAGGCGACCAACGCCGACGTCGTCGCGGCCGCGACCTACTTCGACGACGCGGTCGCTCTCACCCGGCAGATGAAGGAGCTCAACGTCAACCCGAAGATGTACGGCGTCACCGTCGGCGGCGACCTGCCAGAGTTCTACGACACGCTCAAGGGCAACGCCGAGTACATGTACGGCGCCACGCAGTGGGAGCCCGTGCTGAACTACCCCGGCAACAAGGAGTTCTACGAGAGCTACAAGGCGGAGTTCAAGCACGAGCCGTCCTACCACTCCGCGGCCGGCTACGCGGGCTGCGTCATCTACGCGGAAGGCGTCAAGCGCGCCGGCAGCATCGAGGCGGACAAGGTGCGCGAGCAGCTCCTGAAGCTCGAGATGAAAACGGCCTTCGGCGACTACAAGGTCGACCCGGACGGCTTCCAGCTCGCGCACAAGATGGTCACCTTTCAGTGGCAGAAGGAGAAGAAGGTGGTCGTGTGGCCGGACGATCTGGCCCAGGGCAAGGTCCTCTACCCGACGCCGCCCTGGACGTCTCGGTAACGTCACTCGGAGGGGGGCTTCGCGCCCCGATTTCGATCATTGAAGGGCTCGGCTCGGCCGGCGGCCGGCCTCACCTCGCACTGCAACCGGTCGTCGCGCGCCTGACGGCGCGCTCCTTCCTGCCTCCCCCCAGGGCAGGATTGCGCCGGCAAAGCCGGCGCGCGAACGCGACCATCAATAGCGAGCAGGCTATCCCATGAACTTGGTCATCACGCCGGCGATGGTGGGGCAGGTCATCATCTCCGGGATTCTTTCCGGGGCGCTGTACGCGATGGTGGCGCTCGGGCTGGCGCTGATCTTCGGCGTCATGCGGATCATCAACGTCGCGCACGGACCGCTGCTCATGCTGGGCGCGTACACGACGTTCTTCCTCTACAGCGGACTCGGGCTCAATCCCTACCTGACGGTGCCCCTGAGCATGCTGGTGCTGTTCGGCGTGGGGCTGATCCTCGAGCGCACGCTTATCTTCAGGGTCGTCGACGCGCCCGAGCTGTCGTCGCTGCTGCTGACGTTCGGCATCTCCATCGCCCTCGTCAACGCCACCCAGCTCGCCTTCACGTCCGACCTCCGCGCCGTCGAATACTTCACCGGCTCCTGGGTCGTCGGCCCGTTCGCGCTCTCCAAATCGCGCGCGGTCGCCTTCGTCTTCGCCGGTGGCCTCACCGCCGCCGCGTTCCTGTTCCTCAAATACACGCGCGTCGGCAAGGCCATCCGGGCCACCTCGCAGAGCCGCGAGGTCGCGATGGTGTGCGGCATCGACGTGGGCGCCATCCACCGGTTCACGTTCGGGCTGGCGAGCGCGCTGGCCGCGGCCGGGGGCGCCCTCATCGCGGTGATCGTGGCGATCCAGCCCGAGATGGGGCAGATCTGGACGTTCAAGTCGTTCC
>Ga0209824_10002110_pt1 | contig 10537 bp, 7 predicted proteins | sample VDWuncwatermetaG_FD_184124 | JGI IMG/M metagenome (GOLD analysis project Ga0209824, IMG submission 184124) | Wastewater microbial communities from Netherlands to study Microbial Dark Matter (Phase II) - VDW unchlorinated drinking water (SPAdes)... ...
AAGTACAAAGCACTGCTCCCATAAATCAGCTATACGGGCTGGGTTGTTTTTCCTGAAATCTGGGACAATATCATCTTTTTTGAGGTTTTCCCAATAGCTGGTAAGGCGTGCCGTGAGCCTGTTATCATTCATAATAAATTTACGCCTTCTATGTTGCAAGCTTATGATAAAAACATTACAAAAGCGTATTCTTACAACGTAAATTAAGAGTTAATACAGATAACATGTCGAAAAAATATTATCCAGAAGCAAACCCGAACCCTGATTTTCCTGCTATTGAGCAGGAAGTCCTGAAATCATGGAAAAACGATAAAACCTTTGAAAAATCAGTGGAAATCCGCCCTGCCTTGAGCGCAGATAGCAAAAATAACGAGTTTATTTTCTATGATGGGCCACCATTCGCCAACGGTCTGCCACATTATGGGCATTTGCTGACCGGCTTTGTAAAAGACGTTTTCGCCCGCTACCAGACCATGCATGGCAAGCGCGTGGAGCGTCGATTTGGCTGGGATTGCCACGGCCTTCCCGCCGAAATGGGCAGCGAAAAAGAGCTAGGTATTTCCGGACGTTTGGCAATCCAAAATTTCGGAATTGATAAATTCAACGAGCATTGTCGCAAAAACGTGATGAAATATGCCGGCGAATGGGAAGATTACGTCACTCGTCAGGCACGCTGGGTCGATTTTAAGAATGATTACAAAACCATGGATATAAACTTCATGGAATCAGTGCTATGGGCATTTAAACAGCTTTATGACAAGGGGCTGGTTTATGAGTCTTTCCGCGTCTCCCCATATAGCTGGGCTGCCGAATCGACAGTATCAAATTTTGAAACCAAGATGGATAACAGCTATCGGGAAAGAGAAGATAAGGCGATTTACGTAGCTTTTGAACTTATAAATCCTAACGCCAATGGACAGTTGGTTTTCTCAAAAGTTTTAGAACAACAAATTGATAAAATTTGTATTATAGCATGGACAACAACCCCATGGACTTTGCCAAGCAACTTGGCTTTGGCTGTTAACAAAGAAGATGTAACGTACACATACCACTGCGAAAATAACGTAGCATATATAGCAACTCCTAAGGCCTTGGACAAAATCTTTGGCACTAATTACAGTGATCCTAATAGGAGTGAAGCGGTTTTAAGCATATATGGTTATCAATTAATCAACCTCACCTACAAACCCCTCTTCCCTTATTTCGCTGACCGTGCGGCTGTCATCCCGAGCGAAGCCGAGGGATCTTTGCAGAGTAATCAAAAGAATGACAAAGGAGCCTTCCGCATCCTCGACGGCTCCGATTTCGTAACCGACGGTGACGGCACAGGCATAGTCCATATCGCACCGGGATTCGGTGAAGACGACCAGAGAGTTGCAGAAAAAAATGGCATTAAAACTGTTGTGCCAGTTGACGGCCAAGGGAAATTTACCGATGAGATTTTTGACCTGCCTGATCTGCAGCTAAAAGGCTTGAATGTAATTGCTGAAAATGTCGCACAATTCAAATTCGGCGAGGCCAATGAGCGCATCATAAAATGGCTGAAAGACCACGGCAAACTCATCAAGCAGGAAACTATCAAACACAACTATCCGCATTGCTGGCGCACTGACCAGCCGCTGATTTACCGCGCGATGCCGAGCTGGTATGTGGAGGTGACAAAATTCCGTGACCGCGCCGCCGAACTCAACCAACAGATCAACTGGATACCGGAGCATATCCGCGACGGGCAGATGGGGCATATGCTGAAAACCGCGCCTGATTGGAGCATTTCGCGCAACCGTTTTTGGGGAACACCAATCCCTGTCTGGCGCAGCAAATCTGGCAAAATAATAGTCTGTGGAAGTATTGCTGAAATTGAGCAATTAAGCGGACAAAAAGTAAAAGATTTACACCGTCCACACATTGACGAAATCAAAATCACCAAGGATGGCGAAGAATATACCCGCGTTGAAGATGTGTTTGATTGCTGGTTTGAATCAGGCTCTATGCCTTTTGCGCAAGTGCATTACCCATTTGAGAATAAAGAATGGTTTGAAAAACATTTCCCCGCCGATTTTATCACTGAATATGTCGGGCAAACTCGCGGCTGGTTTAACACGCTGATTATGCTTTCCACCGCTCTATTTGACAAAATTCCGTTTAAAAATTGCATTTGTCATGGCGTGGTTCTCGATGCGGAAACTGGTCTTAAATATTCCAAACGCCTGAAAAATTATAAAGACCCGATGGAGGTTATCGACCAATTCGGAGCGGATGCGCTGCGCTGGCTGATGATAGCCTCACCTGTGATGCGCGGGCAGGATTTGATGGTTGATCCGGAAGGAAAATTTATCCGCGACGTGGTGCGCCTCGCCATTAAACCAATCTGGAACGCCTATAATTTCTTCACGCTCTATGCCAATGCCGATGGTGTGCGTGCTGAGTTAAGAGTGCTGAGTGCTGAGAATATAATGGATAATTATATTTTAGCTAAAATGAACAAAGCAATTTTAGAAATTGAAAAATCCCTAAACGCTTATGATACACCCACCGCATGCGAAGCAGTTTTGCAATTTTTTGATGCGCTTAATAACTGGTATATCCGCCGTAACAAGGAACGTTTTTGGAAAAGCGAACATGACGCAGATAAGCAAGCAGCTTATGACACGCTCTACACAGTGCTAACCACTATGTGCCGTGCTACTGCCCCTCTCCTGCCCCTTACCTGCGAGGAAATTTATAAAAACCTGACAGGCGAAGAAAGTGTGCATCTGGCTACCTTCCCAACCACCCGTCATCCCCGCGAACGCGGGGATCTAGAGCCACAAGGCAAGCCGCCTGAGATCCCCGCGCAAGGCGGGGATGACGAAATCGTTAAGCAAATGGATTGGGTGCGTGATATCTGTAATGCTGCGCTGGCTATCCGCAACAAACTAAATATCCGAGTACGCCAGCCATTGCAAACACTTACTATTATTGGTGGTGGAAATTATGATGGTAAATTGGGTGAAATAATTTGCGATGAAATAAACGTAAAAACTATTTCTAGCGAAACCGAAATCAACAAATACGCCACTCTGAAACTCTCCATCAATTCCGCCGTTCTTGGCAAGCGTTTACCTGCACAAATGAAGCAGATTTTGCCTGCTTCAAAAAAAGGCGAGTGGAAAAAACTGGAAGATGGCAGTGTAGAAATTTGTGGTGAAGTTTTGTTAGCGAGTGAATATAATCTACAGCTCGAACCAAAACCTGAATATAAAGACCGTGCGCAGGCATTATCCACCAACGACGCGCTGGTGATTCTCGACACCACCATCACACCCGAGCTCGAAGCCGAGGGCATCGCCCGCGACGTGGTGCGGATGATTCAGCAAGCCCGCAAAGATGCCAACCTCAACGTGTCCGACAAAATAAAATTATATCTGGGAGCAGAGGAAAAAACTACGGTAGCAATTCAGGCGCATAAAGATTATATCATGGAACAGACTCTGACCAGCGAACTGTTGAAAACCGCGCCAGTATCGCCTGTTTACTCAGTAGAAAATGAACTTGATAACAGCAAAATCACCATCGCCTTTTTGACTTAAATTAAGGAGAAAAACATGCCAAGACACAAGCTGAACATCTCGGAAATCCAAGCAAATAATGTAATATTTGGTCAACTTTCCATCAATAAAATTACAGACCAAAACCTGTTGCATATGCTTTCCGCTGTTAAACGCGAAGATTTTGTGCCACCTGCTTTTCGCCACTGCGCTTATATTGATCAGGACATAGAGATAGGCAGCGATAGGGTTCTGCTTGCCCCGCTCACTTTTGCCAGCCTGCTGCAACTGGCGGATATTGAGCCTTCCTGTCGCGCCTTGATTATTGGTGGCGGCAATGGTTACGCTGCAGCGGTTATTGCCGATCTGGTCGGGCATGTGGTATCAATAGATGACAGCAGCGAGCTTACCGCACAGGCTATGGAACATGCAAAACGCTTAAATCTGAAAGATGTTGACATTAAACAGGTCAAAAATATGGCAGATGGTTATCCGCTTTCCGCACCTTATGATATTATTTTTATTTGTGGTGCAATTGAGCAACTACCTGAACAACTCACCTCCCAGCTTGGTATAGGCGGCAGGCTGGTAGCAATACGTGAGAGCGGAAAAAGCCTAGGAAAAGGAATACTCGCAAAATCTATTGATGGGCATATTAACATCCGCGAATATTTCGATGCTTCTACCAAACCACTGAATGGATTTAAGAAATCCATCCAATTCGTTTTTTAGAGCTTGTCGTTACCGGCAAAATATTATATGTACCAGTATATTAATAAATTTTGCAATGAAACTGATGAAAATTAATAATAATATTTGCGCGCTTCTTACCATAACCGTAGGTTGCCTGTTTTTTGCGTCAGATGCTTCTCTGGCTGCTCCTCTGCTTGATCAGATTGAAGGCAATGGAAAAATTGATGCTCAAGCTGCTGCAAAAAAACCTGTCACAGAGCCAACCAAAAATAATACTAAAGATACGAATTCTAAAGCATCGCCAAAGTCTGATACAAAGACTGATACAAAGCCTGATACAAAAATCGAAAAAACTGACAATAAATTGTCCCAGAACCAGAATGGCGAGGAAGATAAATTAAGAACGGCTTTGGAATATGTATATGTCAACCATCCACGCCTTAAAGCACAGCGCGAAGCAGTAAAAGTCTCCGATGAAGGAATTTCACAAGCAGTATCGGAATTTCGTCCAAATGTCTCCGCTAATTTTAGTAAAGGCAGACAACGCACAGGCGATATTTCCGAAACATGGGATTATGACAATACGAAATCACGCAACCTTACTGTTAACCAACCGCTATTCAGTGGCGGTGGAAGCGTTGCCAGTTTTATGGCGGCGAAAAAACGGGTTAAGGCAGCGCGTGCCAATCTTTCTGCCGTGGAACAACAAGTTATTTTCGATGCGATTGTGGCATATACCGATGTGGTAGAAAAGCAGTCGGTGCTGGAATTGAACCATAAAAATGTTGAGGTTCTTCAGAAACAGATGGATGTCACCAATGCCAAATTCAAGGTTGGTGAGCTTACGATGACTGATGTATCACAATCAAAAGCTCGTCTGGCACTGGCGCAATCCAATGAACGACAGGCACTTGGCGACTTGGAAGCAACCCGTGCCACATTCAGGCGGACTATTGGTTTCGATGCCACGGATAAAATCGTTATGCCTGGTGTTCCAGAGGGAATTCCAGAAAGCTTGGAAGAAACAAAAGAGCTTGCCCAGTCGAACAATCCGGTTTTACTTACCGCCCATTACAGCGAGGAAGCAGCTGACAATGATGTTTACATTCGTAGCTCAACCTTGCTGCCGACTGTAAGTTTGCAAGGAACTATGAATCGTTCCGATGGCAATAGCCTGTCTTCTCTGAACAAGATTGACCAGGATGCAATAATGTTAAACGTCAGCATCCCTATTTATCAATCTGGTGCAGAATGGTCGCGCCTGCGGGAAGCAAGAAATTTGTCACAACAAGCCAAGTTCAATAAACTTGATACCAATCTTTCAGTACTGGAGAATGCGAATATTTCCTGGGAAGCGTACAAAACAAGTCAAGCGGTAATAACTTCTAACGAAGCAGCAGTTGCAGCTGCAGAGACTGCTTTAAATGGCGTTCGCAAAGAAAATGAATTTGGCGTACGTACTATCCTTGACGTACTTAACGCAGAGGAAGAAACATTTTCTGCAAAAGTAAATCTGGTTAAGGCAGTTCGCTCTGAGAAAATACACGCATATAGGTTGTTAGCCGCAACTGGAAAATTGACTGGTAAGTCGCTAAAATTAAACGTAAAATTAGAAGATCCGAAAGAACATTATGATAGTGTGAAATATCAGTTGCTAGGGTTGTGATTATAGTTATTTAATGTTATATATTGAGTGTAAGAAGTTATACAAAACATCTGCTATTGGAGAGCGCCATGGAGGCAAAGAAGCAAGTAGTTGGTGAAGAAGAGCTTTCGATGGAGGAGATCCTGCAGTCAATTCGTCGTATTATAGCCGATGATGATGATGGCAAAGGTAAGCAGGCATCTGATAATGGTAGTGCAGGTGCGTCTGATATACTTGAATTAACCGAAATGCTTGAGGATGATGGTAGCGTAACTAATCTGAATGATACGCCTCCTCCTAAAGCAGAAGCTTCTGTTGACGTGCTTAAAAACATTGATGCCGCCCTTGTGCCTGAGCCCCCGGTCAGAGAGATAAAGCTAAATTCACAACCGGTGGCAGCCCCTCCTCAAACTGTCCCTAAAAAAGAGGCTGAAATGGATAATGAATCTGGTTCTATGCTTTCCAAAACCGTTGAAAACGCGACAATGTCAGCACTGGCAAAACTTAATGTTCCTGAAAGCCCGCTCCAGCCGATAACACCACCTCCTCAATTCAGGTCTGGTGGCACAGTCGAGGATCTGGTGGAAGAACTCCTGAAACCAATGATGGTTGATTGGCTTAACAACAACCTTCCTGCTATTGTTGAGCGTATAGTTGAGCGTGAAGTTTTACGCTTAACCAGAAGGTAATCAGTTATCTTGCAATTGGGCATGGACGGTTAATGGAATTAACCATTAAGTTGGTTATTTTAATAAATAATCATAATATAGTAGTTATGTATTATCATACATAACTACTATGAAAATCAAATCTATAAAAGCGTAAGTTGGCTGGGGCGCCAGGATTCGAACCTGGGTATGACGGAATCAAAATCCGTTGCCTTACCGCTTGGCGACGCCCCAACATTCTGAAAAAACTATATAATATTCAATTTATAGAGCATAATTCATACACATGGGCTGACATAGGAACTTAAAGCAGCTATTTTGTCAATTGACTAGCTATAAATATTACAAAAAAACAGGAATTGATACAAAAATGCTACAAATACATTGTTTTCTTGTAATTTATATGTTAATAAATACGCGGAGTCATGCAAATTGGTTAAAATATGTAAACTATTTTTAATGAAAGGTTAACATGTCTAAAGTTGATAACATAATTGCCTCCCAGACACTACCTAGCGAAGATCTGCACCAAGAGCAGTTTGACAAAGAGCAATTTGGCTTTTCATCTAACGACAATGCAGAAAATGACTCACTTTACAGAAATTTTTCCACACGCGACAAATATCTGAGGCTCTATCTTGTTTCTGATGTTATCAGCTTAGCATTTGCCCTTGTTTGCTCCTGGATAACCGCCTTAACAATCAATGACTTAATTGTAGGAAATGGTAGCGCGTTCCTTGCAAACACTTATAATTACTCACGTCTTATACCTTTTATATTGGTTTCTGCCGGTGTTCTCGTCTGGTTTGCCCACAGCAGGCACTACAGCGTGCGCATGCCGTTTTGGCTGGAAACACAAAAAATAGCTGGTGCTTTAGGATTTGCATTGCTGGTTGATGGCTTTTTACAATTTGCTTCAAAACAGGACATATCCAGACTTTGGTTAATCTCCAGCTGGATTTTTGCGGGATTTGCAATAATAGCACTGCGTTCATTGACACGTTTTATAGCTTCAAGGCGCGGTGTTTTTCAAATGCCAACCTTGCTTGTTGGCTCCGGTGCAACTGCTCAGAAAGTATATAACGCCCTGAAATCAGTTCCAGAAATGGGATATGTTGTGACAGCACAGATTAAACATCTGCCGGAAGAGTTTATGCGTGCCGGAAGTTCCTGGAAAAACCTGAGCGACAAGTATGGTGCAAAGCATATTATCATAGCACTTGACGGAGCTGACTTTAACGGGACTGATAAAATAATGAAAAAGCTGTCACGCGAGCCGATTTCCTTTTCAGTAGCCCCTCCTCTACAGGAGCTACCGGTAACTGGAATGCTTCCACAGCATTTTTTAAACCATAACATCATGTTGCTTACCCACAGTCATGGGATCAACCAAACCATTCCTACAATGTTGAAACGTGTATTGGACATTTTTGTATCGGGCATTGCGCTATTGGTATTGTCTCCGTTCATGCTTTTGATAGCAGCCATGATAAGGCTGGATGGTGGGTCTTCAATGTTTGGCCATAAGCGTCTTGGTCGTGGTGGTAAAACTTTCCCTTGCCTGAAATTCCGCACAATGGTTATGAACTCGGATGAAACACTGAAAGAGCACCTGAAAGACAATCCAGAAGCTGCCGAAGAGTGGAAAGCAACCCAGAAACTACAGAACGACCCTAGGGTAACCGGTTTCGGAAAATTTCTACGTAGCACCAGCCTTGATGAGTTGCCACAGCTGATAAATGTACTTAAAGGGGATATGAGCCTGGTAGGTCCACGCCCGATAGTACGCAATGAAATAGAGCATTATAATAACGATATTATTCATTATTTCCGTGTACGCCCAGGCATAACTGGTTTATGGCAGGTTAGCGGTCGTAATGACGTAACTTATGCTCAGCGCGTACAGATGGATAGCTGGTATGTCCGCAACTGGTCTTTATGGCATGATATCGCCATAATCTGCAAAACCTTTCCGGCAGTTCTAAAACGCAGTGGTGCTTACTAAGCCTTGTCAAAGTTTGCGTTAGGCTTTAGCGAAAATCTATTTGTTCAGCACGTGCTTACGAGTTCCTTCAACAGTAGCAATAACCTCAACAATTAACTCGCTGGAAACCGACAATTCTGCAAGTGTATTTTCCAGATGCATTAAAACGCGATCAAAATGCTGATCATTCATTCCTTTTTCAACGGAAGACCTGTGTGCATTACGCAATCCCCTCTGCCAATAGGTATAATCACTGGGGCCACCAAAGGAAAAAGTCAGAAAAGTTTTCTGTTTTTCCAACAGGCGTCTCATGTCAGTATTTTCAAAAAACGGGCTTAACAAAGAGTCTTCCAGAATTTTTTTATAAAAAATTTCTAAAGCGGCATCAACTAATTTTTCACCTCCCAACCGTTGATATAGACTCTCTTTAACATCTTCAAACATAACACCATCCCGAATAAATTTATTAGATAAAATTCCACTTAACACAACCACACTTGATAGCATTGTAAGATATTTATAACAATGAATTTATGGTGTAAATCACCTAAAGCCCCTAATGGAAAAGAATGGTGCGGTCGAGAAGACTCGAACTTCCAAGGGTCGCCCCGCCACCACCTCAAGGTGGTGCGTCTACCAATTCCGCCACGACCGCACATGTAACATGACTTTCCATAAAAATGGAGATAGAGATGTAACAAAGATTATTTTTTTAGCAAGTTTTATTATGCCCATAAATAAATTAGAATGGAAGGTTTCTAAGGGTCTAACACCCTATCTTGACTGCATTACCCGGATGGAGCAGCGCGTGGAAGACATTATCGCTGGTAATACTCCGGAGATGGTCTGGCTGGTTGAGCATCCTCCACTATACACCGCTGGAACCAGCGCGAATGAGGCAGATTTGCTGTCGAACCGGTTTCCATTATATCATACCGGCAGAGGCGGGCAAATCACCTATCACGGCCCCGGTCAGCGCGTGGCATATGTCATGCTGAACCTCAAAAAGCGTGATGCAATGGATGTAAGAGCTTTCGTGCAACAGCTTGAAGAGTGGCTGATAGCAACCCTTGGCGAATTCGGCGTGCAGGGCGAGATTCGCGAAGGACGGGTTGGAGTCTGGGTAAACAATGAAACAACTGAGGCGAAAATCGCCGCGCTCGGCATCCGGGTTCGTAAATGGGTGACTTTTCACGGCGTATCACTTAATGTTAACCCTGACTTATCGCATTATGCCGGCATCGTTCCTTGCGGTATACGCGGTTTTGGCGTAACCTCCCTACACACCCTGAATAAACCGGTGAGCATGGAAGAAGTAGATGCGGTTCTGGAAAAGAAATTTAAGGAAATATTTGATGGTCAGTAGAAACACCCACTAACTTTTGGAATTTTTGCTATTGTTCTTGATAACACCACCTGCCTTAGCTTATCTGAAACCACATGGCTTTATCTCCATCGTATATGACAGCGAAGGTAACATGATCGGTCTGCATTCGATGAAGTAAAGATAATATGCATAGCCCGAAGAGCGAAGCCTGGTGCTGGCTGGTGAACTCTATACGGGAAAATCAGGTAGAGACATACTCAAATTACGCATCCAGAACTTTAATTTATACAAGGCCTCTGCTTGATTACAACGTGTTTTGATGCGTGATGCCGCCAGAGTGCGTTTTTGCCGGCTTTGCCCTCTTTTTGCCCCCCCTTAGAGGACGTTATACGGAAAATAATGCAGAAATATAAATCTTTATGACTTCCGCACTCGAATATCCAAGCATATAATCAACTAACATAGATGAAATCGAGAGGACGTTTCATGCCATCTTTCACTCCAAATAGCTATAGCAACCTGTATGCGCCAGAAATCTGCGCTATGGGACTGCAAAACCAGATGCTAATTTCAAAGGCACTGGATTTAGGATTATTGCACGAAGCAAATCAGCTTCAACGCATAGACAGCCAGCTTACTAAGCTTCTATATAAGGCCGCCAATTTTGACTTCATCGCGCAAGCGGCATCAGGC
>Ga0209824_10002116_pt1 | contig 10528 bp, 14 predicted proteins | sample VDWuncwatermetaG_FD_184124 | JGI IMG/M metagenome (GOLD analysis project Ga0209824, IMG submission 184124) | Wastewater microbial communities from Netherlands to study Microbial Dark Matter (Phase II) - VDW unchlorinated drinking water (SPAdes)... ...
GATCAGAGCGATAGCGACCCTGGCCGTTCCGGGAGAGTAGAGGATCGAGCGACAAGCGACGGTAGATCTCCGTCCGCCTGACGACGGGGGTGTCGGCGGGCCTCCGGTCGGCGTGCCCGCGGATCGCGGACGCCGGATACTCGCGGCAATGCTCACGAGGCGGGAGCTCGTCAGGTCGGCGCTGTCGGTCGGAGTGCTCGGACTCGCGACTGACGTGCTCAGCGGCTGCGACGCAGAGACCTTGCGACAACTGCAAGAAACGACACCTGGTTGGTTCGCGAGCATCCTCGCGCCGGTCTTCTACGGCTGGCAGGAGTTCGGCGCGAAAGACGGCGCGCCGACGGATCTTCGCGTCTGGTACCCGAGCCTCGACGGTACGCCGCAGGGCGCGCGAGTAGCGATCGCCGGGCATTTCCCGCTCGTTCTGTTCATCCACGGCCAGTGCGCTGGCGTCATGAACCAATATCAAACCTGGTTCGTGCTCCCGGCACAGCTCGCGCGTAGCGGTTATGTCGTCGCAGTCCCCGACCTCGGCCCCCAGCCCCCAGCTCCGTGGGAAGACGCGAACGCTCTGACGAGCGCGATGAATACGCTGCAGTGGATGCGCTCCGCTTGGCCGATCCGCCACGTCTTGGCACCAGGGACCGCGGTCGTGGGGCATTCGTACGGGGCGCTGCTCGGGGCGAAGATCGTCGCGAACGGCGATCCGGGATACGCCGTGCCGAGCCCCACGCCAACAGTGCCACCCGGTCCGGCCACGCCGGCGTTCAGCGCGTTCGCCGGGCTTGCGGGCGAGTGGGACAACTGGGCAGGCGTCGAACAGCTTCCCAGCTTGACCACGCCGACGCTCCTCGTCTTCGGCGACGACGACATCTTCGCCCCATTCACGAACGGAATGTGGGACCGCATATCGCCGACAACGCCCAAGTACCGTCTGAAGTTCAAGAACGCAGGCCACTGGGACATGTGGCGAACCTCCGGCTCCAGCACGCTCGCCTGCGATGGCGCCGGAGCCGGGCCATGCAACCTCACTGGTGGCTTGGTGAGCGACTTCACAACGATCTTCGTGTCGAAGTACGTCCCGCCGCCGGCCGCTGGAGTGAAACCCGGCAGCATTGGCAACGACCTCGCTCTGTCTCCCCCCGTCCGCTCCTCGGAGCAGCAGCTTTACGTGGGCGCCTATCTGAGCTCGATCCCACGACTGGCCGTGGATCCTCAGTGCGGCGCGACGCTCGAATCGCCATTGATGAGCGCCCCGAAGACGACGTTCTAGTTCCCGGGCGAACAACACCGCCGCTCACCTTCCCGAGCTCGTGACGCAGGGCCATCACAGGCTCCTCGCCGCCGGTGCCACATCCTCGCGGTGTGCAGGAAGGGCCTCCGAACGAGTTGGCGAAGTGTCCTGTTGTTCCGGGTACCTGCGCTCTTCGTCATCGCCGAGGCAACGCTCTTCGTCTCAGAGGTGGCTCGCTAGCAGACCGCGTGGGGAGAAGGCCAGCGGGTGAGAGCAGCAGCCCGGAGGGATCGCGACCCGTGACTCCCTGACTCTGGATCAGGCGATCGAAGGTTCGAATCCTTCCTCCCCAGCCGCGCGCGGTCGTACTACCAGAGAGTCACAGGCTGGGGAGCCCGGTGGCCGCGCAGCCTTCGGTCCTTTGTGACCAACCGCCAGCCGTGCTCGATCGCTGTCGCGTAGATCAGCCGATCGGCCGGGTCTCCGGGGAACGATGACGGCAGGGCGACGGCCGCGGCCGCGATCGCGGGTGTGACTGCGATCGTCCGGACCTGCGCGGCCAGCTGGCCGAGCCACGAAGCGATCGGGATCGTCACCACGATCCGCTCGTGCTTGGCCAGCCAGGCGAGCTCGAACCAGGAGATGTCGGCGACCGCCAACTCATCGGCTTCGCTGATCGCCTTCCTCGCGGTCGCACTGATCCGCTCGGCCTCGGCCGACCACCAGTGGACGACGTGGCTGTCGAGGACGACGGCGGTCACCGCAGCTTCCAGGTCGCTCCGGTCGTGAACAGATCCTCTTCAGGCCCCGCCGTCATGGCCACCCCGGCTAGAGCGCCCTTGAGCGCATGCGGCCCGATCGCCGGTACGAGCCGCGCGACGGTCCGCCCGTGCTTGGTGATCTCCACGTCTTGGCCCGCCGCGACCTCATCGAGCAAGGACAGGATCTTGGCCTTGGCCTGCGTAGCGGTCATCTTAATGGTCACATGGTCATTGTAGCGTCCGATGAGGGTCCGGAGCCGACGCCGTCCGGGGTCGACGGCCGGAACGTGGTGTAGGCACCGGCGCACGTCACGAGCAGGCCGACAAGGGTCGACCAGTATCCGAGCCCGAGATACCCGAGCAAGCTGAACCGCTGACCGAAGACCAGTGTCCCCTGCGCGGCGACGATGATCCCATAGAGCAGGACCGCGACGCCAGCGACCGCGAGCATTCCGGCGAGGACGACGAGCCTCCTGTCGTCCCGAGCGGCGGCGCCCACGGCGACGACCGCGGCCACCGCGACGACCCACAGCAGCGTCGTCTTCCCGTCCACATACGACGTGGATCTCGCAAGGTCGAAGCCACTGGACCGTATGAATATGAGGTCGAGCCACGTCAGAGCGAAAAAGCTCACGCCGGCGGCGGCACCTCCCGCACCCAGCAGCAGCCGCGGACGACGAAGGGCATCGCGGAGTGCAGCACTCACGACGTACTCCTCTTGTGGTGCATCGCCACGCGGTCGACCGGGTACGCAGGGCCTGACCCGGCGGGGTACGGCAGTGGCTTGAGCGGACGTACCGCTACGGCCCCGGCTGCCCTCGCCGGCTATCCAACACCGCGACCGGCGGTGAGCGTCAAGGGTCCCGTGTCCCGCTGCCTGAGCGGCGAGCGGGCCTGCCTGCCTGAGGACTGCGGCGGTCCCGACGCTTCCGGATCGAAGTCACGCCCGGCCCACTCGCGGTAGCTCGCGTGCTCCGGATGACGCGCACGACCACGACGGGGAGGATCGGGACGAGCCCGATGGCCCTGTAGGCTTCGCCGTCCGGCAGTACGGCATGCCGGCGTGAGAGGAGGGACTTGTGATGCTCGACGAACTCGACGGGGCGGCCGTCGCCCCGGACGACCACAAGGTGATCTTCGAGAACGACGAGGTCCGGGTCCTCGAGACGACCATCGCGTCGGCCGAGGTGACGCCACTGCACACCCACCTCGCGCCGACCGTCATGTACGTGCTCTCCGGGTCGCACTTCATCCGACGCGACGAGCACGGCGCGACGATGGTGGACACGCGGGCGAACCCGGGTTTCGTCCTGCCGAAGGTGCTGTTCGCTGCGTCCACGCCCAGGCACACGATCGAGAACACCGGGGCGGAGGTCCTCGTGGTCATCGGTGTCGAGTTGAAGCATCCTCGCGGCGGCTGAATCGCCCTTCGCTGCGGCCGCAAGCTGGCGCCATGCGGTAGTGGCCGGGCTGGACGTGATCCCCACCAGACGCGTTGCCCACCGTTGCCGATCGTCACCTTCCAAGGTGCCGTCCTGCGGGTCGACGGCCCGTGGCGCCTGGAGTTGCCGCTCGTCTAGCTCGGCACCCGTTCGGCGTTTCGCCCAGCCGCCGCGCGACCAAGTCGGTCTCGCCGACGACAAGTCACGGGTGCCGACTGATCTTCCGAACAGGCGCCCTCAACTCTCGGCGCCGCTCCAGGCGGGAGACCGCCGCCTCGAGGATCGACTTCATGAACGTCTGGTAGGGGATGCCGGCACGCGCGGCCTGGCGCTTCACGCGGCCTAGCAGGTCCGGCGCGACGCGAAGGGAGACAGCCACGCTGCCAGGCCGGGAGGAGAACAGCTCGTCCACGTGCGCGTCGAACTCGTCGTCCGACATTCCATCGAAAGGATCGAGCCAGTTGCGAGCAGCCCTCATTGGTAGTACCTCCTGGCGGCTCGGCGTCCGGCCTGCCGAGCATGGATCGGAAAACGTCCCAGCTGATGATCAACCCAGACGACCGCGAGGAGCCGGCCGCTCGCGGTGCTTCCGATGACAGTGTGGTACATCACGTTCCGCCGGACCTCCGCGGACTCAATTCTCTCTGGGTCGTTCAACGCCTCCTCCACCTCCGCGCGAACGATCCCGCGCTCCGGATGATCCCTCTCCAGGTGGCGAACGTTCGTGGCGTCCCAGGCCACCGGCCGGTTGTCCATCCCTACATGGAGTATAGACCGCACGTCGACAAATCGCCATACAGACAATCAATACAGTCCGAGTGCATCAGTCGCCTCTTGACTACGCCAAGAGGCGCGCCGGCCGTGGCGGGAATCGAACCGGCGATCGAGGGTCTTACAGATCTCTGCCTCATGTCGCCCACGCTGAGTCACATGAACGACGAGCTCTTGGGGGGAAGTGATCGGCTGATTCGGCCTTCGCTGAGGCGTCGCCCACGCGGTCGAGGGGTCGGGCCGACGAGACGGTGCACGCTCGGGGGTCACACGCGTCCGGGAACTCGAAACTATGGCTCTCGCACCTCGACCACGTAGCTCACGACGTTCGGGCCATCGATCAGATCGACCTGCCAACAGCCCTCGCCGGTCGGCTTGTAGATCGGAAGCTTGAAAGCCGGTCGGCCCGCGTCGCGCGGTTCAGCCGTCAGGGGCGGCAACAGGATCCGCCCGCGGTCGTCCAGCCGGGTGATGCTCACGGCGACCTGATCGCCCACTTGGGCGCCGCGTTTGACGACGAAGACGAACTCATTCCGATCGTCGATGATCCCGGTCGTCTGGAATACGTAGTCGCCGTTGCGCGCGGACTGGGTCACTGGCCCGGTGTGGCAGCGGCCGTCGCGGAACCCGGGTGGTACCAGCGACCGCATCGACCTGGCGATGCGCACGAGCTCGTCCCGCGTCCCGAGCGGGCTGCTGATCGCGACGTACACCGCATCCCCGGAAGAGCTCTCGACCCACCACAGGATGGGTCCACCGAACTGGGGCTGCACCGGATCGAACTGCGCCGTCACTCCGGGACGGATCTCGATGTCGCGGACGGCGTTCGGGCGTGCGGCATCGAGACAGCAGCCGGCGGGACCTTGCAGGATCAGCACGCGGCTCGTCGGCGTAGCGGGCGCGTCCCACAGGATGTCCAGGCAGTCGGACTGCGCCAGGCCGCAGTTCGCTCGCAGGCTCGGGCGCGCGGGCGCTTGTATCGCTGCCGGATCCGGGATGAGCGGTCGGAACCGGAGATCGGCGAGGAGCCTGCGCACGTCGGCCTCGAGCCCCACGCGCGAGAGAGGGTCCGGCCGGTACGAGCGGGCGGGCGCGGCTGACCCGGGTGCGCTCGGCGATGGCCCAGTCGCGGCGGGCGCTGTCGCGACAGGAGCACGGTCCTCACGCATCGAGCGCAGTCCGACGCCCAGCGTCAGCGCGAGGATGACGACGAGCGCGCCTGAGGCGAGAACGCGGCCGATCGAGGGCGCGCGTTCGGGTCGTGGCAGCCAGCGCTCGGGCGGGGGGACAGTGACGGCCGCGATCTCGCGGCGGAGCCGCTCCTCGAGCCAGCGCTCGTCGTTCATGATCCGAGCCGGCGGCGCAACGTGGCCGCGGCCTGCGATGTGGTCGCCGCGACCGTTCCGCGTGCGATGCCGAGCTGAGCCGCGGTCTCTTCCTGCGAGAGCCCCAGGACGTACCGAGCGACGATGACCTGCCGTTGCCGCTCGGACAGCCGCTGCATCTCCTCAAGGAGCATCATTCGGTCCTCGCCCGGAGGATCGGCCACGCGTCCGCGCAACAGGTCGAGCGGGCGGAACAGGCGAGCGCGGATGCGGGCACGGCGCCAGCGGCGAAGAGCGGTGACAAAGAGCCATCCAGCGGGACGCTCGATGCGGACCTCGCGCAGTGCCCTCTCGAAGGCATCGTGAAGGGCATCCTCCGCCTCATCCGGGCGGGCTCCCATCGCGACGAGGGCGCGGTACACACGCGGGTAGGCGTCTTCATAGATACGCTGCCAAGCGCTCCTATCCACCGGCGTCAGTCTCGGCCGTTATGGAATAGAGAGCCTTGAGGCATCCCGTTCGCTTAGTGGTCCGAAGTCACCCTTGATCGCCGGTTCAGCCGAGTCCTCCCACAAGTCTGCCTATCACGTGGCTATCGACCGCCTCAAGCTGCACCTGATCCCAGTTGGGGCTCAGTGCGCTCGGCGGCGCTACCGGCCGGCCGCGACAGCGTCCACGGCACGGATCGCCAGGAATAGCAGGGCGCCCTCGTTCACTCCTGCCGCGAGAAGGCGGCCACCGCCGCGCCGAGCAAGACCGCGCCGAGGATCGCCGCGAACGCCAGCTCCTCGCTCACGCTCATGACGTGGCCGAAGAGGTCGACGCCCAGCGCTGGCGAGGAGCCGAGGAACACCTGACGGATCGCGTCAACGCCATACGTCATCGGATTCACCTTCGAGAGGACCTTCAGCCAGTCCGGCGCCTGGTTGATCGGGAAGAAGATCCCCGCCAGGAAGATCATCGGGAAGATGAGGAGCTGGATGAGCAGCTGAAAGCCCTGCTGCGAGCGCATGAAGCTCGCGATGAGGATGCCGAGCCCGGAGAGCGCGATCGACAGCACGATCACGATCGGAACGAGACCGGCCACGATGCCGACATCCAGATGGACCCCGACGATGGGTGCGATGACGAGCATGACGAGCGCCTGCAGCAGCGCGACGGCCGCCGCGCCCACGGCCTTGCCGAACACGATGCCCGATCGCGCGATCGGTGCCACGAGCACTTCGCGCAGGAAGCCGAACTCGCGATCCGCGACGACGCTGATCCCCGCGAAGAGGGACGTCGTGAGGACGCCCATCGCGATGATGCCCGGATACATGAACTGGATGAAGTTCACGCCCGGCGCGAGCGCGCCGATGACGTTGCCGAACCCGGCGCCGAAGATGACGAGGAACAGCAGTGGCTGAAGGAAGCTGCCGACCAGACGGGAACGCTCGCTGACGAATCGCAGCAGCTCGCGATACGCGATGACCCACGTACCACGCCAGACCTCGCTCATCTCCACCTCGCGAACCTGGCGACCATCGCCTGCTGCTCGTCGATGCCCTCGTCGCGGATCTCGTGGCCCGTCAGGTGGAGGAACACGTCCTCCAGGGTCGGGCGCCGCAGCCCGACCGAACGGATCCGGCGGCTGAGCGTACGGATGAGATCCGGAAGGAATTCCTCGCCGCGCGCGACCTGAAGGCTGATAGCGTCGCCCGCGACCGTCGGGCTGATCCCGTAGCGTTCCTGGATCTCCGCGGCAGCGCCCGCGGTGTCGTCGGCCTGCAGCGTGATGACGTCGCCACCGACGTCGTGCTTCAACCCATCCGGCGTGTCGAGCCCGACGATCTTGCCGTGGTCGATGACGGCAATGCGGTCGCAGTTCTCGGCCTCGTCCATGTAGTGCGTGGTGAAGAAGATCGTCACGCCCTCGCGCTCGCGGAGGGCGAGCAGGTGATCCCAGATCTTGCGTCTCGTCTGCGGATCCAGCCCCAGCGTCGGCTCGTCGAGGAACAGGACCCGCGGGTGATGCAGGAGGCCTCTCGCGATCTCGAGCCTCCGCTTCATGCCTCCGGAGTAGAGGCGAACGCTGCCAGTGCGACGATCCGCGAGCTCGACCATCTGAAGCAGCTCACTGATCCGGCGCTCACGGACATCGGCGGGCAGCGCGTAGGCGTACGCGTGGAAGCGGAGGTTCTGCTCGGCGCTCAGGTACTCATCTAGCGTCGTCGACTGGAACACCAGCCCGATCGAGCGCCGGACGTCGCTGCGCTGTCGAGTGACGTCGAAGCCGTTCACGCGCGCGGTCCCCGAGGTCGGCGTGACGAGGGTGCAGAGCATGTTGATCGTCGTCGTCTTCCCCGCCCCGTTGGGGCCGAGGAAGCCGAAGATCTCGCCGGGCGCCACGCCAAAGCTCACGGCCTTAACGGCGTCGAGCGTGCCGAAGCGCTTGCTGAGCTCGTGCACCTCGACGATCGGAGCGGTCTGCGTCATGCGGACTTCCGCGTGCGGCGCCTCGGCACGTGGGGTGGTCGTCCCGACCCCAGCGACGAGACGCGAAGGAACGCGCGAAACGCCGTCGCCAGTGCCGCGCGCTCATCGCCGGTCATCTTCTGGATGGCCCGGCTGAGCTTGTCGGTGGAACGACGGTCCAGGCGCTCGAGAAGGCTCGCGCCCTTCGTCGCGAGATGCAGCAGGACCGTCCGTCGATCGTCGGGGTCGGAACGGCGGGCGACATAGCCCAGCCGCACCAGCCGATCGCCCAGCGCCGATGCGCTCGCGAGGCTCATGGCAAGCGCGCCGGCCAGGTCACTCACGCGGAGCGACTGCCGCGCGCGGAGAACGAAGAGTCCCCGAAGCTGCGTGAACGTGAGCTCCACGTCCTTCCACGCGTCAGGCGACGCCGCGGTGACCTCGCGCATCTGGCGCACCAGCGCGTGGATCTCCCGCTCGCGCTCTGTCACGTTGATACTCTATCTCACATTGATGATATCTGTCGAGTAGAGTATCAGCCGCCGTTCGGCAAAGGGAGTTCGGCCGCGCGCCTTCGCGGGAAGGCAAGGCGTCTCCGCGGCGCCGAGAACAAGCGCCGGGTCGAAACGAAGCTCAGCCCTGCGCTGGCTCCGCCACCATCATGAACCGGTGGCTCGGCTCGTCCGTCCCACGATCTGATCGACGACGAAGGCGCTGTCGTCGCCCGCGCCGGAGATGATCCCAGACCGGCGGACGCGCTGCCAGGGGAGACCGACGAACCACACGCCGTCGACCGGTGCGCGACCTTCCACGTGGACCGGCGCGCCACGCTCGTCGAGGACGGGAACGCGCAGCCACGAGAGATCGCCGCCGAAGCCGGTCGAGAAGATCACCGAACGGATCCCGCGTTCGGCAAGGTCGAGCTCTGCCGGCCCGACGTAGCGCGAAGGGTCCGCGACGGGTGCGTCGGCGGGATCCGGCTCGTTCGGCGCCGCGCTCACCCCGGTCCGAGCGATGTGCTCGTCCACCATCCGGTGGATCCGCGCTGAGATCTCGTCGGCGAAGGCGATGTGCGCGGCGAGGTCGTCGGCGAACCGCACGCGCGTTCCGGATGCTCCCTCGAAGTGGCCGAGCAGGTTCACGCCCCGCTCTGCGAGGGACTGATAGCTCACGGTGTGCCCGACCGGACCGGTGCCGGAGACCTGCGGCTGCGCCCATCGGACCATCGCGGGGTCAGGCAGATCCTGCGGTCGCTGCTGGAACCAGCCCGCCTCCGTGAGCCACGCCACAACATCACGACCGCGCAGGCGACGAGGTAGTCGGCCGACCTTGCCGGCCGCCAGGTACACCTCGCGCCCCGCATCGACCAGATCCTCGGCGATCTGACATCCCGACTGCGCTCCACCGACAACGAGGATCGCGCCGGGAGCAAGCTGCGAAGGGCGGCGGTAGGTCGCCGTCGTCAGGCGTTCGATCATCGGCTCCAGGTCCGCCGCTGACCGCGGCACCTTCGGCGCGTTCTGCACGCCGGATGCGACGACGACGTTGCGGGTGCGCAGGGTCTCGCCTTCGGCGGTCGTGACCGAGAAGCCACCTGATCCGTCCGCATCGACCGCGGTCACCGGTGTACGCGTGCGCACGGGCAACGTCTGCTCGCGCGCGTATCGCCCGAGATCCTCGATCCACTCGGCCGTCGTCGCGAACGCATCGGGTGCGTCCCCGTCGTGGAGAGTGCCCGGCAGGACAGTGGCCCAGTTCGGCGTATTGAGGGTGAACGAGTCCCAGCGCTGTGTGCGCCAGGTCTCTCCCACTTCGCCGCGTTCGAGGACGACGTGCTCGAGGCCCACATGCGCGAGCCGCTGGCTCGCGGCCAGGCCAGCGTGGCCTGCGCCGATGACGACCGCGTCGAACGCGTGAGCGGGAGCGATCGGGCGAGCCTACCGATCCGCTACGCGGCCTGCGACGCGGCGGCGACGCGGCCGGCGACGCGGCCGCTGAAGAGGCACCCGCCGAGGAAGGTCCCCCTCGAGCATCTTGCCGTCGACGTGATCCGGGACCCCCGAGAGCATCCGTGCCGGCGGAGCACCGAGGCGCTTCGGCCAGTAAGCGCGCACGAGGTCGTGATCGGCCCCGATCCCGCCGGACGTGACGACGACCGCGTCGGCGCGGAGCGTGAAGCCGCCGACGATCTCGCGCGAGCTCGGTATCCCGCGGTCGGTGTCAGATGGGGCGAGCACGTCGCCGGTAACGCCCTCCACAGTGCCACCGCTCGCGACGAGACCGGTGACGCGATGACGGAAGCGCAGCCTGACGCGCCCCGCGGCTTCGGCGGCGCGGAGGCGGCGAACGAACGGCTCGATGACACCCGGGCCCGTGCCCCACGTGATGTGGTGACGCTTCGGGCTCCTGCTCGAGGACGATCACGTGGCGACCGGCATCGGCGATCTCGGTGGCGGCGACGAGACCCGCGAGACCCGCGCCCACGACGATGACGTCGGAGTCCATCCTGCGGGAAGAGTGTGCGCGAGCGCCGTCGAGGGA
>Ga0209824_10002118_pt1 | contig 10518 bp, 12 predicted proteins | sample VDWuncwatermetaG_FD_184124 | JGI IMG/M metagenome (GOLD analysis project Ga0209824, IMG submission 184124) | Wastewater microbial communities from Netherlands to study Microbial Dark Matter (Phase II) - VDW unchlorinated drinking water (SPAdes)... ...
CCGTTTGGCGCGCGCCGAGCTCATGCGGCGAGTGTACAGGATCGGGACGGTTTGCCGACACGGGGCGCGCGCCAAACGGACATGATCGAATGCGCTGGCGCCACAAGTTGCCTCGTGGTTCCCTGGCCGGAAACGGAACAAGGCCCAGCGGGCGCTGGGCCTTTCGTCCTATTTTTCGCTTCGCAGGAAGACGAACTCGTAGATCCAGGCGGCCAGCGCAGCGCCGACCAGCGGACCGATCCAGTAAATCCAGTGGTTGTCCCAAGCCCCTGCGACCAGGGCTGGCCCGAAGGTTCGGGCCGGATTCATGCCGGCCCCCGTGATCGGCACTCCGGCGAGATGGTCCACCAGAATGGTGAATCCGATCGCCAGCGGTGCCAGGTGTCCCGGCCCCTTAGGGTCGACGGCGGTGGCAAAGACCACAAAGACCAGGGCGAAGGTGAGCACGATTTCGGCGACAAGACCGCCGCCAGGAGTGATGCCGGCGCCGAGGCCGTGGGCTCCGAGGTTGCCCTGAGCAGCGGCCGGGATGACCAGCGTCAGGAGCCCGGCGCCAACCACTGCGCCGAGGAGTTGGGCGACGACATACGTCATCGCTCGCTGAAGGTTGATCTTGCCGGTGATCAGCGCTCCAAAGGTCACCGCCGGATTGATGTGCCCGCCGGAGACCCTGGCCGTCGCGGCGACCAGAAGAGCGATGGCAAGTCCGTGAGCCACGGCGATGGCGACGAGCCGCGCCGAGGTCAGCCCTTCCTTGATCAGCCCTCCCGTCACGACGACGGTTCCGGCGCCCAGAAATATGAAAAGCAGCGTCGCGATGAATTCTGCGACGGCGGCACGCCAAACGTCCGGTGAAGGAGCGTTATCCGTCGGAGCCATGCAGTCCCTCCTTGTTCAGGTTCCGCGATGGGAAGGGGGCGCGTGACAACGTCGTCACGCCCGACATGTCCTGCAGAGGGCGAAGACGTCCCCGATGGCCTATCGCGTTGAATCGCGCCGCCAACCGCCTCAGGATCTTCAGTCGCCGGAGCGCAGGATCGGAAATATCCACGATCTTCTTACACCTGACGCACATGACATGATGGTGCGGTGCGCTGTGCGACCCGAACCGGGCCGCATCGTGACCGATCCGAACCGCTGAGGTCTCCCCGGCTCTCCTCAAAAACCTCAAGGTTCAAAATAGACCGTGTTCCGGGGGATGTTCGGAAACCGCTGCGGCTCTCCTGGTCCAACTTGTCCACGGGAGGATGCGAGCGGCTTCTCGTGAGGGCCTGTCAGACGCCGAGGCGCTGGACGGTCAGCCTCAAGCCGGCCTTCCGCAGATGCGGGACCCCGCGGCCGATCTGGGCGTCGAAGTGGACGGTCTTCGTGAGCGGTCACGGTTAGGGCAAGCAGCTACGCGAGAATTGATCCTGTGTCAACCAGAATTTTGTCTCTTGTCCTACGCACGACACCCCGAAATTCATCCTTATGTCGTGGTGATGGTGAACCCGGCCTTGAGCCACGCGGTTATGCCACCGGTCACGTTGTGGCAGTCGCGCACGCCGTGACGCTTGAGCGCGCTGATCACCGAGCTGGACCGTAGACCGCCGGCGCACATCACGGCCTTGGGACGGTCGACCGGCAGCTCGGCCAGACGCGTGACCGCCTCGAGCATGGGCAGGTGCAGCGCGCCTTCCACGTGGCCCTCGCGCCACTCGAACGGCTCGCGCACGTCGACGACCACGACGTCACGCCCCTCCTCCCGCCACTCGCTCAGCTCGTACACGGTGATCTGGGGGACCGTCTCGAGGGGCAGCCCCGCGCCCGTCCATTCCACCATGCCGCGCTCGAGGAACCCCTCGATGCCGTCGACACCCACGCGGCTCAACGCCCTGAGCGCCCGCTCGAGATCGGACGGGCCCTGGGCCACGAGGATCAGCGAAGTCTCGACCGGTGCGAACCATCCCACTCGATCGGCGAACTGCGGGCTCTCTATCCAAACGTTGAGCGCGCCCGGGACGTGGCCTTCGCCGTACGCCGCGGGATCGCGCAGGTCGACGACGCAGGCCCCGCGCGTCAGGGCTTCCGACACCTCACGCGCTGTGAAGGGGCGGGGCTTGGCGCGCTGGAGGGGGATGAGCCCCTGGTTCTTGCCCACGATGACCTCGAACGACGGCGGCTTGGGCGGCAGCCCGGCCATCAGCATGTCGATGAACTCGGCCTTCGATGTCGCGCGCAGCGCCGGGTTGAACCGCCGCTCGAAGCCGATCGTCGAGGCCGACTTCGCGGACATCGCGCGCCCGCAGAGCGAGCCCGAGCCGTGGGCGGGGTAGACCTCGACGCTGTCGTCGAGCGCGAGGAGCGCGCCATGGAGGCTGTCGAAGAGCGCGGCAGCCGCCTGCTCGCCGCCGAGGTCGGGGCGCCCGACGTCGCCGATGAAGATGGTGTCCCCGGTGAGGATGAACCACGGCTCCTCGCCCCGCGTGTGGTCGGTGACGAGCACGCAGATGCTGTCGGGGGTGTGCCCCGGGGTGTGCAAGACCTTGAGCCCCACGGTGCCGACGCGGATCTCGTCGCCGTCCTGGACCGTCTCGTGGTCGAAGACCGCGCGCGAGGCCCGATGCAGCAGGATCGGCGCCCGGGTCAGCTCGGCCAGATCGCGGTTACCGGAGATGTGGTCGGCGTGGGTGTGGGTCTCGAGGATGTGCGTGATCCGGAGCCCCTTCTTGCGCGCCACGCGCAGGTACTCGTCGATCCGGTCGCGGGCCGGATCGACGATCACCGCGGCGCCCGCCTGGCCGCAGCCGATGAGATAGGAGAGGCAGCCGGCGTCCTCGTTCTGGAATTGCTGGAAGATCATGGCGCGTCCTCCCCGACATCCATGAGATGGCCCCTCCGGGGATCCGCCGCCATTATGCGGGAGTCGCCAGGCCGAGTGAAGCGGTTCTAGGGACATGGGGGGCCCCGACATGGCCCCCCATACCCGATCACTGAAATGGGGGCCCCGACATGGTCCCCATACCCCCAACGCTCGGAGCGCCCCGGCAAAGCCGGGGCGCTCCTCGATACTCCGACGGGTTCGTAGACTCGTGGATGCTCGGCGATCTGCCTTTCATCTTGAGCGGAAACGGGGGTATCCTCGGGCGACGTCCATTCGCGGTGGAGGTTCCACAGTGTCAGACGCCCGCGTAAAGATCGCGACGGTGGACCAGATTCCGGAAGGGGAAGGCCGGGTCTTCGAGGCGGCGGGTAGGACGCTCGCCGTCTTCAACGCCGACGGGCGCTTCTACGCCATGGACAACAGTTGCACTCACCGCGGCGGCCCGCTGGGCGAGGGGGAGTTGGACGGCACAACCGTGACGTGCCCCTGGCATGGCTGGAGGTGGGACGTCACGACGGGTGCCAACGTCAACAGCCCCGCGGTGAAGATGACCTGCTTTCCCGTCTCGGTGGAGAACGGCCAGGTCCTCGTGGACCTGACCCCGCGAGCTTGACGGCGGCGCGGGCGGTCATACGGGGAACGCGGCGGGCGGGAAGAACGTTATAATGCCAGCCTGTCTCGAGGGTTGCGCGGCAGTACATTCATCGAACACGGAGGTGTCCGCATGAAGCGTCTGGTCCTCACGCTCGCCGGGATCGGGGTGTCCGTCGTGTTCGCCGCGGGGCCGGCCCTCGCGTTTCAGTGCCCCAAGCTGATCGGGCAGATCAGCGCGATGGCCGGAAATCGCTTCGACAACGCGAGCTACGACGCCAAGATGAAAGGGGCCGAGGCGTCGAAGCTCCACTCGGAAGGCAAGCACGCGGACTCGGTGAAGGCGGCCCAGGAAGGCCTCACCAAGCTCGGCGTCAAGATGTAAGGTCCTGCTCTGAGAAGCGACGCCCGGAATGTCAGGATCGGGCCTTCCGGGCGTCGTTGTGCGCGTCCGGGGCGAACAGGAAACTCTTCCCGGCCCGACGAGAGGGATAGATGACGCTGCCCACGTGGCGCACCCTCGCCATCATCGCCGCCGCTGTGGCCGCGGTCTTGGTGCTGGGCCTCGGCGGGTGGCTCTGGACCTCGGTCCAGCAGCAGCGCGGCATGGCGGAGTATGCCGAAACGCTCGAGCGCGCCCGCCAGGGCGAGAGCCCGTCGGCCAGCGCCGAGGCCAGGATCCAAGCGATCCGCGGCCTCGAGGGCGTGCTGGCCCAGTATCCCTCGAACTCCATGGCGCCGCAGGCGGCGTACGAACTGGGAAACCTCCGGTTCGCGGCGCATGAGTACGACAAGGCACGTGCCGCCTACCAAGTGACGATCGCCAAGGCGGGCAGCGGCACGCTGGCGACGCTCGCGCGGGCCGGGATCGCTTACGCGTGGGAGGCGGAGCGCAAGTTCGCGGACGCGACCCAGGCCTACCAGACGGCACTTGCTGATCTCAAGCCCGCCGCGTTCTACTATGAAGAGCTGCTGGTCGACCTCGCCAGGGCCCAAGAGCTGGCCGGTAAAAAGGATGAGGCCATCATCACTTACCGTCGCATTCTTAAGGACCTTCCGAGGAGCGCGCGCAGCGACGACGTCCGCAATCGCCTGGCGAGTCTCGGGGTGATGCCGTGAGGAGCCGCCTCTTCTGAGATCTCTCCAACGCCTGTCTCACATGTGGTCCAAAGGCCGTCCCGAAGCACAACCCATGACAAGAAAACCCGGAGCGGGTAACACGTTGGGCCAGCCTTCGTTTACGACGGTCTGCCTACTTCCGATAAGAGGCATTATGTAAACTAACCGACTATGCCTCGGCCAGAGGGCTCCGCGGGAGCGGTCAGGACCTGCCGCTGGCTTTACTTCCGGGCCTCCCGCACGCGTTCCCAGATCTGCGCCGGTGTCGCGGGCATGTCGATGTGGTCCTCCTCGGGCATGAAATTCGGCGGAATGCCGCCGAGCTTGTCCCGGGCGGCGGCGGCGCCGGTGAGCACGCCGATCACCCCCGGCGCCGCCATCGCCCGGGAAACGTCCAGGCTCCGGAGCCGCGCGTGAGGGTGCGGGGAGAGGACCAGGGCGCCATGGGCCTGGCGGGGAAGAGTGATGTGACGTCGTCCACATACCGGGCGCGGCCGGTGAGGAAGCGACGATCCTCGACGCGCCGGACCGGTTGACCGATGCCAAACGCGTTCATGTCACGGCCGTCACCCGGTACCCGTCGAGCGGCAGGACCTCGGCGAATGGATGGACAGGGCTGAGACCGCGGGGCGGTCGCCGCTCATCCGGGGATGTGGGCTTCTTCCGGAAGCTGGTCCCATCGCGGCTTCCAGGCCGGCACGTGGAGACCAACTTTCTCACACAGTCCCGCGACCTCGGCGGCGAAGGCCTGGCGGACCGCGTCGTTGTCGCGGACCTTCAGGCCCAGCTCCCGGTAACGCTGGTTCCGCGGCGACCCCGGGCGGCCGAAGATGTTCATGGTCCTCACGTACCACTTCTCGAACGTCGCCTGGGCCTCGTCGCGCGTTGCCGGGTCCTCGGCCAGCCGCTTGACCCAGGACTCACCGTGGCGGACGTGGAACGTCTCCTCCTTGAAGATGCCTTCGATGGCCCGCGCCCACGGACCGTACGAGCCTTGGCGCACGTCCTCGAGCTGGTGGCCGGCGCCGCGGTCCATGCAGAAGTTGAAGAACACGAAGTCCGCCCAGGTCTCGATCGGGTAGTAGAAGATGTTCACGCGTTGGTCGCTCGTGATCCGCGCCGTGCCGATGTCGGCGGTCGCCTCGATCCGCATGGTGAAGACCTCGTCGTGGGCGCGCACGTGGGCGTCCACGTCGACACCGAGGTCCGCGAGGAGGCCGTACATCACGGCGGCGTGGCGCAGCTCGTCCTTGACGATCTGGGCGACGACGTGCTTTTCCGTGACCGTGGGCGCCTTGGTGATCCAGGGCACGTAGCCGTAGCCCCCCGCCAGTTCGGAGTCCGCCTGCATGGTCATGAGATGAACGAGCGCCTCGCGGTATTCGGGCGTCATCTCGGCCGGCGACTCCAGGCGCGCGCCGCTCTTGATCGTGTCCATCATCGTCCGGGCCGCGTCGCTCATGTTCGTTCTCCTCTTCCCGTGTGTTCGACGACCCTCACGGCCTTGCCTTCCGAGCGCGGGATCGTCCGCGGCGGCGCCAGCGTCACCTCGACGCCGAGCCCGAGGGCCGACCGCAGCCGCGCCGCCACGTCCTGCCGCAGCGCGACCGCCGGGTGGTCGGGGTGGAGGCCGCCACAGCGCTCGATCAGCCGCGGCCCCGGCTCCACCTGGACCTCGATCCGCGCGAGGGTTGCCCGGCGGTCCACCACGAGCTGATACTGCGGGAGCAGGTCCGCCACGTCCAGCAGCGCCGCCTCGATCGCCGAGGGGTACACGTTCACCCCTTTGATGATTAGCATATCGTCGGACCGGCCCTTCAGTCGCGCGATTCGTGCCGATGTCCGGCCGCAGCGGCAGGGCGCGAAGGGATACTGCGCGCGGAGGTCGGTCTTGCGCGTGAACGGCAGCCCCGCGAGGTCGGCGAGCCCACGCACGTCGACGCCGCGAGGCGTTGCAGGGCGCGCGGCTACGCGAGACGGTCGCGTGGGCGCGCGAGCGCGTGCCCTTCTATCGTGAGCGCCTGAGCGCTCGCGGCGTGGCTGCGCCTCGGCCTCGGAGTTCCAGATCAGAGCCACGGGGGGAGCACCGGTTCGGGGAATTGCTGGTCGACGACGCGATGGGAGCGGAGCCCGAGGTCCTCCCGCTGGATCAGCAGATGCAGGCGCGCCGTGCGCGCCCGCGTCCGGGTCGCGCGGTAGGCGTCGCGCAATTCGTCGCGGCGCGCCTCGTCTCCGGTCGCCTCGATCGCGCGCGCGAGGTGATCGAGGGCGGCCAGCGCCTCCTCGAGACGCTCGCCGGCGCGGCCGAGCGCGGCCGCCTTCTCCCGGGCGATCTCGCCCTCGATCCGCCGCAGGCCGTCGCCGCGGGGGCTCATTCCATCACCACGGCCCGCGGAGACGGCCCCGACCCGGAGCGCGGCGGACTCAGGCCGGGCTCCGGCCGCGCCGGGCGAGGGCCCCGGCGTAAACGTCCAGCGTGCGGTCAATCTGGAGCGAAACGTCGAACTCCTGCTCGGCCAGCCGGCGCGCCCGCGCCGCCATCGCGCCCCGGCGCGTCGCATCTACGAGGAGCCCGATGGCGGCCTCGGCGAGCGCCGCAGGGTCGCTCTTCGTCAGGACCCCGGTGTCGCCGTCGTGGATGACCTCGGCACAGCCAGGGGCGTTCACCGCGACCGCTGGCAGCCCGCAGGCGGCGGCTTCCGCGAGCACGAGGCCCTGAGTCTCGGTCTCCGAGGCGAAGAGGAAGAGATCCGCCGCCCGGTAGTAGCCCGGCAGCTCCTCGTGCGCGCACACGCCCGCGAAGGCGATGCGCCCGGCGGCGCTGAGCCCGGCCGCCATCCGACGGAGCCCGTCCGCTTGCGTGCCCTGCCCCACCAGCACCAACCGCGCGCGCGGGATCGTCCCGGCGATCCGCTCGAAGGCGGCGAGCACGCGGTCGACGCTCTTCTCGCGATCGAGCCGCCCGACGTAGAGCACGAGGAGCGCACGCGCGTCAAGCCCGCGGACCCGGCGGGCCGCGCCCTGGTCACCCGGCGAGAAGCGGCTGACGTCGACGCCTGTCGGCACGACGGTGATCGGGGCCTCCACCCCGCGGATCCGCAGCTCCTCCTTCAGCACCGCGGAGGGGGCGATGACCGCGTCGGCCCGCGCCGCGAACCGCGTGCTCAGCGCGCGGGCGGCGGCCTCCACCAGGCTCCGCCGGAGTGGGACGTAGTGCGCGTACTTGTCGTACCGGGTGTGGTACGTGAAGACGAGCGGCCGGCCTTGACGCCGCGCCAGCCGCCGCGCCGCCGGGCCCAGGAGGAACGGATGATGCGCGTGGAAGACGTCGAAGTCGAGCGCCCGGACGCGGCGGGCGAGCCGGCGCGAGTACGGGATGGCGAGGGAGAACTCGGGATACGTCGCCGCCGGGATGGACGGGTAGCGGACCGTGCGGGGGGCGGTGTCGGCGGGGCCCGGAAACCGCGGCGCGAAGACCCAGGTCTCGTGGCCGCGGGCCTCGAGCCCGCGGCGGAGCGTCTCGACGGAAACGGTGACGCCGCCGCAGAACGGGAGGTAGTTATTGGTGAACAGCGCGACCCGCACGGCGGCCGCCGTCAGGCCTTGTTGAACTTCTCGAAGTCCTCCGGCTTGATGTTGCCGAGCCACTCCCGAATCCGCTCGGGATCGTCGGCCTTCACCGGCTCGGCCTCCTTGGCGGTGACTTCGAGGGTCTTGGCTTTGCGCACCACGTCCTCGTCGACGTAGATCGGCGCCGCCACGCGGAGGGCGAGGGCGATGGCGTCGGAGGGACGGGAGTCGACCGTGTACTCGGTCTCGCCCACCTGGAGGTGGAGCACCGCGAAAAACGTGTTCTCCTTGAGGTCGGTCACGACGACCTTGAGCACCCGTGCCTCGATCGTCTCCAGGATGTTCTTGATGAGATCGTGCGTCATCGGGCGGGGGGTCGCGATTTTCTCCAGCTCCAGCGCGATGGCGTTGGCCTCGAAGATCCCCACCCAGATCGGCAGCGATCGCTTGTCCTCGTCGTCCTTGAGGATGATGATCGGCATGTTGGACAGCGGATCCAGCGCGAGCCCGCGGACTTTCATCTCGAGAAACATTCGTGTTCCTCCCGCATCCAAGCGAGCGTTCCGCGCAGGCTGTGAGGCAGAGCCTCGCTGATGCGTACCTGGACGACGTCGCCGACTGCCGCCCGATCCTGACCGTCGAAGTTCACGACCCGGTTGCACCGGGTCCGCCCCGACACCTCGGCCGCGTTCTTCTTCGAGCGGCCGTCCACGAGCACCTCGACCGTGCGGCCCTCGAGCCGACGGCTGCGCGCGGCCGCCACGCGCCCGGTGACCTCGAGCAGGCGGCCGTTGCGCTCCGCCTTGACGTCCGGGGCCACCTGCTCCGGCATGCGCGCGGCGGGCGTGCCGGGCCGCGGCGAGTACCGGAACACGAAGACGTTGTCGTAGCCCACCCGCTCGACCATCTCGACGGTGGCCGCGACGTCCTCCTCCGTCTCGCCGGGGAAGCCCACGATGAGATCGGTCGAAAGCGCGATGTCGGGCACCGCCGCCCGCAGCTCGTCAATGAGGGCGAGGTACTGCGCGCGCGTATAGCCCCGGTTCATCCGCTCGAGTATGGAGTCCGAGCCGGACTGCAGCGGAAGGTGGAAGTACTCGCAGACCTCGGGGACGTCGCGGATGGCGCGGATGAGGCGGCTCGTCAGGTTGTAGGGGTTCGATGTCGTGAACCGGATGCGGGCGAGACCGTCGATGGCGCCGACCTGCTCGAAGAGCGCGGCGAGGTCCGTCGGAGGCGTGAGGTCGCGGCCGTACGCGTTGACCGTCTGCCCGAGCAGCGTCACCTCGCGGCATCCGTCGGCCACCAGGCCCCGGATCTCATCGAGGATCACGGCCGGGGGATGGCTGCGCTCGCGGCCCCGGGTGGTGGGCACGACACAGAAGGTACAGTGCTTCTCGCAGCCCTCCATCACCGTGACGTAGGCGCGCAGACGCGGCGTCGCGTCGGGCCGGGCGGTGATCTTGACGAGGGGCGCCTCGCCCGTCTCGAGGATCGGGCGGCCCTCGCGCTTCACCCGGTCGATCAGGCTCGCGACCCTCCCGATGGCCGGCGAGCCGAAGACGAGGTCGACGATCGGGGCGCGCCGCTGGATCTCCGCCTGGTGGAGCTGGGCCATGCATCCCATCACCCCGACGACGACGCCGGGCCGGCGCGCCTTCACCGCCCGGAGCTGCCCGAGCTTGGAGAAGACCTTGTCCTCGGCCTTCTCGCGGATCGCGCACGTGTTGAGCAGGATCAGATCCGCCTCGGACTCATCGTCGGTGAGCTCGTACTGCTGCGCCTTGAGCAACCCCGCCACGCGCTCGGAGTCGTACTCATTCATCTGGCAGCCGTACGTGATGAGATGAAGTTTCGCCATGCGTGATCCGCAGTTGCGCGCTGGACTCGACCGTAGCATCGGCCCCACGGCAAGTCAAACACGCCCTGCGCGCGCTGGTGACGGTGGACAACGTATACGGGCGGGTCGGCGGCGCCGCTGTTCGAGGGCCGGCTTGCCGGCGCCATCGGAGCCTGGCAGCGGTCCGGGAGGGGGCCGTCGGGCCCCCTCCCATGCTTAGTCGATCTCTTTGGAGCGTGCGGCGCCGACCTTCTTGCGCGCGGCACCGTTCGTCGACCCGTGTCCGTTGCCGCCGAGGGTGAAGGCCGGCTTGAACTCGAACTGGCGCTCGAGCCGCGCCCGCCGTTCCTTCCAGCCTTCCTGGTACTCCAGCTCGTCCTCGTGCAGCGTGGCGGGCTGCCTGATGCCGTGGGCTTGGCGGAACTGGATGGCGAGGTCTGAGGCTTGCCGGCGCACGGAGTCCCACGGCGTGCCCAGCGCGAACTGATCGGAGATCGCGCCGATGCGGCCCGTGTGGATGTTGCAGGAAAGCGTG
>Ga0209824_10002120_pt1 | contig 10514 bp, 4 predicted proteins | sample VDWuncwatermetaG_FD_184124 | JGI IMG/M metagenome (GOLD analysis project Ga0209824, IMG submission 184124) | Wastewater microbial communities from Netherlands to study Microbial Dark Matter (Phase II) - VDW unchlorinated drinking water (SPAdes)... ...
AGAAATGAGCCGCACCATCGAGGCCTGGATGAAAATAGAGAATCTGGAAAATTCCGTGCCTTTTTATAAATTGGCTGTGGACCCCTCTGACCGGCCGGAAGTCGTGCACATTAAAGAGGGCAACTTCTACCTCTCGTTTCATTACGAGAATAACCAGGCGCGCTTAATCAGGCCCATCGTTGACCCGCAGCATATCTTCGGCCCGGTGACTGATTTCTCCTGCCCGCGCCGCTTTTTATCCGAGAAAAAATTCAAGGCGCCCAGGAACGAACAACCGGCCAGTATGACCCCCTGCGCTTTTATGCTTGCTGATGCAGTATTGGAGCCGGGAAAAGAAAAAACATTTTACGCGGTCTCCGGTTATATGAGCAGCCTAAAAACGCTTAATTCCAGCATCGGCAGGATCATTGCGGCCGGCTACCTCACTGCCAAGAAAGACGAAAACAGAAAAGTCATCGCGGAACTGGAAAACAACATCACTACATCCAGCTCCAGCCGGGAATACGACCTTTACGCTAAACAAACCTATTTAGACAATATCATACGCGGCGGCTACCCGCACGTATTCAACTCCGGACAGGTGTTTTACCTGTATTCGCGTAAACACGGCGACCCGGAGCGGGATTATAATAGATTCCTGCTTCAACCTACCTATTTCTCCCAGGGCAACGGCAATTACCGCGACGCCAACCAGAACCGGCGCTCGGACGTCTGGTTCAATCCGGAAATCAAGGAAGAGAATATCGTCTCATTCTTTAATTTAATTCAAGCTGACGGTTTTAATCCGTTAGTGATCAAGGGTGCCGTTTTCACCGCCATAGAAACCGGCCTCGGGGAAAAAATACAAGGCCTGGTTGATGAAAAGTACCTGGCAACGATCCAGGCTTTTGTGAAAAAACCCTTTACGCCCGGCGAGCTGATCATGTTTATAAAAGAAAGGGGAATCGTTCTCAAGGTCACGCGCGAGGAATTCCTGGAAGTGGTCATCTCCTATTGCCGCAAATCCGAGGAAGCCGAGCACGGCGAAGGTTTCTGGAGCGATCACTGGGCCTATAACCTTGACCTGTTGGAAAGCTACCTCGGCATTTACCCGGAGAAATCAGCTGAGCTATTTTTTAAAAAGGGAATATTTACTTTTTTTGATAACATTGAGCGCGTGCGGCCGCGGCAGGAAAAATACGTGCGCTGCGGCAACAAATTCATGCAGCTTCACTCTGTAGCGCTGGATCATGAAAAAAAAGAAATGATCGCAAAACGCACCACCTCCCCTCATCTTGCAAGGACGCAATACGGCGAAGGCCAGGTCTACCAGACGACCCTGATCAATAAAATGCTCTGCCTGCTGGCGAATAAACTGGCGTCCCTGGATCCCTTTGGAGTAGGTGTTGAGATGGAAGCTAATAAACCCAATTGGTTTGACTCTCTAAACGGCCTGCCGGCGCTGTTTGGCTCCTCGAGCTGCGAAACTTTTGAATTAAAACGGCTGGCCCTGATCATTAAAGAGGCGCTGGTGAATAGCAAGATCGAGCGCGTGCAGGTCACCGAAGAAATAGGCAAGTTTCTCACCGGCCTTGAGGCGTTGATCGATGAATATTATGGCGGCGGTCCAGCGGATAAAGATTATCAATACTGGGATAAGAGTTACACCCTTAAGGAAGAATACCGCTCAATAACCAGGCTGGGTTTTAGCGGCCACGAAGAAGAGATCAGCGCCGGTGCGTTGATAAGTATAGCGGATAAGGCCCTGAGGAAAATTAACGACGGCTTGGCTAAAGCAAGAGATAAAGGAAAGGGGCTCTACAGCTCTTATTTTATCAATGAAGTTACCGTTTGCCGCCCCGCAAAAGAATCCTGCATTATGCCGCTTAAATTTGCGCAAAAACGTCTTCCCCTGTTTTTAGAGGGACAGATGCACGGCTTAAGGCTGGCGCAGACTTTGCAAGAAGCCAAGACAATTTATGAGGCAACAAAGAAAAGCCTGCTCTATGATAAGAAATTAGAGATGTATAAGGTTACGGCCCCCCTTGCCGGAATGCCGGAAGAGATCGGCCGCTGCCGCGTGTTTACCCCGGGGTGGCTGGAAAATGAATCCATCTGGATGCATATGGAATATAAATACCTGCTGGAAATGCTCAAGCAGGGGCTTTATGAAGAATTCTACTACGAGTTCAAAAAACTGCTTATTCCTTTTCAGAAAGCGTCCAGGTATGGCCGCAGCATTCTGGAAAATTCATCGTTTATAGTCAGCAGCGCCTTCCCGGAAAAAGACCTGCACGGCAATGGCTTTGTGGCCCGGCTTTCCGGCTCAACCGCGGAATTCCTGCATATCTGGCTGTTGACCAACATCGGGCCGCGGCCGTTTACTTTTGATGCGAAATCGGGACTAAGCTTACGTTTGCGGCCGATTTTGGCCGGATGGATGTTTGACAAGAAAGAAAAAACTTACGGGTTTAATTTCTTAAGCAAGATCTGGGTGACTTATCACAACCCGGCCAGGAAAAATACCTTTGGCCCGAACAAGGCGCAAATCCAGAAGATCATGTTCAACGATAAAGACGGCGCGCTCGTCGAGCTCCACTCCGACACCATCCCCTCCCCCTACGCCCACCAAATCCGCTCCCGCCAGATCAAATACATCGACATCTTCCTCAAATAAAGGGGACGTTCCCCAAGGTGCCACCCTAGCCGATTCTAACCTCTTTATCTACAATATGTTGTAAAGCCTCTATTCTAAAAATAGGTAGCTGTCCCTGACTTTAATTTCCAGTCTGATTTCCTATTTTTCTCTGCCTGAAAGCTTTTTTAGTTCATCCATGAAAATATATTCGACACCGGGCTGCAATTCCTGCGCTTTATATAAATCATCCCACGCTTTATCATACTGACCCCTGTGAAAATAAAATTCTCCTCTGCAAAGGTAAAAAAGCGATTCCTTAGGCAAGTTTGCGATAGCTTTGTTATAATCAACCAGGGAGCTGTCATAATCATTGATTATTTCATATAGGCCGGCACGATCTATATAATCCCACGGACCCATTAACCCTAATTCGATTAAATTAGCATAATCGGCAATCGCTTTAACGGCATCGCCGCTTTTAGAATAAAGTTTTACCCTTGTTCTAAAAAAAACCTCTCTGCGCGGTTCAAGATCTATCGCCTTACCAATATCAATGAGAGCGCTATTCAAATCCCCCAACTCCTGATAGCTCATTCCCCTATAATAAAAAGCATCGGCAAAATCCGGCTTTTTATTAATAGCCTCATTGCAAAAATAAATCGCTTTATCAAAATCTTTTCTATCAAAATACAGACGGATCTTGCCCAGATATGCTTTTATGTAGCCGGGATCGATCTCAATGGCCTTATCATAATCTACGAGCGCGCTTTTATAATCTCTTTTCGCAGCATAAGCATCACCCCTATTGCAGTATGCCGAAGTATAACCATGATCAATCTCTATTGCTTTGGTAAAGTTCGCTATAGCGTTAATCGGATCGTCTTTGTTAGAGTAAATTATGCCCAAATTTTCGCATACCCAGGCCATTTTAGGATCAATCGTTAATGCCCTCATATAGTCCGAAGCCGCCGCGGTAAAATCGCCCTTATTTTGATAGGCTAATCCTCTTTCGGCAACAGCCCAGACATAGTTATTATCTATCTTGAATGCCCGATCAAAATCCTTAATCGCCAAGTCGTATTGTTTATTATCAGAATAAGTTAAGCCCCGGTAATAATAAGCGGACACGTTATTAGGATCTATTTCTATCGCCTTGCTGTAACATAAAACAGCATTGCTGTAATCTTTCTTATTTCTGTAAATATGGCCCTTACCGTTATAAGGTGGGCAAAAATTTGGATCTATTTCAATGGCTTTATTAAAATCTTGGAAAGCCTTATCATATTCGCCTTTGTCGCTATAAAGATATGCCCTGTTGCTGTATGCATTCCTATATTCGGGATCAATCTCAATGGCTTTAGAATAATCGCTCATGGCCAAGTCTATCTGGTTCATGTCTTTATATATAATCCCACGGTTGTTATACGCCCGCTTGTACTTTGGATCGAGTTCCAGTACTTTATTATAATCCGATAATGCTTTCTTATTCTCTTTTATATCCGCATAGAATAAGCCCCTGCAATTATACGCATCTGCGTCATTAGGATCTAATTCAATGGTTTTATCAAAATCGGCGATAGCTTTATCAAATGAGCCGATCTCTTCATAAATATGCGCACGTTCATAGTAAGCGTCCTTGAATTTCGAGTCAAGCTCAATGGCTTTATTAAAATCATTAAGCGCCTCGTTATTCGCCATTTTTCCTCTGAACAGCGTTCCCCTCATATAATATAACTGCGTAGAATATGGCTGTATATCTATGGCATAATCTAAATCACGGATTGCCAGATCAAATTGCCTGATGTAAGCATATGCTCCTGCCCGCATAAAACGAGCTTCGAAATTATTCTCGTTATCTGCGATAGCCTGAGTGTATATGCCAATCGCTTCATTAGCGGTATCCCTTCCGGGTTGCGTTTCTTTAGGCTGTTCTGAATTATAAAACGAGTCATGGGCTCCGTATATATCTAATGGAAACCATAGCACAAGTGTTATCTGTAAAATTAATAATGTAAAATCAATTTTCTTCATTTTTTTGGTAATTTTCGCCATCCATCCGGGATAAAGAAAGAAAAAATACAATAAAGGGGACGGTTCTATTTTTCTGCCTTCGGCGGCCTGCCCCTGACCTCTCTCCTATTTTTTATGCCATAAGACTGCTGATATCTATCGATAAAGGATTGACTGCCGATATATAGCTTATTTTCAATCACCCTTGAGTTTATTATACTTTCATCAACCACGAAATCAACATAGTTTTTCTGCCTTGCGGAAACAGAATCAGACATGCCCAGATAAACAGGGCTGGCTGTGATCAGAGAATCCGGCTTACCCTTTGCATAAAAGTTATAATTGGAGAAGAGGTAGTGCCCGAGATGGTCTACTATGCCAGCTCTAAGATGTGGTAATCCATCAGACAATAATGCAAGATATCGATCTTATTCCCCTGTTTTAATTCAAGCAGTAGATTGTAATACCTAAGCTTATCATTGTCATCATGAAAAACATTCTGCCGGTTATTTCCCCTGCAGATAACGTGCAGGGCAGCATCCAAAGCCATTACTCTTTTAGTCCGTGGCATAAAAATCCCCCCTTCCACTATTAATAGACGCGGAAGGAGGGAAAATCTAACTAAAAAATAGAACCGTCCCCTTTATTGTTGTCAAAGAGCTAGGAGGAATTAAGTACTGTGCCCCCGGAATTTCCCGGAATTTAAAAATAGAGCCGTCCCCTTTATTGCCCTTTATTGTTTTTCATTCCACCAATTGATATATCTTTCGGCTTTTTCTTGCTCACTCATTATTTCAGACCTTTTAATAAGATCAACGCCGGATATCTCCCTGACCGCATACCATAGAAAAAATTGGCTTTCATTCCATGAATTATTTTTACCATCGGTAATTTTTTCAATTAAAAATGGCAGAACAGGCTTACCTAAATTAACTATTCCTCTATACGGTTCACAGTTTATATAATCATCACTTCTTGAACTAACCGCGATATTCGGTTTTTCTATATATTTTAACCATTGGGCATATAAGATTATAAATTTACTTTTTATTATATTCTGATCGTCCTGAACAGTTTGTTTAACCATCATGTCTCCTTGAGTGTTTTCTGCAAATGAATAATTGATACATAAAATAATGGCCGATAACCCAAACAAAGTAATTATATATTTTATAACTTTATTTTTCATAGTATCTTTCTGCTTTACCATAAATATCTCCTTCCAAATCTTGCAGTTTATGCACAATTCGATATGATTGTCCTAATTTACTCTCATACCAATCGCCGCTTATTCTAACAGCACCATGCTGAGGTTGCCCATCTTTAACGAATAATGCGACTTGGCCTTGACTTTCAGAAGTAACTTTGAATCCATGAGAAGCATATAAATTGTCCATTCCGGAAACAGTTTGTGTCGGATTAATCCAACTGCCCGTTTTTCCTAACGTCCAAGCAATACAGTTATAATTCGATGTCGGCTCGCCAGTAATTCTAAATTCACCCAAATTTGGAAATACTTGCTTCAATTGAATAGTTTCTAAAACCGTGGGTTCCCGTCCTAACGAACTTGTACACAACCCCCACAGATCTACATAGTTTATCGGATCGTTGTGGCAATAAAGGTAAGCGTTCGGGCCGTCGTACATCCCCGATGGATCCCTGCTAATGAATCTGCCTATCTTTGGATCGTAGTAGCGGGCGCCGAAGTAGACCAGGCCGGTGGAGTCGGTTTCTTTGGAGAGGAAATTGTTGTGGTTTGTGGTGCTGCCGGATTGAGTGAGTATGTTGCCAAATGCATCGTAGGTGTAAGATTGACTGGTTACGCCGGTTGAATTAGTGAGAGTTGTGACACTGCCTAAGCCATCGTAGTGGTAGTAGTTTTGCTGGGTGCCAGCGGTTGAGCTAATAATGCCCCCTATTCCGCCTGCGGCATTAGGGTTACGGATGTAGCTTGCGGTAGTGGTGCCACTTGAATTACGCTCAAGGATAACACTCATTCCGTCATAGATATAATTGGTGGTAGTGGAACCGAATTTGACGCTTACCCTCTTGCCTTCACCGTCATAGGCATAGATTGCTTCGTCGCCTGCGGCTCCTCGCAATGACACTAGCCTATTCTGACTATCATAGGTAAGGTTGGTAGTCTTACCCTGCTCCTCCTTTCTGGTGAGATTGCCGTTTGCGTCATAGGTGTATTTAATTTGAGTAGTGGTGATGCCGGGTTCGTAGGTTACGTTTATTGTTTTTGTAGAGGTGTTGTCTAAGCTGTCTTTGGCGATCACGGTGATGGTATTTTTGCCAAGACCGAGCGGAATCTGAACGCTAAAGGTATTGCCAACAAGTGTAGCAGTAACGCCGTTTACGGTTATACTTTTTACGCCACTGCTTAGGTCGCTGACTGTGCCGCTAACGGTAATTTTCTTAGGGCCGGATGAGCTGGTAAGGCGGGTATCTTCCTGGATGAGCTGGTTAAGTGAGTTATAAAAGTAACTATAATCGCCGTTATCAATTATCTTGCGGGTACGGTTGCCGGCAGGATCATAAGTATAGGTAATAGAATACGGCGCCGCGGTTGAAGTGCTTGTTTCCTGAATAAGCTGACCGATGACGTCATAAGCATAGGTTATAATACTGCCATCTAATAAAGCGGCTTTGGTCTTCCTTCCTGCCAAGTCATAGGTATAGGTATATTCGGAGAGTTTAGTACTGGGTGCGGCGCTCTTTTGGTTGGTGAGTTTAGTCAGATGGTTTAAGATATCATAGGCATATACGGCTTTTGTGCCATTGGGATAGGTTAAAGTAACCAAGTTACCCGTTGTATCAAAAGCATAGGTGGTGACTTTGCTCTGCGGGTCGGTGATGGAGATGATCCGGTTTAAGGCGTCATAGGCGTATTTGGTGGTTTTGGCATCCGGGTCAACCAGGGTCAGACGGTTACCCACGACATCATAGGTATAGGTAAGAGTATCTTTAGCCAACGGGCCGTCAACTTTTAAAAGCCGGCCTAATTTGTCGTAGGTGTAGGTAGTGGTGCCGAAGGAATCGGTAAGTGAGGTACGGCGGCCCAGGGAGTCATAGACATAGGCTATAGTTGAAGAATCAGGATTGGTGATCTTAACCAAACGATTGAGATTATCGTATTCATACTTTGTAGTCTGGCCTTTAGCGTCGGTAACGCTGGTGCGGTTGCCGGCAGCATCATACTGGTATTGAGTCTTGTTGCCCAAAGCGTCGGTTTGGCTTATTTGGCGGCTGAGCGTATCGTACTCATAAGTGGTCTTATTATTATAGGCGTCGGTAACACAAATTAGATTACCTTCGGTATCATAGTCATAGTTTGTGGTGTAATTTAAGGCGTTAGTGACGGACTTTATACGGTGGTCTTGGTCATAAGTAGTATAAGTAGTCTTGCCTAAGGGATCAGTAACTGCAGTGCGGTTTCCCGCGGCATCATAAACAAAGATCAAGGTAGAATTGTCAGCATAGGTAGTTTTAATCAAACGGTTGAGGCTGTCATAGGTGAATTGCGTGGTGTTGCCTCGCGGGTCTTTTGTGCTAAGTATGTTGCCAACAGCATCATAGGTATTAGTGGTAATGGCGCCGAGGGCATCTTTAATCTGGGTCAGGTTGCCCTGTGCATCATAGGTAAAGTAAGTGCTTTTACCCAGGGCATTCTGGCTGCCGGTAACTTGGCCTGCGGCGTTGTAGGTATAAAAAGTGTTGCTGCCGAGGGCGTCGGTTACTTTTGTCAGGTTGCCTTTTGCGTCATAGGTATTAGTTGTAACATTGCCCTGATTATCGGTGATGGCCTTGACGAGATTATAGGTTGGCTCATAGGTAAAGGTAGCCGCTTTACCCAGGGGGTCCGTGACTTTAGTTAGATTGCCCTTAGCGTCATAGGCCATATTTATAACGCGGCCAAGCTCATCGGTGTGAGTAGTACGGTTATAATCTTTGTCCCAGGTAGAAGTGGACGCATTACCCTTGGCGTCAACGATCTTAGTAATCAAAAGATCGTCATTATAGTAGTGTGTAACAACATTGCCTTTTGAATCGGTAATAGTAGTCTTTTTATTGGCCGGATCAAAACTTAAGGTAGCCCGGCCGAGGTTGCTTTCTCCGCTTGAGGAGGTACAACGGTCGGAAGAATCGTAAGTAAAATAAACCGATTTCCCCAAGGCGTCGATTTTACGGGTGAGATTGTGGTTTACGTCGTATTCGTAATTTATACCTTTGCCTGCCGGATCAGTTACCTGGATAAGGTTAGAATCCTTGTCATAGGCGTAAGTAATATTACGGTTAACCGGATCAGTCAGACGGATTATCCTGCCCTGGCTGTCGTAAGTCAGATTGATCTTACGGCCCGCGCTGTCGATGACGGTAATCAGCTGATTCTGGCTGTTGTAGCTAAGGCTGATGGTGTTGTCATAACGATCCTTAATTTGGGTGAGCTTACCCTTTAGGTCAAAGATGTATTGTTTACCGTCTTTTTTGGTCCAAGTGAAAGCAGTGGCAGACTTGGTTAAAGTAGAATATTCGCCGCGCTGGGAAATATAGCTATTATTATTGGGATTAAAAACAAAAAGATAACCCCTGCCCTCTTCGTCTCTAATTTCCACATTTGAAGCATCAGTATTAGGTGTTAGTTTTACGTTATAACTGTGCGTCCAGCCATATCCTAACGGCCCACCGTAGGTATCGCGGCTGTTATAGGCGCGTGTAAAGGAAAAATTCAGGGATTTGCCTGGAATAGCCAGGTCATTAATAATGACAAACATATTACCGGTAGTAGAATTAATCGGGTCGGCGACTTTTGCCTCGGGGCTGTATAGAGGCCGGCCCAGACGGCTGGTGCTCGGAGGTTCGGGCTGTTTTGCTTCTTGAACAGTAAACTTATAAACAGCCGGCGTGGGGTCCACTGTACCCGATTTATCTTTTGCGGCGACTGAAAAAATATGCTCTCCAACGCTCAGGTTAGTAAATGTTACACTAGTCTGCGTTGTGGGAACCTGTGGTTTATTGTCAAGCTTGTAGAGATAGCCGGAGATACCGACCAGACTAACACCTGTGTACGTGAAAGTGGCGCTCGTAAGGGAAGTATTTTCATCCGGCCCGGAAAGAATATAGGTATCAAAAAGACTTATTATGTTGCCAGTAAAGGTACTGGAACAGGAACCTGAGGCTGAAATTGTAGTTATGCCGTGGGCAACGCGTATCTCCGATGAGTAAGATGCGCTAATTGCCACATTACCGCTGATAGTCTGGCCGCTTACTTTTCCAGTAAAATTGTAGGTAGAGACGATTGTGTCTTTCGAGGTACCTTTGGCGTCAGCATATTCACCCTTGATTGTTCTGATAATTTTAAAACTTACATCATTATTAATAATCTTGCCTATCAAAGATTCTGTTACGGCACTTCCTGGCGTGCTATTATCAGTGCTCCCTCCAGATAGAGTGTCGTCGCCTGTTTGGGAAACATCCACATAAAAGGCCGTGGCGGCAGGTGCCTGTGAATCAAACGGAGATGTATTTGTTCCCGCGCCATCAATAACAACAGTTATCGAGCCGTGAATATCGCACATTAACGGTTCGGAAACAATTATTAACCATTTGCCGGCAACATTTGCATTCGCGGCAAACGCCAAAGTATGACAACATAAGCCGAATATACCTATTATTAGGAATGCTAACAGTAATATCTTTTTCATCTGATCACCTCGCCTTCTTTAGGCGAAGCTATGTCTATTGATGGGCCTTGAGTATCCAGGATTATTGCGGCCGTAACAGCGCTGCTCTCCACTCCGCTGAGATTCTTAGCTTTGACGGTGATGGTGTTTGCGCCTTCAGTCAGGGCGGTCAAGGTGCAAATCCAAGTGGTTGTGGTGGG
>Ga0209824_10002122_pt1 | contig 10505 bp, 6 predicted proteins | sample VDWuncwatermetaG_FD_184124 | JGI IMG/M metagenome (GOLD analysis project Ga0209824, IMG submission 184124) | Wastewater microbial communities from Netherlands to study Microbial Dark Matter (Phase II) - VDW unchlorinated drinking water (SPAdes)... ...
TTATTATTTTTTCATCTGCGTGCGCAGTAAACATAACCACCTGTATATTACTGGAAATTTTCCTGATCTCCCTTAAAACCTCTGCTCCGTTCATTTCAGGCATCATATAATCTAAAATAACAATATCAGGATTCTCGTTTTTTACGGCCTCAATAGCCCCCTGGCCGCTGGAGACCGTAAGCGCATCATAACCCCATCCCTCTATTCTCTGGCCTAAAAGCTTCAATAAATCTAGTTCGTCATCAACCAATAAAACCTTTATTTTACTCATAATCCTCCCCCCCCCCTCTCTTTTTACTCATAGGCTAATAAGATTTAATCGCGCAAATTTTTTAAATATTTTTGGTATCCGTAAGAAGCTATTTATGGTTAGCATTATAGCAAACTAAAACCCTATAAATCAAGAAAAATATACCTTCGCTGCTGATTTATTTTTAAGTAGAGGCCTCTTAAATAACAAGCGATAATCTCTCCTCGCCCAGAAGATTTTCTAAATCTTCGATGAGTTTTTCTGAAGGGGCAACATACAGCCCCTCTCCGACTACCAACTGGACGCGCGGCTTGGCAGGAGTATCTAAATGCAGGTAAACAGGGGTGTTGCCCCGGCAAGAAGCTAACAGTTCCTTTAAACTTTCAAAGATATTTTCGCGCACTCCGGAGAGATTTATCTTCACCCCGGTAATAAGTTTATAAATTTCATCAAACGGGAATAAATCATTGACTATAACTTTAGGGCTATCTTCCTTAAGATTTATAACGCCATGCACCATTACCACGTTATTCAGTTGTATATAGCGGTGAATTTTAGCAAACGCGCGGGGAAACACAAGCGCCTCCACTTCTGCCTCCAGGTCCTCTAACTTTAGTATTGCCATCTTTTCCTGCTTTACGCGCGTAGTGGTTTGTTTGATCTTCGCGATAAGCCCGACTATTTTTATTTCATCCTGGTCATTATGTTCCTGGAGCCTGCCTATAGAAGATGAGGCAAACCTTTCAAGCTGCCTTGCATAACGCGCTAACGGGTGCCCGCTTATGTAAAAACCAAGCATATCTTTTTCAAAAGAGAGTAGCTGCGGTTCGGGCCATTCTTTTACTTGAGGTATGGAATTTAGCGCATTATTATGAAAGCTTATTTTCGCATCCCCTTTGTCAAAAAATGACAACTGCCCTTTTGCTTTTTCTTTCTGGCTGCGCGATGCCAACTCCAAAATCATTTCAAGCGCGGCAAACATCTGCGCGCGCGGCATATTAAAATAATCCAGCGCTCCGCATTTTATCAGGCTCTCCAGAACCTTTTTGTTAGCAAGCCTCAGGTCTATCCTGCTGCAAAGGTCTTCCAGTGAATTAAACTTACCCCCAATTCTCGCAGCTACCAATGACTCGGCTGCGCCCCTGCCTACATTCTTTACCGCTAACAAACCGAACCTGATTGTTTTATTATCAATAACCTTAAACAGGCATTCGCTCTCATTTATATCCGGCGGCAGAACCGAAAGCCCCATGCGGCCCGCTTCATTTACATACTCAACTATTTTATCGGTATTATCCCTTTCGGAAGTCAGCAAGGCAGTCATAAACTCTACTGGAAAATTGGCCTTTAAGTAAGCGGTGCGGTAAGAAATCAAAGCGTATGCGGTGCTGTGAGACTTATTGAATCCATAACCGGAAAAATACTCAATCAAATCAAAAATCTTACTGGCGAGAGTTTCTTTAATTCCGTTCTTAATGCATCCTGAGATAAAGTTATTCCTTTGCCTCTCCATTACCTCGGGGATTTTTTTACCCATTGCCTTACGCAGTATATCTGCCTGGGCAAGGCTAAAACCCGCTAAGGACGAAGCAATCTGCATAATCTGCTCCTGATAAACCATAATCCCGTATGTCTCTTTCAGTATAGGTTCGAGTTTCGGATGCTCATACCTGATAAGGCTAACGTTGTGCTTTCTGCGCATAAAATCATCCAGCATCCCCGACCCTATCGGCCCGGGACGGTATAACGCCAGCAAAGCGACCAGGTCCTCAAAACGGTCAGGCATTAATTTCTTAAGCAAATCGCGCATACCGGAACTTTCAAGCTGGAATACGCCCATGGTCAAAGAAGAGGCTAAAAGCTTATAAGTCTTGGCGTCATCTAACGGTAATTTTTCAATATCTATTTCTTTGCCTTGCCTGGCCTTGACTAACTTTATAGTCTGATCAATTACGGTTAAGTTACGTAGGCCCAGAAAATCCACTTTCAGTAAGCCGATCTTTTCCAGAATGCCCATACTGTAACCGGTGGTAATCTGGCCATCAGTGCTCCTGAATAAAGGCATATAGTTATCCAGCGGCTTATCAACAATAACTACCCCTGCAGCATGCACGGAGGCGTGGCGGTTTAATCCCTCCAGGGCTAATGCGGTATTAATCAACTTGGTGATCTGAGGATCGTTTTTGTAAAGGTTCCTTAATTCCCCTTCACCTTCAAGCGCTTTCTTTAAAGTCATATCTAATTCAGGGGGGATCATTTTGGCAATGCGGTCCACATCAGCGTAAACAATCCCCATTACGCGGCCCACATCCCTGACTACTGCGCGGGCCTGCATTGTCCCGAAAGTAATCACCTGAGCCACATTCTCCTGCCCGTATTTTTTTGTAACGTAATCAATGACCTCCTGCCTTCTTTCATAACAAAAGTCTATATCTATATCCGGCAGCCCTAAGCGCTCAGGATTCAAGAACCTTTCAAAAAGGAGGCCGTATTTTAAAGGGTCTATATCCGTAATACCTAAAAGATAGCTCACCAGGCTTCCCGCGGCTGAACCGCGGCCCGGACCCACAGGAATCCCCTGGCTTTTTGCATAATGGATAAAATCCCAGACAATAAGGAAGTAGCTGATAAAACCCATATGCTTTATGATCTTTAATTCATGCTCAAGTCGTTCTTTAACGGCAGGTGTGCGCTCACCGAACCTAGACTTTATTCCCTCTTCGCAAAGCTTAGTCAAGAATTCCTCTTTATCTTCACCCTTAGGGGGTGAGTATTTAGGCAAGTGCGCCTTTGAGAAATCCAGCTCAAGGTTGCAGCGCGAAGCTATCTCAACAGTATTGGCTATAGCCTCAGGAATATCCTTGAAGAAATTTTTCATCTCCTGCGCCGAAGTAAAATAAAATTCCTGCGTCTGAAAACGCATCCTGTTAGGGTCATCAAGGGTGGTCTGGGTCTGGATACAAAGCAAGGCCTCGTGGGCTGCAGCGTTTTCTTTCGTCAGGTAATGGACATCATTGGTTGCCGCAAGAGGTATTTTTAATTCTTTAGAAATCTTTATCAGGCCGTCATTCACTATTTTTTGCTCCGGGATTGAGTTTGGCTGGACTTCCAGATAAAAATTATCCTTGCCGAGAATATTAAGGTATGTATCCGCGCATTTTAAAGCATCGTTGAAACGTTTCTGCTGCAGCAATACCGGCACCTCTCCTTTAAGGCAGGCGGTTAGTCCTATAAGCCCCCCGCAATACTTAGAGAGCGAGTCCTTGTCAATGCGGGGGCGGTAATAAAATCCTTCGAGGTATCCGATAGAAACTAATTTCATTAAATTCTGATACCCGGTTTCATCTCGGCAAAGTAATATTAAATGATACGCTGCCTCATCGATTCCAACAGGGGACTTATCAGTCCGGCTCCCCGGAGCAACATAAACTTCACAGCCGATAATCGGCTTGACCCCGGCCCTGCGCGCCTCTAAATAAAAATCGATAGCGCCGAACATATTCCCATGGTCGGTAATGGCCAGTGAATCCATTTTATATTGATGGGCAAGGGATAGGATTTCCGCTATGCGGCAGGCCCCGTCAAGCAGGCTGTATTGGGTGTGCAGATGCAGGTGGATAAATTCTGAGCGAGGCATTTATTCCCACTCTATTGTCGCAGGCGGCTTTGAGCTTATATCGTAAACGACGCGGTTAACGCCCTTTACTTCGTTAATGATCCTATTGGAGATTTTTTCCAGGAGTTCATAAGGAAGTTTTACCCAGTCGGCAGTCATCCCGTCGAAACTGTTGACACAGCGTAAGGCCACCACATTTTCATAGGTGCGCTCATCACCCATAATCCCTACGCTTTTTATGGGAAGTAGTATTGCGAATGACTGCCAGACCTGCTCATAGAGGTTTGCGGCCCTGATTTCTTCTATTACGCGCCTATCAACTTCACGAAGCACATCAAGCCTTTCCTTTGTAACCTCACCGATTATTCTTATGGCAAGCCCGGGCCCGGGAAAGGGCTGGCGTTGTATTATGTGGTCAGGAAGCCCAAGCTCCCTGCCTATATGCCTTACTTCGTCCTTAAATAACTCGCGCAGCGGCTCAATAAGTTTTAATTTCATATACGCCGGCAGGCCTCCGACGTTATGATGGCTTTTTATACGCGCGCTCGGAGCCCCAGAGGCTGATATTGATTCAATCACATCGGGATAAAGCGTCCCTTGAGCCAGGTATTTCACGCCTTTCACTTTATCCGCTTCCTCTTCGAATACCCTTACAAACTCATCGCCGATAATTTTTCTTTTTTCTTCCGGATCAGTAACACCTTTTAACCGGGTTAAGAATCTTTTGCCTCTATCCACATAATCTAAGTTTAAGTGGTACATATTGCGGAAGACTTTTTTAATCTGCTGCGGCTCGTCCTTACGAAGCAGCCCGTTATCAATAAAAATAGACCTCAGGTTCCTGCCTATTGCCCTATGTATCAGGAGCGCTGCAACAGATGAATCCACTCCGCCGCTTAAGCCTAAGACAACCTTATCCTTACCGGCCGTCTTTTTTAAGTTTTCTACTGTCTCCTTAATGAATGACTGCATAGTCCAACGGCTAAGGCAACTGCAAATCTTAAACAAAAAATTGCTTAAAATTTGATTACCTTTTTCGGTATGTGTAACTTCCGGGTGAAATTGGACCCCGAATATTTTTTTCTTATGATTTGATATTGCCGCGATAGGGGCGTTCATGGTGTGTGCTGCTATGTGGAAACCAGGAGGCACTTTAGTCACATAGTCCCCGTGGCTGGCCCAACAGGTAAAATTTCCCGGCAGGTGGCTAAACAGGTCACGGTTATCATCTATAAATAATTCCGCCTTCCCATATTCCCGCTCCTTGGTGTGTTTTACTTTTCCTCCAAGGGCATCAGCAGTAACCTGCATTCCGTAACAAATGCCTAATATAGGAATCCCTAATTTATATATTCCTTTATCAGGGCGCGGGCCCTTCTTTTCAACCACTGACGCAGGGCCTCCGGAAAGTATCAGGCCCTTTGGCTGCATTGCGGCAATCTCTTTTGCCGCAGTATTGTAAGGAATAATCTTTGAGAAAACTTTACTCTCCCTTACGCGCCGGGCGATTAACTGTGTGTATTGAGAGCCAAAATCAAGGATTAATACTGTCTGCCTTGTTATAATCTTCTTTTCCGGTTTCTTCTTTTTATTTTTTATTTTTGATTTCACTTCCCCATCCCTACCCTCTGGCCCACCTGAAATATTTTTCCTTCTGTCTGTATGGAAGGCGCGATGATTATCTCAACATAATTCATCTCTTTTATTCTGGAGGCGCCCAAAGACCCCATTGAAGTCTTTAAGGCCCCGATTAAATTCTGGGAGCCGTCGTCTACCTTGGCAGGGCCAAAGAGGATATCTTTCAAGGCCCCTGTTGTGCCTACGTATATGCGCGTGCCGCGAGGCAAATTCACGTGTGAAGTAGCCATGCCCCAATGATAACCCCTTCCCGGAGCTTCTTTTGCCCGGGCAAAACTTGAGCCTATCATCACGGCATCAGCCCCTGAAGCAAAGGCTTTACATATATCCCCACCCCTGTTCATTCCTCCGTCAGTAATTATAGGCACATACCTTCCTGACTTTTTAAAATAAAAATCGCGCGCGCTGGAAGCGTCAACCGTAGCGGTTACCTGCGGGACTCCTATACCTAGTACGCCTCTTGTTGTGCAAGCAGCCCCCGGCCCGACACCTATTAATAAAGCGGCTGCGCCTACCTCCATAAGCCCCAAGGCCGTCTCATAAGTCACGCAGTTTCCAAGGATCACAGGAACGCTTACGGATTTACAGAATTTTCCTAAATCAAGGCTTTTATATTCTTTTGCAATATGTTTTGTTGAGGTAACTGTCGATTGAACTACAAACATATCAGCGCCGGCTGCTATCGCAATCTTTGAAAATTTCTCCGCATGCGCCGGAATACAGCTTACTACGGCTGTTCCTTTTTTATTTTTAATCTCTTTTATTCTTTTAGAAATAAGCCTTTCTTTTATGTGCGTTGAGTATATTGACTGGATTAATTCTGTGGCTTTCTGGGGGGTAGCTTTTGAAATCTGCTCCAGCACCCTGTCAGGATTTTCATAGCGCGTTTGCACCCCATCAAGGTTTAATACTGCTATGCCTCCGAGTTTTGACATCTCCACGCAAAATCTTACATCAACTACCCCGTCCATTGCTGCAGCCAGAATAGGAACCTTGAATTTCTTCCCGCCGATTTGAAAAGTGGTATCTACCTCGTTAGGATTAACTGTCTGCGCACCCGGAACAAGCGCAATCTCATCAAAACCATAACACCTGCGAGCGCGCCTGCCAATACCTATCCACTCTGCCATTTTCCACCCCTAATCTAACTTATTATATTACAATATGTTACAAACTATCAGGTTCTTTTTTATTAGAGTATAATTTTACCTGATATTTATTTTTTGTCAATGTTTTTTTTGGGCCTCGTTATTTTAATTGTAAGGGTAAATAACCCTGTCTTTCTAAGGGTTCCTAAGGGTAGGAATAATATTGCGCATAACTGGCTTTATTTTGGGAATTCTCTGCTTTATAGTTTTCCAGACAAGCTCGTAATCTATGCCAAAGTAAATATGAATTAACTTATCCCGCATTCCAGCCATATCTTTCCAAGGGATCTCCGGATGCCTGCGCTTAATATGTCCAAACCCTCTACAAACTTCTCTATTGAATCCATGGCATTTAATATCTCATTGAGATAGAGGCTATAGTCTCTCATAAGTAGACCGTTTCCTTTAAAATGTTTTCTTTTAGTTCCTTTCTCAGCGCGACCTGAGATACTATATCCACTTTGCGCTTTAATTTCTTCTCAAGAAATAAACTTAAACCTACTAAATCCAACAGATCTGCCTCCTCTTCAAAATTCACTAATATATCAATATCGCTGCCCCTCTTAGCCTCACCTCTGACATAAGAGCCGAAAACTCCCCTTATCTCGGCTTTATACTGCTGCCGAACCCTTTCCTTTAAGTTTTCCAGCATTTTAAGAATCCCATTTTTCTTCATCTTCACCTCTGGAAAATTATAACATACTAGTGATGATAATCAACATTTAATTTCCTTTTTATATGATTATTTTTTCACATCAAAAAAAACGGCAAGCCGGTTTTCATTGCCAGCTTGCCGATAGAGGATAGCTTAAGTGTTAACTTATGGAGTCAAGGATAAGCATAACTTCTTTCAAGGCATTAGAGGTAACTTCTACATTTTCCTCTTGTAACTTGCAGGTATCTACCACAGAAGCGACTATTCCATCCAGATACTCTTTGAGCTCTCCTTTTTGATAGCAGGCAGCTACGTATTCTTTCAGCCGCTCTCCGGAAGGAATAATCCCTGCCTGGAGCATTCTCTGTATCTGGGCTAACTCTTCATTTAGATTTATATTTTCCAGGTTACTTAAGTGCGGCAAACTGAAGTTCAGCCCGGAAAGATTTCCCATTGGCTGGGTAATCATAGTAATTACCCGAAAATCAATACCACCCACCCCTGCTGCCTTTGGCATCTCGCCGGTAGTCTCAGGCGCTGACCGCACCGGGGAACTGGATACGGGATTATTTATCCTTACTATTATATCTCTTGTTCCAGGTATTTCTGACACGCTAACTTCCGACGCAGGATTATTATTAATAGCGCCTTGCCAGCCTCCATCTAATTTTAATCTCTTTCCTTGCATAACAAAGCTGAGCGTAAGTTTATCATAATTTACTACCATCTCCGATTTGCCTAGATCATCTAATAAATTTTTCAAGTATTGAGCCAATTCAAGAGAATTTTCTTCTCCCACCGGCGAGCTGGCGGCGCCTGTTTTTTCTTTAATATAGTCAACTGCTGTGCGAAGAGTGGTAATCTTTCCCATATCTTCATCTGGTATTCCAATGCCAAACTCATCCTCTAACGCCAACACTATTTCTACTGGCTTCATAGAATCCCCACCCAGATCGTCAACAAACGATGCCTCAGGAGTTACTTTTTCTGGATCTACTCCCAGCTGGTCTGCTACTATAGATTTAACCTTTGCTTCCACTGATACCGGAGAGCTGGCGGGTTGCTCAAGCGTTTTAATCTTTTCTTTGATAGCCACCCGTTGAATACCAGTACTTTCCCGTAACCTTTTTTCTTTATCGGTAAATTCCCTATTCAATTGCATCAATAAAGAATCATAGGTTTGGCCGACTTTCTCTACTTCCCCTTCCTTACCATGTATATTTGCACTTGCTGTTTGTTTAAGATTGTCTATTGCTTCTCGTGTATCCATAGCGAGATTACCAAGAGCAATATATTCATTAATATCTAATTGATTCAATTCTTCTCTTAACTTGTTAATCTCCGTTGCCTTGCTATTATCTACCGGCAAGCTGACGGCACCTTTGGTATTTTGCGGGCCGGCAGAGCCTTTGACCTCGTATTGAGAACTATAAGATTTAAATCTTTCTGCAAATAGAATACCAGATTGAACTCTTGCCATATCTCCAAGCGCAAAAGCCTTCGCCAGAGGCTGAGATTCTGGATTACCATAAAAATTTAATTGATTTACCATATAAATAAATTCTTTTTTTGAAGCATAACATATCTTATCCTGATTCACATCAGCATGCATCAAAAATTTTACCGCTTTGCCTCCAGATCCTCTTCTACGATCTAGTTCAGTACCTAATATCATAATGCTTTCTATTCTTGAGGGCCAGTTAATCGTTACTCCTGTACTTATTTCAATCGGCGAGCTGGATTCTTTTGCCAAAGGAACCATCCCATCTCTAATCACCCTGCTAACAGCATCGCTGGGTCCTATAAATACCCCAGTAGGATTAAGAGTCCTTCCGTCAATCCCGCCGCTGAAGTAGCTCCTGATAACCGGGCCCATTACCCCGTTAACCTGCTCTTTGAGATTGTATTCACCCTGGGCAAATGACTTTTTGTATTCTTCAAAATATGTGGTCTTTGACCAGGTGTTTTGGGAGGTTAATCCGTTTAAGTTTCCGGAGTTAATCAGGTTTACATAAACAGGGAGAGTCCCCTTGGGGATGAGTCCCTTCTGTCCGGCAAACTTGTGTTTAAACCAGCGGGATAAGATAAGTGAGAAGAAGACCTGCCTAAGCTGAGCGTAACGTTTGGAGGAGTTAACCTCTTTGGTAAGCTTAGGGATGATGGTTTCGCGAATTAACTGTGAAGAATACTCATTTAGTTCTTTTAAGCGCGGGTCAGTGAAGTTGTAGTCAGCGGAGTTATTAAGATGGTCCTGCTCCAGCATGACTTTTAAGACTCCTTTGTATACGTAGGCAGAATTTGCGTTTTCGCGGATAATCACTTCACCCGGGACAATCCAAGGCCGGGTAAGGGTGGGGATGGTAATTTCGCTTGAATTAAAAAGCTCACCGGCTTTCCGGTATAATTTATTCCAGTATTCCCTTCCTTCAGGGGTTTCCGGAGAGGTGAATTTTGCCACATCCTTCTTAAGCTGCAGGTCTGCTTCTAAGAGAACCTTTCCTACGTCAGTTTCTGCTAATTCTTGGCTGATAATCTCATCCTCTGAATCCGGCCGCAGATTAACCCAGAAATTCTCATCAGGAAGAGCTACTCCTACCAGGAAGTATTTTAAAAGTTCCTGGCCTTGTTCCTTAATCTGGCTATCTTCGGCTTTTTTGAGGGTGCCTTTATCTAAAAGCACCTGGAAATTATCCGTAAGCGGATTATAGGAGAAATAGCGCAGCTGTAACGGCCTGAATTGCTCTGGGCCGGAAAAAGCGCCTAAATACCTTGAAATATCTAACTGGGCGAGGCCCTGGGCAAAGCCTGCCTGCTGAAATATCAGGCTAAAGGCCACTAACAGGGATAAAACCTTCCTTAATGCTTCGCTCTTCATCTTTTCTTCTCCCTTTTAAAAACTCTTTAGAAAGCCCAAAAATAAAAACCGAATTGACCCTTTTTCAATTCGGTTAAACAGGTTAACTTAATAACCTTAACCCTTCTAACCCACCTCCGTTAAGTTAGAAGACTGAAATCCGTGGCAGAACTACTATTGAAAGAAAGTTTACCATATTTTTTGGGTTTGTCAAGTTTTTTTGGGAATTTTTTCTAGTTGCACCTCTATCTCTTTTTTCTCCAGTAATTTATGATAGAGGATTTTGGGGAGAGAGAGCTTAATCCTGATACCTTTTTGGAGGTATTTTATATCTTGAACTTTTC
>Ga0209824_10002124_pt1 | contig 10500 bp, 9 predicted proteins | sample VDWuncwatermetaG_FD_184124 | JGI IMG/M metagenome (GOLD analysis project Ga0209824, IMG submission 184124) | Wastewater microbial communities from Netherlands to study Microbial Dark Matter (Phase II) - VDW unchlorinated drinking water (SPAdes)... ...
AGACGATTCTCTACCGCTCGGCCGTGCCGCACGAGGCGCCGGCCGAGCCCCTGCGCCTCCTCCGCGAGGGCGGCATCGACATCGTCACCTTTACCAGCTCCTCCACCGTCCGCAACCTGGCGGCGATGATGGGCGACGATTTCCTCGTCATTCTGAGCGGCCAAGACGCCGACGCGGAGGAGATGGTATCTTCGCGAAGGAATCTGGGGGGTGGCGCGGGGGGTGCCACCACGCGAGCAGGAATTGGATCACCCCTCTCCCGCGTCGCGGGAGAGGGGCCGGGGGTGAGGGCGCGGCGCCCCCTCATCGCCTGCATCGGCCCCATCACCGCGGACACCGCCCGCGAGCTGGGCCTGCGCGTCGACGTGGTGGCGCCGGAGCACACGGTGCCGGGCCTTGTGCGGGCGATAACACAGGTGCCGAGAAAGGAGAGTTAGAGTGGACAATCAGCATCTTGGCAAGCTGTCTCGGGTTGACCCCAGAACTGTGTGGATCGATGAGCCACGGCAGTTTACGCCATGGCTCGCACGGAACCTCGCATTGCTGAACGAGGCACTAGGTCTAGAAATCGAGCTGACTGGAACCGAGAGGGCAGTGGGCGACTTTGCGGTGGACATCTACGGGAAGGAGGTGGGGTCAGGTCACGAAGTCATCATCGAGAACCAGCTCGCCGCGACTGATCATGGCCATCTCGGCCAACTCCTTACATATGCCTCGGGGCTAGACGCGAAGATCATTATATGGATTTCGCCTCGGTTCCGAGACGAACACAGGCAGGCTCTGGATTGGTTGAATCGCGAAACCTCGGACGCGATTTCCTTCTTTGGAATTGAGCTTGAGCTGTTGAAGATCGACGATTCTGCTCCCGCACCAAACTTCAAGCTAGCTGCCCAACCCAGCGAGTGGCAGAAGGCAGTCAGAACACGTGGAGAACCCGCAGGGCGCCAGTTTAGCCAACGGCAAGTCGACTACCACGATTTCTTTGTCGACCTCGTAGACAGAGTTCATGCCCGTATGCCAGGATTTACCAACGTTCGCCGCGTCGGGTACGAGAGCTGGGTACACTTTGCCACGGGGCGGGGCGGGTTCGTGTTTAGTATCGCGTTCGCGACCGGAAGCAAATTTCGAGTTGAATTGGAGATAGATACGGGAGACTACGCCAAGAATCGCCTGGCCTTTGAAAAACTCATCGCTCAGAAGGAAGAACTGGAGTCGATTCTCGGAGCCTTGGTCTGGGATTTCAAGGAAGATCGTCGGGCCCAACGGGTTTATTCTCATCGTGATGCTTCGATCGATTCGTCCGCCGAGATCCTAAACGACCTTAAGGACTGGGCGATCGAGACCCTATCGAAATTCAGAGATGCCCTCACGCCAAGAATCAAGACGCTCGTCTTGGACGAGCAGGCCCCCATTTCCGTAAACCCATGACCACCACACGCACCCTCCCCCTTGCCTTCCGCCGCCTCCGGCGACTGCGCCGCTCGGAGGCGCTGCGCTCGCTGGTCCGCGAGACCCGCCTGTCGCCCCGGGACTTCGTCTACCCCCTCTTTGTCACCCACGGCCAGAACGTCCGCCGCGAGATCGAATCCATGCCCGGCCAGTACCACCTCTCCGTCGATCAGCTCCGCGCCGAGGCCGAGGAGCTGCGCTCCCTGGGCGTTCCCGCCGTCCTCCTGTTCGGCCTGCCCGCCGCCAAGGACGACCTCGGCTCCGAGGCCTACGACCCCGACGGCATCGTCCAGCGGGCCGTGCGCGCCCTCAAGCAGGTTGCGCCCGGCCTCGTCGTCATCACCGACGTCTGTTTGTGCGAGTACACCTCCCACGGCCACTGCGGCGTCGTCGTGGACGGCGAAGTGGACAACGACCGCACGTTGCCCCTCCTGGCCCGCACCGCCGTCTCCCACGCCCAGGCCGGCGCCGACATCGTCGCCCCCTCCGACATGATGGACGGCCGCGTGGCCGCCATCCGCTCGGCCCTGGACGAGGCCAGCTTCGGCCAGGTCCCCATCATGGCCTACGCCGCCAAGCAGGCGTCTGCCTTCTACGGCCCCTTCCGCGTCGCCGCCGAGTCCGCCCCTCAGTTCCCCGAGCATCGGGGTGGCTACCAGATGGACGCCGCCAATGCCCGCGAGGCGCTGCGCGAGATCGAGGCCGACATCGAGGAGGGCGCCGATATCGTCATGGTGAAGCCGGCCCTGCCCAATCTGGACATCATCGCCCGCGCCCGTCAGCGCTTCGACCTGCCCCTGGCCGCCTACAACGTCAGCGGCGAGTACGCCATGGTCAAGGCCGCGGCCGCTGCCGGCTGGCTGGACGAGCGGCTCGCGACGCTGGAAGTGCTCACCGCCATCAGGCGCGCCGGCGCCGATATCATCATCACCTATCATGCCAAGGAGGCCGCCCGCTGGCTCAGGGATTAGCCACAGATGAACACAGATGAAGATTGGCCGCGAATGAACGCGGATGTAGCGCGGATAGGGGAGACAGGACCCCGAGACGAAAGCCGGTATCCGCACTGGGAGCTTAGCCGCCGGATCCTCGGTGCTGCTTTCGAGGTGCACAACGAACTCGGCCCGGGCTTCTTGGAGAAAGTGTATGAGGTCGCGATGCTGTACGAGCTGAGCCAGGCGGGCATTAGAGCCAAGGCTCAAGCTGAGATCACAGTTACCTACAAGGGCCAGGTTGCCGGCAGCTACTTTGCTGACATCCTGGTCGAAGATCGAGTGATCTGTGAGGTGAAGGCGCTCCAGACGCTAGCGCCTGCGCACGAGGCTCAATTGCTCCACTATCTGAAAGCGACCGGGATCAGGCTGGGCCTTCTGCTCAATTTCGGCGCCGAGCGGGTTCAGTTCAAACGCCTCGTTTTGTCCAAATGACACTATCCGCGAAGAATCCGCGACCATCCGCGGCAAAGAAGTCTGTGGCCAATGTCCGCGCTGTGGCCCTGGACGCCTACGGCACCGTCATCAACTTCACGGAGCCCGACTTCATCGCCACCATGGCCGAGGTCTGCGACCGCCAGGGCCTCCAGGTGGACGCCGCCGACCTCTGGCGCCGCTTCCTGCGCGCTGCCTTCCTGCTCCGTTCCGAGAACCATCACGCGCCCGTCTACCGCCGCTACGACGAGGCCTGGGCCATCCAGTTCGAGCAGGTCTTCCGCCGCCTCCGCCTCCCCGGCGACGCCTGGGCCGCCGCTAACCACCTGAAAGGGAAGCTGGCCAACGCCCCTGCCTTCGAGGAGGCTTATCCCGTCATGGAAGCCCTGCGCTCGGCCTACCGGCTCGCCCTCCTCTCCAACGCCGACGACGATTTCCTGGTCGCCTGCCTGGAGCTCAACGGCCTCCGCTTCGACACGGTGGTCACCTCCGAGCAGGCCCGCGCTATCAAGCCGGACCCGGCGATTTTCCTGCACCTAGCGCGACGGCTGGAGCTGGCCCCGGAGCAGATCCTCTACGCCGGCGACAGCCCCATCCCCGATGTTCTCGGCCCCCGCCAGGCCGGCATGAAGGTCGCCTGGGTCAACCGCCTGGGCTACCGCAGGCCCCGCCGCGTTCCCCCGCCCGACATCAAGGTGAAATCTTTGTCCGAGCTGCTGCCGTTCCTGATCCCATCGGGAAGTACACACGGTGCCTGAGGCTAATCGTAAACGCTCCCGCTCTCGAAAACTCTTCCGGCAGGCGCAACAGCTCATGCCCGGCGGCGTCTCCAGCCCGGTCCGCGCGTATAAGGCCGTCGGCGGCGACCCGCCGCTCATCGCCTACGGCCGCGGCCCCCGCCTGTTCGATGTCGACGGCAACAGCTACATCGACTATGTCTGCGCCTACGGGCCCCTCATCCTGGGCCACGCCCACCCCGATGTGGCCGAAGTCATCGCCTCCGCTGCCGCACGCGGCACCGCTTACGGCGCCACGACCGAACTCGAGATCGAACTGGCCCGTCTCATCCAGGAGGCCATGCCTTCTATAGAGCTGGTCCGCTTCGTCAACTCCGGCACCGAGGCTACCATGTCCGCCCTGCGTCTGGCCCGCGCCTTCACCGGCCGCAGCAAGATCGTGAAGTTCGAAGGCTGCTACCACGGCCACGCCGATGGCCTCCTGGTCCAGGCCGGCTCCGGCCAGGCCACCCTCGGTCTGCCCGACAGCCCCGGCGTACCGGCGTCCTACGCCAGCGAGACCCTGGTCGCGCCGTACAACGATGTCGAGGCGGCGCAGCTCTTGTTCGATGGGCGTGGAGACGAGGTCGCCGCCGTCATTGTCGAGCCTATCGCCGGCAACATGGGCGTCGTCCCTCCTGCCCCCGGCTTCCTCCAGCGCCTGCGAGAAGTCACCGCCCAGCACGGCGCCCTCCTCATCTTTGACGAGGTGATCACCGGCTTCCGCCTCTGCTACGGCGGCGCGCAGACTATGCTCGATATCCAACCTGACCTGACGTGTCTGGGCAAGATAATAGGGGGCGGCCTGCCGGTAGGCGCCTACGGCGGCCGCCGCGACATCATGGAGATGGTGGCGCCCCTGGGGCCCGTGTACCAGGCCGGCACCCTGTCTGGGAACCCTCTGGCCATGGCCGCCGGCGTCGCCACCCTGCGGGCGCTTCGCGACGGCGCCGCTTATCAGCGGCTGGAGGTGAAGGCCATCTACCTGGAGGACGGCCTTCGCCGCGCCGCTGAGGAAGTCGAGTTGCCCGCCCGCATCAACCGCGTCGGCTCCACGCTGACCCTCTTCTTCACCGACGCCCCTGTCACCGATTACGCCAGCGCCAAATGGTCCAACACCCAGCGCTACGCCGCCTTCTTCCGGCATATGCTGGATCTTGGTATCTTCTTGCCGCCGTCGCAGTTCGAAGCGATGTTCGTCTCGCTAGCCCACGGCGATGCAGAGATCGAGGCCACCATCGACGCTGCTCGCGACTCCCTGGCCCGCATCCGCTGACCCTGGTCACGGAGATGTTGTCAGTCCCCTGCGGAGGGGGTATACTACTCTCCGACTTCGCGCCCATATTGTATACGCGATTAAGTAGGTGAGCGCTATGAAGATATCCTGTCTCCAGGAAAACCTGAACAAGGGCCTCTCCATCGTAGGTAGGGCCGTCGCCGTCCGCAGTACCCTGCCCCAGGCATCCCACGTCCTCCTGGCCAGCGACGAGGGGCGCCTCAAGCTGGTGGCTACCAATCTGGAGATCGCCACCACCTGCTGGATCGGCGCTCAGGTCGAGGAAGAGGGCGCCATGACCGTTCCCGCCCGACTTCTGGCCGACTTCGTAGGCTCGCTCCCCAACGACCGCATCGATATGACGATGGCCGCGCGAGGCCGCCAGCTTCACATTAGCTGCGCTCGCAACGAGGCCACTATCGCCGGCATGGACGCCGCCGACTTCCCGCCCGTGCCCGCAGTGGCCGACGGCCTCTCTTTGAGGCTGGATGCCGCGGCCCTCCGTCGCGCCATCGGCCAGGTGGAATTCGCCGCTGCCGCCGACGACACCCGCCCGGTCCTCACCGGCATCCACACCCTCGCGGAGGATAGGGAGCTCACCCTGGCCGCCGCCGACGGCTTTCGTCTGGCCGTCCACAAGCTGGCCCTAGACCAGGACGTGCCGGAGCGGGTGGAAGTGATCATCCCCGCCCGCGCCTTGAGGGAGATCGAGCGCCTCATCGGCGATGAAGAGGAGCCGCTGGAGATGGCCGTCAACGCCGCCCGCTCCCAGGTCATGTTCCGTCTCAAGACTGTGGAGATGGTGGCCACGCTGATCCAGGGCACCTTCCCCAACTACAGCCAGCTCATTCCCCAGGCCTACACCTCGCGGGCCGTCATCGACATTCACCAGTTCCTTCAGGAGACGCGTATCGCCGCCATCTTCGCCCGCGACGGCGCCGGCATCGTGCGGCTACAGTTCGAGCCCGGCCAGGAGGCGGCCGCCGCCAAGATGATAATCTCCGCCCGTGCCGAAGAGATCGGCGACCACCGCGGCGAGATGGACGTCGCCCTGGAGGGGGAGCCTTCGAAGATAGCCTTCAACAGCAGGTACCTCCAGGACGTCCTCCAGGTCCTGGAGGCCCAGCAGGTGGCGCTGGAGACCGTCAGCCCCTCCAACCCGGGCGTCATCCGCCCCATCGGCGCCGACAACTACGTCCACGTTGTCATGCCCATGTTCGTGCAGTGGTGAGAGATTTCACAAGCGTGCCTGCCGGCGAATTCAGATCACCCGCAGCAGCGGTGCCTCAGCGCTCCCCTTGAACCTACGCCCAACGCGGACATGGTCCAGAGACGGCAGCAGCGTGGCGAAGCCCTACCTTCCGCCGTCAGCGACGCAACTACAGGTGCGACCGGGTTACGCCCACCTTTAGACATCCTCCGGAAAGCGGCTGATGTTCACCCCATGGTGAAACACCCGAGAATAGTGATACCTCACGGCCCGGCCATTTGGCCTCGTCTCTCAGGACCCGCTGGGTACACGGCCGGCAAGGGCTCGCAGACCCGTAGAGGGCAGTAATAGAGTCGATCTGGGCAGAGCTCCCGCTGCCTAAAGCAGCGCTGACGGCTTCAACGCCATCTCCGGGTCTGGCCGCACTCGCTTCTCGGCAAGCGATGGCCAAGACGGATAAGGATTCGCGATCAGAAACTTATCATCCGGAGGATTCCACCATGTCCTCGGCGGTGTTGAGCCGGGTGAGCCAATGCGCTTCCAAACTTCCTGCATCTTCTTGAGGGGCAGATCGTCCCGCTTTATGAGTTCCGGAAGATCGTGACAGCAGAACGTCTGGGTCGGCCAGCCCCCTGCTCTCAGGCGACGTTCGAAGGAGTCTAGAAGGTCGGCCTTGGCCTCAGGTTCAACTACCAAGATCATCTTGCCCGGGTGGTCATCATAGTCGCCTAGCGCTCCGCATAACCCGACCCAGTCGCTGAAGCCGTAGGGAAAGCAGGCTGAGAACACGAGCAGGTCGAAAGGTTCCAAGGACGTGCGGCTCAAACTTCCATCAGCCACAGAGCCCTGCTCGTACCGTGCCGACACTCGCGCCCGAAATTGGGAACACTGAGCGAAAGCTATCATCTCCCGGCTGGGTTCTATGCCGAGGAGACTGATATGGCGAGGCGCGTTAAGAAGATCCAGTGCAAGGGTCGTTGCTCCTGTCCCGCTTCCGATATCTAAGACAGTGGTGGGATAGCGATCATCGACAACGGTAAGTAGTGATCCAAGGACGGAGATCACTCTTCTGGGCGTGTACTTCAGCGCGTAGACGAGTGGAAGTCCTGGCATATCGTAGCCGGGCTCCCTTCCCATTGCCAGCTCATCTAATTCCTGTGCCCAAGCAGTCGGAGTTATCGGGGTGTGCCGCGCATGGAGCTGCATCAGATACCCGCGCGCAGCTTCCGCGACCGCTCTGTCGAGCTTTTGGACTAGCCGCCGCCATTCGAAGACGGATAGTCTATCGGATCGGAGCATAGCCGCCCGCGCCTTCGAACAACTTTCGGTCTGGGCCCAGAATCCTCGCGAGTGATTCCCGCGCTCGGCTGTACTCCCTGATCCCCCAGGCATCCTCCCGCGCCTTTCGGAGCGCTTCGCTGGTGCTCCCTGCCCCAAACGATGATCTTTCTGGCTTCAGGTACTGGGTTGAATAGCCATCGGCATTCAGCCCGGCAAGCCGAATGCCGAACGCTTCGGTGTCCCTGATGGGGAGCATGGGAGTGATCGAGACGCCCATCCGGACGCCCGCGTCGCCGACCTGGGCCGCCGCCTTGAAGCGCACGGCTATGGATGGAGCGTGCGGCTCGTAGCGGAGCCGAACGTCTTCAGAGTCTGTGGGAATCGAGAAGTTCACGCGAATCTTCTCGAACTGCTGGAACAGGTCTATGTCTCGTGTAGCCAGCGGGCTCCGAGTTTGAATGGTCAAGCGAGGTTGGACGCCGGATTCGAGCACAGCCTCGAGGATTGCCCTCGTCAACCCGAGACGTCGTTCAATCGGTTGATAGGGGTCGGTCACGCTGGACATATATACGGCGTCGCCTGTCTTCAAAGCACCCGAGTAACAGGCCCGCGCTATGAGTTCGCGGGCGTTTCTCTTGACCGAGACCCACTGTCCCCACGTTTGGCGCTGTCCAGCCGAGGGAGCGAAGAACCTCGCGTAGCAGTATTCGCAGCCGAAGCCGCATCCCAAGTACGGGTTCAGGCTGAACTTATAGCGGCTCAAGAAGCCCGAAGTGGGCGTAAGAATGGACTTGGAGTCAACGTACGCGACGGATGTCCGACCGAATACAGTTGGCGAGGCAGGAAGCTGCACGTCTCGCGGTCCCGCGAAGAGGCGTAGGCTGGCGTCTCTCATGGTGAAAGAGTATCTTTTCTGGCAGAAGAACAGTAGATGAGGATGTCACCGCTTCCGGACGAGGGACCGCTGGGGGCCGTGCTCGGCCAGATGCATCGACTCAGGTAACGTATAAGTGCATGCGGAACGTACATGCCTATGTTCGTCCAGTGGTGATCGCGGACGCCTGCCGCGTTACCACCAGACGATGTCGTCCAGCTCCTCCGACTGGTCGGCCGGCGGCGGCGCCGTCCACAGGTTGGTGGACAGGTACTTCCAGCCGCTGTCCGCTAGCAGCAGCACCATGTTAGCCCGCGACAGCCGCTGGGCCACCTTGAGCGCGGCGTGCAGGACCGCGCCGGAGGATACGCCGGCGAAGATCGCCTCCCGGCGCATCAGCTCGGCAGCGGCGCGGAAGGCCGGGCCGCTGCGCACCAGGATCTTGCCGTCCAGCAGGCCCAGGTCCAGGATGGGCGGAATGAAACCCTCCGCCAGGCTCCGCAGGCCCTGGAGCTGGCTCCCTGGGTACGGTTCCGCGGCGATCACCTGCGTTCGCGGGTTCGCTTCCTTCAGCCGGCGACCGACCCCCATCAGGGTTCCGCCTGTGCCCAGGCCCGCCACGAACACGTCCACCTGCGGCAGCTCCTCCAGGATCTCGCGGCCCGTCGTCTCGTAGTGGGCCCGCGCGTTGTCGGGGTCGGAGAACTGGTCCAGCGACAGCCATCCTTCTCGCCCCGCCAGCTCCCGCGCCAGGTCGATGGCCCGCCGCATACCCTGCTGCGCGGGCACGCGCTCGACCTGAGCCCCGAACGCCGCTAGGCTGCTCATGATCTCCGGCGCCACGTTTTCGGGCATCACCACGCGTACCGTGTAGCCCCGTAGCCGTCCCACCATGGCCAGCGCGATGCCGGTGTTGCCGGTCGAGGCGGCCACCAACGTGTCTCCCTGACGCAGGCGGCCGTCCCGCTCGGCCGCTAGTACCATCTCGCGGGCGATGCGGTCCTTGACGCTCCCCGTGGGGTTCTGCCCTTCCAGCTTGGCGAACAGCCGTACCCCGGGCTTCGGACTGTAATGGTGCAGTTCGACCAGGGGCGTTCGCCCTATGCTCTCCAGGCTATCGGCGTACAGCAAGGCGGCTAGTCGCGGCGGTGTTGGAGGAGCTCATGGCAGCCGCCGTCCCTCACTTCGTACACCCGCGTTGCTACCCGCTCCAGGATGCCCGGGTCGTGGGCTGCGCAGAGTATGGTCCCGTCGTACTTCTCCAGCACCTCGATCAGCTTCCGGCGCGTAGAGCGGTCCAGGTGGTTGGTCGGCTCGTCCAGTAACAGCACGTTGGTCGGCTGGATGACCAGCTTCGCCAGGGCCACGCGGCTGCGCTCGCCCCCGGAGAGCAGGCGTATCGTCTTGAAGACGTCGTCGCCGCGGAACAGGAACTGGCCCAGCACCGACCGCAGCCTGACATCGGGCTCGACGTCGGCCACGGAGCGTACCTCCTCCAGCGCCGTGCGCTCGCTGTCCAGCGCCTCGTCCTGGTGCTGGTCGTAGTATCCCAACCGCGCGCGCTCCGCCCACTGCACGCTGCCTTCGCTTGGCTGAATCAGGCCCGCGGCTATGCGCAGCAGCGTGGTCTTGCCGCTGCCGTTGGGGCCCACCAACACCACCTTCTGGCCCCGCTGCACATGGAGGTCCACGTCCAGCAGCACCACGTTTTCGCCGTAGGCGTGGCTAACGTCGGTCATTATGAGAACGTCGTTCTCCGTCCGGCCGTGCGCCGATAGCTGGAAGCGGACTTCGGCCTCCCGGGGCGGGCGAGCCACGGGTTCGATCCTGGCCAGCGCCTTCTCACGGCTTTTCACCAGCGAGGCCTTCGACGCCTTGGCGCGAAAGCGCTCGATGAACCGCTTCTGCCGCTCCAATTCACGCTCCTGCCGCGCCGCCGCCCGGTCCTGCTGCTGCAGGCGGGCAGCCTTCTGCCTCTGGTACTCCGTATAGTTGCCGGCGTAGCTCTCGATGACGCCCTCCCGCAGCTCCAGGATGCGGGTCGTCACCCGGTCCAGAAACTCGCCGTCGTGGGTCACTATCAAGATCGTGCCGCGATAGGCGCACAGGTCATCGGCCAGCCAGTCCCGGGCGGCGGCGTCCAGGTGGTTGGTGGGCTCGTCCAGCAGCAGGTGGTCGGGGCGCCGGACCAGGACCTTCGCCAGGGC
>Ga0209824_10002125_pt1 | contig 10496 bp, 9 predicted proteins | sample VDWuncwatermetaG_FD_184124 | JGI IMG/M metagenome (GOLD analysis project Ga0209824, IMG submission 184124) | Wastewater microbial communities from Netherlands to study Microbial Dark Matter (Phase II) - VDW unchlorinated drinking water (SPAdes)... ...
GCTGTTGCTCGTCCCGTCGCTGCTCTTCCAGTGGGTGCCTCCCCTGGTTTACGAGCCGCTCACGCGCGACCCCCTGACGAATCTGCAGCAGTTCTTCCTGCCAGCCCTGGCGCTGGGCATACTTCGAATACATCCTGAACAAATCAGCGGCGAACAAACTTGCCTCAAGCCCCCCCGTACCTGCCCTTATCTCCATAATGATATTTTTATCCTTCAGGGCATCCTGGCTGCCGGATGATAATTCCTCCAGTTCCGCCTCCAGGGCGTTCCTGCCGGAGGTCAGCCTCTCCAGCTCCTGCCTTGCCAGCTCCGTAAAAGATTCATCGTGGCCCTTTTCGCTTAAGACGTGTTCAGCCTCTTTGATATCTTTTAATAATTTTTGATATTCGTTGTATTTGTTTAAGAGCTTCGAAAGCTCGGCAAATTCCTTGGCACACCTTTGATATAATTGTGAATTCGCGATAACCTTCGGGTCAGAAATCAGCTGCTGAAGCTCCTCAAGCCTGAGTTTTTTTGCCTCTATATCTTTAAGCATACAGGATTATTTTTTTTCGTATCTCTTCTTAAACTTCTCCACCCTGCCCGCAGTATCAATCAGCTTCTGCTTGCCTGTAAAAAACGGATGGCACTTTGAGCAGATTTCAATCTTTATATTCTGCCTCGTGGACCGTGTGTGGATTACCTCTCCGCACGCGCAGGTAATAGTGGTCTCTTTGTACTCCGGATGAATTTTATCTTGCATTTCTTATGCTCCTTTCTCGTGATTTATCGATAATAAAAACTCGGCATTTGATTTTGTCTTTTTTAATTTTTCAATCAGGATCTGCATCGCCTCTTCGCTGGACAGTTCATTCAGCGCCTTCCTTATCATCCAAACCCGTTTCAGTTCATCCGGGTCCATAAGCAGCTCTTCTTTTCTCGTATTGGAGCGCTTTATATCTATGGCGGGATAAATCCTTTTCTGGAACAGCCCCCTGTCCAGCTGCAGTTCCATATTCCCCGTTCCCTTGAATTCCTCAAAGATAACATCATCCATCCTTGAGCCCGTATCAACCAGGGCGGTAGCAATAATCGTCAGGCTTCCGCCTTCCTCTATTTTTCTGGCGGCGCCGAAAAACCTCTTTGGTTTCTGGAGGGCGTTTGAGTCTATGCCGCCCGAAAGGATCTTTCCTGAATGCGGCATAACCGCGTTATAGGCGCGGGCAAGCCTTGTCATTGAATCCAGCAGGATTATTACATCCTTCTTATGTTCTACGAGCCGCTTTGCCTTTTCCAGAACAATCTCCGAGACCTGAATATGCCTTTCCGGCGGCTCATCAAAAGTAGAACTTATAACCTCGCCTCTCTTGATGGAACGCTGCATATCCGTAACCTCCTCCGGCCGTTCATCTATCAGGAGGACAATCGGCATCGCATCCGGAAAATTGGTTGCTATAGCATTCGTCACCTTCTGCAGCAGGATCGTCTTGCCGCTGTAAGGCGCGGCGACTATAAGACCGCGCTGGCCCTTGCCTATGGGCGTCAACAGGTCCATCACCCTCGTTGATAATTCATTCGGCTCCGTTTCGAGCAGATATCTTTCCTTCGGGTATATGGGCGTAAGGTTGTCAAATAAAACCTTCTCTTTTGCGTCTTCGGGGTTTTCAAAATTCACCGCCTCAACCTTAAGAAGCGCAAAATACCTCTCTCCCTCCTTGGGCGGCCTTATCTGGCCGCTTACGGTATCCCCTGTGCGCAGGTCAAATTTTCTTATCTGCGAGGGGGATATATAAATATCGTCGGGGCACGGCAGATAATTATAGTTTGAGCTCCTTAAAAATCCGAACCCGTCAGGCAGCACCTCCAGGATACCCTCGCCGAATATGAGGCCGTTTTTCTCGGTCTGCGCCTGGAGTATCTTAAATATCAAATCCTGCTTCCTGAGGCCGCTCGCCCCCTCAATAGTCAGGTCCCTGGCGACCTTGTTTAACTCCGAGATCTTCATATCCTTGAGTTTGCCTATCTCTAAATTCTTTTTTTCCGAGCCGTTTGTGGCTGCATTCGCTCCCATACCTTTTCTACCTCTCTTTTTGTTTGTTTTTCCGTCCCATTATTATCTATTACAAAATCAGAAATCCTGACTTTCCTTTTTAAAGGGGCCTGCGCCGTTATCCTCGCCAGAATCTCCGTCCTGGCGAGCCCTGTCTTTTTTCTGCATCTGTCAATCTGCGCATTCCGGGAGGCGTTTACAACCACCAATTTATCCACCAGGCCAAGCAGCCCCGTCTCAACCAAAAGCGGGATATCCAACACTATCATCGCTTTTGAATTTTCCATTTTTATCTCTTCTATCCCTTTTTTTATCTTTTTTATCACATACGGATGGATAATACTATTTAACTTCTTTAAGAGCGTTCTATCTCTGAAAACAATTTTTCCTAATTTTTTTCTATCAATCTCCTTGTTCTTTTTCAAAATCTTTTTTCCGAAGATCTTTACTATCTTTTTATAACATGTGACTGGTGACTTGTGACCTGTGACTTTTTTTAACAGGGTTTCGTGGGCGATTTTATCCGCATCTAAAACTTTTGCCCCAAGGGCCTTAAAGTATTCCGCGACGGTCGTTTTTCCCGTCCCGAAACTGCCGGTTATGCCTATTGTTATCACCTTACCCCGCACCTCGCCTGGCTTGACACAAGCTGCCTATATAATCCAGCGTACTCCTTAGCCGAGCTCTCCCACGAAAAATCATAACCCATGGCCGTCTTAACAAGCTCTTTCCACAACGGTTTATTTTTATAAAGCCCGAACGCCCTGTTAATAGCCGCGTAGAGCTCGGAATCCGAATATTCAGAAAAGGTAAAACCATTGCCTTGTTTTGTCGCCGTGTCAAATTCGCGTATTGTATCGCGCAGGCCGCCGGTTAAACGGACAACGGGTATGGTGCCGTATCTCAAGGCTATCAACTGGCCCAGGCCGCAGGGCTCAAACCTGGAAGGCATAAGGAACATATCGCTTCCCGCGTAAATCTTTTGAGCCAGAACAGCGTCAAATTTCAGGTTTATAGAGGCTTTTTTAGGGTATAACTTAGCTATCTTTTCAAGCAGGACATGATATTTATCCTCGCCGGTGCCCAGAATAATAATCTGCGCCTTTGACTTAAGAAGCTTGTCTATAATAGCGGCTATCAGGTCAAAACCCTTCTGGTCCGCGAGCCGCGATATGATGCCGATGAGCGGGCTGTTTTTATCAGCCTTCAGGCCGCTTATCTTCTGCAGGTCTTCTTTGTTTGCGAGTTTATCTTCCGCGGAATTCGCGTCATAATTCTTCGCTATATGTCTGTCTGTCCCGGGATTCCATATATCGTAGTCTATGCCGTTTAATATCCCGTATAAATCGCAGGACCTGCCCTGCAGCACCCCCTCAAGCCCGTAGCCAAATTCCTTTGTCTGAATCTCCTTGGAATACGCGGGGCTTACTGTGCTTATCAGGTCTGAAAAGACAATGCCGCCCTTCAGGACATTGACCTTATTATAAAACTCCAGGCCGTTTACGCTGAATAAATCCCAGCCAAGGCCCGTCTGCGGAAATTGCGATTTGTCGAAAAGGCCCTGATATGAAAGATTGTGTATGGTCAGCACTGTTTTCACATTGTAAAAAAACGGGTCGTCTTTATATATGGTCTTCAGATACACCGGGATTAACGAACTCTGCCAGTCGTTGCAGTGTATAATATCCGGTTTGTAGTTTATTTTTTTTATCAGCTCCAGGCAGGCCTTTGAAAAATACGAAAACCGTTCAAGGTTATCGGGGTAATCGCCGAATCTGTCCCCGTAAAGTTGGTCCCTGCCGAAATATTTCTCATTTTCTATGAATAATACCTCAAGCGATTTCCCTATAACCGTCTTATTTCCCGCGGCCTTCACCATCTTATATTTAGGCATAACAATCTTAACCTCAAGGCCTAATTTTTCAAGCGCGAGCGGTAAACTGCCGGCCACATCGGCCAGCCCGCCTGTTTTCGCAAACGGCACAACTTCACTTGAGACAAATAATACCTTCACTTTTTACCCCCTCGTGTTTAGGTTATTCCAACTCCAACCAATTCCTACCCACTGATATATTCACCTTTATAGGGACTGTCAGCTTCATTATATTTTCCATCCTGCCTCTGACTAACTCTTTTACCTCGTCCAGTTCTTCCTTCGGGACTTCAAACACCAGCTCATCGTGAACCTGAAGGATCATCAGCGTTTTTAATTTAAGCGCCTCCAGCTCCTTCTGAATCTCTATCATAGCCAGTTTAATCAGGTCCGCGGCCGAGCCCTGTATAGGCGTATTGGTGGCTGTCCTCTCGGCGAAGTTTCTTATATTTATATTCTCGCTGTTTATCTCCGGTATGTACCTTCTCCTGTTTAAAAGCGTGGTCACAAAACCCTGCTGCCTTGCCTCCTCTATGCAATCCTCAATAAAGGTTTTGACACCGGGATACCGCTGAAAATATGAGTCGATAAACACCCCGGCCTTTTCAACCTCTATCCCCAGGTCCTTTGAAAGGCCGTAGGCGCTCATGCCGTAAATAATGCCGAAATTTACTATCTTTGCCTGGCTCCTCTGCTCATCAGTAACATCCTCCTGGCTTACGCCGAAAATCAACGACGCGGTATGGGTGTGGATATCAAGGCCTTCCTTAAAACCCTCTGTGAGCGCCTTGTCTTTTGAAAGGTGAGCCAGTATCCTGAGCTCGATCTGAGAATAATCCGCGGATAATATATAAGAATTCTTATCTTTCGGTATAAAGGCCTTTCTTATTTTTCTTCCAAGTTCCGTCCTTATCGGTATATTCTGAAGATTAGGGTCGCTGGATGACAGCCTGCCCGTGGAGGTCACCGTCTGGTTAAAGGAGGTATGCAGCCTGCCTGTATTCGGATTTATAAGTTTCGGCAGGGCGTCCAGATAGGTGGATTTTAACTTCGCCAGTTCCCTGTATTCCAGGAGGGCCTTCGGAAGGCTGTGTTTCGCAGCCAGTTTGAGAAGGACCTCTTCATCCGTGGACATGCCTGTCTTGGTCCTCTTCACAGGCGGCAATTTTAACTTAACAAATAAAATTTCCTGCAGCTGCTTCGGAGAATTTATATTGAATTCCTGCCCCGCTTCTTTATATATGTCCTTAGTCAGGCCTTCCAACTTCTTCTGCATCTTATCCGACATCGCCTTAAGGTATTCAACATCCAAAGATACCCCTGAAAGTTCCATCCTTGAAAGCACGCCGACCAAAAGCATCTCTACGTCATTAAAAAGGGGCGACAGGCCTTTCTCCTCAAGCTGCCTCTCAAGGATATTTTTGAGCCGGAAGGTCACATCGCTGTCTTCGCAGCAATATTTGCAGGCCTTCTGGGGATCCACCTTATCCATCGTGGTCTGGGCCTTGCCCTTACCTATTAAATCAGTAATATCTATCATCTTATGGCTCAGGTATTCAAGGGCGATAGCGCCGAGATTATGATTCGCCTTGGACGGATTTAACAGATACGAGGCAACCATAGTGTCAAACGATACGCCTTTTAGGCTTATCCCATAATTAGCCAATACCAATTGTTCATATTTTATGTTCTGCCCGATTTTTTTAACCGCCTCATTCTCGAATATCGGCTTAAGCGCCTTCAATACGTAATCCACCCCCAGGCCTGGCGCTGCGAAATCTATGTATTCGGCGCGGCCTTCCTTCCAGCAAAAGGAAACACCGACCAGGGAGGCGCGCAACGGGTCGGAATTCGTTGTTTCAAAATCAAAACCAAACAACTCCTGGGCGGATAACCTCTTCAAAAAATCTTTAAAATCATCCCCGGTAAGAAGTTTATATTCCGCCTTCAGCTCCTTGCGCTCTATCGCCTGGTCAAGCAGCGTCCTGAACTCCAATTCCTTAAACAACGAAACCAGCTTGGCTGAGTCCGGCTCCTTTAATTCCAGGTCAGCGAAACCCACCTTTATCGGGACATCGCAATCCAGGACAGCGAGCTCCCTGCTCATCACCGCCTGATCCCTGTATTTTTTTAAAAGTTCTCTTTTTGATTCCGATTTGATCTTATCCAGGTTATTAAACAGGTTATCAAGGCTGCCAAATTCCGATATCAGCTGGACTGCCGTCTTCTCCCCTATGCCCAGAACCCCGGGTATATTATCGGAGGTATCGCCCATAAGGGCTATCAGGTCTATCATCCTGTCGGGCGAAACCTTAAATTCCTCCCTGACCTTTGCGGCGTCAAAGATAAGCCCTTCTTTATGGGTATTATAAACCTTTATTGTCTCGTTGACTAACTGGAGCGCGTCCTTATCGCCCGTAACAATAAGGGTATCTATCGACTTGGAGGCCGCCTTTTTAGCGACAGTGGCCAGTATATCGTCCGCCTCATAACCAGCCAGCTCAAAGATCGGTATGTTATATGCCTTTAGTACCTCCTTAACCAGAGGCATCTGGCTTATAAGATCGTCCGGCATTGGTTTTCTTGTAGCTTTATAATCCTCAAATTTTTTATGCCTGAAGGTGGGCCCCTTCAGGTCAAAGGCAACCCCGAGGTAATCGGGCCTTTCGTCCTTTATCAATTTATTAAGCATTGTAATAAAACCGTACACCGCGTTGGTAGGCTGCCCCTTGGAGTTGGCGAGGCTCCTGATGGCATAATACGCCCTATAACAAAAAGAATTGCCGTCAATTAGGAATAATCGCTTGTTCATCAGAAAGGCGGGTTAATCTTCCACAGTAGTTAGACGATACTCGGAAAGATGGTCTTCCAGCTCCTTTACACTCCTTGCTACCTCCTCTACCTCCGTTTTTATGATATTTATGTCCGGGATGTCCTTGCCAAGAATTCTCCTCAGCCTTTCAAGCTCAAGATTGGTCATGTTCATAAGGGCCTTTAATTTGTGCACCCTGTTTTTCAAATCGTCGGTCATCTCATTTATAGCGTCCGCCAGGTCCTGCAGTTCATCGCCCTTACGCAAATGTAATTTTATGCTCAGGTCTCCTTTTGCGACGCTTTTTAAAAACTTTTCTATCCTGTAAATGGGCCCCGCCACCCTATGAGAAAGAAATATTGATACCAACGCCACTAGAGGGGCAACAAGAATGATCCTCAGGATAAGCGTCATATTTATCATCCTCATAATAGCCACCAACCTGCCCTGCGGATATACATTGGCTAATTTTTCCCCCATCAGCAGCCAACCGGTATAATAAACTGTAGAACCGACCACCCACGCGACAATAAACATAAAAAGCAGTATCAGCCCCGTATATTTCAGCTGAAATCTTGTCTTTATTAAATAAACTCTTCTTTTTATTTTTGGCGGGTTTTCCATCTTCACTTCCTCCACAGTATAACCTCCCTCTGGATTTCTAAATCCAATGAATCGCCTTTCAGGTCCTCGATAATCTTGTAGGCGATCTCCAGCGGCATATATCTCGTGGACACTCCGCCCAGCCGGGTTATCATGTCGCCTTTTAAGATGCCTGCCTTTTTAAAAGGGCCCTCCTCCTTAATATCAGATACTGTCAGCCCCTCCAGCTCCATACTCAATCTTGCGCCTGTCATATCCTCTGCGCCGCCGAACACGCGCGATTTTTTCACTTCTACGGATTTGTCGCGCGCGATATTAACCCTAATCTCGCTTACATTACTGGCCAAAAATAAGCTGTACACCTCTTCTAGCTGCATATACTTCACCAGCTTTCCCCATATGGAGATAACCTCATCCCCGCCTTTTATACCCTCCTTGCCCGCGGGCGAATCCTTCAAAACGCTGCGGACCTTTATATCCGAGCCCGTATTTTCTATGGCTAACCCGACGCTGTTCCATAATTTATTAATGCTGGCCTCTGTGGCCTTGGCCTCAAAAACTTCACCTGAAACCGCCTTGCCCATTCTCTCCTCGGTATCCTGCCTCAACGCGACTTCTTTTTCCAGATCGGATTCTTTTTTGCGAAACATCACATTGGTGACCAAAGAGATCCCGTCCCGCGCTTCTTTGCTATCAGGGTTTAACTTATATGCCGCCTCGTAATAATACAGGGCGGGCTTGTAATCCCCTTTATCTTTGTATAAAGCGCCTAATTTTACAAAGTCCTCCCATTTTGTATCATACGAGATTCTGTCAATCTCTTTTTTGAAGACCCCTATCTCGCCTTTTTCGGTTGAAAGCACGATCCTGTCGTGATAGTCCTCCACCACCACCCCTTTAAGCTCCTGCCCATCCTTCAAAAGAACCGTATCTGCGTAAAGGCCTTTGGCTATTAAAAAGAGAAATAACGGGAGGATCAGGAAGTATTTCATATCATTTGATTATATCAAAATCATAGAATACATTCAACCTAATTTCTTTTTCACTTCATCAAAGATAACTTTAAGCGGGAGGCCGCTTTTTTTAGCCGCCTTCCTACAATCTTCATATTCCGGAGAAACCGTCTTTATAGAACCCGGCCCGGAATTAATCTTTGCCCTTATCGGGCCGTATTCGGTCTTTACAATTTTTACATGTCTTTCCAATATCTTTCTTCCCGCCTTATAGTATCGTATCCCGGATGATGTTGTCTCTCTCATGATAACCCCGGCCAGCGTATCCAGCTCGCCTTCCCTGGACAAAACCGTAAGAAGCGCCCCCGGTCTTGTCTTTTTCATATACACGCTGGTAAGATAGACGTCCAAGGCGCCTTTTTCAAATAACGCCTCAAACAAATATTCGTAATAAACCGGGCTCATATCATCTATATTGGTCTCTATTACAAAAACCTCATCTTCTCCAAAGGCCTCTTGCCGCGCCTCGCCTATCATAATCCTTAACAAATTAGGGCACTCTTTTATGCTGAAGGCGCCTGCGCCGTAGCCAACCTTTTCGATGTCAAGGCCCGGCCTCGCGTAAAAATCTTTTACCAGCGCGGTCAATATCGCCGCGCCGGTCGGCGTAACCAATTCATATTCTATATCCGAGAATGAAACAGGTTTATGTTTTAGCATCTCAAGCGCGGCCGGCGCGGGCAGCGGAAAGGCGCCGTGCATAGAGGCGATATTTCCTTTTCCAAGCTTAAGGTTCAGACAGTAGAATTCTTTAATACCAAACTCCTCAATCGCTATAGCGGCTGAAACTATATCTATAACAGAATCCAGATCGCCGACTTCATGAAAGTGGATATCCTGCTTGGGCCTGTCGTGCACCTTCGCCTCTGCCGCGGCAAGGGTATCAAAAATCGAGAGAGAACCTGACTTAACCGCGAGGCTCAGCCTGCTTTTGTTTATTATTTTTTTTATGTCTTTTAACGTAGATTTTTTAAAACGGCGCTTGTCGTCTATCTTTACATCAAATTTTGTGCCCTGGATCCCATTGCGGCTCTCCTTATAAGCGTCTATAGTGTAACCCCCGATATTCAAGAGCCTTAACCTTTTTTTAAGGGTGGGCAGTTTAAGCCCCGCGTCCAAAAAAGCGGCAACAGTCATATCGCCGCTTATACCGCTGAAACAGTCAAAATACGCTATTCTTCTCATTTGTTAACCAAACTCGCGAAATACCCCGCTCCGAAACCATTATCAATATTAACCACCGCCACGCCGGGCGAGCAGCAGTTCAGCATCGCAAGCAGCGCGGCTAAGCCCTTAAAACTGGCGCCGTAGCCGATGCTCGTAGGTACCGCTATTACGGGTTTTGAAACAAGACCTGATACGACGCTTGCCAGCGCGCCTTCCATGCCCGCTGCCACAATGATCACCCTTGCCTTGTTCAGCAGGTTTCTCTTGTCCAATAATCGATGAATCCCGGCAACGCCTACATCATATAAAACCTTAACATTATCGCCCATCAAATCCAGGGTAAGGCGCGCCTCTTCAGCCACCGGGATATCGCTTGTGCCCGCTGTTATTATAAGGGCGTAGCCCTTCCTGGCCCGCCGCACACCCCTCTTTAAAAATACCGCCCTGGCCAATTTATTATATTTCAGGCTGGGATATTGCTTTTTAAGCGCGTTATAGCAATCCGGGGAGGCCCGCGTTAAAAGTATCGGGCCTTTCTTCCTCATTAAATTCCCCGCGATCTTTTTTATATGGGTTGAGTCCTTGCCTTCGCAATAAACTACCTCAGGAAACCCTTTTCTTATACATCTGTGGCTGTCCAGCTTGGCGAAACCCAGGTCTTCATACGGCAGGTCTTTCAAAAGATTGAAAGCCTTTTCAACTGAGATTCTGCCCGCCCTCAGCCCTTTTAGGGTCTTTTTAATGGAATTTCTGTCCATAAGCTACGCCCTGGGCCTAAAAAACATAAATAGGAAAATCAAAAATATCGCAATACCTAATATAATATAAATATCATTGGCGCGCAGGATCTCCTTAAACTTTTCCATGCCCGTGACCCTTGAAAACGCCTTGTTAAAAACCCTTTCATCCCCGCTAAAACCTATCTGGCTTAACATATCCCTCAAAATCGCAAGCTCCTCCTTTTTAAACCGCAAAAACTCGCCGGCGATCATATAGCCG
>Ga0209824_10002130_pt1 | contig 10481 bp, 4 predicted proteins | sample VDWuncwatermetaG_FD_184124 | JGI IMG/M metagenome (GOLD analysis project Ga0209824, IMG submission 184124) | Wastewater microbial communities from Netherlands to study Microbial Dark Matter (Phase II) - VDW unchlorinated drinking water (SPAdes)... ...
CAGCCATGATTATCACCAAACAAAATCTCACCGAAGCGGGAATCAAGACCCTAACCTTCAATGCCGACATCATGAAAGACGCCGACGGCAACCACATTGCCGACATAATGGACCAAGCGTTCAAAATGCAGGCGGCTCCAAATGACGGTTTTCAACTCGTTGATGGCAAGCGCAAAACCGATGCCCAGTTTTTTGTGCAAAACGATGGCTGGTTTGTCCGCATTGAATACGCTTACAAAACAGATGGTGAAAAAGTCATCAACAAAGCCGATTTGATGTTCAGCATTTTAGATAAAGATTTACTGACTCAGGCCAAGGCCGATCCACTGGTAGCCTCAGGCGCCATCTACGCTTTTGAAGTCGCCAAATTTTCTGACTCAGTCACGTCCCAATTAAGTGCACAAGCCGATGCCCCCGTGACTTCAGCCAAAGCAAAACGCGCTGCCAAGCTAGCTGACAAAAAAGCCGAGAAAGAAAAACGCCTCGCCGCTCAGCAACAAGAAAATACCAACGCAGCAGCAACCCCCAAGACAAAATCAAATGAAGTCGAAGTGGCCGCTTCTTCTTCTGGCCGCGACTTCTTCTGATGTAGCCCCGACTTCTTTAGCCCCAACGCCTGTCGTGACTTCTGCAACACCGGTGACTCGGGCGCCCGCGTCACTTGAGTCATTCACTTCCATGCGAACAGTGCGGGCAGAGCCTGTTTTACCACCTGTGGTTCAGCCGCCGGTTGTGATGAGTGCACTGTTTGATGCGAATAGGGTGGAAACAGCTTATACGGGTCACAGCACAGCATCACTTGTGCTACCTAAAAATGTAACTGTAACAGGTGTCACCGGCTATAATCTCGATTGGGATTTTACTCAAAACGAATATGGCAAACTGACCATCACACTTAAAAACACACTTCCATCCAGCTCTAGAGATGATGTCATGCAATTCGATTTGCAACTCGCCGATGGATCAAGTGCGCCGGTAAAGTTTGAGGTTATGTATGTAGCCCCTGATAAGACCTATACCAGTGAAGAACTTAGAAAGATAAAAGCTCGACTTGATCAAGAGATGGTCAACAATTCCGGCATCCTAGGTTCGTTCAGCGATAACAGTGAACTTGACTCAGTTTTGGGCACAACAGGCTTAAATGCTAATACGATGAGCGGCATTGGTGGCCTCATTGGCGCCAAAGGCACACAAATGGGATCAGGCGGACTCGGTGGGCGAGGCAGCGGCCTGGGTGGTGGTGGCTCGCCTGACGGGCCTGGTGGATTTGGCACCAAAGGACGCGGGTCGTCGGGCGCTTCCGGTTATGGCAGTGGCGGCGGAAATTTTGGCTCCAAAAGTGAAGGTGGAATTGGAAAACCCTATGGAGATCCGGTTATTGTGGGAGACCTTGCCCGTTCACAAATTGATGCTGTCGTTAAACGCAACATGAACCAGATTCGTTATTGTTATCAACGTGAACTGACCAAAAATCCAGCGTTAGGCGGGAAGATCACCGAAAGATTTGTCATTGTAAATGATGGCACAGTAACTTCTGCAGAAACAAAATCATCCACGATGAATAATGACGCTGTCGAATCCTGCATTGATGGGCGATTCAAAAGATTTCAGTTTCCCATGCCGACTGACGGCGAAAATGTCACAGTGAGTTATCCGTTTATATTTTCGCCAGGGTGAGGATTTCACTGTTCTGAAAATCAGCGGAAGCAAATTTAACTAACATCTGTGCATGACACCAAGAATTTCTCAACCTGAACAACGCAAGCTAGGCGAGCGATATCAGTTTTCGCCTAACGGTGATACGACTACTATTGACACAGAAGCAGGCAATGTCGGCGAAAATAATGCACAAGACACTTATTCCACACGCCCATCGCCAGAAACCGCGCCCACAACCTTACCTATCAATCCCTTATTCAAAACACCGCTCACATTAGCGGACACAGCAGTCTTGAACCCCGTGGCCACAGCCCTCATACACGACTATGCAGAAATGGGGCGGTTACTCATTTCTGATCCTTATCCTCTAGCCTCTAAAAGTTTATCGTTCCAGAAACTGCTCGATGACTTGTACAAAAATCCATTTACCGATTCAGAAACAAGGCTGCCGTTTCGGATTCACAAAGATCCTTTTCATTTTGCCAATGACGATCCGTTTGATACCTTGCCACCTTATGAACTCGACCATGCCTCAGCCCTTCTGGCTGACCTAGATGATCTCAATCAAGGAATCGATGCTTATACAAAATCTAGTTTAAGTCCACATAACCAGCCCCTGTATAAAGCTTTCAGCCGCGTAAAAGCCGCGTATCTTTTCGCGAGACGAGACGATCGTAAAAATAATATTGCAATGATGCATACTGATAAAGGGCGATACGAACAAACTTTCATCGCCCTCGAAACCGAGCTTCAAGCTCTGTCGCACAAAGATCTCACCTACCAATCACAAGCTCGGGCAGCAAGCCGACTGATAAAGCGATTAGATGCATTTGTAAAAAGTCGATACCCCAGTTTTCCCATTCAAAATGACACACTGACACTTTTGATTTCACTCAAAAGCGAGGTTTTTCTGGAATGGAATCGTGTTTATTACACAGGCTTTGTCATCAGTGATTTGCGTTATCCGCAAAATCCTGATGGCGATTTGCCAGAATTTTTCAGATGGTCACCGCCGTCATTATCAGACAACCCTGCTCTCAATACCATTGCCCAGAATATATTTGATAAATCTTCAACTGCCAGTGACTCAATTAACCCTGATCTTAAAGCAAAGACGATCCTCGACACATCGCTGAGCCTTCATCCCCTTACAGAAGAATGCCAAGAAGATGCCTGGGATTTTGCAGGCAATATTAGCGATGCCTCTCAGCCATTGTCAGCAGCGGGCATCAAACTTTTTCCATCCAAGAATAATTTCACCACCAGATCAAGCTTACTGAGCACAGAAATAAATACCAACCTTGGTTTTATTGAACCTATCGAAGAGACAACTGCCGCCACTCAAAAAATAACAGAAGTCGTGCAGAGCCTCTTTGCCGCTGACATTGTGGCCATCAAAAATGACTCGTCGCCGATGCTCCTACTAGAGAAAGACAGATTAAAAACATTTGAATCATTCATCCCTGCAGATGAATGGGATGATGAACTCACTGAGCAAGCCAATCAGATATGGACAACAAGCTTTTCCATTTATTTTGATAATCTCACAGCACTTATCTCCTTAACATTAGCCAGAAGAAAGTCATATGAAGAATTGGCCAGCGCCATATTAACTGATTTTGAAAACCGCTCTAATAAATTTTCGTCAATTCACGAGCATCAATACAGGTTAATTTATCAATCGATAAAAACTACACTCGTCTCAAGGCAATCAGAAATCCTCAAAGCGCTAGAGATGGCGCCACCTGAATATGCCAAAGCGTATCAAGAACGTTTTGATCAAGTCTTTGAGGCGATTTCTCTCATCGCAAACAACCTGACAAAACTAGCACCAGATGAATTCCTTAAGAAAACTGCTATAGAATTCTCAGAGCGAGGTTACCGTGACCACTATGCAGCCGCCACGGATATTGCTCGGCTGGCCAGCTCCCTGAGTCGTATCAAACCCGCTAATCTGGGTGACAATTTGGCCATCTGGCCCGAGTATCAAAGCTTTGTCGGTCAATTAGTCAAAATCGACCCCGAGTACGAAATCCGCTTTTCCATAAAAGGTTTCCTTGAAAATAAAATCGATGCTGGCGCTCTTTATGAAGCCCTCACAGAGGATACAAGTCCGTTACTGCTAAGCCTTCTCAGCCAGTTACTCGAGCCAGATACTATGGAGATGGAAGCGGCGCTGGAAAAATCAGCGCTCATCAAACTTGGACCTGAATTAGCCGAGACTTTTGTAAACCGTCTGCGCTATGTATTCTACAGCATCAAATATCTCGTAGAAGATGCAAAGGCTGACACAGTCATTGCCAAAGCTCCAAATGAATTGGCACCATTACTTGACGATCAAAATATTGATCCCGAAAATGAAACGGCGTTAGTCGCTGCTCTTATCGATTCATTGAACAAGCCCGACTTTATCTATAATCACAGAGACTTCTTATTCCCCTACATCAGTTTGCTCGGCGATGATCGTGTCTATTTGTATCATCCCCGCGAGAGTGACACCAAGCCATCAAACGAAATTCTCCTCCATCACCTAAGATTACTGGAAAGTCTTAACATCTTAGATTCAAGCCTTATCACCGCTATTTATGAGCAGATTCCAGATGGTTCAATCTTATCTGATTCTTCAGTTAGATTTGCCAGTTCGGCCCTTTATCGTTGGCGATTACAATTAGAAAATGGCTGGCCCAATCCCGATGGCACAAGTCCGTTCACAGACAACAGTGATGAAAATGCTAAACCCGATATATACTTCTTACCTGACGGGCTCAATCATCTCAGCTTCGAAATCATCGTTTCCTACTTTCAGCCCAATTGCCCTCTCAGTGAAGCTGAGCGTTTTGCACGGCTCGCATACTTTTTCACCGATTACGAAAATGGCTATTACCGTTATTTTTGCCCCTACGCCAAAGAACGAAACAGTGCTGGCCTCGACATCAAAGCGGTTCGCGACCACACGCTATTTCGGCAATTGATCAGCGTGTTGAAAGCCATTAAAACCACCAATTCAACCGCAGCGCCACTTTGCGATAGACTCACGAAGACTCTGAGTATTTTCCTCAAACAAGATATGGTGGAGCCATTTTGGACGATCACAGATATTGGCAGTCTTGACCCTGCACAGATCGTGCGCCATGAGGCCATACAAAGCTCATCGACGAATGATAATTTTGCCCCAACAACTGAAGAGCGCCTCTCCTCAATATTTTTTAAGACACAATACGAACCCTTCAAGGCGCTACAGGGTGAACAACCTACGCTTGGCAGAGTCAAAGATATCGTGACATCCCTTAAGGCAACAGACTACAGGCCAGCTTATTTTTCTGCTCTGTCGACAGATGCACTCAGACATATTCGCGACAGGATAGTTGCAGTGATGGGCGATCAAGATGGTCGTTTCAATGAAATCGTCCTTTTTCTGGACGCGATGCTTGACCTGCGTGAAAACCCGCAATTTGATCCTGATAATATTCAATCAAGCATCGAATTTGAAATCCAGGCACAAGGCATTTGTGAAAGGTTGAATGAGTTTTTGGACCATCCTGAGACGCAAGAAAAATACCAAGCTCGATTGGAAGAAAACCTTCCTGATGAGTACCAAGACAGTTTAATAGGTTTAAATCAGGAAATTATGGCGGTAGATAAGCAATCGAGGGTAGATTACCTTGCCCTGCTCTACCGTGCCCGAAATCGCCTACTTTTAACCGCGATCGATCCGATATTGGTCGGTGACTCACCCAATGACATTGAAGCTCAGACGGCAGAGATCTTAGGAAGGCTGCATCTTTCAACCGTCATACTTGAAGACACACTCAACAACTTACCAATTCCGCCTGCCCCATCATATTTTGATTGGTTTCTATCGACAGCCAGTACGAATGACGTCAGCTACCTGTATGGCAAACTCCTTGAAATTGCCTCTGGGCAAGCGTTTTTGCCTAAGCGAAAAAGTGAGATAGCTCGCGCGCTGACAGTGCTATCAAAAGATGAGCTAAGAACAATAGCCGATTTGGCTAATGCTCAAAGTGAGGCTTTTGATCCAAGTGCAGACCTAAATCAAATCCAAATCGATGCAAGAACTATCCAGTTTTACGAGTCGTGGTCACCCTCAGAAAAAATCTGGATTCCTGCACTTATTAAAATGCGACTCGCCGCAGAAGAACGTGGCAGAAATGGCGATGACGACGTTTATTTCTCGTATGTCAGTCAAATTGACATTGATCACTATCTAGAAAGTTGCCGGATTGATTCTGCGCTTGATGCCATACGTGTTCTTCAGCCTGATCAAGGGGCCAGCTTAATACTGAGCGATGATGAGGATGAGTTGTCGGAAAATACCGTCGCCTATCTTGCCTCACTGGAACCAAAAGCAGCCCTCCACACAGATACAGAATCTTATGAGCGTAGAAAAAGATTGGCTCTCGATATCTCAGAAATTTCTAACAATTTCACCTTGCCTGATCAGCTTTATATCCTCATGAGACTATCTCAAAAACTGAATCACTTGCCTAATGAAGTCATGCCGGACAATACGATCACTGATTTAAAAACAATAAGTGAAGAAAGCTTTCATCAGAACGTCTGCGACGAGATTTTTGAATCAATAATGACCGAAATAAAATCCCCTTACGAAATCAGGGAAATCTACACCCTGCTCCGCGGCAATTTGGTGGCAAGCTATCATCACAAAATGGATAAATTGGCTGCAGGCCTCAACTGGCATCCCGGCCTCCTCACTCACGAAGCCTCTACCAACGGCTTATCAGAAGCTCAGCTCGACAAATTCTGGAAATGGCTTGAGGACGATTTAGTTACTCAGCCACTTAGTTTCACCACTGAGCAGCTTCCACCAAAGCCAGTTGATGTTTACATACAACAATTTGACGCTGCCTTATCGAGTTCTATCGAAAGCCACGCGTTTAAAGTCTCACAACTTGATATCCCAACAATGGAAATCTTACGCATCACTCTTGACGATCTCATGGCCAATGAAACCGATGGCAACCGTCTAACTCTGGAAAAACTTTATCATAATGCCTTATTTGAACCTTTCGATGCGGAAGATCCAATTGCCAGAGCCATGCACAGCCGCTTTAATCCCAATGGCTACTACAAAAGTGTGCCTGTCTTTAATCTCGCCGATTTGTTTACGCTCGAACATTATTTTTCCTTGAGACACCAGCTAAATTTACCGATCAACGAGGATTCAAATCACCTGCAAAATGTAGAAAAGATTTTGCTGTCTCAATACCAGACCTTAATTGCCAATGACGACACTTTGACGGAAGCATCTATTGAAAGTGATTGGATGAGCCGTGAAGCCATCCAAGGCCTCGAAGAAATATTCCCAATGCTCAACGATGAAGTCACCGCATTCAACCGCATTCACAATCCACCTGTGAGACAAGATTACCAGAGCACAATGGCCTATTACACCGCGCGCCTGCATTCGCGCCCTTGGGAAATTACTACTTTGCAAGACCTGGAACTCTTACAATCAGTTTGGGCATTTGAGGGCACTGCTGACAGTCCAGACATCATGGACACGCTTTTCAAGCCCTACGATACGTTATCATCTACAGATAAGCAGGCCTCTGAATTACTTCATCAGGATTTGCTGACTCAGCGAGCCAACCTCATGCCAGAGCTGCACCAAGCCCGTCTCAGACATAGCCTAGAGCCTAACGATCGTTACTTGGCACGCATTTCTTATCTTGAAACCTTACTCGACCAACTCGATCTATCCATTATCATGACGGAATCAGCAAAGCACAGATTACCCGCCACAATTACAAAATCGGATGCCCTAAGTTTGAAGAATCTTCCTGTGGTTGTTCAAGGGATCATTTCCTCGACTACGAGGGATCAACCGAATGGTGAAGCCATTCAAAAAGCGCTCTCCCATTCTTTCTTCATGACAGAAAGTGGAAATTGGAATCAAGCCGAGATCAATTCAGATGCCTGGGAAATTATCCCTAACTGTTCAACGAAAGAGCTGAATAGTCTGCTCGTTTGCTTGCGCCGCCTTGAAGAAAGTTTAATCGTTTGCCGATATTACAATGGCGATCAATTCATGGAATACCAATCGCTCATGCATAATTTGGCAACTGTAGAAGCTTGGGCCTGGGCCTCGTATCATCAGCGACTAGGCTTGCTGAATCCTAAAAAAGCAAAACATTTAGAAGGAGAACACAAATGACTAATCCTATTCAACCCATTAAATTGCAAGACTACGGTCAGGCAAAGTATGACAACCTCATTCCACTCTACAATGATCAGGCTGTGCCTACCGAACAAGGTAGCCTGAGTTGGATTTTTGACTCCTCATTAGAAGAAATTCGTACCCACACACAGGCACCCCCAATCACTGAAGTTGCTAGCCGTGAACTCGCCTTAAAGACAGCAGAAGATGAATTCACTTCTGCAACCCAAGCTCTTCAACGTGCAGACACTCAATACGCAAAAACAGGAATCAAGGATATCATTCCTAGTCTTGTCTTCATTCCTTATGCGACAGCATATGAGTATTTTCAGGCAGCCTGCCCTGGCGGCGGCGCTGATTTTCCCGATTGCAAACCCCTCCGTGTTCAACAAGTTGGCATCCAAACCTTGCTCCGCAGCAGTTTTGATCAAGGTACAGGTGCATTTGCAACCCTCACCCCCCTCCAACGCTCGCAGCTCTTTCTTCAAGCCAGTGTGGCATCAACCAGCATGAGAGACCACAGTTCTGAAGTTGACTACACCGATTCTGGTTATCTCATGACGGATCTCCATGCTGGCTGGCAAATGCCGCTGAGCAATACCAAGCTCTTCAATGCAATTCCCATGGGTGGGCCTTCGGTCGCCATTAGTTGGTCGCATATTTCTAGCGATATCAATTCTTTTGGATCCAACCGTGATAAAGGCAGTCTCGATATTGGTTGGAAACAACCACTTTTTAACATCCCTCTTAGTGAGAATTCGTTGAATGCTTATTTGTGGCCCAGTGCTGGCATCGGTCTCTCTCATAACGAATTGAATTTTGGTCTCCCACAACTCACATCGTCACAATGGTCGGGGACACTTAGCTCCCAAGCGATTCTTGGTGCTGAACTCTGTTTTAATTCGGGTGTCTGTCCAAGCCTTTACGGCGGCTACGCCTACGACAGGACTCTTTGGGGAGAACCAGATTATCACAATCAAGGCATTGTGGCTGGTGGTGCAGTCGCTTTCCGTCCTTTCAAACTCAAAGCGGATCAAAAATAGGAGCTCAACATGTCATACTTTTCCATGCTGCCAATTTTATTTGCCGCCTGCACATCAGAACAATTAAATAGTGAACATGATTCGCCACTCACGCTTCCCCCAACCGACACATCATCACCTGATACCGACACGGCTTCAACAGACGACACCGGAGTGACAACAGAAAGCTGCACTGACGGCATTCTTGAGAGCAGTCGCCTCCTGCTCGGCCGCAAACTCTGCCTGTCCTTTGAAGATGTCGCCTCGACAGTTGGCCTCACAGATTCTTCGAGCCACACCGGTCTTTCGGTCATTGATTATGATCAAGACAGTTTTCAAGACGTCTTTCTGCTTAACTATGGTGCGCCCAATAGTCTTTTTCGTAACACTGGCTCAGGAACCTTTCAAAATGTAACTGCCGCCAGCGGGCTCGATGGATTTGATAGCGCTGATCCAACATTTTGGCATGACGCGGCTTGGAACGATTATGATGACGACACTGATCTGGACCTTGCCTTGGCCGGATCGGATGGCTGTAAAATTTTTAAAAACAGCGCCGGACATTTTGCGGAACTCATCTCTCCTGATGGATTAGAAAACAATGAACCCTGCAAAGCTGTCGCCTGGCTCGGTTCAGACATAGTTTTTGGAACTATCAACGGTCTACGCCTGCAAACCTATGTTGGAGGCGATTCTTTTACAGATGTCACAAGCACTTCTGGCTTGATCGATATTAACGAAACAGCTGACATTGCCATTGCCGATTACGATGGCGATAGCCGCCAAGACATTGCCGTCGGGAATACGACCGGCAGCAATCGAATTTTCCATAACAATGGCGATCAAAATTTTACTTCACTCGAAGACACTCTTGGCATGACCGACGATAATGGCAATGCCACGACCCACGTCGATTGGGTCACCATGCAGAGCGGTGAATTACCGGCTCTCAGTGTTTCAAAATATGGATCAGACTCTTTCTATGCTAATTTGCAAAATGGCACGTTCGCCGAGCAATCAGACATTTTAGGGTTGAGCGATCCTGGTAACACCTCCACTTCAACCTTTGCTGATTTCCTTAATGAAGGCATCCCTGCTGTTTTTAAAGGGCGCATTGATGCCCAGCCGCTCTTTTTGATTGCCAATCAAACTGAGGATTTGAGCTACAGCTACTACACCGATTACGCCTACCAATTAGGCATGGCGGAGACAGCCATCACCACGGAGAGTGCAGCTATCGATTACGATGACGACGGCAACTTAGATATCTTGAGCGTGGATTATGAGGGGGGAATCCACCTTTATCGCAACCTGACCCACGAAATTGAATGAAAAAGTTTAACGCGTATAGCCACCATAAGCCTCTATTCATTTAGAATCATTCATTTTTTACTAGCATGAGCCCTGCGACAATGTACCTTTATTTGGGTGACAGAAAATATCGATTCGCCTAATGCGATTTTTTAGAAAGACAACAAGATGAGTCCACTCAATAACCTTAAAACACTGCTCGTCCTATCACTCGCCATCGCGCCTAACCTGTCGTGGGCTTACCCAAATATCTCGATTACGAGTGCCGCCTCTCAGAGCATGGAAGGCCC
>Ga0209824_10002131_pt1 | contig 10480 bp, 9 predicted proteins | sample VDWuncwatermetaG_FD_184124 | JGI IMG/M metagenome (GOLD analysis project Ga0209824, IMG submission 184124) | Wastewater microbial communities from Netherlands to study Microbial Dark Matter (Phase II) - VDW unchlorinated drinking water (SPAdes)... ...
CGTAGACACCGAAGAGTCCTTGATCCGACGGGGGGTTTCGAAGGAAAAAATCGCCGTTTTGGGGATCCCGATCGATCCTATTTTTGAAAAGGCAGAGGACCGAATCTCTCTCTCGAAAAAAATCGGCATTTCTCCTCAAAAATTCACTGTCCTTGTGGTGAGCGGCGGCTTCGGTGTCGGCCCTGTGGAGACGTTGGTGTCGCATCTTTTGCAGAATCGAGAACTCCAGCTTCTCGTCGTCTGCGGCCACAACCCCTCTCTTTACAGGCGTCTCAAGACCCGCACGGCCGATGCAGGCCCTCGGGTCGCTCTCTACGGATTCGTCAACAATATGCACGAGCTGATGTCGGTGAGTGATTGCATGGTGAGTAAATCGGGGGGTCTCACGATGTCCGAGGCGCTGGCGAAGCGACTTCCTATCTTTATCCTTTATCCTATTCCTGGACAGGAAACAGGAAACAGGGATGTTCTCCTTCGCCATCAGGCGGCTTTTTCCGTAAGGAATATCCGGGATCTCAAGGAGCGCTTTCTGGATCTGGGCTTTCTCCAGAAAGAACTGGAGAAAATAAAACGCCATATTGACGCATTCCGCCAGCGTCATACAGCAGAACACGTCAGCGCCTACGTGATTGGAGAGAAGAGATGAATCGATCCCCTTCGAAAGCATTGTGTGCGCTGAGGCGGACACTGCGCCAACACCTAGAACTGGAAAGGAGTTTTGGAATCAATACGTTTGAAAGGAAGACCTCTTCGGGGGAAAGGAGGAACGAAAAGGAAAAGAAAGACGTTATTGAAAATAAAACACTAGAGGAGCTGCGTCAGGAGGTCAAACAGTGCGTGAAATGTCCTCTTCACAGAGGACGGACGCAAACTGTTTTTGGCGAAGGGTCTTTTCATGCCAAACTCCTTTTCATCGGCGAGGCGCCCGGGATGGAAGAAGATCTTCAGGGCCGGCCTTTTGTGGGACAGGCGGGGAAACTCCTTACCAAAATTATCGAAGCGATGGGGCTTACGCGCGAGGAGGTTTACATTGCCAATGTCATTAAATGCCGTCCTCCTGGAAACCGAAGCCCTCTTCCCGAAGAAGTCCATTCCTGCACCCCTTATTTGGCAAGGCAGATTGAGCTCATCCGCCCCCGTCTCATCTGCACTCTCGGGAAATATGCGACGCTCGTGCTGGTTCGAAAAGAGGAACCGATCTCAGTACTGCGCGGCAATTTTTATGATTACCAAGGGATTCCGGTGATGCCAACGTTTCATCCCGCTTACCTTTTGAGAAACCCTTCCGCGAAAAAAAGCGTTTGGGAAGATATGAAAAAATTGAAAGCAGCTTTACAAAATTTGAGCGACCGTCTGTGAAGCAAGAGAAGTTCTATGCCCAGATCGTATTTCCATTACCCCTCGACAAATCTTTCGATTACGCAGTGCCTTCTCCTCTGAGAGAAAAAATTGCGATCGGAGAGAGAGTTCGAGCTCCCTTCGGAAAAATGGAGAAGGTGGGGTATGTCATCGGCCTTTCCAAGAGAAGCTTTCTTCCCTCCAAAGCGATCAAGCCGATTTATGCACTGCTCGATGAGGAACCTCTCCTGGATGAAAGACTTCTCGAGCTTTCAAAGAGGATTCATTCCTATTATCTCTGTTCCTGGGGAGAAGCGCTCGAGGCGGTCTTTCCCGCTTCCCTCAAACCCCGCAAAAGGGCTTTTCATGAGGCTCCTCCGGTGGGAGGGCCCCTTGAAACACCCCTCCCTTTGGACGAGGAACAAAAGAATGCTTTCACAAAGATAACGGAGGGCCTCGATCGGAAGACGCCAAAGACTTTTCTTTTAGTGGGAGGATCTGAGAACAGCAAAATGGAGTTGATCTTTCAGGTCATTCAAAACACTCTTGAAAAGGATTTCTCGAGCATTATTCTTTATCCCGAAATTTCACTGGCCAAAGAGGCCGCCGGCCATTTTAAGCGGCGATTCGGAAAAGAGGTTTGTCTTTTTCATAGCGAGCTTTCTCCTCTCGAGCGCTATGACATTTGGACGGCGCTCAGAGGGGGGAGACATCGTGTTGTTGTGGGGACCCGTTCTGCCATTTTCAGTCCGGTCAGACACCTTGGTCTCGTGGTCTGTTTCGAAGAGAATGATACAAGTTACAAACAGGAGGAAACCCCGCGCTATCATGTGAGAGAAGTAGCCCTCATGCGATCGGAGATCGAGAACGCCTCTTTCATTTTGGAAAGCAACACCCCAACTCTAGAATCGTATGCGAAGGCTCTCAGGAACCGCTATACCCTTCTGCAGCTTTCGGAGGAAGATCCGAAGAGACTTCCTCCGAAAGTGAGCGTCGTGGATATGCGGCAGGAGGGAATCGATCGGAAAAGGAAACTTCTTTTTTCAAACTATCTTGAACGACGGATGAGGGGAACCCTTGAGCAAAAAGGGCAAATCCTCCTTTTTCTGAACCGGCGCGGCTTTTCTACCTTTGTACACTGCCAAAAATGCGGGACGATTATCCAGTGCAAGGTGTGCCGTGTTCCTCTTAAATATCATTCCGAACCCAAATGTCTCATCTGCCATTACTGCAATGCCGAAGAGGCGCCTCCGTCCATCTGTCCCGTCTGCCGGCAGAGTTATCTTCAGTATACGGGGGCGGGGACCGAACGGGTTGAAAGCGAGGTGCATCGTCTTTTTCCTGAGGCGAGAATCGCCCGGCTGGATGCGGACGCCATGAAAATCAGGCAAAACAGAACAAGGGACATCGCCGACGCCTTCAGAGGAGGGGAGCTGGATATTCTTATTGGAACGCAGAGGGTGGTGCGGGAGAGGGTTCCCGGAGGAATTCCTTTGGTGGGGATCCTTTCCGCGGACACACTCCTGAATACCCCCGATTTCCGTGCGGCGGAGAGGGCTTTTACGATTCTGAGTCGATTGATCGGTCAGGCAGCGAGGGAAGGGGCGGCGGGGGAAGTGGTGATCCAGAGTTTCTTTCCTGAGCACTCCGCGATCCTCGCATGCGCCTCCCGGGATTACCGCACTTTTTTCGATCAGGAGATCCGCTCGAGAAAAGAGCTCGGTTTCCCTCCTTTCCGGTTTCTTGCGAAAATCCTTTTCCGTGGGAAAAAAGAGGAAACCGTGGCGGCCGCTTCGCGATCCTTCAAAAAAAGCTTGAGCCGCTTTAAAAAGGGGAAAAAGATTTCTCTTCTCGGACCCGCCCCGGCGCTTCTCTCGAAGTCGAAGAAGGACTATGAGTGGCAACTCCTCGTCAAATCGGAAAAGGAGAATCTCGCCGATATTTTGAAAGAACCGGTCAGACGTTTTAAGACCCGTACCGTGAAGATTATCGTCGATATCGATCCGTATTAACCGTACACCGTAAACAGTAAACAGTACACAGGGTGTACGGTGTACAGTGTACGGTTTACGGGGAAAGACAAGGAAGAAATGAAAATCGTTTTTTTTGGTACTTCCTCTTTTGCGATACCCTGCTTAGAGTCCCTTGAAAAGTCCAGCCACACCCTTTTGGCGGTGGTGACCCAACCGGATCAGGTGGGGGAAAGATTTCTGAAACGTCTTCCGAATCCTGTGAAAATGTGGGCTTTTGAGAAACGGATTCCGCTTCTACAGCCCGCCACTCTCTCCGAACCAACTCTTGTAAGAGACCTGAAGGAATCTGCGTCAGACCTTTTTGTGGTTGCCTCCTACGGAAAAATTCTGCCAGCATCTCTTTTATCCATTCCTATCCATGGGGGAATCAATGTGCATCCCTCTCTCCTTCCCCGGTACCGAGGGGCGAGTCCTATTTGCTGGGCGATCCTGAATGGCGACCGCACAACAGGGGTTTCCGTCATCCGGATGGTCAAAGAAGTGGATACCGGCGACATCCTGTTACAAAAGGAAGTGGAAATCGGCTCCCGCGAAGATGCGCTTCAACTTTCAGAAAGGCTCTCCCACTTGGGGGGCGAACTTTTAATGGAAACGCTCGCTCAGATTGAAAAAGGGACACCCGTTTTTGCTCCTCAGAAAGGAAGGGCAAGTGACGCCCCGAGATTTAAAAAAGAGGACGGCGCCATCGACTGGACAAAAAGTGCAGAGGCCCTTTCCCGTCAGATCCGCGCCCTCGTTCCCTGGCCCGGTAGTTTCAGTTATCTCAAAGGCAAAAGGGTCCTCCTTTGGAAAGCAGATCCTGAGGAAGGGGACTCCGGCGGTCGGCCCGGTGAGGTGGTGAGCCTTTCAAAAAGTGGGGAATTCAAAGTGGCCACAGGGAAAGGGAAACTTCTTTTAAAGGAGCTTCAGCTCGAAGGAAAAGAGAGGATGAAAAGCCGGGAGTTCCTGATCGGTCATCCCCTCGTTATCGGTGAAACTTTTTCTTGTAATCCCAGAGATTCGTGATATAATGAAAAAATATATTATTTTCCTAACATGATGCGGAAAGGTGAGTTATGCCAGAATTAAGGAAAGACCCCGTGGTAGGCCGCTGGATGATTATTGCCACCGAGCGGGCCAAGCGACCCACCGACTTTGGAGTGGGTCAGAAGGTCGAGGAAAAGGGGATATCCTGTCCTTTTGATGAAGGACACGAGGGAGAGACCCCCCCGGAAGTATTCACGATCCGGCAGGAAGGATCGAGGCCAAACGGCCCCGGATGGGAGGTCCGGGTGATCCCCAATTTTTCCCCCATTTTCCGGATTGAAGGGGATATCAACCGCAGGGCGAAGGGAATGTATGACACAATGTACGGTGTCGGCGCGCATGAGGTGATTCTTGAGACACCCCACCATATCCGGAGTATGGCGGAACTCGAGGAGAGTCAAGTGGCCAAAGTGATTACTACCTATGCCCATCGCCTGACTGATCTCGAAAAAGATCCCCGCTTTAAATACGTCCTCATTTTCAAAAATCACGGGGAGAGTGCGGGGGGAGGGAATATTCTCCACACGCGCTCGCAGCTGATTGCCATGGCCGTCACTCCCAAACTCATCAAAGAGGAGCTTCTCGGTGCACAACACTATTTTGATTACCGGGAACGCTGTATTTTCTGCGATATGATCCAGCAGGAGATCGAGACGGGGGCCCGGGTGGTGCTTGAGACCGACGCCATTGTCTGTTTCTGCCCTTACGCCTCCCCTTTTCCTTTTGAAATGTGGATTCTCCCGAAACGGCATAGTCCTGATTTTTGGAAAATCTCTGAAACGGAAAAACGGGAACTCGCCTCCGTGATGAAAAGGGCTCTTTCAAATCTTTCCCATGCCCTTCAGGATCCTCCTTATAATTATGTGTTGCACACGGCCCCTTTCCGTCGGGAAAAAAGGGGGTATTGGAAAACCATCGAAGAAGACTTTCACTGGCACTTAGAGATTATGCCGAGACTGACACGGGTCGCAGGGTTTGAATGGGGCTCGGGGGTTTATATCAACCCGACGCCACCGGAGGAAGCAGCTACCTATTTGAGAAACTCAGAGGTTGCAGATGGCACAATTAAGGCGAGATCCCATCACGGGTAGATGGATTATTACGGAAATCGAGCACCCGAAGGGACCGGCCGATTTTGAAATAGAATCTCATCAGAAAAGGAACGGAAACTGTCCTTTCTGTTATGGCAATGAGCACATGACACCCCCAGAGATCGAGGCGTTCCGGGAAAGTGGAACTTCCCGCAATGGCCCGGGCTGGTTTACCCGCGTCGTTCCGAATAAATTTCCTGCGCTCCAGATCGAAGGGAATTTGGATCGGCTCGGTGTTGGGATCTATGACCGGACCAATGGCATCGGCGCCCATGAAGTGATTATTGAAACCCCTCACCACGAGAAGGAACTGAGCGACCTGACGCCGGAGGAGATCCGCCATGTCTTAAATGCGTATCGGCATCGGAGTCTCGATCTTCGGGGAGACAAACGGCTCAAATACATGATGATTTTTAAAAATTACGGGCAGAGTGCAGGGGCGAGCCTCGAACACCCTCATTCACAGCTCATTGCGCTCCCGTTTGTTCCGAAACGGGTTTTGGAAGAGCTAAAAGGGGCGGCGCGTTACTATGAATATCGGGACCGGTGCGGCTATTGCGATATGATCGACCAGGAACTGGAGGAAAACGAACGGGTGGTTTGTCAGAATGCGGAATTTCTCGCCTTCGCGCCTTTTGTCTCCCGTTTCCCTTTTGAATGCTGGCTTCTTCCGAAAGAACATGCCTCGGATTTCAGCCAGATTCAGGATAAAGATCTCGTTCTTTTGGCCGAGCTCTTAAAAGATCTTTTGTCGCGTCTAAAGAGAGTACTCAGAGACCCCTCTTACAATCTGCTTCTTCACACCTCCCCGGTAGAAAATTTCTACGAGGAGAGCTATCACTGGCACATGGAGATTATGCCTCGCTTGACGCAGGTGATGGGATTTGAATGGGGAACAGGGTTTTATATCAATCCCACGCCGCCGGAGGCAGCGGTATCTTATTTACGAGACACTCAAGTTCAGAAGAATGATTGAACGGAGGAGGAAGTGACAATGACACGCGTGGGGATCAATGGATTTGGACGTATCGGACGGAATGTTTTTCGGGCAGGTTTCGGTCGGAAGGGAATCGAATTTGTGGCGGTGAACGACCTACCCTGTCCGACGCAGACGTTGGCGCATCTGTTGCGGTTTGACTCCGTATTGGGGGAATTTAAACACACGATTACGTGGAAGGAAGGTGTTTTGATCGTCGACGGGAAAGAAATGAAGGTGCTCTCCTATAGGAATCCTGCAGAGATTCCATGGGGAGAGCTTAGCGTGGAGATTGTCGTCGAGTCGACGGGAGTTTTCACCGATGGTACAAAAGCCAAGAGTCATCTAGACGCCGGTGCCAAGAAGGTCATTATCTCCGCTCCTGCCAAAAACGAGGATGTCACACTTGTCTTAGGGGTCAACGACTTTATGTACGATCCGTCGAAACACCATATTATCTCGAACGCTTCCTGCACCACCAACTGTCTTGCACCCCTTGCAAAAGTGTTGGATGAAAAGTTTGGAATTAAGAGAGGTATCATGACAACGATTCATTCCTATACGAACGATCAGCGGACACTCGATCTGGTGCATGAGGATCTCCGCCGGGCGCGTGCAGCCGCCCTTTCGATGATTCCAACCTCCACCGGCGCCGCAAAGGCGATCGGAAAGGTCCTTCCGAAACTCGCAGGCAAGATGGATGGACTGGCCATTCGCGTTCCAACACCCAATGTGTCGCTCATAGATCTGGTTTGTGAACTCGACAAGGACACCACCAAAGAAGAGGTCAATGCTGCCTTCAAAGAAGCGGCCGAGGGGCCGATGAAGCATATCCTTGAATATTGCGAACTCCCTCTCGTCTCCAGAGATTTCAACGGTAATGAAAAATCGGCCATCCTCGACGCTCTTTCAACCTATGTGATTGAGAAGCGGCTCGTGAAAGTCCTCGGCTGGTATGACAACGAATGGGGCTATTCGAACCGCGTCGTTGACCTGATCGAGTTTTTGGCGGCAAAGGAAAAAGGAAGTTCCGCCAAGAAGGAAGCGCTGGTCTAGGTGGTTGTTTTCGAAACTTCCATGACTCAGAAACTGACGATCCGGGATCTTGAGATCAGCGGAAAAAGGGTCCTGATCCGTGTCGATTACAACGTTCCGCTCGATGCGTCGGGAAAAGTGGCGGAAGATAGTCGGATCCGAGCCACCCTTGAAACGCTAACGTATGCCCGCCAAAAGGGGGCGAAGATCATTCTGGTCAGTCATCTGGGGCGGCCTGAGGGGCAAGTGGTTGAAACGCTCCGGATGGCGCCTGTCGCAGAGCGATTAGGGAAGATTCTTGATCACCCTATTCAAACGAGTTGTGATTGCATCGGAGAAGAGACGGTTCGAAGCTCTAAAGAGCTGAAACCGGGAGAAGTCCTCCTTCTTGAGAATGTCCGATTTCATCCTGAAGAGGAAAAGAATGACCCCGCATTTGCCAAAAACCTTGCACAAGCCGCTGATATTTTTGTGAACGATGCGTTTGGCACCGCCCATCGGGCCCACGCCTCAACCGTCGGCGTGACGCAGTTTCTTCCTGCCGCCATGGGATTTCTCATGGAGAGGGAGATCAACGCCCTTTCCAAAATTTTGTCTTCACCTGAGAAGCCATTCGCCATGATTTTGGGAGGGGCAAAGGTTTCGGATAAGGTAGGCATTTTGGAAAATCTGATTGATAAACTCGATCTTCTCTTGATCGGCGGAGCAATGGCCTATACGTTTCTGAAAGTTCAGGGGTTTTCCATCGGGAAATCAAAAGTAGAGGAAGGGAAATTGGATCTGGCGAAAACACTTCTTTCCCGGATGGAGAAGAAAGTAGTCCTCAAGCTCCCGGTGGATCATATCACCGCCTCAAGCTCTTTAAAACCGAGTCCTCCGACCCAAAAAATGGTTCGGTTTCGAGAGATTCCTGAAGGCGAATTCGGTTATGACATCGGCCCGCAGACGGTTGAAACATTTCAAGCAGCGCTCCGGAGGGCAAAAACCGTTCTTTGGAACGGCCCCTTGGGAGTCTGTGAGAATCCTCTCTTTGAAAAAGGAACAAGGGACGTCGCCGAATTTCTCGCAAAGCAAAAAGGGATGACAACCGTCATCGGCGGTGGCGATACGGCTGCAGCGATTGCACAATTCGGTTTGACCGATCGGATGACCCATGTCTCAACCGGCGGCGGAGCGAGCCTTGAATTTTTGGAAGGGAAGACCCTTCCCGGCATTATGGCCCTGACGGACAGAACAACAGACCTAAGACAGATGACCAAGAGAAAATGATTATTAGGATGACGAGAAAGATAGTGATCGCCGGAAACTGGAAGATGTACAAAACGACCGAGGAGTCAGTCCATTTTGCGAAGACTCTCAAGTCGGAACTTTCAAAACCGCTCGGGGTCGAGGTGGTTGTTTGTCCTCCTTTTACATCTCTTGTGTCTGTTGCGACGGTCCTTGCCGGAAGCGATATCCGTTTAGGAGCTCAAAATCTCCACTGGGAAGAAGAAGGGGCCTTCACCGGCGAAGTCTCTCCGAAAATGTTAAAAGCCGCAGGGTGCCAGTACGTCATTATCGGACATTCAGAAAGGCGCGCCTATTTCTCGGAGACGAATGCGGTGATTCACCAAAAACTTCGCTCAGCGCTCCGCCACGGACTTTTTCCGATCGTTTGTGTGGGGGAGCGATTGGAGGAAAGGGAAAAGGGGCTCACCTTTGAAGTGGTGGCGAATCATATGAGCGTTTTTCAGGGGATAGAGAAGGAAGAGGCCAAAAGAGCGATTATTGCTTATGAACCGGTCTGGGCGATCGGGACGGGTAAAACCGCAACACCCTTGCAGGCTCAGGAAGTGCATGCCACACTCCGGAAGCTTTTCCGTGAGTCTTTTGGAGAATCGCATGCGGCGTCGGTCCGAATCCTCTATGGAGGAAGCGTCAAACCCGAAAATATCGAATCCCTCCTGGAGGAGCCGGATATCGACGGAGCGCTCGTGGGCGGTGCGAGCCTCGATGCCAACTCTTTTATGAAGATCATTGAAGGGGGTCTTTCAAGGATGAAAGTGAGGGTCTCATGATGGTTTTTCTTGTGATACTGCATGTCTTCGTTTCTCTCGTTTTAATTCTGGTCATCCTGCTTCAGGCGGGAAAAGGAGGGGGACTCTCAGAATCTTTCGGAGGCGCTTCCCAGCAGCTCTTTGGAACCAAAAGTTCCACCTTCTTAAACCGTGCGACAGCTGTTTGCGCAATCCTTTTTCTTGTGACCTGTTTATCGCTCGGAGTCCTTTCCAGCCATGGAAGAAAGTCTCTTATGGGAACAGTTCCTTCAAAATCCTTCAAGTCGACGGTCACGAAAAAAGAGGTACCCCCTGCTAAAGGACCGGATGCAGAGCTTCCGAAAAAAGAAGAAGGGGCGAAAACTCCTGCTTCACCTTAACCGGTTGACGTTTCTCTCCCAAAGACCGCTTGGCGCGGTCTTTTTTTTATTCTTTTTGGCCGCGCTCTTCGGATGTAGCTCTCAAACGACCCCTTCTGAACAAACGTCTGCCTCTTCGGCATTTTCGGAGCCGGCCTATGGCGACAGGTTTGTCACCGGTTCCATCGGCGAACCGAAAAACCTTATCCCGATCCTTGCCTCGGATAGCGCCTCTCAGTCCATTGTCGGAATGGTTTTTAATGGTCTCGTCAAATATAACGAAAAGGTTGAACTCACTGGAGACCTTGCCGAAGGGTGGGAGATCGAACGGGAAGGACTTGACATTATTTTTCACCTCAGACGAAATGTCCGCTGGCATGATGGCCACCCGTTTACAGCGGACGACGTCGTCTTTACCTACCAAAAACTGATTGATCCGACCATCAAAACGCCTTATAGCGGCGACTTCGAAAGGATCGCGCATCTTGAGAAAATCGATGAGGACACGGTGAAAGTGACTTATAAAGAACCTTTTTCACCTGCTCTTTCGAGTTGGGGGATGTCGATCATGCCGAAACATCTTTTG
>Ga0209824_10002132_pt1 | contig 10479 bp, 5 predicted proteins | sample VDWuncwatermetaG_FD_184124 | JGI IMG/M metagenome (GOLD analysis project Ga0209824, IMG submission 184124) | Wastewater microbial communities from Netherlands to study Microbial Dark Matter (Phase II) - VDW unchlorinated drinking water (SPAdes)... ...
GGTATATGGGCAGTTTTCAAAAGCTGTGCGAAAAGCTAACTTCAACCCACCCCAGCCCTCCCTTATCAGGGAGGGAGTCAGGCACTACTTCTCCCCTGACAAGGGGAGGTCGGGAGGGGTTGTTTGACGACTACTGGAAGCCCGATTCCACCACCGAGCTATACCACTTCATCGGCAAAGATATTCTCTACTTCCACGCGTTGTTTTGGCCTGCGATGCTGCAACATGCGGGCTACCGCACACCCACGAAATTGTTTGCCCACGGCTTTCTCACCGTCAACGGCGAGAAAATGAGCAAGTCACGCGGCACGTTTATCACGGCCAAAAGTTATATTGATGCAGGGTTAAATCCAGAATATTTACGCTATTACTACGCTGCGAAATTGAATGGCTCGATGGAAGATATAGATCTGAACCTTGAGGATTTTGTGGCGAAGGTGAATAGTGATTTAATCGGGAAGTACATCAACATTGCCAGTCGTGCATCCGGCATTCTCCATAAACACTTTCAAGGAAGAATCGGGGAAATGGTATTGGGACACATCACCCGAGGGGTTGGATCTACAACTGAAAGTGTTAGCGAATATAGAGATGTAATTTTAGAGAAAGCGATACTATATGCTGAGCCAATTGCACGTGCATATGAGCAACGTCAGTATAGTACTGTGATCCGCTTAATTATGCGGTCAGCGGATGATGCGAATGAATGGTGGAACAGCTGCGCGCCGTGGGAACTTTCAAAAAACTTTGCCAACCCGAACAATCCAGAACGCCTACATCGTGTTTGTTCAGTCATTATTGAATGGTTTAGATTGTTAACTCTTTATATCAAACCTATCCTGCCAGAATTAGCTAAAAATGCAGAAAACTTCTTAGGGCTTAAGTACGAACTCAAGTTCACAGATGTAAACCGCCATCTTCCTGAAGGACACCAAATCAATCCCTATCAACACCTGATGACCCGCATTGACCCTAAACAAATCGAAGCCATGGTCGCCGCCAATCAAGAAAGTTTGAAGCCCTCGCTACCCTCTCCCACCGGGAGAGGGGCTGGGGGTGAGGGAGCACACAAAATTCCACTACCAGAATCTGTTAAAACATTCGCACGCAAACTGCGCCAAGAGCAGACTAATTCCGAATCCTTAATGTGGGGATTGCTTAGGGACAGGAGAATGGGCGGGGCAAAATTTCGTCGGCAGCATGCGGTTGGTGCATATGTGTTGGACTTCTTCTGTCATGAGGCCAATCTCGCGATTGAGTTAGATGGTGGACAACATGCCGAGGCACAGGCCCATGATGAAAAGCGCACAGTGTTTTTAAATTCAAAAGATATTGATGTATTGCGCTTTTGGAATAACGAGGTTCTCGCTGAAACGGAAGCGGTGTTGGAAAAAATTTGGGGTGAGTTGGATTCGCGTAAGGTGATTGTAACGTTGCCGAGTGCCCCCTCACCCTTGATCCCTCTCCCAGAGGGAGAGGGGAAAAATCTTGCCGCTCTGGGAAGCGGCAATGGGATGAGTCCCCTCGCCGAAACTATTTCCATCGACGACTTCAGCAAAATAGATTTGCGCGTGGCAAAAATTATTAACGCTGAACACGTTGAGGGTGCGGAAAAATTACTCAAGCTCACCTTAGATATTGGCGAAGAAAAACCGCGCACGGTGTTTGCGGGCATCAAGTCGGTTTACGATCCCGCGCAACTCATAGGCCGCATGACGGTGATGGTGGCTAATCTTGCACCGCGCAAAATGAAGTTTGGTTTGTCCGAAGGCATGGTGCTAGCGGCTTCAGGAGACGTGCCGGGGCTATTTATTTTGAGCCCAGATGATGGGGCGCAGCCCGGTATGCGTATCAAATAATGGGCGTCGCTAAAAATCCAACTTCCGTCGCCATACTGTGTTGCGCATAAAAAATTACTTCTAACATATCAAACATATGTGTCGGCGCAATTTTTTATTCGCGCCTTGTCTGGCTTAGCAATTTGAATTTTTAGAGGTGTCCTAATATGCATAGCTACTTTAGCTATAAGCAATTTTCACGTTAGATTTGTTCAATAATTTTTCCAGGCCATTCATCAAATCTTGATGAGGTGTCACGCGCCAATCCTCGCCCAGCTTGAGTGGTACGCTGCCAGAGGCGTTACTGTAATTAAGCACCAGCGGGCATTTTCCATCGCGATAGGGTTGTAGTAATTCAACCAATTGCGGCACGCTGATTCTGCTATCTGAACGGACATTTAGCTCTAAGCGTTTTGCAAAAGTAGAGCGTGCCGAGGCGAGGTCAAATAATTCTTCACCACTCACGCGCACATTGCCAGAATACTCGTCCAGACTGGCTTTGCCGCGCACGAGCAATAATTCATCTTCTTTGATCCACGGTCGGCTGCGTTCATATTCTTCGTTGAACACGGTCATCTCAATTTGCGCGCTGCCATCGTCGAGGGTGATGACGGCCATGCGTCCGCGTCGCGTTTGTTGGATGCGTACGCCCGCTACAATGCCCGCTAACACCACAGGCACGCCACGTTTAGCGTATTGCCCTGAGCCGCCGCCATTACTTTGATTGGATGAATGATGTTGGCTAGAGGCTGGCGCGACAAATTGCGGGGTTAAATCAACCAACTTTATTTTTATAAATTTAGCCAACTCTTCTGCGTATTCTTGGAAGGGATGCCCTCCCAGATAAATTCCCAAACTGGATTTTTCGTGGGCGAGTTGCTCGCGCAAACTCCAGCGCGGCACATCGGCGGTCTGCACCAACAACACCGCATCAGCATCCTCATTGCTAAATAAACTATTTTGATTGATGGCGCGCGCTTGTTGATCGGCGTGGGTGAGCGCGGCATCGACCGAGGCCATTAGCGCGGCGCGATGATTGTTAATGCTATCAAACGCGCCCGCTTTGATGAGCGCCTCGACCGTGCGCCGATTAACCGCGCGCTTATCCACGCGCCGACAAAAATCAAATAAATCTTTGTATACGCCTTGCTCGCGAGCTTTGACAATGCTGTTAATCGCCGATTCGCCCGTGCCTTTAATCGCGCCTAAGCCGTAAGCGATGGTTTGCTCATCGACGGGTGAAAATGCGTAACCCGAACTATTAACATCCGGCAGCAAAATGCGGATGTTTTGTTGCAGCGCATCCGCATAAAAAATGCTGACTTTTTCGGTGTTGTCGAGGTCACCCGACAGCGTCGCCGCCATAAATGCCGCTGGGTGGTTAGCTTTGAGATACGCGGTTTGATAGGCTACCAGCGCGTAAGCGGCAGCGTGAGATTTATTAAATCCATAGCCGGCGAATTTTTCCATCATGTCAAACAAGCTACCCGCGCGCTCTTTAGCCGTGCCATGTTGCACTGCACCGTCTATAAATTTCTCACGCTGCAGTGCCATTTCTTCGGCCTTCTTTTTACCCATCGCACGACGCAATAAATCAGCCTCGCCCAAGCTATAGCCACCGACGATTTGCGCCATTTGCATGACCTGTTCTTGATACACCATGATGCCGAAAGTCTCGCGCAACACAGGCTCAACGGCGGGATGTGGGTAGTCAAACTTTTCGCCGTGTTTGCGCCGAATAAAATCAGGAATCAAATCCATCGGGCCGGGACGATACAGTGCGACCAAGGCGATGATGTCCTCAAAACGATCTGGCTTAGCGCGCACCAACATGTCTTTCATGCCACGCGATTCCAACTGAAACACGGCAGTGGTGTTGCTCTTTTTTAGCAGCTCATAAGTCGCGGCATCGTCTAGTGGCAGCGTTTCCAATATGAGTGGGGGATTATTTTTGTGCAGCTTATTAACATGCCGCACTGCCCAATCAATAATCGTCAGCGTGCGTAGGCCGAGAAAATCGAACTTGACCAAGCCGATAGATTCCACGTCATCTTTATCAAATTGGCTGATGCCTTTATCGCTGCCTTCGGCGTAATACAGCGGGCAAAAATCGGTCAGTTTGCCCGGCGCAATCAGCACGCCACCCGCGTGCATACCCACGTTGCGGGTTAAGTCTTCCAGCCGCTCGCCTAATTCTAGTAGCTCTTCCACGCCTTCTTCGCTGCTGATAATGGCGTTAAATTCCGGCTCTATTTCGCGCGCTTTTTTGAGCGCGACTGGCTTCACACCTTCTAGTGGCACCAGCTTGGATAAGCGATCACACAGCCCGTAAGGAAAGTCCAACACGCGCCCTACGTCGCGGATAACGGCCTTGGAAGACAGTGTGCCGAAGGTGGTAATTTGTGAAACGCACTGCGCGCCATATTTATTTTTGACATATTCGATCACGCGCTCGCGCCCATCCTGACAAAAATCTATATCGAAGTCGGGCATGGAAACGCGCTCTGGATTTAAAAAACGCTCGAACAATAAACCATACTGCAGCGGATCCAGATCGGTAATGCCCAAGCTATATGCCACCAGCGAGCCAGCACCCGAGCCACGTCCGGGGCCGACGGGGACATTATTATTTTTTGCCCAGCGAATAAAATCCGCGACGATTAGAAAATATCCCGGAAAACCCATCTTGCAAATCGTGACAATTTCAAAGGCCAAGCGCGCCGCATATTCCGGCATTTTTTCTGCACGCAAGTTCTCATCTGCATACAAGTGCAACATGCGTTCTTGCAAGCCGCGCTCAGATTCGGCGCGTAAAAAATCTTCTAGCGTGACCCCTGATGCCGTGGGAAAGTCCGGCAGATGCGGCTTGCCAAGAGTCAACGAAAGATTACACCGCTTGGCAATCTCGACACTATTTTGCAAAGCCTCTGGCAGGTCGGCAAACAGCACAGCCATTTCAGCTTGTGTTTTGAAATATTGCTGTGCGGTGAATTGGCGCACGCGACGCTTATCGTTCAACACATACCCTTCGGCAATACACACGCGTACTTCGTGCGCTTTATAATCATCGCGCGTTAAGAATTGTATCGGGTGCGTCGCCACCACGGGCAAGGATAATTCTGCGGCCAGCTTGATGGTGGCATGTATGTGCGCTTCTTCACGCGCCGCACCCGTGCGTTGAATTTCTAAATAAAACCGCCCAGGAAACATGCCTGCCCATGCACTGGCGCATTGCAGTGCCGCAGCGTGATTACCATTTAACAGCATCGCGCCAACATCGCCAAGATGCGCGCCAGATAAGGCGATTAGACCTTCAGTGCAATCACGCAGCCAGTCTTTTTGTAATTCTAGGCGACCACTTTTTAGGCGTGCCACATAGGCTTGCGTGAGTAATTCGCACAAGCGCAAATAGCCCGCGTCGGATTGGCACAGCAGCAGTAAGCGGTAAGGTTTATCGCGCTCGGTTTCGTTGCTGATAAAAACATCGCAGCCGATGAGAGGCTTTACACCAGTAGAACGCGCAGCTTGATAAAACTTGAGCAGGCCAAAAAAATTATTCAAATCAGTCAACGCCAGCGCGGGCATATTGTCTTGCCGCGCCGCCGCCAGCGCATCAGGAATGCGCGTGATGCCATCGACTATCGAGTATTCGCTGTGCAGGCGTAAATGAACAAACGTAGGTTGAGACATGGCGAGGGGAGGGTGAATTTCGAGTGCGATTTTACCACTGTCACACACAAGAGATTTTCAAAGATTTTACTAATTGATAATGCGAGAGAAATTTTGCTGAATCAATGAGGGGTTAGATTGATTTGTTGATTCGTTGGCGCATGGACAAAATCTGAGCAAAACGCTAGAGTCATCAACCTGAGTAATGAAGATTTTTTGAGGGCTTGCAGGGAGATATTTTTTCCGTGCCAGCCTAAGTTGTAGCATGACAAAATGGATTTTAAAGATGAACGAAGAAGACGCAGTACTAGAATTTTTTGCCCAACCAGAAAATTTGCCGTTAGCATTGACGGTGGCCGAGCAGGTAGATGCCAAGCGACAAAAGTTGAACCATGAATTCTGGGTGGCGTTGAGCAAGCGGCTGATAGACGAAAATTTTCCGGACTGGTTTGTGATCACCACGGAAAATCGCAACAAGGCCGACAGTGAGCCAGAAACCTTGGTGGGCTTGTATTTGCAGCCTAAGGGCGATCCGGCGATTCACATTCGCCCGATGATGGAGCAGCAGTATATGGGCGAAAGTTTGCGTATGTATTTTGGTTTGATGTGGAGTGATGCGCCCACGCTCAAACAAAAATCGTTGCCGGAAATTGTCGCGCTGCAACGTGAATTGACGGTCGAGGGTTTTAAAAATAGCGATAGTTTTTTGGCCTGGCAATGGACAACTTTTTATCCGCGCAGTGCCGATTTTTTGCTGCGCTTCACGGGTTCAGAAGAGAGCAAAGAGGAGTTGTTAGAAATTGTAATGGGTAAAATTACCACGCTATTAGCGCGACATGGTGAGGAGATTGCGGCGGCGAATAAGGCTTTGCAGCCTGTGGCACGAACGTTGATGGGGATGCCCGCAGCGGCGGATGCAGAGACGGAAGATGTGTTGGCGGCGTTTGATGAGAAGCATCGCGGCAAACATTCGCACTGAACATTTTCATTGGAAGCCTGCTCATTCGGGTTATCAACAAAAATATTTTAGCTGTTGGGTTACGCGATAGAGCCGCTAACCCAACCTACATGCTGTTTTCCACGGACAGTTAAATTAAGCACGTAGTGTCCCGTCATTCCCGCGTAGGCGGGAATCCAGTCAGAAAGTGCCCCACGTAGCGGAATAAAATTTCAGTGTTGTCCCACGATGCAGGCAAACATTGTGTGCCTAGATTCCCGCCTGCGCGGGAATGACGGGGCGAATGGGTAATCCCAGTTAAGCCGGGCTGATTTAAACCGGATTATCTATATCAAAAAACTGATGTTCTACCCCGCAGTGTTCAGCCAGATGTTGGCCTAATGCCTGCACTCCATAACGCTCGGTGGCGTGGTGTCCGGCAGCGATAAAAGCCACGCCAGCTTCTTGTGCGACATGCACGTTTTGCTCAGAAATTTCGCCGGTTAAAAACGCATCTACACCCAGTGCCACAGCGGCTTCAAAATAGCTTTGAGCCGCGCCCGTGCACCAAGCAATGCGCCGAATTATTTGATCTTCATCGCGGCAAATAACTTGCGGTGCGCGCTGTAAATCTCGCGCAATATCAGCCGTTAATTTAGCCAGCGATTGCGGCTGCGCCAACTCGCCAAAGCAGGCGATGTCTTGCTCACCAAAACGACCTTGTTCGATGAAGCCTAGCCTTTGTCCAAGCTGCGTGTTGTTACCTAATTGCGCGTGGGCATCCAACGGTAAATGGTAGGCCAGCAAGCTGATGTCGTGCTTTAATAAATGCGCGATGCGTTGCTTTTTTATGCCGACAATTGCTGCGTCTTCACCGCGCCAAAAATAGCCGTGATGCACCAAAATGGCATCCGCGCGCCAGTCTGTGGCGGCTTCCAGCAACCTTTGCGAAGCCGTTACCCCAGTGGCAATGCGCCGGATATTTGCGCGGCCTTCTACTTGCACGCCATTCGGGCAGTAGTCGCGAAACTGCTCAGTTTGTAATAGGCTTGCGATATAATCGCGCAATTCTTTTAGCAGCATGGCTACACCTTAATTTTGAAATTTATTTATTTCCGCGAACATACACAGCAATCATATCATGCGTAAATTTTGGCTTTTATTTGCACAGGCCACCACCATCGGGCTGGCTATTTTATTTATTCTTAACACGCTCAAGCCGGGATTGTTGCCCACTGCGGCGCGCACGGGAGTCATCACATTGCAAGAGAGCGCGGTGGTGAGCGGCGATGTGCAGCCTACGACCACGGGGTTTAGCACGGCGGCTAAAAAAGTCATGCCAGCCGTGGTGAATATCTTTACCACCAACGAAATTAAACGATTGCCGCGCCCGTTTATGGAAGACCCGCGCTTCCGTTTTTTCTTCGGCGACGAATTTGAGGATGTGCCGCAACGTGGCTCTAATCTTGGTTCGGGCGTAATCGTCAGCCAAGATGGTTACATACTCACCAACCATCATGTGGTTGAAGCTGCCGATCAAATTGAAGTCGCGCTGGCCGATGGCCGCAAAGCTCGTGCGCACATCATCGGCTCCGATCCTGAAACAGATTTAGCGGTGATTAGAATTACTGTGCCTGGGATTATTCCCGCTATCACCTTCGGACACTCAGATCAGGCGCAGGTTGGCGACATTGTGTTGGCGATAGGTAACCCGTTTGGTGTGGGGCAAACGGTCACCATGGGCATTGTCAGCGCACTCAAACGTAGCCATTTGGGGTTGAACACTTTCGAGAATTTTATTCAAACCGATGCCGCGATTAATCCCGGAAATTCAGGCGGCGCGTTGGTCGATGCGAGTGGAAATTTACTCGGTATTAACAGCGCGATTTATTCGCCGAATGGTGGCTCATTAGGAATTGGTTTTGCTATTCCGGTCAGCACCGCGAAAAAAGTTATGGAGCAAATTATTCAAAGCGGCTCGGTCACACGCGGTTGGATAGGCGTGGCGGCGCAAGAGTTGACCCCTGAGTTGGCGGAATCATTCAAGCTGGGCGACATACAAGGCGTGCTGATTTCCGAAGTGATGCGCGGTGGCCCAGCAGACAAAGCAGGCGTAAAGCCGGGCGATATTCTGGTGTCGGTCGATGATAAATTATTGATCGACTCCAACGTCATGTTGGAAACTATTTCCAGCATTGCACCCGGCAAAGTGTCGGCACTCAAGCTGCTACGCAATCAGCAAGAAGTGATGGTGCAAGTGAAGATTGGTAAGCGACCGAAGCCTAAAGTGCAGGAGCAATAAGCACCGCCGGAATAATCATCATTACATAGAGCAATTATTTCGTAGGTGTAATCGGGTTACTGGGAAAAGCGGCAGAATAATGTGTAACTCTACTTTCAATAAGCAATAGGGTAGTAACTGTCAACCGGAAGCAAGAATATGCCAACAGTCATGCCCGCCCACCCGCCGCCTCAAAACTATCTGCTCGCGGCATTGCCCGCGCAAATACTTGAGCGACTTTCACCTCATCTGGAGTTGATTGCAATGCCACTCGGAGAAGTCCTGTGCGAGTCCGGCAGCCAACTGCATCACGTTTATTTTCCAACCACTGCTATCCTGTCCCTGCACTACATCATGGAAGATGGTGCGTCGTCCGAAATCGCAGGAGTGGGTAACGAGGGCGTACTCGGCATCTCACTTTTTATGGGCGGCAATACCACACCCAGCCGTGCCACGGTGCAGACTTCTGGCAGTGGTTATCGGTTGAAATCGTCCCTGATGATGGAGGAATTTAATCGCGCCGGAGGTCGTCGTGCGGGCGCACTGCAAAACTTGATGCTGCGTTACAGCCAAGCCTTAATCACCCAAATTTCCCAAACAGCCGTTTGCAACCGCCACCATTCGGTAGAGCAGCAGGTATGCCGGTGGTTGCTGTCTACGCTAGATCGATTGCCCTCGAATGAATTAACCATGACCCAAGAATTGATTGCGGGTATGCTTGGCGTGCGCCGCGAAGGGATTACTGAGACCGCCGGCAATTTGCAGCGCATGGGCTTAATTAGTTACCGCCGTGGGCACATCACCGTACTGGATCGGTCCGGGTTAGAGCGGCATACGTGCGAGTGTTACGATGTGGTCAAGCAAGAGCTTCATCGCTTGCTCAGCGATATGCAGAGTTGCCGTAAAAGTTATGCAGCAAAGCAAATGACGCAGAAATCGCTATCAAAATAATGATCGCTATCTTAAAACGCGTATTGTTTTACGGGAATAATATTATCTATGTGCGCCAGAGCACAGAACTCCGCAGATGTGGTGAGTGATGATGGTCGAGACTTTGTGCTGGCGGTTCGAGTGATACTCTTCAGAGGGGACACCGAATAAATTGGTCTTGGCACGCTATGGCTTAAACTCAGATTATCCATTAGCCTCAAACCCCTCCCAACCTCCCCTTATCAGGGGAGGAGCGGGTTCGGTTCTCCCCCTGACAAGGGGGAGTTAGAGGGGGTTTAGGGCACATTCCGCCTAATGGACAACATGGCTTAAAGTTAAAACCACAAAGTGCGTTGCCCGTGTGTCACAGGCACGGGGTCTAAAGTTAGTTTTTTATTGTTGGAAGCCAATATCTTGCAGCGAGAACAGTACATTAAAAATAGGCTTACTCAGAATTCGGCAAATGTTGCGGATGCTGCGGTTGAGCTATGGCAGCAGATGGCAGTTCAAATCACTTACCTGCTCGGTGAAGATGGTTTTGAGTTGCTGTATACGCGCAGCGTATTTTTGACCCAGCGCAGCTATCCTTGGATTGCACATGAGATTGCTCATGGGGTTACGCACGGTACGCATCCGCTACAAACCAAGCACGGCTTTGAGGAATTAAAAGCTAGCCTGCAAGATAAATCGCCCGAACAAGCCATAGCGGCAAGCAGTCTATTGTTGATTACTTTAACTGACATTCTAGCCGTATTGATTGGCGAGGAATTAACCACCCATATTTTACGCACGGCTTGGGGTTGTGACACGCTCCAAGCCCCCCC
>Ga0209824_10002133_pt1 | contig 10478 bp, 9 predicted proteins | sample VDWuncwatermetaG_FD_184124 | JGI IMG/M metagenome (GOLD analysis project Ga0209824, IMG submission 184124) | Wastewater microbial communities from Netherlands to study Microbial Dark Matter (Phase II) - VDW unchlorinated drinking water (SPAdes)... ...
CGATGGCCTCGATCTCCTTCTCCAGCTCCGCGGCGGAATCGAGCTGGTTCTTCTTCTTGAAGTCCTCGAGGCGCCTGGCGATGGTGTCGAGCTCCTTCTCCCTGCCGGCGACCTGCTTCTGGATGTCGGACTTGTCCGTCCCAAGGGATTTGATCTTGCCCTCGACCTCATCCTGATTCTGCTTGAGCTGCTGCTTGCGCTGCTTGATCTTGACCAGCTCGGCCTTGACGCTCTCGATACGGTTCTCCGACGAGGCGATGTCGATCTTGAGCTTCTCGACCTCTTTGTGGATGGTGACCTGCTCCTTCTCCCCTTTTTCCTCGATCTCTTTGTTGATACGTCCGATCTCCTCACGCCTGGCCTTGATCCCGGCCTTGAGCTCGTCGAGCTCTTTCTGCTTGCCGGCAAGACCGTCCTGCGCCTCCTTGATCTTTGCGTCAAGCTCTGCCTTCTCCTTGGATTTGCTCTTGATCTGCGCATGGAGGAGCGACGCCTTGTTCACCTTGATCTTATCATTGAGCTCCCTGAATTTCGTTGCCTGGTCGCGCTCCTTCTCGAGCTCCTTCAGGCCGATCGCGCGCTCGCTGAGGATGATCTCGCACTCCTTGAGCTTGTCCTCCACGCGGTTGAGCTCATTGATGGCCTTCTGCTTCTTGTCCTCATAGATAGAGATGCCGGCTATCTCCTCGACCAGCATGCGACGCTCTTCAGGCGGCATCTCCACGAAATGGATGATATCGCCCTGCAGGATGATGTTGTAGCCGTCAGGATCTATCCTCGCGAGAGAGAGAAGATCGATGACCTGCTGCCGCGTGCGCGTCTCATCATTGATCTTGTACACGCTCTGGCCACTCGCCTTGACGATGCGCGAGACCTTCACCTCCTGCTCTTCAGTCGGGAATACTTTAGACGCATTGTCGAAGAAGATAGAGACCTCGGCGAAGGGCGACGGCTTCTTGGACTTGCCGCCGTTATAGACGAGGTTGGCGGATTTCTCCGCGCGGATGGCTTTTGCTGATGATTTGCCGAGCACGAAACAGAGCGCGTCGATGACGTTACTTTTTCCCGAGCCGTTTGGTCCAAGAATGCAGTTGAACTTATCTCCAAAGACGAGCTCGGTGCGCTTGGCGAAGGACTTGAAGCCGTGCATCACGAGCTTGTTGATCTTCGTCATCGCGTCAAAACCCCTCTTTGCTTGGCCGAGCGTGGGAAAACGGCAAGAATGCACCCCTTGATGGGATGTGGTTTTAGCCGTTCCAGACCCATTTTTCCAGCATAAACAGATTAGGGCAGGTATATAAAGCTTGTTGTTGGTGACATAGAGGCAGATACTGGTTTATAGCTCGTTTATAGCCATCACGGCCAATTTCAGAACTCCCCCAGCTGTTTTTGTCCTTTCTTGCGCAGCAGGGCCTTATACGATGCCCATGACTTGCGGAAGATATCAGGATAATTTTGGTAATGCTTCTCCGCGAACGCCTTGGTTATGGGATCAGCAGGATAACCGGAACCTATCTCCTGGCCGATGCGTTTCTTGATGGCGGCAATCTCTCGGTCGCGTGTGACTTTCGCGAGAATGGAGGCGGCAGAGACGATAGGGTAATTCTCGTCCGCCTTGTGCTCCGCGACGATCTCGCACTTCACCGTGAGCCTCTTCTTGACATACGCCGTGTATGCCTTGATGTTCGGGCTCGGGCAGTCGAGGATGGCCTTGTCCGGCTTGAGCTCGTTGATCAACGCTGCAGAATGATCCGCTTCAAGCCAATTGAGGTTGGTCTCCTCCGACTCTACGGCAGCGTCAATCTCCTGCGGAGAGACCTCGATGATGCGATACGCGGCGACGGCCTGCTTGATCTGGTCGAACAGCTCTTCACGCTGGCGCGGCAGGAGCAGCTTGGAGTCCTTGACGCGCATCTCGACAAGTCTCTTCTCGTCCTTCGCGTCGATGACTGTCGCCGCAAGAACTAATGGACCGATCATCGGTCCGCGACCGGCTTCGTCGATACCGAGGATGCGCATGACGAGGCTGGGTGCTGGAGGATATTTAAATCTTTGCTCGCGAGACGACGCTTTGTGTGGTGGTGCTCCTCATGGGTAAGGAGCACCACCACACAAAGCGTGCAGCGCAAAAGGAGAGTAAGGCAAATGCTTAAATAGTTCCTCCACTTCCCTATCTGCATGCCAATCGCAAAGATGATCAGGATATTGCTGCACGCCATCCGCAGTAATCAGATTTCCGCATCGTTCTATAGCTATCGATAGGTCTGGGTTATTCTCCAGACAATGTCTCTGCACGACGAGACAACGTTCTGGCAATAGCTCCGACCGCTCATCGTGAAAACACCCAATAGCTTTTGCGTTATTCTCCCCTTAGCTCAATCGGTAGAGCGCTCGGCTGTAACCCGGGAAATGTGAGTTCGAGTCTCACGGGGGAGATTTATACAGTTTGTATGTCCAGGAAGAAAAGGTGAAAACTATGGAACGCAAGAAGAACGAAAGCGAGAGAGAAGACAGCAGGCCGCAGCGACGCTTCATCACGCTGGACGCGGACCATCCGGGGTTCAGGGATCCGGTGTACGTCCGACGGAGAAATGAGATAGCGCGAGCCACGCAGCGCTACAAGGGAACCATCAATTCTATACCCGTCATCCGCTACACCAAGCGAGAGCATGGCGTGTGGCAATCCGTATTCAACAAGCTTGAGGAGCTGAATCAGAAATTTGCTTATCGGAAACATCGTGAAGGAATGGACGTCCTTCGCCTGGGCCGAAAACGTATTCCGCAGATAAAAACCTTGAGTAAACGTCTCGCCAAGACAACAGGGTTCCGCATGGTGCCAGTCGAAGGGCTTGTCCATCCGCGGATCTTCATGGAATCTCTCGCTGACGGCGTCTTCCTCTCGACGCAATACATCCGCCATCATTCCAAGCCAGGCTTCACGCCAGAGCCGGACATCATCCACGAGGTCATCGGCCACGCACCGCAACTGAATGATCCGGTCATCGCGGCCATCACCCGCGAAATCGGCGAGGGAGCAAGGCGCGCCGATGACAAGAAACTGAAAGAGCTCGAGCGGCTGTACTGGTTCACGATCGAGTACGGCGTGTGCAAGGAAAACGGAAAACTGAAGGCCTACGGCGCAGGAAACCTGAGCTCGTTCCTCGATATTGAACGCTGTGTGAGCAAGGCTATTCGTCACGAACCCTTCAGTGTGCGAAAGGTCGTGCGAATACCCTACGACCCGACAAAACAAGCGACGGTGCTGTTTGTCGTGCAATCGTTTGAGCATGCCTTGCGGGAGATACGGGCGTTTGTAAGGAAGATATAGCAGGGATAGTATCAGAAAGTTATTGCCTGCCCGAGCTGCGCCGTCACTGTGGCGAGCGGCGCATCTTCATTCCTGCAATACCACTCCAGCGCCTGCCACATCTCCTCGATAGTTTTCGCCTTGCATAATGCATCCCGGATGCGCGTGCTGTTGTGGTAGCCTTTTGAGAAGTAGATGGCGGCCTGCCGGATGTCATTGAAGCCGCCGATACCATATTTTTGGAGGAGCGAGATATATTTCCCAAGCAGTCGCAGTTTTTCCTCGAACCCTGCCTGCGGCATGACCTCACCTGTCTCAAGATAATAATTCGCCTGCTGGAAGATGAACGGATTACACAAGGCTGCGCGTGCCAGCATCACATAATCGCAGCCGGTCGTGTCCAGCATCCGCTTGACATCCTGCGGCGTGCGCACATCGCCATTGCCGATGACCGGGATGTTGACCGCTTCCTTGACCTGCTTGATGATGTCCCAATCAGCCTTTCCGGAATAGCCTTGCTCCTTCGTGCGCGGATGCACGGTGATGGCCGCGGCGCCCGCTTCTTCTATCATCCTCGCGATCTTGACCGCGACGATGCTGTCGTTCGAATAGCCGGAACGGATCTTACAGGTGATCGGGATAGGCAACTGGGAAAGCTCCGCCACGATGGCCTGCAGCTTTTCTGGACACTTAAGGAGTGCGGCGCCGGCATCGCAATTCGTCAGCTTTGGTGAAGGACAGCCGACATTGATATCAATCACATCCGCCTTGGGCAAAGCCAGTTCTGCGGCAGCTAGGAAATGCGCCTTGACCTCACCGAAGAGCTGGATGCCCACCGGCTTCTCCTCCGGAACAGTATCAAGAAGCCGCGCGGCTATCTCCGGCTTCTGCGCAAGCTGGGTAGAACTGACCATCTCCGTGACTGCATAGGACGCGCCGAGATCGCGGCAGAGCAGCCTGAAGGCCACATGAGTGACGTCCGCCATGGGCGCGAGGACCAATGGCGTCTTGAGCTTCGGGAAAGGTTTCATAGGGTTACCAAACGGCATAACCAAAAAGTATAAATAGAAGGCTTCTTTAAAAGGCTTGCTGTAGGAAAAAGGAGGAAACCCATGAAAGAGCCTGGTATCCAATACATCGGGGCCAAGGAGCTGACGCCCGCGGAACGCGAGACGCTCGACCGGCTTTCTACTGAATACTACCCGAAGATCGCCCGCATGTTCAAGAACATGACATCGCTAGTGATCCACATCCGGCTCCATGAGCTCTCCGGCAAAGGCAAGCGCGAAGAGACAGCGAAACGGCGGAAGTACGGCATCCACATCCGTGCCCTCGCGCCGACGCGCATCTTCACGTCCACCAAGGCGCATGACTGGGACTTCGCGAGAACGCTGCACAAGAGCTTCGCCGAGCTGCAGAATATGATCAAGAAAGGCATCCACGCGGACGAGCAGCGGCCGCACCGGGTGAGCAAGAGGGTGGCGAGGAGTTTTGAATAGGTGAGTATATTGTGCCTTCGCAAAAACTCTCACGAGCAGTATGAATTTACAAACTGTAAGTATGGTGTTACAATTTGAATGCGATTAATGGTTTTATGAATAAAGATAAGCTTCAACAAATTGGAGTGGAGTTGCTGGGATATCTTACTGTTTTGTCCGTAATATTGATGTTACCGACTCGTTCCTGGTTTATCAATATCGTCGGACTGTCATTCAAGGTTTGGGTGCCGTTCGTAGTTTTGTTTGGAATTGGTGTTCTGTATGTTTTTTTGAAGAGTGCCATGGCGAATACAAAAGAGTTAGCAGCTGATTTTTTGGCTGGATTGCTTATTGGTTTACTAGTGAATGTGCCTCTTGTTTTGTTGGTAATAGAGGATCTTGTACGTCATGGCACCTCAAGTGAAGCTTTTGCCATAGTTTTTTTTACGATTCCTATTTTCGCTATTTCTTTGTTTATTGCTGCCGCGGCAGGCCTGTTACAGGGAGTTATTATGGGTGTTTATAATCGGAGTGATCATAAAAAGCAATTGAGTATTGTGCTGGCTGTGATTTTTTTTATAACTATATCATTTTTTGGAAAAACTATACATGGCTACAATAATGATCTCTTTGTCGGATGTCCTGAGTTTGAATTTGGTCTTGACACACTTGCATTAAGTTCAGCTGGGTGTATCGATCAAGCAGCAATCAAAACACAAAAAGGTACGGAAATCCATCAGGTACCAGAACTCAATTTGCAGTTTGAATATCCAAAGTCGTGGGGGAAACCAAATTTCGATGAAGATGATGAACATATTTCTGGAAAGACATTTTCTATGCCCTTTGGCGTTTACTACAGTTTGAAAGAACTTGAGGAGGATGGCTTGGTTGTTGGAGGTGCCACAGAGAACTTTCAACAACGTCCGGGGTACGGGTATATAGCTGGATGGGTCAGTAGCTATAATGAAGAAACCTGCACATTTGTACGTCAGAGCATTACTGATGTTACTGTTTCTTTAGGTAGTGGTGCAGGTGTATGTGATGGTGTCGAACAAATAGAAACTCCATATGGAAAAATTTTTTATTATCATGCATCTGCTTCGTATCATCCGGTCACAGACAGCCAAATTCGTCCGAATGATGGCGTAGCGCTTGTGCCTTTAGCGCATTCTGAATATAAAGTGATGCTCATTATAAAGCGACTAGACACTCCAGAAAAAGAGGAGGAATTTAAGAAGTTTCTACAATCGTTTAAACGGTTATCTCAATAATCCACGTTCTAGCGGTCCAAAAGAGGAAAATAGCGGGAGGAGGATTTGAACCTCCGACCTTTGGGTTATGAGCCCAACGGGCACTCCTGACTGCCCTATCCCGCTGTATAATAGCTGAATAGCAACCGTATACAGCGGAAAGGCGGGGGTTTTATAAAGGTTGTTGTTGGAACTGCGGAAGAATTAATTGGCCGCCCTATTCCGTCCGTATAAACAAAAACGCACATAGTCTCGCAAGTGCTGTTTCCTGATACCAGAAAGATGCGGCGTCACGCTATAGCAACCCTTGAAGCGGCCGCCCTCCCCTGTCTTGTATACCTTATCTTCAAGCACGACGCCATCGCGGATCAGTCGACCAAGCACATCATCAAAGTAGCGCATATCCCGCGAATCGACATGCGGATCATGGATGATATGATGGCGGATATGACGGATATGCCGATAGGCCATGCCAATGCGCGGCGTTGAGGTGCCAAGACCAAAGCCTTTGACGAGCATCGCATGAAGAAGTTCGATGTTGGCATACCCCTCGCTTCGCAGGGAATGAAGGAGCGTTTCACCCCCTCGCCCTCCATTTTCCAGCGATGTATCGCAAAGCGCATGATCAAGGTGAGATAGGCCATCCATCGCAGCAAAGGAAGACGGATTACTCGAGATCTGATAGTCTGCTGGTACCGCAATGTCAAATCTTGTCCTTATCTTTCCCAGAATCCGATGCAACGCGCTGAGATAATCTGTCCGTTCCTGAGAGCGGAGAAAGAACAGGTCGGGATTAGCGCAGAAAAGGGCAGGAGCATCATCCTGCACCGCTCCCCGTAATGCGCGCATGACCACTTCAGCATCCTCTGGAGTGACGGAACGGGCGATGCGCTTGGCTGTCTGATGGTCGACGCCTGTCTCCCGAACAAGTCTGTACGTATCCGGGTGGACCAGCTCTGGCCTGGCCGAGACGGATAGGGGAACTGGCCCTGCTTCCTGCACTCGCGCAGCAGGGAACATCACCGTCGCTATGGAAGGAGTCGTAGCGAGAGTCTCCAAGTGTTTTCGTTGAACTATCACGCTGTCCTTTCCGCTTTTTCCCTCAAGATACTGCACACAGGCCTCCTCAAATTGAGCAATAGCAGCAGTATGCTCATCTTCAGCGAGCTGTTCGAGCGATTGTATGGCGCTCATCTCATCGAGAACCAATCCGATCCGCCGCATTTTTGTGCGAAGCGGCTTGGACAAGCCGTGAAGGGCGTCATACGCTGCACGACGTTCCTTCATTCCACGAACGTATTGCATTCCTTGAAGCGCGCCCCAAGGAAGAAGCAAGCCAACGAAAGCGGATCGTGCCGTCAGATCGAAGAAAGCTGCTGATGCTGCCCGGAGAAAAATTGGTTCTTCTGTTACCGCGTAATGAGCAAGAAATTCCAGAGATGGAACGCAACCAAGACCGATCGCTGTTAATTTCTGCCAGGTGAATAGTCGCATGCCTTTATTGACCACCGTATCTCTGCAATAGAGATAGCCGGATACGCCTAATGCTACTGTGGATACCATACTCAGCTTACCGTAGCATAAAACCCCAGCAGCAGCAGAAGCCAATGCGTTGATAATGTTTGTAGTATTGCTGACAACCGCAGCGTTTTCCCGCGCCGTCCGTAGCCGACGCTCGTGCTCTGACTCCAGTTCCTCTTTTAACTGTCGCAGAGGAGCCTCATTGAGTTGCGTGGTCAGGGAGCGGATCTGGAAATAGACATCGCGATACGCATCTACCGGCAGATCCAGACAAGAATAGCCACGACCAAGCAGCTCTTCCAGCTTTTCATGCCGCTGCGTCCGTTTGCGCTGTGAGGACGGCTCGTTTTCAAGAGCCGCCACATCGTCAGAAATCTCGGTAAATTGCTCTACAATCAAGTCCCCCAACGTCGCCATGGCTGAAGAAGAGATGAAAACTGTTTATAAAGATTGGGGCAGGATAAGCGACATAGCGTTATCGTTTTCTTTACCATCAATTAAAGGATATTTCGTCTGGGCGATCTCATCCGCAGCATTTCTCGAGGAATTCATCTCTACTCATACCAATCTCTTCCAGGATAGCATTAAGGAGGGCTCGGCTTATATCTTTATTCGCGTGTATGGGTACAACAGTAGTTCGACCGTCAGGATGGCGGTAATAACGATGACTACCTTTCTGACGTATGGCTTGGAAGCCCTCTTTTTCGAGAAATTTGCAGACTTCTTTCGACGAGAGAAGCGGGAGTTTCACCGTTTAGACGACTTCGACTTCCTGTACGCCGATAAACTTCATCGGTTCTTCCTCGGCCTTGACTTCCAGGCACAGCTCGATAGCTTCCCTGATGTTTTTCATCAGCTCATCAAGGCTGGCGCCTTGGCTGAGACAGCCTTGAAGCTCTGGAACCCTGCCGACGTACATTCCGTCTTCGTCCTGTTCAATAACCACATGGAATATCCTTCCCATAGATAACGATAAAGACGAATCATCTTTATTAAGCTTCTGGTGGTCATCTCGTTTCTTCATTTTGTCACCTCGATTTGATGTGCTGATAGCTTTTGCGTTCTTGTGAAAAATCAGACCGTGCGCTTTATATGCTTTTCCCTAAAAAATGAGGAAAAAATCGAAAATGTTTCGGGTGATTTAAAAAGGAAAAGAAGAAAAACCGGAATTAGTTCAGCATCACAAAATATTCTCCCCAATCGCAACATACGGCTTCCCAAACAACCCCAGCGTCACCGCCGAACTCGCGGCAAATCCATGCCTCGAAAAGCCGCGATAGAGAACAAATCGGGTGCAGGACTCATTCTTCCACGGCAGTTGTGGAATGGCAGTAACCACATTGGGGACCTTTTCTCCGCGAAGCAGGTGTTCCCACGTGTCAAACATGCGCGCCGCGACAGTGACCGGCTGTGCTCGAGCAAGATAGAGCTGGTCGAGATAAAGCGTGTGATCATCCAGTCCCTCAAATGTATCATGGACTGGATCATGGTACACACCTTGAGCGAGCTGTTGACGGGCGTGCGCTATCGGATAGCCGATGATGTACCCCAAAAGCCTGCTGCGACTGTCTTCAGCAACAACAGAAAAAGGTGTCTGGGCACGGGCTTCGAGATCACGTTCAGAGAGAGGATATTCAAAGAAACCAGAGCGAGGAATGTGGTGAGCCTGAACATCCTCCGCGGTAATCGAGGCAGCGAGAAAAGCTTCGTAGAGTTGAGCTTGATCACGGGGTCGGACAAGATGGATATGCATAGGGAAGAGAACCGGATAGTGCTTATAAAGCTTTCATCATCCTATTGCCGCAAAAGCCACAAAACCTTTATAAATGCCGAATTTCCTCGTCAGTACCATTGCCACGATCGCATAACCTGGTATTGCGCAGGATTGCTAATCCTGTTTCCGCAAGGATATCCCGGTTCAAATCCGGGTCGTGGCGTTTTAATTTTCCACGTGAGGTCGCATGAAAAAAAGAGCAAGCATAATAGTTGCGCTTTTCCTCCTTCTCCTCCCGCTCGCCTTCGCCCAGGACCACCAGCCGAAGGATGACTCCTGGATCTACCACAGCTCCTACCTCATCCTCGACACGCGCATGCGCGCCGGCGTGGATCTCCAGGCCATAGCGGACAACAGTTATATCGAGTCGGTCAGCGCGACGCTGGACTTCTACCCTCGCGAGACCACGGAGCAGCAGATCCTCAAGAAGGACTTCCGCCCGGAACCGAGGGAGACGGACGACGGCCTGGTGTTCGAGTGGGACAAGCCCTCGATAGGGAGCGACCTCGCGCTCGTCATGGATTCCCGCGTCAAGGTCACCAATGACCCGCCGCGGATAACCGGCAAGGTCCCGTTCCCGCTCGAGAACCTGCCGAGCAATATCCGGCCCTTCACGCAGGAGACGAAGATCATCGACATCAATGATGACATCTCCTCCCTCGCATCATCCCTTGCAGAGGGCGAGGATGACCTCGTGGTCGTCGTCGACAAGATCGCGGGATGGGTCACGCAGAATATCCAGTACAATCTCACGACCGTCACCATCGAGGCATCGCAGAAGGCGAGCTGGGTGCTGCGCAACAAAGAAGGCGTGTGCGATGAGCTCACCTCCCTGTTCATCTCCATGCTACGCAGCCTGGGCATCCCGGCGCGGTTCGTGGCCGGCATCTCCTACACGAACTCGCCGCAATTCGACCAAAAATGGGGTCCGCATGGCTGGGCAGAGGTGTACTTCCCTGGCCGAGGCTGGGTACCGTATGATGTGACATACGGCGAGTACGGCTATGTGGATCCAACCCACATCGTGGCCAAATACTCTGCTGATGCGGGCAAGATCTCGACCAAGTTCGTCTGGCGGGCGCGGAACACGGACGTGGACGTCCTTCCCTTCCAGACGGATGTGCGCGTCCGGGAATACGGTGACGAGC
>Ga0209824_10002134_pt1 | contig 10473 bp, 16 predicted proteins | sample VDWuncwatermetaG_FD_184124 | JGI IMG/M metagenome (GOLD analysis project Ga0209824, IMG submission 184124) | Wastewater microbial communities from Netherlands to study Microbial Dark Matter (Phase II) - VDW unchlorinated drinking water (SPAdes)... ...
TTCCTCCTTTATCTGACGGAAAGTACTCCAGACCTTATCATCATGGACATCAAGATGCCGAAAATGGATGGGTTGACCACCCTCAAGGAACTCCAGAAGATCCGCCCCAACCTTCCAGTCTTGATCGTCACAGGATATGATTCCGTCGAGATGGCCACCATGGCCACCCAATCCGGCGCCGCTGACTACATCGTGAAGCCCTTCGAACCCGAACAAATTCTAAAATCTGTCCAGAAAGTTCTCCAAAGTTAAAATTTCAATGGTATAGATGGCTTACGTGCGGGCCAGAAGAGCAAAGGAAGTGTAGTATGCTTCCAAAGCTCCGGGGGGGATTTCGTACTCCCCTTGATCGACGTACCAATCAGAAATCACCTCGCGGAGCCGAGCCAATTCCTTAAGCCGGGATCTCCAGCGCTCATCCCTGAGGGTGAGGTCAATCAGCGCCAGGGCGCGTTCCAAGGATTTGTTACGATTTTCCAGGTCTTGACGCGCTTCCCAGTGCCCGACACGGGAAAGCTCGCTCCCGATATTCCCGAGCTGCTGGGCCAAAGAAAATCGCTTCCATGTTTCTGAATCCATCGGCCTACTCCACTAAAGAATCGATAATTTCTCTCATCTTCTTCCTGAGATCAGGGTCCTTAATTTCCATGGAACGGTTTCCCCGTGAGGGGCGGATGTTAACAAATGAAGAAAATTCGAGCCTCTCCCGAAACGGCTTATCCAGGTAGAGATTAAACCCCCACAAATCTTCCTGTTGAGAACCTCCCTCAAGCAAAACCGCCTCACAGTCTGCGTGAAGCTCTCCCCCCAGGGCAACGATCCTTCGTTGAATATCCACAACCCCCTTCACCATGTCTCCAAAGGAGGCGTCAGCAAGTTTCCGAAGTTTTTGAGTTGAGATTTTTTCTCTAATCATTTCAATAGTCATGTCGTTATTTTACCTTATCACCCACGCTTCCGGCAACTTCTTTCCTGATGACTTGATCCCGAGCTGGTCCGTGCGGTATTTGAGGATGCGGCGAGTGGTGCCCTTGACAATTTGTATTTTGTCAGGTATACTTCAATCAGTTTTTTCATAACCTTTGTATTTGAAATAAGATATAAAAAATCTTTAATAACTGTAACTCCACTTTTTAAAAGGAGTTCCATAAATTGACCTTTTCGTGAAAGAAAATTTCAGGAGCCAGGGAGGGGTAAAATGAGAGTAGTAAAAGTAGTTTTTGTTGTGGGCTTTCTTTTGGCATTTCCTTTGGTAACCGACCTTTTTGCTGCCAGACCTATAAAGGATATCGGGATTAATTATCCTGATGCCATTATCCGAGGAGGCCCCTATTCCCCTTCTTTGATAGTGGGCGCTCCTTTTCAAATGATGAAAGGGGATATTGACGGGAATGGAATTCCTGACCTAATTTTCACAGGAGGCATGGCCGGAACGACAAGAAGGTACGTGGGGGTCTTTTTTGATGCAGCACTCTCATCTTTGAACGGTCGCGATTTCTCTCACCCGGATTTTCTGATTATTTCCCAGAAGAAATTCCCCTGGGCATCAGATGTGGTCAAGTTCCATCCGATGCATTGGCTTGCAGTGGCTGATTTAAATCAGGACGGTTTCGATGATATTGTCTTTAGCTTACCCATCATCGACCTTGGAGGCGGGTTAAGGGACGAAAAAGGTGAAGTATATGTTGTCCTTGGAAATACAAGAGCAAATTTAGGTACCACGTGGGATTTTGCTGTAAAGCCTCCGAGCTTCACTTTCTTTGGCAAAGACGCCGGAGACCGTGCAGGATTTTCTTTAGCGACAGGAGATATCAATGGAGACGGGAGAAAAGACCTTCTGATCGGAGCTCCCTCCGCAGACGGACCAAACAATGCTTTTATAGACGGAGGGGAAATCTATGGAATTACCCATTTTGACTGGACTAAATCCTCGATGGTGTTAACTAAATCCAATGTGGATCTCTACATTTATGGAGAGGCGGGACAAAAGTATGGCTACGCTGTCACCGTAGGAAATCTCAACGGTGATATTGATGCAGAAACGAGTTACCCTATCGATGATATTATCATTGCTCCCTATTTGAGTCCGGGGGGTCCTGTCAGGGTCATTTTTGGAAAAAATTCGGAGCGGAAGCTGTCAACTTCTTCCGACTGGACAAGCTCCTATAATCTGATCCCACGACACCCTAATTTGACGACCGGAGATTTAAATCGAGACGGTATCGATGACCTCGTCGCAGCAGATGCAGGGGTATACACATATATCCAATACGGTTCACAAACGGCGATTTCGACGCTGGCGGATGTCAAGGTCTGGAACAGCTTCAACATTGGAAACTATACGGGATTTTCCAATTTTGTCTCAGACTTTGACGGCGACGGCATTGAAGATCTGGCCCTCCTTGCCGCACGCTCCTTGGGACAATACAACCAATACACTATCCCTGTGGGAGAAGCGCACATCGTTTGGGGTCAGATGACACGACTTCCTTCCGTTATTGACTTAAAGACAGAGTCAACCCATTTTTCTCTTTATGGAAGTGACGGAACAGGGCCCACTGGCCTCTCGAGCAACTTCCAGGGAGCATGGAATTCCACTTATGGCTCTGTCCTCGGAACAGATTTAGACGGTAATGGGACTTCGGAACTCTTATTTGTGCCGAGTGGAACTCAAAATACCTATATCTATAAGACTACTAAATAGAGCAAAAGATAAATTAACACTACCCCGTTAGAACAGATTATGCTAACGGGGTTTTCTTTAGGAAGTCCCTGCTTTTTGGTATAATGGTCGACAACGATGCTTATCCTCATCGCCTACATGATTCCTTATGACAACAGCATGGACAACTTCTTTAATCGCGTGCTCCCCTTGGGTGGGCGTATCCTAGGTCAAGAACCTGAAGCATGGATCGGAGATACTTTTGGTCAAAGAGTTGCTGGAAAAGGCAAACAGGATCGACCCGCCTCGATCGATGTGGATTTTATCAAAGTGAAGGGCCGGTGGTATAAGGTGAAAGGTCCCGTCTATATCACAAAAAGCGGAAGAATCCTAGGATGGCATAGAAGGATAACACCGGGAGAAGAAAGGGCGCTGGGAAGATGGTTATTTTCCGTGGAGTGAAACGGTCTCTTTTATTTTTTCTTCTCTGCACCGCTGTATCGATTCAGTGGGTTGGTGTCGGAGACCCCTGGAACGCCAAGCAGGAAGGGATTACCGGAGCCGTGTACAGTCTCTGCGGAAGGAACTTCGTGCGCCATGGTTTCATGGAGACAGAATTTATTCCTTTTAGAAATGCAGGGGCCATTTCTCCGGAGGAGTTTCATTTCTACGTCAACCACCCTCCGTTGGTGCCGATCCTTGTAGCCCTTTCATTCAAAATTTTTGGGGTCCATGAATGGGCGGCTCGTTTGGTCCCGCTTCTTTTCTCGCTCGGAAGCCTTTGGATGATCTATCTTTTGGGAAAACGATTCTGGTCCTTGGAGACAGCACGAACCGCAGCCTTTATCGCATCGATTTTACCTATTTTTTCCTATTATGCGAAGCATGTGGATGTGCTTGGGTCCACTCTTCTTTTCTTTGTGCTTCTCACCTGGATTACCTATGAATGCTGGATCGCGACACGGAAACCGAAATGGCTTCTCATAGCCCTTCTCAGTTTCTCCGGGGCGATGATGACAGAATGGGACGCAGTACTTCTTGCCATCTTTTTCCCTTTTGATCTTGTCTTTTTCAAAAAAGAGAAGATCTGGTCTTGGCGTGTGTGGATTTTCCCGATGACAGAGGCATGTTTCCTTTTATTTTTTACCCTCCATCTGTATCATGGGGTGGGGGAGGCTTTCCTGGCTCCTATCCTTCAAGCGCTCAAGTTCCATAGAACCTCGATCCGTCTGTGGGATTACTTTCAGCGGATAGGGCTCTACGCCCTTGTTTTTATCAATCCCTTCGGAGTCATTCTTGCGATCAGTGGATGTTGGATAACCTTACAGGAGGAAAGGGGTCGGTGTGAGACGAAAAAGAGACTTCTCCTTTTTCTTTTCGGGATGGGGGTGTTCCACGCCTTCTTTTTTCCTAATTTCACCTGGATTCACCGCCATGCCTTTTTTATGCTGACTCCCGCAATCGCCTATGCCGCCGCGATCGCCGTCACACGGCTTTCATCCTGGGCATCCCGTTCCAGGACCCGTCGACTCTGGGCCCTCCTTTTCGGGTTGTTATTTATCGGTTCCTCCTTGATGACGACTTTGGCAATCCAGCACTGGAGCCGAAGCGCTACCGCCCGGGAATTGGGTGAGTTTATCCGGGCTCGCAGTCAGTTCGATGAAGTCGTGTTGACCTCGGGGCCTCATTTGTACCCGGTTCTTTTTTACGCGGATCGAAAAATCCGGTTTTCTGTGCAGTCTCGGGAGCGTTTTGAAGATCTCCTCCGGCAGGAGAAGGGTTCGGTGCGTTTATTTGTCTTGGACAAACATGATCCCATCGGAGAGGATTTTAACAGATACCTCCATGATCGTTATCCCACTGAAACGATCGGGGACTACCTTTTCTTTCGGCTTCCTGTCCGGCGATGAAGAGAACGAACGTCTTCCTCCTCTTGCTTGTGGCGATCGGATTTATCCTCCGGGTGTCATTTATTCTGGTGAGTCGCGATTACGTCAATCCGGTGGCGTATGAGTCGGGGCTCATTGCGGAAAACATCGTGGCGGGTAAAGGGTTCGCCTTCCAAAGTTGGCTTGCGAAAGAGGTGGAACCGACGGCCTGGATCCCACCTTTTTATCCCTTCTTCCTCGCCTTTTTTTTCAAATACTTCGGTCCCTACAAATATCTGGCGGTTCAGTTGGTGCAGGGGCTTGTTCTGGCTTGTCTGGTTTATCCGGCTTATGGCTTGGGAAATCTATTCCACAATCGAAAAACGGGACTTCTTGCGGCAATCTTCGTTACGATCTATCCCCCTTTTATTTATTATACTAGGGTTATAATCTACGATGGTTTCTTTACCTTTGGCGTGACGACTTCCCTTTATGCGTTGGTTTTGCTTTCGAGGTCTCCCTCCTACCCGAAAGCCGCCTTTGCCGGTGTCCTTCTCGGTCTTTCTAACTTGATCAGTCCGGTCCTTCAGCCCTTTAGTCTCTTGGCCGTCTTCTGGGTGTACCAGGTGTTAAAAGGGACAAGGAAAAGGTGGACGTATCCCTTGATCGTGTTTGCTGTTTGCCTTACCACTGTGATGCCGTGGGTGGTCCGAAATTACATTGTGTTCCATCGTTTTGTTCCTATCAGAACCTCGTTCGGATACAATCTCTGGCTGGGGAATCGTCCAGGATTTCCGGGGGCCATAGATCCTACGCGTTCTTACAAAGGGATCAAATTCCGTCGGATCACTGAGGAAGAGCGTCAGTTACTGCAAGAGATGGATGATGCAACACGAGATCATTATCTTTCGAGGGTCGCGGTGAGATATATCCTAAATGACCCGCTGGCCTTTTTGAAGCGAACCCTATACCGAGTTTATGCCTACTGGTGGATTTCCGAGAAGTTTCCCCGAGGGGAGCCGCTCAAGGAGGGGGCCATTCAGGAGGCCTCTTCTTTAGTGGGTCTGCGTAAACTTAATCTTGCTCTGTTATACCTCTTTGGAGTTTTAGGTTTTATCCTTTCGATCAAAAAGTGGAAGATGCACATCCTCTTTTTTCTCCTGTTTCTCACCTTTACAGCTGTTTATGGAATCACCCAATCTTCTCTTAGCCGCAATCGACTCCCAGCAGAACCTCCCCTTCTCATTTATGCAGCGTTTGCGATTGCGTGGGGTTGGGAAAGAATCAAATCTAAGCAGGGGTATGATACTTTAGGGAGAAAGGAATGTCGATGACGAAATACGGAAAGTTAGGATATCTCCTCTTTTTCCCCCTCTTTACGGTGGGGCTTCTTGTCATTATTTCTTTGATTCCTGAGAATTATCTTATTTTTCCGTCGAAGGGGGTGATTTTTGGCGAAGAACCCGAGGCATGGATCGGAGACAGTTTTGGAATAAGGATTGCGGGAAAGAGAAAGGAAGATCGCCCGGTGCTTCTCGATGTCGATTTTATCAAGGTGAAAGGCCGATGGCATAAGATCAGAGGCCCTGTCTATATCACAAAAGGTGGGAAGATGATCGGATGGCATCGTGAAACGACCTTGGAAGAAACCGGCTATCGAGGAAAGCGATATATCGTTGAATAAAAAGTCGGTCACTCTTTGTTCATCTCCCTCCTCGAAATAACATTTTCCTTCTTAATCCCCAATTGATCCATGCGGTATTTGAGGATGCGGCGGGTGGGTCAAAAATTTTACTTGATTTTGTGTGATCTGTGTGATATGTTTATATAGTGGATACACTAATTTCCATAAGGAGGGATTCATGGCAAACTTAACCCTTGCAATTCCAGCTGACCTCAAGGAAAAGATGAAGCGGTTTCCAGAGATTAACTGGTCGGAGGTGGCCCGCCAGGCCATTGTGGAGAAGACACAGATATTGGAGAAGATGGAACGCTTCCTTTCGAAAAGCGCCCTTACGGAGAAGGAGGCGCAGGCGATCGGTCGACAGATCAAGCGACGGGTTTGGCGTAAGCACCGACGTGCCGCCTAAATGGAGCTCGTGGTTGATGCCAATATCCTGGTGGCAGGATTTCTGCGTTCAGCCGTGACCCGGGAGCTACTCCTCGATGAACGGCTGACACTCTATGTCCCTGAATATGGCCTAACCGAGACTGAACGGGTTCTCACAACACCTCGATTCCGCCGCCGGTTAGGAAGCCTCTCTGCCTCAGAAGTCCGTTGGATGCTCCTTATCTAGCGCTCGCCTTGCAACTAAATCTCCCCCCTCTGGTCCAACGACATCGACCTCAAGAAGCAGCAGGTCGTGCCGGTATACACCACCCAGGAGTTACTAACACATCTCCAGAGCCGACTCACTTAAAATCCGCTTGATGAATGGGGGCATTACAAAAGTTAAAGCTACCTTTCGGCGGGTGGGGTTTCTTCTTCCTCCCGCTTGAATCGTCTAGCGTTATGTGATATAATTTAGCTAAAAGAGAGTACCCCGACATGAAAAAACGCTTTTCAGTCCATCATGGTTTACGGTACGAGAGCAGAGCCGAAAAAATAAAGTGGTTCCGTTCCCTCTCTTTCTCGGAGCGGTACCGCCTCATGGTCGACTTCGCAGATTTCCTGAACGAACTTTCACCTCCAAAACCCCGTGATAGAAAATTACCTAAAACTGTACAAATCCTTAAACTCCTATAAGGTCAAGTACCTCGTGATTGGTGGCGTAGCCGTGGTGACCTACGGCGTTCCCCGCTCCACGCTCGACTTGGATATTTTTATTGAAGCAACAATCCCAAACGCAGAAAAATGTCTAAAAGCCCTTAAAAAAGCGGGCTTTAAAACCGCCTCTCTGACTTCCGTCGGAGGAATTCTTGCCAACGAACTGACGGTATTTGAAGATTATATCCGTCTCGACCTCTTCACCCAAGTGAAGGGACTCACCTTCAAAGAGGCGTGGCGCCGACGGGTGAGAAGAAAGGTCAAAACAGTTCCCGTCTATCTCGCCTGCTTCGAAGACATCATCCACTCCAAGAAGGCCTCCGGCAGAACAATTGACCTTGAAGACCTTAAGGCACTTCAAGCCATTCGAAAGTAGCCCCCTCCTTAAGAAATCCTCTGGACCTATGAACCGTCTCAAGCGGGTGAAATGGTTACTGGCCAAATGGGGGCCCACATATGTCGATGCGATTGAGGTAGGTTTTACTTCTCGGCGGGGGGAGTTTCTTCCTGAACGAGTTTTTCCTTCTTGATCCCCAGTTGGTCCATGCGGTATTTGAGGATGCGGCGGGTGGTGCCCAACCTTCGGGCGGCTTGGCTGGCGTTCTTTGTTGACAGTTATGTATTGTGTCCCCTGCATTCCTAGGATATACTTTTTAGTCCGCCGTCTACCTTTCGATGATCGCCAGTAGCGTTCGCTTCACTTTCTCAAATCATAGTACGCCACACCGATCGTTGCGTTCATTTTGGCTAGTAGTTGCACGGTTTGAAGAGAAAAACCGAATACTCTCTGGCTCTCGTCGTAGGCATAGATCGCACAAGATAATTCCACTTCAGAAGGAGTGGGTAACTGTTTAAAACGGTTTATGTTTGGTGCTACAATTTCTAGCAGGCTGTTGATCTGTCCTTCCGGACTCGCGGTTGGTTTGACAGGAGATTCCAACCGCCACCCGTTTACCTTGCGCACCCCGCCAGTCGACTTTGGGATTGGGTCGTTCTTCCGCCATGTAGCCGTCGGTGAAATGCCAAGGATCTTTGTTATCTCGTCGGGAGAACATTCAAAATGAGTAATAAAAAGTTGTGTTTTGCTTTCTGTCCTCTGCTTCGAAATTTTTTGCATTTCCCTCTCCGTTCTGGATAGACCTCAAGGTTAAAGCGTATTTATATTGAATCCCGTAGGCTCTCCAGGACCAATGACCCCACCCTATTTCACCTATCTTTCGCTATCCTATTTCTTCGAATGCGTAATATCAATTCTGCGTTCGCCTTTCAGAGCATACCATACCAAATTATTTCCTATAGCTATCTGATTCAGTTTTTGGCGAGTTGTTTTCAGTAGTTTATATAAAGCATGGCACTTCTTACAAAGAGGCTCAGAAGGATGCTCTTGTTCTACAAGACGAAGAGCTGCTTTTATTGCGTCGTCTATGGTTATGTAGAATGCATTTTTAATTTTTTTTGTTTTTGCCTTCATTGTTTCTCCTTTTTTTATGAACCTCTGTATTTAAACCAAATAGGTTATTTGTTTATAGTGCGACCCGGCTTAGCGGATTTTATTGGCCGACCTGAGCCGTCAACAGACCCCTTATGTCTGCCAAAACGATCGTAGACTTCGTATTCATCTTCATGGAATTTATCTTTCTCAATATACACTGTATCCCTACCGCGGCCCTTTTTCCAACGATTCCATCTTACTTTCTGTGCGTCTTTCACTATAGTAGGTTTCTCGGTTTTTCCTTCTGCTTTCCCACCCACCTTAGAAAGGTTAACCCCTGACCCCTGACTACCGTCAGAACCCTGAATCCCTACAGGTTTACCTGCACGGCCCTTATTCCCCGCCTCTGTCCCCCCCGGGAGCAGGTTGAGGTAGAACATCTGGCCCCGGGGGCTCGTGGATAGGAGGTGTCCATTCTGTAGGAGGTAGGGGCGAAGGAGGAGCTATATCAACCGGTATGGAAAGACCTTGGCCACCGATAACATCCTGGCCATTGATCGGGAAAGGTTGAGCGCCTAAAGTGGTAAGTCCCCATGGATCAATCCAGTTGGTGGGACTGTTTAAGACGTAGCGGTAGAGGTTAAAGTCAGTAGGTTCTTGTTCTCTGTTCAGGAATCTCCCAATTCCAGGATGGTAATACCGGCTACGGTAATAGTAAAGGTTCGTTTCAGGATCAAGTTGTCTTCCGGTAAATAGATAAGGGTTCCCTACAGTGGAGGGTGTAGTGGGTTGACCATACACATCGTACTGGTAGGATTCCACCAATTCTCCTGCAGCGTTGGTGAGGTCTGTCACTGAACCTAACCCATCATAGAAGTAAAAGAAGGTTTGACTGTTACGGTTCATGGTGAGGACTTCATCGATCCCGGGACCATAGGTGTAGGTAGATTGGAGGACGTTGCCTGATCCTCTTTCTTCAATCACTTGGTCGCCATCGTATTTTTAGATGTCACGAAGTTTCGAAACGTCTCTTAGGCCTTCCGAACGCTCCTGCAACCTTCCAACAAAGAACTGATTTCTCGATATCGTTCAAGCAACTGCTTATACTCTTCTTGAGTCAGTTCTAGGTAACCATTTTTTTCATGGGCAATCGAGACGAGACACGAACTTCCATTCGGCCTAAAAAGACAGAGGTCTTCCGGAAGTTTAGGTTGTTGCCATCCATAAAGGCGTTCTGTAGCCTCTTTGAGAACCTCTGCAGAATTCCCATTGTATTTGTATCGGTATATTGTTGCAGTTGCACCGTATAGGAGCTTAGTTCCAGGCCACTTTGAGTCATTAACTTTGGACTTCAAGAATTTATCGAGCTTCTTTAAAATTTTTTCAGCCGACGCCTCAAGTCGTACCGAATCTCGTACGACCAAAAGCGCAGTATTACAAGTCATTAGAGCGTGGTCAAGCAGCATTTCATAAGTCTTCCCTTTTGGCTCTGATACGAATTCGTAAATCTGTCTCATTTATATCACCTCACTGGGATATGGTCTATTGGTCCAACATGAATATGCGGCCTGCTTCCCTGAGGACGGTTTGGATGAGATTCAGGACCACGGAATGGAACGCCGGCGTCTTTAGCCAATTTCTTTAGTACTTCCGCCTCGGCAGGCGTAAGTCCACCCCTCTTCTTGGCTTCTTTGGCAAGTTGGATAACGGCATCTTGTTCAGGTGCGTTTCGTCCGCCTTTCTT
>Ga0209824_10002135_pt1 | contig 10471 bp, 12 predicted proteins | sample VDWuncwatermetaG_FD_184124 | JGI IMG/M metagenome (GOLD analysis project Ga0209824, IMG submission 184124) | Wastewater microbial communities from Netherlands to study Microbial Dark Matter (Phase II) - VDW unchlorinated drinking water (SPAdes)... ...
GGTCTTACGTAGCGATAACGGGCTGATTTTCCAGAGTCGCCGATTTCGCCAGGCCTGTCGAGACTATCGGCTGCAGCAGGAGTTCATCACGCCGTATACGCCCGAGCAGAATGGGATGATTGAGCGGTTCTTTCGGAGCTTGAAAGACGAGTGTGTCTGGCAGCACACGTTCCAGACGTTTGAGGAGGCGCGGCGGATCATTCGAGACTGGGTTCACTGGTACTCCTCCGCCCCACGATTTCTTTGGACACCCCATTGGGGCATACTGCCCTTCAGTGATGGAGGTGTTTATGGCGAAATCGAAGGCAGAGCGAGGCCGGTTTTCCTCGCGCAAGAAGATGGACGTGGTGCTCCGCGTGCTGCGTGGCGACGATCTCGATCTGGTCTCCCGTGAAGCGGGGATCACCGCCGCGACGGTGTCGGAGTGGCGGGACCAGTTTGTAGCCAGTGGGCAGGCCGGGTTGAAGAGCCGGGCTGACAATGGCCGCGACGACGAACTCGCACGGCTGAAGGCCATGGTTGGGGATTTGACGATGCGCTTGGCACTGTCGCGGGAAGCGGTCCAGCGGTTACGAGGTGGCCCCCCTTTAGCTACCGGGAGGTCGACGCGATGAGCCACACCACGTCGCTTTCCATGAATCGCCCGTATGGTGTGGTGCGAGTCTGTCAGGAATGGGGCGTGCGTCGGTCGACGTTCTATCACCAGCAAGAGCGCGTAGCTCAGTCGCACGGCGCACCAGCCAAGCGAGGCCCGAAGACGGCGTACACCGACGAGGTGCTCACCGGGCACATTCGGCAGGTGCTTGCCGCCTCGCCGTTTCTCGGGGAAGGGCACCGCAAAGTGTGGGCACGGCTGCGGGCGCAGGGGATTCGTACGTCCAAACTACGGGTGCTGCGGCTCATGCGGCAGGCTGACCTCTTGGCTCCCAGCCGGGCGCCGCGTGTCTTGGGGCCACGGGTCCACGACGGCACGATCACGACCGAGCGCCCGAATCAGATGTGGGGCACCGATGCCACCAGCACCGTCACGGTGGAGGATGGCTCCGTGACCGTCCGATCATTGCATGCTCGAAGGGGTGGGGATTCATGCGGCGACCCGGGCCACCCGTTTTGAGGCCTTGGAACCCATCCGCCAAGGGGTGCGCCAGCAGTTCGGCGTGTTCTCGGCTGGCCGTGCGACGGGCGTGCAGGTGCGGCATGATCACGGCAGTCAGTATATGAGCGAGGCATTCCAGACTGAACTCCGGTTTCTCGGAATGACGTCGAGTCCGGCGTTCGTGCGTGCCCCAGAAGGCAACGGGGTTGCGGAGCGGTTCATTCGGACGCTCAAGGAGCAGCTGCTGTGGGTGCGCACGTTCCAGACCGTCGAGGATCTCCGCCGCGCCCTCCACGACTGGTTGCGGCTCTATAATGAGCAGTGGCTCGTCGAGCGGCATGGGTTTCGCTCCCCGGCTCAGGTGCGGCAAGACTTCCTGAGCCCATCGGCAGCCGCATGAGAGCACGAGAACCTCAGGTCATCAGGGGATTCACCGGGTGGGCGAGAAAATACGACGCACAGCGTTGGCTCAGAAACGACGATCGTCGAACGAGGCGCCCCGCAAGGTCGGGGCCAATATGGCAACAACCGTGTCCAAGAAATCAGAAGCGGTACAGTACAACGAAGAACGGCCCCATAGCGCCCTCGGGTATCGGAGCCCGGTCCAATATCGTGCGCAACAGTCAACTCAGGTGGCTTGATTTTAGGGGAGCACTACACGCCTTCGTTGATGACTGCTTAAGTTATCAACAGTATAAAATTACATATCAGCATTCCTAATGGAATGCCAAGGGCGAGACGCGTAAGTGAGCACCAGTGTTTTCCCTAGCAATATGATTCCTTGCTCAGGGCTCAACTGCGATACAGAGGCCGAATCTCATCAACAATTGACTTCACGATGGTTACAAAGAAGTCCCTTAGCGCCTTGATCAAATCTAATGCGAGATCGCCACCCGATCACTTGCTGGATCTTTTCTGCGCTGTACCTAATGCATTTCTGCGATGACACCAGCCTGTATACGGAGAGAACTGGCTGTATCCCAATGAGCGGGAGCAGTTTTTCCGCCGACCAGGCCAACATAAGAAGGAAGGCCATTGGACAATAGATCACGATCGCGTTCGGGTACAATAGCTTCACTATCTGCTCCATATACATAGTCTTCGTGACAAGATCTTGATCCACTACGTTAAATACCTGATTATCTGCCGCGTTATTGATCATACATTCAACGATTGAATCCACTACATTCTCCACATGAACAAGCGGCAATACACTTTTCCCATCACCGAAGACAATGAAGATTCGTCGGGCAAATGAAGCGCCCATCATCCCTGTGTATACTTCGCATCCTGGTCCGTATAACGTCCCTGGCCGGAGCACCACGATCGGATAGCCATGGCGATTCATGGCTTCAGTTACCAAGGTTTCGGCCTGTAGTTTGGAGGCGGAATAGTATCCGCGACGAAGAGGAAATCGTTCGAGTTGGGCGTCTTCAGTCACAACCTGATTCTCAGTGTAACCGGCCACCTCATAGACATTGCATGAGCTAATGTAGACCAGCTTGTTGATACAGCACAATCTACAGGCATCGAGAACATTCCGTGTACCTTGAATCGTGGCAGTCTCGGAGTCCTTCGCCGTCCCGCTTGTTCCGGCTCCGGCATGCACGACAACATCGACTCCTTTGACGGCGCTCACGACTGTCGATTGGTCAGCCAAATCGCCAAAAGCAATCTCCACTCTCAACTTCATGAGGGCACTGACCTTCGACTGTTTGCGCACCAAGGCTCGCACCTGATATCCAGCGCTGACCAAACGCTTTGCAAGCCGTTGTCCTAGGAACCCTGCCGCACCGGTTACGAGAACTTTGGTTCGTACCCCTATGGCATGTGGTGCATTGGAAAAAGTATTCACGGCGTAACACGTCTTTACGGACAATCAGCTTGAGCTGCTCTTCAGGCTAAGAGGGGTGTTGTTGGGGCAAGAGTGGGCAATCAATATCCGAATCAATATATCTGTTAGGCCTCGGCCACCGCATCACTGCATTTCAATGCAAGTGCCGCAATGGTTAGGCCAGTGTTCGCGTGGCCTGAGTAGGCTAATACAGATCCATCAGCCACAAACAGGTTATCCGTCCCAAACACCCGCAGATCTCCACCTACAACGCCATCCGAAGCATTCACCGCCATCCGACAAGCGCCCGAGTGATGCCCTGCACTATCCAATCGGGAGCTTATGCGTGGGAATATAGTGAAATACTCGAACAGGTCCGAGTAATTCTCAAAATACATCGCGAGAAACTTTTCCAGTGACTGGCAATCTGCATCTGATATGCCCCATTTAATCCCAAACTTCCCGTTCTCCAGTTGACGTATTTGAGCATTTTCATCCGGGAATTGTTCAAAAAAGACTAACCCTGATACGTAGCTTGTCGAATACGATAGTCCATATTTAAAGTTGATCGCTTCAAATAACAGGTCGGCATGCCGGACAAGATGGGCCATGTCCAGTAAACTGAGCGATCTCCCTTTATAGGTCACCAGTTTTCGCTTCAGAACGTCGTATGTACCAGGGTCCTTCATCGAGATGGCTGGGCGCAAATAGAGAATGTGATTACGACCATCCACACTGGCTAAACAATCTGGGTTAAGGGCAAAGCCATATCGAAGCTTATATCCTTGGCGAGCCAGGCCGAATAGTGGCTGCAGGTTCATGCGCTGCCGTAGTTTCGCTTTGAAGACGAACCCGGTCGGATGGTCGATGATGAATTTCCCGATAGGTAGCTTCATCAGCGCAGGACACTCTTCACTGGAGTTTAAAAGTATCTTGGGGGACCCTAACCCTCCTGCACTTAAGATAAAGATGTCGGCAGAAAACTTTCTCCTGCCCCCACTTCTGAGATCAATACCTTCTGCGCAGGTGATGCGGCTGGAGCCGGAGTTCACCAGGCGCCTTATTTCGATATTAGAGGCGACCTGCAGCCCATATAACTCTTGCGCGCGCTGAATCAGCGAGCGGCTCGAAAATGGCTTGTCTGGGTAGAGAAGCGCTTTTAATCTAAACGCATCTCCTGTATTGTCGAAACCGCCTATGGACATATCCAATGGAGATTCGATGTGGTCCAACGAATATGCCTGCTCACCGCGGACGACGGTCATGGCTTGAGTATAGTAAGAACGAAGCTGACTATACGTGAACGGAGCACGGACACGCCTATCCTGCTCAGATATCCCCTCCACGTCCGTTCTATCGAGAACAGTCAACCCGCCATGCCAGAAATTTGAAGTTCCACCGATACCACTTCCTCTGGTGAAAGGCATTTTTACTTTTGCCGGATCCCATACCTCACTACCGGGAGACAACGGTGCTGGGGCATCTCCCAGCTCCACAAGGCTTACGGCATGACCTCTTGCGGCCAGTGTTGAGGCAAGGATCCCTCCTGCCAAACCAGCACCTATGACACAAACTGTTTTTCGCATCCTAATTTAAAAATACGGGAGTGACGTCTCCCTGAAAACGACGACATGACCTTCCCCCGATTTCACAGACACTTCCATACGTGGGAGAAGGATGTAGCTGCAAGGTCAGGAAAGTCGCGAAAGCCAAAAAGACGAGCCCAGCACCTTGCACTGCACAGCGAATAGTCAACTCTATAACGATACCTGTTGGCTGCTACACAGGCACTTTCCAATTGAATGGACCAATGGACCTGATCCGTTTCGTTTCCCTGAAGTCGAGTCGCTTTATATTCTTAATAAAGGCTATGTTATTCTCGTGAACTACCAATGCAATCCTTTTGTAGCCTAACCCTTGAAGAGACTTTGAGGCATACTCCAACATCATCATCGATAATTTTCTCCCTCTAAACTTCGGCAATGTTGCGACATGATTTATTTCGCAAACATCTTCGCTAAGGATGACAAATCGGCTGTATTCGCCTTTTGAATAGACCCAGTGGACATATGCGACCTCTTCTCCACAGAAACCGATACAACATGTTTTAGCGTTATGTATTTGGTCACAAAAAAACTCTCTTGGAAAATCTTTCCCTTGCCTAAGATGGTCTAATTCTTTCAAGGAGGGTGAGGTGCACCTAATCTCTGGATCACACTGGACTTCCGAAAGCTTTCTTCCTAAGTCTTTCTCGAATAGCAGAAAGGTGTTCACTCGGAAAAGGCTATAATAAACTAATCGAATAAAGCTGAATGCACTCCTGCCATAGTGGTGATACGCTGTTTGTTTAAAGTTTGTAATTGTATATAAAATCTTCCTATGGACCTGCACAAGGATTCACGCCTCCTCTGAAATTCGAGAAACCCTGACATTATGCGCGTGCCATTTGACGGACATTATTCGGAAGAATCTAGGGCGTGTCATCAATTAAGCCATATCATTGAAGCGGCGAGACTGATGGCACCGAGGAAATTGGCGGAGCGTTTATCATGGCGGGTGGCGACGGCACGGAATTGCTTGAGTCTCGCGAAGAAGTTCTCAATCAGATGCCGGGCTCGGTAGAGGTCTTGATCGTATTCACGTGGGGTTGTTCTGGTTGATTTGGGTGGGATGACGATGGTCTTCCTTGCTTTTCGTAGCGGTTCAATCACCCGTTCATCGGCATCGAGGGCTTTATCGGCGATGACGGTATCCGCGTCAATGCCGGGTGGCAAGACATCGGCGCCCTCCAGATCATGCGCCTGTCCTGGGGTGAGATGAAACCCGGTCGGATTCCCCAGCCCGTCACAGGTGGCATGGATTTTCGGGTCAGGCCACCCTTGGTGCGTCCGATGGCTTCCTGCGCTTGGTGCCCCCTTTTGCACCAGCGCTGTGTTGGTGGGCACGGACGATGTTGGAATCGATCATCGCGTATTCATTGTCGGGATCCTCGGCCGGACACTCCAACACCCGTTGCCAGATGCCGTGTCGACTCCAGCGCGTATGGCGCGTGTGGATCACTCGGAAATCTCCGAACCGTTCCGGCAGATACCTGCACGGGATTCCCGCGCGATACCGGTACAACACCGCTTCCACAAATAGCCGGTTGTCCTGCGTAGTCACCCCCACCGTGCCTTCACGCCCAGGCAACAGGGTTTCAATCTTCTCCCACTGGTCATCCCGCAACCCGTACCGTCTCACCATCCGCAGGCCGCTCCTTCGGTCTGGGACGGAGTAAATCACAACACGATGGCGTTGTGAACCTGGAAAATTAATTGATGACACGACCTAGGGAAAACCATCCGATGTTGGCATCAGACGCCTCAGGAAATGACATTGATGGTTCTACCTGTCCCTGATCACTTTTGCTGGATTGCCCACTGCAACTGAATTATTCCCGATCTCTTTTGTGACGACGGTGGCGGCACCGAGGATACAGCCGTCGCCAATATTTGCCATAATGATTGCCCCGTTTCCAATCCAGGTATTCGTTCCGACCCGAACTATGGAGCGCGAAGTGGGTTGCAGCCGGATGGGGATGGCCTGCCCCTCAAATCCATGCGCATTCTTCCCGCTGATGATGTGGACCTGGCTTCCAATCAGTACATCGTCCTGAATAATGGAATCAGAAATAACGCAGTATGCGCCGATATACACATGGCGACCAATTTCACAATCCGGAGTCGAGAAAATCGTTCCGAAACTAATCGTGCAGTCTGACGAACACCGACGAAGCGTGAGTCTATAGAACCCTTTTCTCATGAGATTGCCAGGCAGACCTGGCCATAAACTCATGAACTGAGAAAGACCTTGAAAAGCCGTTTCCTTATCCAGAAACAGACTATTGATCCGAAAGATAAGGTAAAAAGGGAAAGCTACGAAAATGGAAAATACAGAGACCGCCTTCTTTACGAGAAGACGAATGCCACTCGATCTGGTACCCTCCTGGCCATTTGACGACATAGCGCTGGCAATTCCCCCATTCTCGTCAAGTCAAATTCTCTCGCAGAGCGCTGAATATTCCCTCAAACATCATTCTTGCATCAATCAAAACCCACTTCCTTCGATAAACTGTCTATGGAATAGAGCATCTGTAAAGATAATCATGCTTGTATCTTGTATTCCTCAAACCAAAGACTAAGCATAAAAATGTTCCAGATCTTGGCTTCATGATTGCGCACTCCTTCGAAGTGTTCAGTCAACAGTGTTTTAATTGCGTCCGTTTCCAACAAAGCCATCTGAGGCAACGAGCCTGAAACCAATTTATCCCAGATAAACGATTTCAACTCTCCCCGAAACCATTTTCCAATAGGAACAGTGAAACCCATCTTGGGGCGATCAACAAACCCTTTTGGGAACCAATCCTCCACCGCCTCCTTTAATATCTTCTTTGTTTTTCCACGTTGAATCTTCCATATAGGTGGCAGGCTGCATGCAAAATCCACCAATTCGCAGTCTAGAAAAGGCGACCGGCACTCAAGGCCGTGAGCCATTGAGGCACGATCGACTTTTACCAAAAGGTCATCCGGCAAGTACGAAAGAAAGTCTGTACAGAATGAGCGGTCATAATCGTATGGAATCGACTCGTCGTATAATGCAGCGAGATACCCATCCGCCTCTGCAGACAGTCTGCGCCGGAATTGCTCGTGATATAAACTCTCACGATCGCTCGCACTGACGAAACTCCGCAAAGCTTGAAACCGCTGTCTTTCGGTGTAACTCAGCAATTCTAATGCTCGCTTGAAACGACGAGGAAGATAGCTTTTCCCTTTCTGCCAGAGAACTGAGGCCAGCCACCGACTGATGGGGCAGGAAACCCTATTGAACTCATGAATCACACGATACCAAGGATAGCCGCCAAACAGCTCATCGCCCCCATCGCCGTTCAGGGCCACCGTGACGTGCTGTCTCGTGAGACGCGAGAGATGCCAGGTAGGAACAGCGGATGAATCTCCATACGGTTCACCATAGTGGCGAACGATAGCCGAAAGATCCTCTAATCTATTCGGCTCCACAATAAATTCTTGATGATCCGTATGGTACCGGCTCGCCACTTCGTTCGCGTAGGCCAATTCATCATATTCCTTGTCGGGAAATCCTATGGAAAACGTTCGCACCGGACGATCAGACAGGCGACTCATGAGCGCCACGATTGCACTCGAATCGACCCCGCCACTCAGAAAAGCACCCAAGGGAACGTCGCTGACCAGACGTAATCTGACCGCCTCTGACAGAATCCTGACCAACTCCCGTTTGGCTTCCTCGTAATCCAGTTCGATTTTCCGATGGTAGTCCGGCTTCCAGTATCGGCTGACTGTCAGCCCCTTTTCGTTAAACGTGAGACAGTGAGCTTGCGAAAGTTTTCTGATGCCTTTATAGATGGAATATGGACTCGGGATATAACTATAGGTTAGATATTGGTCGATCGCGCTATAATCAACTTCTTTAGAAACGTCTGGAATTTCATAAAGGGCCTGAATCTCCGAAGCAAAATACAATATGCCATTCATAGCTGCGTAATAGAGCGGCTTCTTGCCAACTCGGTCCCGAGCCAGAAACAGTTCATCCTTGCGGCCATCCCAGATGGCTATGGCGAACATTCCCCTCAGCCGCTTGACGCAATCAGGCCCCATTTCTTCATAGAGGTGGACGATGACTTCCGTATCGGACAAGGTCGAAAAGGTATGGCCTTTGGTTTCAAGTTCACTCTTCAGTTCAAGGTAATTGTAAATCTCACCATTGAAGATAACTGCAATCCTTCCATCCTCATTGAAGATCGGCTGATGCCCAGATTCTAGGTCAATAATGCTTAATCGACGATGTCCGAGAATTGCCTTCCTATCGGTACTTCGAAAATATCCCTCATCGTCCGGACCACGGTGTCGGAGCGCACCGTTGAGTTTATTGATCAAGGTCTCCGGAACCCCTGACTCTTTGAATGTGGCAATGCCACTAATTCCGCACATGCCGCTTCCTGTAGGCAGAACGGTATAACTCTTCATAGGCACGGATCATCGCAGGCAAACTGAACGACCTTTCGACGATTTGGTATCCCATCGACCCCAAGCGCTCTCTTAGTTCAGTACTTTCGATCAACCGCAACAAGAATCTGGAGAAGCGAGCCGGGTCGCCAGATGGGGTCAAAAACCCGTTTTGGCCATCGTGAACCAAGTCCCTGATACTCCCGATGTCTGATGCGACTACCGGTTTTCGAGCTGCCATCGCTTCAATCAGTGAGATAGGAAGCCCTTCCCGGATAGAGGAGAGCACGAATATATCCATCGCCGCTAGAAGGCTTGGGACATCCCGACGGTTACCAAGAAACAACGTTTGATCGGATATTCCAATGCGCTTTGCATGGCATTTCAGTTCTTCAGCCATAGAACCATCACCGACGATCAAAAGCCTGGCCGCTGGATGTACCTCTTTGATCTGGCGAAACGCCTCAAGTAGGGTTTTCTGGTCCTTTTCCGGCTCCAGTCGTCCAACTGTTCCAATCACAACTTCATGCGGCCTCAGGCCAAGTTTTCCTCGTATCAGGTTTCGGTCACAATCAAATTTCGTGATGTCTACACTGTTCGGAACGACCATCACTCTTCCTTCAGGTATCCCGACCGTCTGGACGAAATAGTCCGAGACCTCCTGGCCAACCACCGTCATTCCATCACAAAACCGTAAAAGTGACCGGATCATGGTTCGACTGAAGGCATCGGTCAGGTACGAGAAAAATTCATGTTCCGTATGAATAATTCTGGCACCAGCCAATCGGGCAGGGATGGCGGCATAAAAGAGCTGCGTAAAATGGTGCGTATGAACTACATCGATCCGATTTCTCTTGATCAAGCAGTAGAGTCTTCTGAAAATATTAGCTTCCAGTCCCTGCCGATGCAGAACATGATATTCAATGCGGCTATTTTCAAGATCTTCGACCAACTCTCCACCCAGATCCAACGCGCACACGCTTGGCCAAAACATGGCCTGGTTCAAATTGGTAGAAATCGTATAAGCCAGTTTCTCAGACCCGCCTATTTTCAATGAGTAGACCAGTTGCATCACTGAAATCCTAGCAAGTACATCAGACATCGCTGGCGAATCCTTCAGTTTCCGATCTGTCCCACAATAGTTCTTCATACATGCCAATGATCCGACCAACTCGTTGATCTGGGGCAAACCGCGGATACAGGCTGCTCTTGCCTCGAGAGCCGATCGCCATCCGCAGCTCATCGTTCCGAAGCAGTTCGATCATACGTTCCGCAAGCGAGGTTGGATCGTTGGGACGCACTAGAATCCCGTTCTTATTGTCAATGATTTCAGGAATCCCACCAACCGAAGTGGCCAACACAGGAATACCGAAGGACATCGCCTCCAGCATGACGTTTGGTAACCCTTCGCTCAGCGAAGGCAGAACGAGCAGATCAAGAACCTGGTAGTATTCATCGATGTTCTCCTGATAACCGACGAAAACGACTTGATCAGATAGGTCCTTCTCGCGACAATAATCC
>Ga0209824_10002136_pt1 | contig 10468 bp, 11 predicted proteins | sample VDWuncwatermetaG_FD_184124 | JGI IMG/M metagenome (GOLD analysis project Ga0209824, IMG submission 184124) | Wastewater microbial communities from Netherlands to study Microbial Dark Matter (Phase II) - VDW unchlorinated drinking water (SPAdes)... ...
AGTTAGGCTCGATCCGGACCCCGACCATCCCAACGGCGGGGTCATGTGTCTCAAAGGCAAGGCCGCCCCGGAACTTCTTTACCACCCCGATCGATTGAACTACCCGCTGCGGCGCACCCGACCAAAAGGTGATTCTGATCCCGGATGGGAAAGGATCAGCTGGAACGAAGCGCTTGATGACATCGTAAAACGCCTGCGCGCCATTTGTGAGCGCTACGGCGCCCGCGCCGTTGCCCTGGCCAAGGGGACCCGCAGCGGGACTTCCGTGGACGATGCCGAGCGTTGGCTCGGCAGGTTTCTCAAAGCCTTTGGGAGTCCGAATTGGGTCTCCACCACTCACGTCTGCAATTGGCACAAGGACACGGGCTTCAGCTACACGTTCGGCGTGAATCTCCCTACTCCTGATCTGACACACAGCAACGCCTTTCTCCTCTGGGGCCATAACCCCAGCTTCACTTCCCTGATCCTGGCCCATGACATTGTAGCCGCCAGGGCCCGTGGCATGAAGATCATCGCCGTTGATCCGCGCCGGGTCGGCATCGCCAGCCAGGCGGATATTCTCCTCCAGGTCCGTCCGGGCACTGACGGCGCGCTCGCCCTCGCGCTCATCCACGCGCTGATCGAACAGGCTCAATACGACGAGGCTTTCGTGCGCGACTGGACTAACGGACCATTTCTTTTGAACTGTGACACGGGGGCGGCGCTCACGGAGGACGATCTGACGGTTGCAGGCCGGCCAGACCGTTACGTGGTGTGGGATAAGATAACTCAGCGTCCGATGATCTATGATTCCCTCTCCGGCTGCTATGAAAGTGATAACATCCGTCCGTCCCTTTTCGGCGCTCGGACAGTACGGGACAACAAGGGCGCAGAGATCCGCTGCCAGCCCTGCTTTTCTGCATTAGCGAATATTGCTGAGCGCTATGCGCCCGAGCGTTCAGAAACGATCACCTGGGTACCTGGGAAAATGGTCCGGGAAGCGGCGCATCTTCTCGCCGCCAATCGGCCAGCCAGCCTGTACATGTGGAATGGCGTCGGACAACACACCAACGCCACTCAAACAAGCCGCGCCATCGCCGCGCTTTATGCCCTGCTAGGCAACATCGATCAGGCGGGGGGAAACGTTGTCTTTCCCAGGACGCCGGTGAATGACGTTAGCGGAAAGGAGTTTCTGGCCAAAGAAATAGCCGCGCAAAGAATCGGCCGCGCAGAGAAGCCGCTCGGACCGCCGGCAAAACCCGGGAACTGCGCCGCCTACGATGTTTTCAACGCTATTCTTGAAGAGCGCCCTTATCCGGTCAAGGCGCTGCTTAACTTCGGCTCTAATACAGTGATGTCAACAGCAGATTCCAGGAGGGCCCGGCAGGCTTTTTGCGCCCTGGAGATTGCTGTCGCCACGGAGCTCTTTATGACGCCGACTGCGGAGCTATGCGACTATGTCCTGCCGGCTGCGAGCTTTCTTGAGATGGCCAACCTGGCCACGGCTTTCGAGCACCGCCCACAGGGAAAGACGCACCTTCAGTACCGGCCTGCGGTGGTCGCCCCGCTCGCCGAGCGCCGGTCCGATAGCTGGGTCATCTTCGAGCTGGCCAAGCGCCTCGGTTTCGGCGATCGCTTTTGGGATGGAAATATCGAGGCCGGCTACGCTTACGAGCTGGCTCCCACAGGCATAACGCTCGGGCAGCTGAAAAAATCGCCAGGTGGAACCACCGTCTCTGTTGCCCCCCAATATCGAAAGTACGCAAAGAGGGATGAGAGAGGAGCAGCGCGAGGTTTTGCCACTTCTTCGCGCAAGGTCGAGCTCTACTCGCACACTTTCGCTGCCAACGGCTACCCGCCGCTCCCTGATTATGAGGAGCCGGCCATGAGCCCGTTCAGTCGGCCTGATCTGGCCGCCCAATATCCGTTGGTGCTGACCAATGCGAAGACCACTACCTTCATCCACAGCCAATTGCGGGCCCTCCCCTCACTGCGCAAAGCGTCCCCGGAACCGACTGCCGAGCTCCATCCCGACACCGCTGCACGCTACGGAATTAAAAACAAGGAGTGGATAATGGTAGAGAGCCCCAAGGGCGGCGTGCGGGTTCGCGCGCGCGTGACGAACCGCATCCTGCCCGGCGTTGTCTGTTGCCAGCACGGCTGGTGGCAGGAATGCCGCGAGCTGAATCTCCCCGGCTATGATCCTTATACAGAGCAGGGCGCAAACCCAAGCGTTTTAATAGGCTCGGACTTTAGGGATCCGATCAGCGGCTCTCTCCCGCATCGCTCCTATCTTTGCCGCGTCCGTCCGGCAGGTTGAGCCGGGAAGAAACAGCAGACCACGATGATGATAAAAGAAAAATTCCGAATCTTTCGAAGGAGATCTATGGATACCTCCACCCTCGTAATGATCGCAATCAGCCTTATATTTCTAGCTGTCGTCTATTGGAAAGCTCCGGAATCCGCAGCCAAGGGACTGCAGGCAAGTACGGCCCTAGTCCTTGAGATCATGCCGCGAATGATTGCGGCCTTCATCATCGCCGGACTCATTCAGGTGATTATCCCTGAAGAGCTCATCGCCCGCTGGATGGGCGAGGGATCAGGATTCAAGGGAATTTTTATCGGCATCGCCTTTGGAACCGTCACCCCCGGTGGACCCATGACCCATTTTCCGATTATTGCTTCTTTCTACAAGATGGGGATGGCCATCGGCCCTTTGGTTTCCTATTTGACGGCCTGGGCCCTGCTTGGCGTTCAACGAGTCATCATGTGGGAGCTGCCCTTCTTGGGACCGCGAATCGTTTTTATCCGTATCCTTGCAAGTATTTTTTTCCCCTTTCTTGCCGGCTGGTTCTCCGAACTGCTCTGGAAAAAATTGGTCCTGTAGCTGTTAGTCATCCGAGCAGGCAGGCCGAGCCGAAAAAGGGCGGCCGCGCAGTAACGGGAGCGTGAGCCGCTACCGTTTGTCTCTCGACCATAGCCTCTCATCATAAGAGGCCACCCGGCGCATAGAAGCGATCCAAATACAGAGATCGGAGAAAATCAAAACGATGGTCGAGAGCGCAAAGGAGATGAGATAGCTTCCGCTTACGTCAAAGAAAATGCCTCCCAGCCATGAACCTAATGCGCCGCCGAGCCCAACGCTGATCACTGAATACCCAAAAATGGCGCCGAATCCCTTCCCGGAAAAGATATCCACTGAAATGGCAGAAAAGATCACTGCTCGGGAGCCGAAGCCGATACCAAAAAAGAGCACGTAGACATAAAGAAGCCAGGGGGAGAAGGGATCTCGGGCAGCCATCAAGGCCCCCACTCCGATAAGAGTCGTCATGATATTGAGCGTATAAGCCGCCTGCTTGGAAAAAAGATCAGCGATATAGCCGAAGATCACTCGACCACCGGTGCTGGTGAATCCCATGAGTCCGAAGATGGTGGCGGCAAAGATTCGGCTGTAGCCGATATCCACCACATGCGCGACCTGATGCGTGACAATCACCGTGGTCCCGCCAGCGGCAAAAATCCGGGCTAAAAAAAGCAACCAGAATTGAAGGCTCTGAAGCGCGAGCCGTGCGGTCCATTGATTCCGCGACCCGCTCTTTTCGCTACCCTTATCCGCATAAGGCCCCCGTCGGTAAAAACCCAAAACTAAAGGCGCCAGCAAAACCAAGACTATGACCGCCAGCGACTGCAGCGCCCGCTCCCATCCCCATGTCGAGATCAACCACTCGATTAGCGGAGCCAAGAGCAAGATGCCGACACCGGTCCCGGCATACATAGCCCCCAATGCAGAAGCCCGGTTGGAGGAAAACCATTCTGAGATTAGCACCACATGTGGGATCATCCCCAGGAAGCTAAACCCCAGCGATGAGACCAAACCGAAGAAAATATAAAACTGCCATAGGCTCGTGATCTGGCTGCTGAGCCAGAGTCCTGAAGCGAGCAGGAGGCAACCCGTGCCAACTACTCTCTTGGGGCCATAGCGGTCCAGAAGATGACCCACCACCGGCGAGATGATGGCATCGACAATCAGGTTGACAGAGAAAACACCGGCGGTGGCGCCGCGGCTCCAACCGAAGGTTTCCAGCAGAGCGACGTAGAAGACGCCGAAGGAGGAGTTGATGCCACGGGAAAAACCGAGAACCAAGAAACCCAGGGATGCCAGGAACCAGGCGTTGGAAATGCGGCGCATAAAAGTGAACCCCGTCTTTAGCAGAGAGGTGGACCGGGCACAACCTTACTTTGCTTGCTTTTGCGGCGGCCGCGCCAGCAGGATTAAGAATGCGGAGATTACGAGAGCGAGAGTGAAGAGAGTAAAGGAGAGGAGATAGCTCTTTGTTAGATCAAAAAGAAATCCAAAAAAGGGCGGGCCGCCGGCCGAGAAGAATTGCGTGATGAGAAATCCCAAGCCCCGCACTCTCCCCAGCGATATCCTCCCGAAGTAGTTGGCCCAGATAATCTCTTGCAGCACCTGGCTTCCTCCCAGCCCAACACCGTAGATAAAAAAACCGGCATAGACGGCCACAAGTCCTGTGGTGGCGATAACGAGAGATAGCCCCAGTGTCTGAATCAAGAACATAAGCATCGTGGCTTTGCGGACGTCGACGCGTTCGCTGAGAAAGCCCCAGAGTAGCGTTGAGCTGAGCTGAGTGAATGCAATAATGCTCAGGACTGTGGCCGCCGCCATCGCCGGGTAGCCGATATCGCTCAGATAGGCAAAGACATGGAGGTTCAAGCCCACTACCCCAACGTTGGCGACGCCAAAGGTGACGGCGATGAGCCAGAATGCCTGGGTACGCAGGACCTCGGCGCGGCTCCAGATCACGTCCGCTGCCACCGCAAGGTGCTCCGAAGCAGAGAGCCCGGCCTCTGCTCCCGGAACTCCATTGAAGTATGATATCGATGCGCCGTCAGGTTGAAGCCCCATCTCTTCGGGACTGCGGCGCATAAAAATAACCGCCGGGCCGACTACCAAGGCCAGCGTGAGGATGCCAAAAATGGCCCAGGTCTGACGCCATCCCAGCCACACAAAGAGCGAGGCCGCAAGCAGAGGTATGCCTACTTTAGCAATGCCCTGCCCCAGGCTGGCGATGGCGATGGCACGCCCCCGTTTTCTTATAAACCAGCGGGAGATCGTCACCGTGACAACCATAGAGCACATGAAAGCGCCCCCGATAGTGACCAGACTCCAGCGCAGCAACAGGAACTGCCAGAATTCATTTGCCTGACTTAAAAAAAGAAAGCCTGCCCCAGCCGCCAGGGCGCCGATTGCCATAAGCCACCGGCCGCTATAGCGGTCCACGAGAGGACCGATAAGGGGGGCCAAAACCCCGCCAATGAGGATTTCTCCGGTGCGCAGCAGAGAAAACATACCCCGCGAGACGCCGAAATCTTCCGTGAGAGGTTTGACAAAAACGCTCAGCGTACTTGAGAGGTTGAAGGAGCAGACGAGGTAGGAGAGAAAGCCTACGCCAACGATATACCAGCCATAGAAAAAGGCTTGTTTGCTTCGTTCCTGAGCCGGCACGCGCGCGAATCCCAACTTCACTTAACTATTTTCTAGAAGAGCTATTCTAATTATCAGGGATTCATCAGGATGTAAAAGAGAGATTTTAGAGGGTGACGTGAACCGGGAAAGGAGAGAGGGTAGCTGAAGATCCGGCTACCCCCTTTGCGGAAACGAGACCTGAGCGGGTTTACTTCTTCTCGGTACTAGGCCGCTCTTTTTTCTCCGCTTTCTTCTCCGTTGCCTTGGCCTCAGCCTTTTCCCCGGTTTGAGTCTTCGCCTTGGCTACGGCCTTTGGCTTAGACTCAGCCACGGAGCGGGCGATGAGCTTCCCGTCCTTCTCGGTGTAGGCAACCCTCACCCGGTCTCCCACCTTGACCTTCTCCAGCGCGCTCTTGGCGCCTTTGGTCTCGGCGGCAAAGTTCATCTCCTTGCCGCTAACCTTCACCGTCAGCGTAGCCGCCTTGGCATCCAGGGAGACAATCTCCCCTGTGATGTGGGTTGCCTTCGGCTTCTCCGCCTTTTTTACCTCCTTCTTTGCCGGACCGGCCGGCGTAGCTGGAGTCGCGGGAGTAGCCTGGGCAAAGCTCAATCCGGCGAAAGCCAGGGCCACGAGAGGCACAAGGAACAATCTGAAAACGCTCTTCATAAATTTACCCTCCTTTCGCCTGTTTAGACGGCTTTCCCAGGCAAAGCTTCAGCGAGAAAAATCTACTTATTCAGGTTGAAGACAACTGTTGGAGAAACGTCTAATATAGGATTTGTGGCCCTAGTCGAGTCCGGTCCATCGCGATCAACGATTGCCGGGATCTTATTGTTTGGGCTAATAGCAAGAAACTCAGGTTGAAACTGCTCTCCTTTGTCGATATCAACCGGATGGACCTCATACGGCAGCTCTGACTCCTCCAACATGATGGATACTTTCCGGCCGTTGGGCGTAGTCCAGGTATAGAGATCAATCATGTTCTAACTCCTATTCAAATTTAAGTCTGCGCGTGAAAAAGGTTTAACTGAGATCCCGAAGGGCGACGGAAATGTTCTGTTGAAAGCCGGGGCCTTTGCTCGCTAATCCCCGCTTTTTTGCAGGCTACCCGGAAGAGCTCGGCCATCTGCTCGGCAAAGATTCCCTCGCCTCTCATCCGGCTGTTAAAATTGGGATCGTTGAGTTTTCCGCCGCGGATGGCGCGAATGCGGTTTAGAACTTTCTCCTTTTTTCCCGGATAGTGCTGCTCCAGCCAGCCCTCAAAAATCGCCTTGACCGCATGCGGGAGACGCAGGGGTGTGTAACTGCCGAAGCCCGCCCCGGCGCGCACTGCCGTCTGGACGATGGCTGGAGCCTCTGCATCCGTAAGAGCTGGAATCATGGGGGCCAAAAGAAACCCCACGGGAATACCTGCCTGGGATAGGGCGGCAATAGCCTCTAGCCTACGATCTGGACGGGAGGCGCGCGGCTCCATCAGTCCCGAGAGCCTTTGATCCAACGTGGTAAGAGAGATCAAGACGGCAGCGCACTGATAGCGCGCCAGCTCGGAAAGAAGATCTATGTCGCGGGTGACCAAAAAATTCTTGGTTACGATCACCACCGGATTATGAAATTCCAACAATACTTCCAGGCAGCGGCGTGTCAGCTTGAGCCTTTTTTCTATCGGCTGATAGCAATCGGTGACCCCGCTCATGGCCAGGACTCTGGGCCCCCATTTAGGACTGGACAATTCCTCACGCAACAATTCCGGCGCCTTTTCTTTCACCACGATCTTAGTTTCAAAATCCAATCCCGCCGAGAAACCCAGATATTCGTGGGTGGGGCGCGCATAACAGTACACACAGCCATGTTCGCAGCCGCGATAGGGATTGATGCTGGCGTCAAAGCCGACATCCGGGCTATCGTTATAGGCGATAATGGTTTTAGAAGAATCGGTGAGAAATTGAGTGTTTGGAGAGGAGATTTTGTCGCTGTCAGCTTGCGGTTCCGGAACCAGCTCGATCGACTCGAAGCGATTCTTCGGATTCGCTACAGATCCGCGGCCGCGTAGCGGAGGCGGAGCTTTCATGGAATTTTATCCTGCAGCGGGGGCTGTCTCAGCAGGAGCGCTCGGTTGCGCCGGCGCCGCGGGCTTAGCCGCTTGGGCGGCTTTCTCTACTTTGGTTTCGCGCGCCAGATGGCGAGTCAGCCGTTTCAGCTTTTTGATCTTTGATTGAACCAGTTTGAGCTTTTTACGGTCGGGAGCCGATGTCAGGATTTCACCCTTCTGTTTATGCAGCGCTTGAATATCGTGCTTGATCGAACGAATGGCGCTCGCATCCTTCGCCGGTAGGTCATAGGAGAAACCCTTGGCCTTGGCAATAGCTTGGATCAGGGCCTCCTTCTCCATGCCGATGACACCTTGAAGCTCCGTCTCTTGCTTGGCGAAATCCCTCAATTTGGGTAAGGTCATTCTTCTAAGCTCTTTTAAGTCCATTTGCCGGTTCCTCCCTTTGACATCTTGCCATTACTGGTATCATACTCTGCGGCAAAAACAATATGGTCCGAGCCAAACCAAAAAAAAGCAAATTCCCAGCCGACAAAGCCGGGGTAAAAAAAATCATCTCTAAGCTCAATCGCGCCCACCCTGACGCCAAACTCGATCTCGACTTTTCCAACCCCCTGGAACTCCTGATTGCCCTCATCCTGGCCGCTCAGGCCAGAGATGATCTCGTCAACCAAGTCACGGCCCAGCTATTTCTCAAGTACCGCACCCCTCAGGACTATGCCCATGCCTCGCTCGCAAGTCTGGAAGGGGAGATCCGGAGGATTAACTTTTTCCGCAACAAGGCCCGGCTCATCCAGAATTGCTGCCGGGAAGTCGTCGAGCGCTTCCAGGGAAAGATCCCGAACGATTTGGACGACCTTTTATCCCTTCCCGGCGTGGGGCGCAAGACCGCCAACATCCTTCTTGGCAACGCCTTCGGCAGACAGGCGATCGGTGTCGATACCCACGTCATGCGGCTCTCGCAGAGATTAGGACTTACGCGCAACACCAACCCGGACAAGATCGAGTTTGATCTAACGGCCATCGTCCCGGAGAAGCGGAGGGTCCGCTTCTGCCACCTGCTCCAATACCACGGCCGCCGTGTCTGCTTCGCCAAGAAGCCCCGCTGCCCTGAGTGCGTGATTCGATCTCTTTGTCCTTATCCGGAAAAGACGAAAGCTTAGACGAGTGCGCGGCTTAGGCACAGGCCATTAGATAGGCCCCTAAAATTCCCACTCTCGACTTTTCCCCTTGCTTGCTGTACGTCATTGGCGTATAGTGTTTTATGCTCTTTGTAGAGACCCCGGTCTTTACGCGAGAACTTCAGGACCTGATGTCGGATGATGATTACCGAGCCCTACAGTCTGCCCTTTTGCTACGGCCTGAAGCCGGAGACCTTATCCCGGGTGGCGGGGGTCTCAGAAAGGTGCGCTGGGGTCTGCCTGGAACAGGAAAGCGCGGCGGTCTAAGACTGATCTATTATTGGCAAAAGGCGGAAGACCGTATCTACATGCTGCTGGTCTATCGCAAGAGTCGTCAAGAGGACCTTACGCCGCAACAACTGAGAATTTTGCGAAAACTCGTGAAGGAGAACTTCAAATGAATAAAAGAGAATTTGAGAAACTCGTAGCCAGCGTGAAACAGGCAGGCAAGATCAGACGTGGAGAGATGAAGGCCTCTCGCGTCTTTGACCTGAAACCTATGGATATTAAGACAGTGCGAAAGAAGTTTAACCTCTCGCAATCGGAGTTTGCGCTGATGATAGGGGTGAGCGTATCGACGCTTCAGAACTGGGAGCAAGGAAGGCGCCGCCCAGAAGGGCCTGCTCAGGCGCTCCTCAAGGTGGCGGTTTCCAATCCTAAGGCTGTGGTTGATGCTTTGGCATCCTGATATCACTATCGAGCCCGGCTTTCAGACCCATTACCTGGCGAATGATTTTCTTGATCGAGTACAACCGGCCTCAAGGCCGGCTCGTCACTTTTAAAAGGTTCCAGGATTCTGAGCGGCTCAAAGCTCAGAATACACGGCTTGATCTTGAATTGGATTTGAACCGCAGAGGAGTTAGCCACGAAGTCGTCTTGCTAGAGGCCGCCAGTGAAGCCGCGCTGCGCCGGACACATCGGCGCTACTTCGAAACCCTTCGCCAAATTCTAGAATCTGCCATCGCTGACCACGAATAGAACGATCCGATTTCTCTGCCCTTACCTCGACAAGACGAAAGCTTGAGTGACGCTTTTTTTGCTTGTTAAGTCTTTGGAAAGACAATAAAATCAACCCCAAGCTGGAATGTCGCCAACCGTGATAGGCTGACCAGCCTATTTACTAGTTACAAAGGCGCAGACGCACAGACACGTAGAGGCAAATTTCATGGGGCAGTTCATTAGATTTTAGGTTACCCGGGATACAATCAAGATGAAAAGACCGATCAAACTACGCTCACGCGGTCCGACTCGAAACGGCGACGAACGCGTCAAGCAATCAGGGCCGGAGCGACGGTTCAATAACCGCCGGCTGATCGGGCGCGCTAGTGATCGCCGAAGCAAGATGATTGCTTTCGGCTATTACGGAGGAAAATTTTCACATCTTGATTTCCTCTTGCCGTTGTTGCCGACCACCTTTGCTCACTTCTGCGAACCTTTCGGCGGCTCTGCGGCCATCCTGATCAACCGGCCACCGGCACCTGTTGAGACTTATAACGACTTGGATTCCGAAGTTACGAATTTCTTCATCTGCATACGCGATCACGGTGACGAGCTTATCCGACTGATTAGTCTAACTCCCTTCTCTCGCGAAGAGTTGGTAAAGGCTTGCCGTCCTGAGCCATCTCTTTCAGAGGTAGAGCGCGCCCGCCGATTTTTCACTCGCGCGCGCCAGACGCGAACGGGACTGGCGCAAACAAGCTCGGAGGGCCGTTGGGCTCACTGCGTCTTGACATCTCGCGCCGGCATGGCCGGCGCGAGATGTCAAGACGCAGTGA